>Ga0209471_1000912_pt1 | contig 18406 bp, 18 predicted proteins | sample GraSoiAngelo_128_FD_185885 | JGI IMG/M metagenome (GOLD analysis project Ga0209471, IMG submission 185885) | Grasslands soil microbial communities from the Angelo Coastal Reserve, California, USA - 14_0927_12_20cm (SPAdes) (version 2) | ecosystem: Environmental > Terrestrial > Soil > Grasslands ...
CCACCAGGACGCGGGCGCCGATGCGCACGCCCAGGCCGGCCCGGACCACGACTCGCGAACCGAGGTAGGTGTCGTCGCCGATCTCGATGCGCGGCTTTCCCGGAGCATTGCGCGCACCCTGGAAGCTGGTGCGGGCGTTGATGCGCACCCGCGCGCCCAAGACCAGCGAACAGTTCTCCACGAAGGGAAGCTTCGAGTCGGGCGTCAGCTCCAGCCGCGCGCCAGGACCGACCGCGCTGCACTCGAGCTCGAAGAGCGGCTGGTAATAGCAGATGCGCATGAGCTCATATGCGAACAAGCGCCTCAGCTTGCGCTCGGCGAGTAGCAGGCGGTGAAGCGGCGTCGGCGGGAGCCGCAGCCGCAGGGCCGAAAGCGCCAGCCTCTTGAGCCGCGCGTTCCTCCGGATCAGATCCATTGCCGGTATGGTAGGAATCGGCCCGCCCCGGCGGGACTGCACTCGCACAGCGCGAGGTTCTCCTTTGAACATGTCGCCGGTGAGGAGCCGTTGCCGATGCCGCTCTACGTCCGGCAGCTGAAGCTCGGTCCGATGGAGAATTTCGTCTACCTGGTGGGCGCGCCCGAGGCGCGCGAGACCGCCATCATCGACGCTGCCTGGGATGTCGAAGGGGCGCTGCAGGCCGCCGAAGAGGACGGCCGCACCGTGACCCATGCCCTCTTCAGCCACCATCATTTCGACCACGTCAACGGCCTGCCCGAGATCCTCGCCCGAGGCGGCATCCGGCCGCTGGTGCACGCCGCCGACCTGCCGCACCTTGCGCCGGAGGTGCAGCGCTCGGTGACGCCGTTCTCCGCCGGCGACTCCGTCGAAGTCGGCCCGCTCCGCATCCGGGCCTTTCACACTCCGGGGCACACGCCCGGTTCGACCTGCTACGAGGCCGACGACGCGCTCTTCGGCGGCGACACCGTCTTCGTCGGCGCCTGCGGGCGCTGCGATCTCGCCGGCGGAGATCCCGAGCAGATGTTCGAGAGCCTGAAGCGGGTCTCGCAGCTTCCCGGCGAGACGCGCCTCTATCCAGGCCATGACTACGGAGACGTTCCCGTCTCCAGCATCGCCCGCGAGCGGGAGAAGAATCCCTACTTCCAGAAGCTGTCGTCGTTGACGGACTTCCTCGGGTATAGAATGCGCCCGCGGCGCTAGAAGAAGGAAGACCAAGGGGAGGACCATGCCGAAATTCGTCATCGAGCGCGAGCTGCCCGGAGCCGGAAAATTGAGCGAGAAGGAAATCCAGGGCATCTCGCAGAAGTCGTGCGCCGTCCTTTCGAGCATGAAAGGCTCGGTGCAGTGGCAGCAGAGCTACGTGACCGACGACAAGATCTATTGCGTCTACATCGCTCCCAACGAGGAAGCGGTCCGGCAGCACGCCAAGGAGGGCGGCTTTCCGGCGAACAAGGTCTCGCGCGTCAGGCGCGTGATCGATCCGACCACGGCCGAGTAGCAGGATTACGCCGTCGCGGCTTGTGGCGCGGCGACGAGAATCTTCCGCAGCGTCAGCGCCACCAGCGCGAGAGAGAGCGCGCCCCAGAGGACTCCCCAGACGATGGCGGGGATGAAGGTCGCGCGGGCGAGCGCGTCGGCGTCGGTGCCGCCTGGACCCGCCAGGTGGAGCAGATCGTCGCGGATGTCGTAGAGCGCGTAGGAGCAGGAGAAGGCCGCGAGAAAAGTCAGCAGCGCGCGCCGCAGGAAAGGCGCGCCGAACTTTGCCACGAGCCCGAGTCCGACCGCGCAGCCGGCGGCGAAGAGCAGCGTGAATCCGTCGCGCACGTAGAGCAGCGCGACGAGCGTGCACCAGGCGGCGAGCGCGATGAGCGGCCAGCGGCCTTCCTTCGCTCGGGCGGCGACGAAGAGCAGCACGCAGCCCGAGACCGTCGAACCGACATAGCCCGCGCTGGCGATGACGATCGCGCGCAAGAGCGAAGGCGGGTAGCGGGAGAGCGTCAGGCCGGCTTCGTTGGGGCTGACCACGATGCGATCGACCGAGCCGCCGACGAGCAGCGTGGCCGCGGCGTGACTGCTCTCGTGCATCAGCACGACCAGGAGCCTGAAGGGATAGAGCGGCCAGGTGTTCCAGAAGACGATCCCGAGGATGGCCGACGCCGCGAGAGCGAACAGCAGCTTGCCGTCGAAATGATGCTGCGGCTCCATGCTGTTACTGTAACGCTCGACCGCTGCGGATGTTTCAATGGCCGACCTCCTCGTCGTCGGAAGGCTGCACACCATGGACGCCTCGCGGCCGCGCGCGCAGGCCGCGCTGGTGCGCGAAGGGAAATTCGCGCGGGTCGGCACGCGGGAGGAGTGCGAGCGCGAGGCGGGCTCCGACGTCAAGTTCGTCGAGCTGGGGGAAGGCTGCGCAGTGCCCGGGCTCGCGGACGCGCACGGACATCCGCTCTTGCACGGGCGCAACCTCGCGGAGGTGCGGCTCTCCGGCGCCGCCAGCGAGCAAGACTGCGTGGAGCGCGTGGCGCGCTACGCGCAAACGGCCCCCGCCGGCCAGTGGATCCGCGGCAATGGCTGGGACCAGAACCTTTGGCCCGGCCGCGATTTTCCCGACGCCGCCATGCTCAGCGCCGCCACGCCTGGGCACCCGGCGGCGCTGATGCGCGTCGACGCGCACGCGCTCTGGTGCAACGAGCTCGGGCTGCAGCTCGCGGGCATCACTGCGGCGACGCCGGACCCTCCCGGCGGACGCATCCTTCGACGCGCCGACGCCGCCCCGAGCGGCGTCCTCCTCGACAACGCGATGGCTCTGGTCCGCCGCGCGATCCCTCCCCCGATGGCGCGCGAGGCAGAGGAGACGCTGCTGCGCTCGCTGCAGGCATTGACCGCGGTCGGAATCACTTCGGTGCACGACGCTTCGGCCGGGCCGGAGATTCTCGACGCCTACCGGCGGCTGGCGGAGCGCGATGCGCTGCCGCTGCGGGTCTACGCGATGATCGACGGCCAGCGCGCCTGGGAGCAGGTCGACGAGCAACTGCGGTTCTGGCGCAAGGCGCCGCCGCTCTCGCGGTTGACGGTGCGCGCGGTGAAGCTCTTCGCCGACGGCGCGCTCGGAAGCCGCGGCGCTGCGCTCTTCGAGCCGTACGAGGACGATTCCGGCAACACCGGACTGTGGCTGATGGATCCGCGCGAGCTGTCCGATCGCATCGCCCGCGTGGCGGCGGCGGGATTCCAGCCCTGCGTGCACTGCATCGGCGACCGCGCCTGCGCGACGACGCTGGAAGCCTTCGTCGCCGTGCCGCGCGATCTCCGCCCGCGCGCCGAGCATCTACAAGTCCTGCGGCCGCGCGACGTGCCCCTCTTGCGCAAGTCGCGAGCGATCGCTTCCATGCAGCCCACGCACGCGGTCTCCGACGGGGTCTGGGCGGAAGCGCGGCTGGGTCGCGGCACCGAGCGGCAGCGCGGCGCGTATGCCTGGCGGCAAGCGCTGGAGGCAGGTGCGCCGCTCGCCTTCGGCAGCGATTTTCCCGTCGAGAGCATGGACCCGCGCCTGGGGCTGCGGGCGGCCGTCGTGCGCAAGACCGCCGCGGGCGCGGTCTGGATGCCCGAGCAGCGCCTCACCCGCGAGGAAGCGCTGCGCGCCTTCACCGCCGGCGCCGCCTACGCCGAGTTCGCCGAGGGCCGCCGCGGGCTCATCCGCGAGGGTTTCGACGCCGACCTCACCGTCTTCGCCCGCGACGTGATGGAGGTGCACGTCGACGAGCTGCCCGGGCTGGCCATCGCGGCGACCGTCATCGCCGGCAGCGTCGAGTACGCCGGCTCTTGACCTTCGCCGCGCGCGGGGCGAGGAAGGTCGCATGTTCCTGCTCGCCATGCTGCTTCTCGCGCAGACCACCGAAGGGCTCACGCCGGCGCGGCTGCAGCGCATCCAGGCCGCCCTGCAGAAAGAGAAGCTCGACGGATGGCTCTTCTACGACTTCCGCCGCTCCGACCCGATTGCCTACCGCGTGCTCGGCCTCGACGAGGCCGGCGTGCGCTCGCGGCGCTGGTATTGCCTGGTGCCCGCCCGCGGCGATCCGCGCAAGCTGGTGCACGCCATCGAGCCCGACGCGCTCGAGCGAGTCCCGGGCAAGAGCACCCTCTACACTTCCTGGCGGTCGCGCGATCGCGAGCTGGGGATCCTGCTGCGCGACATGCGGCGGATCGCCATGCAGGTTTCGCCGCGCAACGAGATTCCGACGGTGGCGAAAGTCGATGCGGGCACGGTCGAGCTGGTGCGCTCGATGGGGCCGGAGATCGTCTCCAGCGCCGGGTTGGTGGCGGAAGTCTCGAGCACGCTCTCGCCCGAGGAGCTGCAGTCGCAGGCGCGGGCGGCCGAGCTGGTCTCGGCGGATCTCGAGGCGGTGGCGGCGGAAGCGGCCCGGCGGGTTCACGAGAACAAACCTGCCAGCGAGCGCGAGCTGCTCGATTTCCTCAAGGCGCGCTACGCGCAAGAAGGCCTGGAGGGCAGCGGGATCGTCGCAGTCGATGCGCACGCCGCCGATCCACATTACTTGCCGCCGCCGTCGGGCTCGGCGCTCGCGGCGCGCGGCAGCGTGCTCTTGCTCGACTTCGCCGCGCATCTGGGCCCGGCGGGGATCTACGCGGATCTGGCGCGGGTCTATTTTCTCGGCGACAAGGTGCCGGAGGAGGTGTCGCGCATCGCGGGGTTCGTCTTCGCCGCGCGAGATGCGGCGCTCGCGCTCGTGCAGGAGCGCGCCGGGATCGGCAAGCTGCCCACCGGAGCCGAAGTCGACGGGGCGGCGCGAGCGGTCATCGTCAAGGCGGGCTTCGCCGATCGCTTCCTCCATCGCACCGGCCACAGCATCGACACCCATGGCCATGGCGACGGCGTCAACAACGACGACTTCGAGACGCACGACGTGCGCCGCCACTTGCCCGACACCTGCTTCTCCATCGAGCCGGGCATCTATCTGGCGGGCCGCTTCGGCATCCGCAGCGAGATCGACGTCTGCCTCCCCGGAGGCCAGGTCGAAGTTCGCGGCGGGGCGGGGCAGACGTCGGTGCCGGCGATGGTGCCTTAGCTCTCGCGCCCCTGCTTGGCGACACGCGCCCACCAGAGAAGGTCGTCGATCATCGCCTCGGCTCTTTTCGCGTAGAGAGGATCGCTCGGGCGGCCGCGCTCGTCCGCCTCGAAGCCGACGAGCTTGACGTTGACCTCGTCGCGAACCGGCACCATGCGCAGCTCGATCGCCACCAGCCGCAGCTGCTCGACCGCGCGCGCGCCGCCGGCGAAACCGCCGTAGCTGACGAAGGCCACCGGCTTGTGGCGCCAGCCGGCCGAGAGGTGATCGAGCGCATTCTTCAAGGCGCCCGGATAGCCGTGGTTGTACTCGGGCGTGACGATGATGAACGCGTCCTGCGCCGTGATCTTCTTCGCCCAGCGGCCGGCGAGGCTGTCCGGCGGGTAGCTCTGCTCCGCGGCCGTCGTTCCCTCGCGAAACGAATAGGAGGGCAGCGGCCAGTCCTTGAGATCGAGCAGCTCGGCTTTCACCTCCCGCCGATCGGAGGCGAGACCGAGGATCCACCTGGCGAAGGCCTCGCCGCGGCGCCCTTCGCGAACACTGCCGACGATGATTCCGACTCGCAGCTCCATCGCCTTTCGATGCCCGCGGGAATGCAGGGTTGCGTGGCATGTTCTCGCGCCATGCGAACCTTGCTCGCCTGCTTGCTCCTCGCCTCCGCCGCTCGCGCGGAGAGCGACGCCGATGCCATCCGCACTGCCTGCCTCGACTACATCGAGGGCTGGTATACGGCCGATTCGGCGCGGATGGAGCGCGCGCTGCATCCCGATCTCGCCAAGCGAATGGTCTTTCGCGACGACAAAGGCCGGAGCCGGTTGCACCAGATGAGCGCGATGGGGCTTGTGCAAGGGACGCGCGACGGCGGCGGGAAGGAGACGCCCAAGGCCGAGCAGCAGAAGGACGTCACCGTGCTCGACATCTTCGAGAACGCGGCCAGCGCGAAAGTCATCGCCGCAGGGTGGATCGACTATCTCCATCTCGCCCGCTGGAACGGGCAGTGGAAGATCGTCAACGTGCTCTGGGAATTGAAGCCGAAGAAGAAGTGATCAGCGGCCAAAGAGCTTGCTGAAGAAGCCGCGCTCCGGCTCGGCCGGCGGAGGTGGAGCAGCCGCGGCGGGCGCCTTCTTCGCCTCTTCCGAGGCGGCCACTCTCGCCTGCAGCGCGCGCTCCCGGCCTTGCGCTTCGGCCAGCCGTCTCTCCAGCGCGCGCTCGTTCTCCTCGGCGGCGATCAGCTTCTCGCGCAGCTCCTCCAGCTCGACGGCGTGCTCTTCCTCGTAGCCTGCGCGGCCGCGCTTTTTTTCCCGCTGCACCTCGCCGCGCAGCGCATCGAGCTGGACGCGCAGCTTGTCTCGCTCGCTGCGCGCTTCCTTGATCGCCTCCGCCGCGACCAGCGCCTGCTGGCTGCTGCGCCGCTTCTGCTCGGCGATCTCCAGCCGCGCATTCTCCAGATCCCGCTGCGCGCGCATGGCCTCGGCTCGCGCCGTCTGCAGCGCTTTCTCCGGAGATTCGGCTTCCGCGCCGGCCGGCTCGGCGCCGTTGCGCTGCGTCGGTTTGGAGGGCCGGCCCATGGAAAGCGGAGCCTATTACATCGGCGCGAGGGCAGGTAAATTTTGACCGGGCGACTGGACTTCCGCGAAGGCGGCAGTTAGGGTCCGCGCCCTCGGAGCGCCGGTGGAAGACAAGCTGCAAGAGATCGAGCAGAGATTCGAGCGCCTGACCGCCGATCTGGGGAAGCCGGAGGTGATTTCCGACCGTGCGCGCTTTTCCCAAGTGGCGAAGGAGCGCTCGCAGCTCGAGCCGCTGGTCGAGGCGTTCCGCGAATACAAAAAGGCGGTGAAGGAGGCGGAGGATTCACGCGCTGCGCTCGATGACCCGGATCTGCGCGAGCTGGCGAAGACGGAGCTGTCGGAGCAAGAGAAGCGCGTCGCCGACCTGAGCGAGAAGCTGAAGGTCCTCCTCTTGCCCAAAGACCCGAACGACGAGCGCAGCGTGATTCTCGAGGTGCGCGCCGGCGCCGGCGGCGACGAGGCAGGCCTCTTCGCCCAGCAGCTGCTGCGCATGTATCTGCGCTACGCCGAGCGCAAGCGCTGGAAGACCACCTTGATGGACTCGAGCGAAAACGCCGCCGGCGGCATCAAGGAAGCGAGCGTCACCATCGAAGGCGATGGCGTCTACAGCTTCCTCAAGTACGAGTCGGGCGTGCATCGCGTGCAGCGCGTCCCGGCCACCGAAGCGCAGGGCCGCATCCACACCTCGACGGCGACCGTCGCCGTCATGCCCGAGGCCGAAGAGGTCGACATCCAGATCAATCCCGCCGACATCCAGATGGACGTCATGCGTTCGACCGGCGCGGGCGGGCAGAGCGTCAACACCACCGACTCGGCCGTGCGGCTCACCCACAAGCCCACCGGCCTGGTGGTCAAGTGCCAGCAGGAGAAATCGCAGATCAAGAACCGCGCGACGGCGATGAAGATGCTGCGCGCCAAGCTCTACGAGATGGAGTCTGAAAAACAGCGCAACGCCCGCGACGCAGCCCGCAAGTCGCAGGTGGGCACCGGCGATCGGAGCGAGAAGATCCGCACCTACAACTTTCCCCAGGATCGCTTGACCGACCACCGCATCGGCCTGACCCGCCACAACCTGGCGGCGGTGATGGACGGCGACATCGAGGACGTCCTGGTCGCCGCCCGCGGCTACTTCCAGGCCGAGGCGCTGCGGCAGGAGCAGACCGCGCAGGCGCAGGCATGAGCTGGACGGTGCGCTCGCTTCTGTTCTGGGCGCGGGAATGGCTGGCGAAGAAGGGGACGGAGAGCCCGCGGCTCGACGCCGAGCTGCTCCTCGCCAGCGCGCTCGGCTGCGATCGGACCCGCCTCTACATCGACATCGACAAGCCGGTCGCGGCGGAGGAGCTGGCGCGCTTCAAGAAGCTGATGCAGCGGCGGGGCGCGCGCGAGCCGGTCGCCTACATTCTCGGCGTCAAAGAATTCTACGGGCGGCCCTTCGCGGTGGAATCGGGCGTGTTCATTCCGCGGCCGGAGACGGAGGTGCTGGTGCAGCTGGCACTCGAGGCGCTGCCGCGCGACGAGCCCTTCCGTGCGCTCGATCTCTGCGCCGGCTCGGGCGCGGTCGGGTTGAGCATCGCTGCCGAGCGGCTGCAGGCGCAGGTCGATCTGGTGGAGCGATCGCCGGCCGCGGCGGAGATCGCCGCACGCAATGCGGAGAAGCTCGCCCCCGGCCGCGCGCGCGTCCACCAGGGCGATCTCTATGCCGCGCTTCCCGAGAAAGCGCGCTACCTCGCCATCACCGCCAATCCTCCTTACCTGGCGCACGGCGAAGGCACTCAGCTCACCCCCGACATCACCGACTACGAGCCGCGTGAAGCGCTCTTCGGCGGCGACGACGGGCTGGAAGTGCAACGGCGCGTGATCGCTTCCGTCTCCGACTGGCTCGCTCCCGGAGGCCTCTTCGGCACCGAGATCGGTCCTTCGCAGGCCGAATCGGTCGTCGCGCTCTGCAAGGCCGCCGGCCTTTCCGCAGTGCGCGTCGAGCGCGATCTGGCCGGTCTCGATCGACACGTGATAGCGAGAGCCTGATGGACGCGATCGAGATCACCGGCGGCCGTCCCCTGCGCGGCGAAGTGGCCGTGTCTGGATCGAAGAACGCCACGCTGCCGCAGATCGCCGCGACGCTGCTCGCTTCCGGGGAGTCGCGGCTGCGAGGCGTGCCCGATCTCGCCGACGTGCGGACGCTCGGCCGTCTGCTGCACCACATGGGCGCGAAGGTGGAGCGCGCGACCGATGGCTCGCTGATGATCGATGCCTCCGGCGTCGATCGGCCCGAGGCCCCCTACGAGCTGGTGAAGACGATGCGCGCCTCGGTGCTGGTGCTCGGGCCGCTGCTTGCGCGCTTCGGCAAGGCTCGCGTCTCGCTGCCCGGCGGATGTGCCATCGGGGCACGGCCCATCGATCAGCATCTGAAGGGCCTGCAGGCGCTGGGAGCGAAGATCGAGCTGGCCCACGGCTACGTCGAGGCGCAGGCGGAGAGGCTGCGCGGCGCGACCGTGCTCTTCGATCTGCCCACGGTGACGGGCACGGAAAATCTGATGATGGCCGGCGCGCTCGCGGAAGGGCGCACCACGCTGGAGAACTGCGCGCGCGAGCCGGAAGTGACGGCGCTCGCAGAGGCGCTGAACGCAATGGGCGCGCGCGTGCTGGGCGCCGGCAGCAGCGTCATCACCATCGAGGGCGTGACGAGCTTGCGGCCGATGGACATCACCGCCATCCCCGACCGCATCGAGGCCGGTACCTTGCTGGCCGCGGCGATGATCACCGCCGGCGACGTGCTGGTGCGCGGCGCGCGGGCCGCCGACTTCGACGCGGCGCTGGCCAAGATGCGCGAGGCGGGCGCGCGCGTGACTGCCGAGCGGGACGGCCTGCGCATCGTCGGTCCGGAGCGGCCCGAGGCGGTCGACTTCATCACTGCGCCGTTTCCCGGATTTCCCACCGATCTCCAGGCGCAGCTGATGGCGTGCCTTTCGGTCGCACGGGGCGCCTCGCGGGTAGTGGAGACCGTCTTCGAGAACCGCTTCATGCACGTGCAGGAGTTGTCGCGCATGGGGGCGGACATCGCCATCGACGGCCATACCGCGGTGGTCCGCGGAGTGGAAAAGCTCTCCGCTGCGCCGGTGATGGCCACCGACCTGCGGGCCAGCGCCTCGCTGGTGCTGGCCGGCCTGCGCGCCGAGGGGACTACTCTCGTGCAGCGCGTGTACCATCTGGACCGTGGGTACGAATCGCTGGAAAAGAAACTATCGGCACTGGGCGCGACGGTCCGTCGTGTCAAGGGTTGATTGGACCTTGAATGGCTTTGCGATGCGCTCTAGGCTTTGTCTTTCAACCTTCCTCTGGAGTCTGAACCGCCCATGGATTGCCCGCGCGACAGCACCGAGATGACCGTGCTCAGTGAGGGAGAGGAGCGCGTCTTCTTCCGTTGCGCCGAGTGCGGCGGTCTCTGGCTCGACGTCGCCGACCTGAATCGCATCCTCTTGCACGCAGGGCTCCCCACCCTCGAGGCGATGGGCGGACGCGCCAACCCGGAGGAGGACGCGGGCGAGTGTCCGGTGGACAACGTCGGGCTGCTCGCGGTGCAGAGCCAGCACAAGCGCAACCCGCTCACCTACGAGACGTGCGAGAGCTGCGGGGGCATCTGGCTGGAGTCGGCCGACTTTCCCAACGAGGGCGAGACCGCCGAGGAGATGACCCAAGGCATCGTCGACTTCTACCGGGAGTTCAACGTCAACCTTTCGCAGCCGCCCCGCGCCGCCGGAGGTCCCGGCCGCAAGTAATGCGTAAGGTCGCCCTGCTCGCGGCGCTCGGCGCTGCCCTCGCCTGCCGCAAAGCCGAGCAGCCGGTGCCCCCGCCAGAGCCGACTCCGCCGCAGCGCGAAGCGGCGCTCGAGCGGATCAAGGAGCAGGAGCCCAACGACTTCCAGAACGCGCAGCTGATTCCGCCGCGCGCGGTGGTCGAGGGCAGCATCGCCGCCCCGCGCGATGACGACTGGTATCGCATCTCGCCGGGGCAGGGGCAGCTGCTCGCGCTGCGAGTCGAGCTGAGCCCCATCGATGCCGCTCTCGAGGTGTACGACCGCGATCGCAATCGCATCGCGCGGGTGCGCGAGGAGCGGATCATTCCGGCGGTGGCGTGCCTCGAGGCGTGCTTCGTCAAGGTCTCCGGCACCTCCCCGGGACCGTACTCGCTGACGGTGCTTGGCTCGCCTCCGCAGCCGGGCGTGCGCGAGCTGGAGCCGAACGACCGCGCGGTCGATGCAAATGAGCTGCAGGCGGGGAAGCCGATCCAGGGGACGTACCTCACCGGCGACGACGAGGACTGGTACAAGCTGGTGCTGCCCTCGCCGAGCCCCGGCGCTTTCCTGCGCATCGAGCTGAGCGCGGTGGAAGGGATTCGTCCAGACCTGGAAGTGCGCGCGCTCTCCGACGGCGTTCTCCTGGCGACGATGCGCGATCCGCTCTTCGTCCGCGATCTTTCTTTGCACCTGGGCGAAACGCCGGACGCAGGCGCACCGGCTGCCGATGGCGGCGAGGCGGACGCCGGCGCGGACGGCGGCTTCGACGCGAGCTTTCCCGCGCAACCCGGACAGCTGGGCTACTACCTGGTGGTCAAGGCGCACGGCAAGCGCGGCGTGCCGCTCGCGCCGTACACGCTCACGGCTTCGCTGGAGCAAGGGCCTCCGGATCTGGAGCAGGAGCCCAACGACGATCCGCAGCACGCCACGCCGATCGAGACCACCGCGACCGGCTATCTCGCTCCGGCGGGCGACCTCGACTGGTACAGGGTGCACAGCGAGAAGCCGGCGGTCTTGCGCGCGGAAGTCACCGGACTTGAAAGGGCGGACATCGAGCTGGCCGTCCTTGGCCCACCGGCGCAGCCGGCCGAGAAACCGCCGCTGCTCGCTCGCGTCAACGAAGGCGGGCCGAAGGAGGGCGAGGTGCTGCCTGCGGTCGGCATTCCGGCGGGGGACAGCTACATCCTCGTCCAGGCCGCGCTGCGAAATTTCGACGGCAAGTGGGTGCGCGATGGCGAGGATCGGCAGCACTCGTACAAGCTGCAGATTTCGCTCTCGGCGGACGACGGCTCGATCGAGCGCGAGCCGAACAACGACGTCGCGACGGCGCAGATCCTCTCGGTGCCGGCCAGCCTCAAGGGCTGGATCTGGCCGCGCAAGGACATCGACCTGTTCAGGTTTCACATCGCCGCCGGCCACGAACCCGTCAGCATCAAGCTCTCGGCCGTGCGCGGCGTCGATCTCATGCTCCGGCTCCTGGAGATCCGCGGCAAGAAGGCGGACGTCATCGGCAGCTCCGACGCCATCAAGGGCGAGGGCGAGGAGCAGATCCTCTCCGTGCCGCTGAAGGAAGGCGAGTATGCCGTCGAGGTCTCGAGCCCGCGCAACAAGGACGCGAGCGCCTCGCAGCCGTACACGCTCAGCATCCAGTGAACGCGCTTGACGCGCCGCCGGACGGCGCATAGCCTCGGAAAGTCCGCGAGCGGGAATAGCTCAGTTGGTAGAGCATCAGCTTCCCAAGCTGAGGGTCGCCGGTTCGAACCCGGTTTCCCGCTCCAATTCAATCGCTTAAGAGAGTTGGTCGTTTAGTGCTGTGTGAGCGGTGCGACCTTCGTCATTTTGAGCCGGCGGTAGCAAGGGGGAAGCAAAACTGACCAGGTTGAGGCGTTCGATCTGCCCCTGCAGATAGCCGAGGAAATCGCCAAAAGGCTTGGGGCAGAACTCAGCTTCAAAGGGTCATCTGGACAACCGTCGCGGTCGCTCCTGGGGGAAAGCGGACTAGGTTCAGTAGTCGTCGACGTGCTCCCGGACGATCACTTTCAACATCGTCTGGTAGCCGAGTCCCCTCTTGGCGGCCTTCTTGCGCAGCTTCTCGATCAGGTCCTGCTCGAGCACGATCGAGGTCGGCAGGGTCTTGCGGATCGGCCGAAGTCCACCGGCCGCCCGGATGTCCTCTCCAAGATCCCGCTTCTCGAACTCTTCGACCTGGAGGTCGCGGCTACCGGCCTTTCTCCGAACTACCTTCGAGCCTTGCTTTCGCTTCGTCAGAGAGCCTCCTTTCGTTGCGTCGCATGGACCGGCAGCTGATCGGCCGGAGGTTGGTTGCCGCGGCGAGTGAAGATGAGCGCCAGGCGGCGTCCCGCATCGGTTTCTCCCAGCAGCAGCCAGCGCGGTTCGTCGTGCGCCGGCTCGACGATCCGGCCTGCGAGGAAGACGGTGCGTTGGAAGAGCGACTCGGCCTCCGATGGCTCGACCCCGTGCTTCCGGTTCTTGCCGAGGTTGCCAGCATCCCAATCGAACTGCTCTGCAGCACCAGTGATCCCGCCCAGCCACTCGTCAAGGCTGCGGTCCGGCGAGATCTTCACTAGCTACAGTGTAGCTATCAAGGACTTGCCTGTCAACGCGAGACAGGTGATGCCGCGCCCGATGCCGCTGCGGTGCTGGATGACAAACTCCATTCGCTGCTCCATCGGACAGGTCTCTTTCCAGGGCATTCGCCCTCGTACCTGTCAGCGATGTCTCCGGTCTGCACTGTCAGCGATGTCTCCGGTCTGGACCCGGCCGTTGGGGCCTGCCTCTGATATCCCCAATCAAGTGCGGCACTGCTCGGTCCGATCTCGTGCGACGCTTTCGGGAGAATGAGACCTGGCTGGATCTGTCCGGTCTTCGGCCGGTTTGGCCCTTGTAGCGATCGGGCACTCGGCTAGAGTATCGCTCGTGGAAAAGCGACGAACGCTGGTGCTGATCATTCCGGAAGTGCACCTGCAGGACATGGCCGGACCTGTCCAGGTCCTTTCCGAGGCCGGCCGCTACCAGCTGCGCTATTGCTCGACGCAACCGCGGGTGCGCTCGGCGCAAGGGTTGACGCTTTCGCAGCTCTCGCCGCTGCCCGAGCCGCGCGGCGGCGATCTGGTGCTCGTGCCCGGCTTCTTTTCGGGCGCGCTCGATCGGGGCGTGCCCATCCCCATCCGCTGGCTGCGGCGCGCGCACGAATCTGGAGCGCGCATCGTCTCGGTCTGCACCGGCGCCTTTGCGCTGGCCCGCGCGGGGCTGCTCGACGGCCGCCGTTGCACCACGCACTGGAAGCTCACCGAACGCCTGCAGCGCGAGCACCCAAAGGCGCACGTGCTGGAGAACCGTCTCTTCGTCGACGAGGGTGCGGTGGTCACCAGCGCCGGCGTTGCTTCCGGCATCGACATGGCCTTGGCGCTGGTCGAGGCAGAGCACGGCCCGCTCCTCGCCGCCGAGGTTGCGCGCGAGATGGTCGTCTATCTGCGGCGCGGCGCCGAGCAGGAGCAGGGCAGCATCTATCTCGACCACCGGACGCACCTGCATCCGGGCGTGCACCGGGTCCAGGACTTCATCGTGCAGAATCCGCAGGAGCGCGCCAGCGCGGCCCAGCTTGCACGCATCGCCGCCATGAGCCCGCGCAACCTGGCGCGCGTCTTCCGCCGCGCCACCGGCGTCACGCCCAAGCAGTTCTCCGCCAAGGTCAAACTGCAGGTCGCGCGCGACCTGCTCGACGATCCGCAGCGATCGGTGGAAGGCATCGCCGAAAGCTGCGGCTTCGAAGACGCGCGCCAGCTTCGCCGCCTCTTTCGACAGCACTTCGGGGCCTCGATCCGCGAGTTTCGCAACTCGCAAAGGAGCGCATCATGACCGCAATCCTGGCAGTGGCGCTGGCAGCCACGGCAGCGCAGCCTCGGAACGTGGCCATCGTCGTGTATCAGGGCGTCGAGCTGCTGGACTTCGCCGGGCCCGGCGAAGTCTTCGCCGCCGCCGCCAACGCAGGAGCAGTGCGCGGCGTGAAGGCCTTTCGCGTCTATACCGTCGGGCGCAGCAAGGAGCCCATCGTCAGCCAAGGCTTCGTCAAGGTGAGTCCCGAGTATTCCTTCGCCGATGCTCCCCGCGCCGACGTCATCGTCTTTCCCGGCGGCAGCTCGGGAGTGGTCTCGCGCGACGAGCAGTTCATGGCCTGGGCGAAGAAGGCGGCGAGCGAGGCGGAGATCGCCATGTCGGTGTGCAGCGGCGCCTTCGTGCTGGGCAAGGCCGGCCTGCTCGACGGCAAGAGCGCCACCACCTGGTACGGATCGGTCGCGCGACTGCGCAAGGAGACTCCCAAGGCCGACGTGCAGGACGGCCGGCGCTTCATCGATCAGGGCCGCATCCTCACCACCGCCGGCGTCTCGGCGGGCATCGACGGTGCGCTGCACCTGGTGGCGCGACTCCTCGGACGCGCGGTCGCCGATCAGACGGCGCGCTACATGGAGTATCACTGGACGCCGGAGCCGTACCTCGCGCAGAACTACCCGCTGCTCGATCCGCGCCTCGACGCGCGCGGGCGCGCCGCGCAGCAGGCTGGCCTCCTCGAGGACGAAGGCAATTGGCCTGAGGCGGCCAAGGCCTGGCGGGCGCTGGCGGGGCTGGATGCGAAAGACGGCCTTGCCTGGGATCGGCTGGCGGTGGCGCTGGCGCAGTCGGGAGACCTCGCCTCGGCGATCGATGCGGGCAAGCACGCGGCGGAGATTCAAGAGGTGCGCGCCGGCGCGCTCGTCAATCTCGCCTGCACTTACGCGCGCGCTGGCCGGCGCGACGACGCGCTGCGAACGCTCGAGCTCGCGGTGAGCGAAGGCTTCTCCGCGCGCTGGAGATTGGAGAACGACAGCGACTTCGACTCGCTGCGCACCGACGCGCGCTTCCAGAAGCTGGTGGCGCGGCTCTAGGTCAGCGAGGGACCGTCAGGTCGCGTATTGCGCGAGGCCGTTGCCGAAGGACCAATTCTCCTTCTGCGTCTCGACCAGGTTGATGAAGACATCCTCGGGCCGGATGCCCGGTGACTCGCCCAGCCGGGCCGCGATGCGCGCGAAGAGCGCCTTGCGCACCTCGACCGAGCGGCCTGCGTTCAAGGTGATCTGGATCAAGACCACCCCGTCGCTGCGAGAGATGCCGAGATAGGACGGGTCGTAGAGGAGCGACGCCTCGTCGTGCTCGGTGAGGATCTGAAACTTGTCCTGCTCGGGGATACCGATGGTCTCCACCATCGCGCGGTGGACGGAGTCGGCGAGCGCGCGGCGAAACTCAGGCTTCGTGCCCTTGCGCAGGGCGATGCGGACGAGGGGCATGCCAATCCGATGGCCGGCCGCAGCGAGGGATTCGCGCGGTCGCGTTTGCGGTCCTTGTTTCGCTCCCCTCCGCGCTGGCCTGCTGATGCGATGCGCATTGACTTCATCTGCCTCGCGGGCGTAGCGCACCGCACGCGGGTTAGTCATCTCAGCAGCGCGTCCTCGGGGGGAGTCCGAATCCGCGCCCGACCAGCCAGGGGGAACCCATGTCCATCGAATGGAGAGAAGCGCGTCTCACCATCTGCCTCGTCGCAGCCATCTCGCTCTCGTCTGGCTGCGGCTCGGGGCGCAGCCGCAGCGAAATCAGCTCGCCCGCGGCGCTCTCCTCGGAAGGCGACGAAGGCGACCGCGGCGGCCGGCCTGGAAGGATCGATTGGCTGGAATTGAAGGACCCCAAGCCTGCCTTCGGCGGGAAGAGCTTCGGGGCGGTCGGCTCATACAACGTCGTGATCGGAGTGGCCCATGGAAAGCTCGATCCGCGGCATCGGGCGAACTCCGGGATCGTCGATCTCGACAAGGCGCCGCGCGGTACGGACGGCATGGTCGATTATCAGACCGACGTCGTCATTCTCCGGCCGGCGAGCGCGGAGCACGCGCAGCGAGTGCTCTTCTACGATGTGAACAACCGCGGCAACAAGCTGGCGACGAGCCTCTACTACAACGAGGGTGGCGACCTCTTCTCGGCGTCGGGCGCAGGGAACGGCTTTCTCATGAAGCAGGGCTACACGGTGGTGTGGAGCGGCTGGCAGGGGGACATCCCGCTCTCGGGCGGCACGGGCACGCCGGTCGGCACCAGCTTCCCGGTTGCGAAGAACGGCAAGGACAGCATCACCGGACTGAGCCGCGAGGAGTTCATCTTCGACTCGCCACCCGGCGAGGTTCCTGGTCAGCCGCCGGCAGGGCTCACCTACCTGACCTGGCCCGCGGAGACGCTCAACACCTCGAAGGCGAGCCTGATGGTGAAGCAGAACCAGCTCGACGACTACAAATCCGTCTCGACCTGGACCTATGTCGACAGCCAGCACATCAAGATCACTCCCGCCGCGGGATACGACAAGGGGGCGATCTACCAGTTCATCTACACGGCGAAGGACCCCGTGGTGATGGGCATCGGCTTCGCGGCCATCCGCGATCTGATCACTTTCCTGCGGCGCGACGCCGCTGACGGACGCGGCAATCCGAATCCGCTCGCCGATCTTCTCTCCGCGGGTTGCGGCGAGGACGAGGAGGACGACAGCTGCGAGGAGGGCCGGAGTGTCGCGATCATGGAAGGCATCTCACAGTCGGGTCGCTTCGTGCGCGACTACCTCTGGCAAGGTTTCAACAACGACGGCACCGGACGCAAGGTCTTCGACGGGCTGATTCCGCTCATCGGCGGCTCGCGCAAGACCTGGACCAATTACCGCTTCGCGCAGCCTGGCCGCTGGTCGAAGGAGCATGAGGACCATTACCAGCGCGGCGACCAGTTCCCCTTTGCTTACGTCACCATCGAAGATCCGGTCAGCGGGCATCGCGACGGTCTGCTGCGGCGCTGCAGCGAAGACCACACCTGCCCGAAGGTCTTCCAGATCGACGGCGGCGGCGAGCTCTGGCAGGGCCGCGGCTCGCTGGTGGTCAGCGACGGGCGTGGCCATCCGCTGCCGCTGCCGAGGAACGTGCGCGCCTACTACATGAGCGGCACGCCGCACGGGTACAACGCGACCGGCGTCTCCAGCAAGAATCCGCTCTGCCAGCATTCCGGCAGCATCGTGAATTCCGGGTCGACCTCGCGCGCGCTCACGGTCGCGCTGGTCGACTGGATCGCGCGGGGCATCCTGCCTCCGGCCAGCCGCTATCCCACCATCGGCGCTGGCACGCTCGCCCCGAGCCTGCCTCGCTCGAAGGTCGGCTTTCCCGATCTTTCCCCCATCGGCGTGAGCTACAGCGGCCTGTACAACTTCCTCTACCTCACCGACTACGCGGCCGTGCCGCCGGCGGTGGACTGGAAGCGGCCCTACGATGTCTTCGTGCCGACCACCGACAGCGACGGCAACGACGTCCCCGGCGTGCGCACGCCGGACGTCGCCGTTCCGGTCGGAACGCACATGCCTTGGAACCCGCGCGCGGCGGAGCATGCACCTGGCGAGATGTGCGCCGGCAACGGTTCGTTCATCGCCTTCGCGAAGGACGCTGCCGCGCGAGCGGCCGCGCACGATCCACGGCCTTCCCTGGCCGAGCGCTACGCTAGCCACCAGAAGTACGTCGACCAGGTCACCGCCGCCGTCCATGCGCTTCAGGCCGAGCGGCTCATGCTCGACGACGACGCCGCGGCGTGGATCAAGCGAGCGCAGGACGCCTCTGTGCCCTGAGCGAATCTTCCAAACCCGGAGCAAACATGAACATCCGACTCGCATTCATCTCGATGTTGGCCTTGACATTGGCCACGGCGGCCCGCGCCGACGATGCCGACGAAAACGCCGGCCCGTGCGCGAGCCTCGTGCCGGCTTCCGCCGGCGGACCGGTGCCGCACGACAATGACCGCGTGCTGCTGCGCTTCCTCGGAACTTCCAATTACGAGCTCGCCTACAAGGGTCAGGTCATCCTCCTCGACGCCTACTACGACAGAGGCCCGCGCACGCGCGCGATCGGCCTCATGCCCGACCAGGTCAAGCGCGCCAACGCCA
>Ga0209471_1000914_pt1 | contig 18365 bp, 12 predicted proteins | sample GraSoiAngelo_128_FD_185885 | JGI IMG/M metagenome (GOLD analysis project Ga0209471, IMG submission 185885) | Grasslands soil microbial communities from the Angelo Coastal Reserve, California, USA - 14_0927_12_20cm (SPAdes) (version 2) | ecosystem: Environmental > Terrestrial > Soil > Grasslands ...
CGGCGGGCTGGGTGGCACCGTTCACAATGGCGTGCATGGTGGACCTCCTTCCTTTCCCAAGAGGGTCACGCCACGCTGTCAAGCCAATTTCAAGGAGCTAGCCAGTGCGATAGGGGAGCCGGACACTATCTCAGATCAGGCGGCATGAACGAGGAGGACGCGAAGCGGCCACACCCGAAGCCCAAATGATTTAACGACGCTGAAACATCCGAATGCCCTGGCCCGGATTCGAACCGGGATGCCTTGCGGCGCTGCCCCCTCAAGACAGTGTGTCTACCAGTTCCACCACCAGGGCGGGCCCAGCAAGATAAGCTAGAATCGCCGCCCGCAGTGGGCAACTACGCCCAGAGAGTGAGCCCGAATCAGGCCCCTCGGCGCGTGCCGGCGGCGCGTCGCGCCGACGTGCACTAGATTGGTGCCTCTATGGGACTGTGGGTGGCGTTCGGGTTCGGGGCACTGGTCGGCGCGTTCATTGGCGTTCTCATCGGCCGGCTGCGGTCGGCGCAGGCGACGGCCGCGACGCCCGCCGTCGCGCCGCCTTCCGCGCAGCGCTTCGCCCCGCCCGAGGTGCAGCACGTCGTCCTCGACGAAGGTTCGGCCAACGTCCTCAACGCACTCAACAATCGCCTCGCGGCGATCGGCGCGCTCGCGGATCTGCTGCACGGCAGCCCACTCGACCCCGAGCGCGCCCGCGCCCTGATGATGCTGCACGGCGAAGTGCGGCGCGCCGCGGAGATCACCCAGCACTTCCTCGAGCTGGCGCAGCACCCCATCGGCGCCGCCGAACCCTCCGACTGCTCCATCGTCTTGAACGGCGTGCTCGCCGAGCGCGAGGGCACGCTCAAGGAGCTGGGGGTGAAGCTGGTGCGGAGTATCCCCCACGACCTGCCGATGGTCGCCTGCCCCATGGCGCAGCTCACCGAGATGTTAATGAAGCTGCTCGACTTCGCGCTCCGTCGCCTGCGCGACAGTCAGCCGCCCCGCGAGCTGCGCATCGCCGTGAGCGAGAGCGGGCCGTCGCTCACGATTTCGTGGTGGGACTCAGGCGCCCCCCTCTCGGTCGAAGCGGAGCAGCGGCTGGTGACGCCGTTCCGCTTCACGCAGAGCGCCGGCGGCGGAGAGATCGAGTTCGCCCTGGCCCGCGCCCTGGCGCAGTCGTCCGGCGGCACGCTGCGGCTGCGCCCGCGCCCCGGCGGCGGCGCCGAGGTCGTGGTGACCCTCCCCAAGAGCGTGCTCGCGCCCCTGGCGCGCGCCACGGCCGCCGCCCCGTCGCTCCCCAAAATGCGCATTCTCGTCGTGGACGACGACGCCGTGAATCGCCAGGCGATGCGTCTGCTGCTCGAGCGCGAGGGCCACGAGGTGGTGGCGGTGGAGAACGGCCTCGAGGCGATCGAGCGGCTCGGCCCCGCGAGCGACCGCTTCGACGCCGTGGTGACCGATCTGCAGATGCCCCGGCTGGGCGGCCGCGCGCTGTACGAGCAGCTGCGCGAGCAGCGGCCCCAGCTGGCGGAGCGGTTCGTGTTCGTCACGGGCGATCGCGCCCGCGACGAAACCCGCCGCTTCCTGGACGAGTGCGGGCAGCCGTCCGTCATGAAGCCCTATGACTTCAGCGACCTGATCGGCGCGCTCGGCAAAGTCGCGGGAAAGAAGTAGCACCGCTCACCGCACCACCTCCGGCTCGCATTCGAGCCGGATCCCGAAACGCTGCTCAACGCCGACCTGAATTGCCTCCGCGAGCGCCAAGAGCTCCGCGCTCGTCCCGCCCAGATTCACCAGCGCGAGCGCGTGACGCGCCGATACTCCCGCACCACCAAGCCGGTAACCCTTGGGAAAACCGGCCCGCTCCACCAGCCACGCCGCCGGGACCTTCACGGCATCGCCCGCCGGAAAGCTCGGAATCGGGCTCGTGCCACCCGCGCGTTGCCAGCGTCGCTCCAGCTCGGCGAACGCCGCCGGTGAGAGCACCGGATTCATGAAGAACGAGCCGGCGGAGCGGGCATTGGGGTCGGCCGGATCGAGCACCATCGACTTGGCGCGGCGCAGCGCCAGCACGGTCTGGCGCACCAACCGCACGGCCTCGGCCGGAGCGGCGGCGGCGAGCGACCCTGCCCGCGTGATCGCGTCGCGCAGCTCCGGATAGCGCACGCGGGGTGGCGCGTCCCGCCGCAGCCTCAGGGTCACGTCGAGCACCACGTAGCGGCCGCGGTCGCTCCGCTTGAACCGGCTGTCGCGGTAGCCGAACTCGCATTCCGCCGCCGTGAACGTGCGGCGCTCGAGCGTCGCGCGATCGAGACAGGTGACGCGCACCAATGTCTCGGCCACCTCCTGCCCGTACGCTCCGACGTTCTGAATCGGCGTGCCGCCGACGGTGCCGGGAATGCCCGACAGGCACTCGACGCCGGTCCAGCCGCGCTCCACCGCGCCGCGCACCAGCGTATCCCAGTCGGCGCCCGCTCCGGCGCTGATCTCGGGCGCCCCCCCCGGGCCGTCGCCCTCGCCAAACGCGATCCCTCCAATCGCGACGCGCAGCACGACGCCGGGAAAGCCCGCGTCGCCGAATACGATGTTGCTGCCCCCGCCCAGCACGAACACCGCCAGGCCGAGCTCGCGGGCGTACGCCAGCGCCGCGCGCACCTCGGACTCGCCGGCGCACTCCACGAAATAGCGCGCCGGCCCGCCCAGCTGCAGCGTGGTGTAGGGAGCGAGGCGCACGTTCTCGCGCAAATTCACGGATCCCTCGCGTTGTGGCGGTGGCGCGACGGGCCTCTCGTCGCGGCACCCTTGCACGGAATCTATGCCATGCCGACCTTCTCCCTCATGACCACGCGCCACCGGCCGGCGGTCGCCACCCGGGAAGCGACGGACAGTTTCCGTCTGCTGGTCGAGGGCGTGCGCGACTACGCCATCTTCATGCTCGATGGCGCGGGGCGGGTTCTGACGTGGAACGCCGGCGCGGAGCGCTTGAAGGGGTACCGCGCGGAAGACATCATCGGGAAGCACTTCTCCTGCTTCTACCCGGCCGATGCGGTGGAGGCCGGCAAGCCGGCGCGGATGCTCGCGCTGGCGGCGCGCGACGGCCGCGTGGAAGACGCGGGGTGGCGGGTGCGCCGGGACGGGTCCCGCTTCTGGGCGGACGTGGTCATCACGGCGCTGCGCGACCCCGACGGCTCCGTGATCGGGTTCGCCAAGGTGACGCGCGACACGACGGAGCGCCGCCGCGCGGACCAGGCGTTGCACGAGAGCGAGGAGCGGTTCCGGCTGCTGGTGGAGAGCGTCAAGGAGTACGCCATCTTCATGCTCGACCCGGCGGGGCGGGTGGCGAGTTGGAACGCCGGGGCCGAGGCGATCAAGGGGTACAAGGCGGAGGAGATTCTGGGGCAGCACTTCTCGGTCTTCTATACGGCGGAAGACGTGGCGGGCGGCAAGCCGCAGCAGCACCTCGATGAGGCCGCGCGTGAGGGCCGGCTGGAGGACCAAGGGTGGCGCCTGCGCAAGGACGGCCACCGCTTCTGGGCGGACGCGGTCATCACGGCCCTCCGCGACCCGGCCGGCACCCTGATCGGCTTCGGCAAGGTGACGCGCGACCTCACCGTGCGCCGTCGCATCGAGGAGCAGCTCGCGCAAACGAATAGCGAGCTCGAGCGGTTCAGCTATTCGGTGTCGCACGACCTGCGGGCCCCGCTGCGCGCCATCAACGGCTACGCGCAGGCGGTGCTCGAGGACTACGCCGCGGCGCTCGACCCCGAAGGCCAGCGCTTTCTCGGCATCATCCGCGACTCGGCCAAGCGTGGGGGCGAGCTGATCGACGCGCTGCTCAATTTCTCGCGCCTGGGCCGCCAGACCCTGTCGGTCGAGCCGGTGGATCTGACCGAGCTGGCGCGCGGCGTCGTGGACGAGCTGCGCCGGTCGGCCGGGCCGGAGGCGATGGACACGGTCGTCGATCCCCTGCCCCCCGCCAGCGGAGACCGCACGCTGCTGCGCCAGGTGCTCACGAACCTCATCGGCAACGCCTTCAAGTTCACTCGCGGCCGTCCCCAACCGCAGATCGAGATCGGGGCACGGCGCGAGGGACAGGCGGTCGTCTACTTCGTGCGGGACAACGGTGTGGGGTTCGACATGCGCTACGCCGACAAGCTGTTCGGTGTGTTTCAGCGGCTCCATCGGGCGGACGAATTCGAGGGCACCGGCGTGGGGCTGGCCCTCGCGCAGCGCATCATCCAGCGACACGGCGGCCGCATCTGGGCGGACGGCAAAGTGGACGGCGGCGCCACGTTCTTCTTCACCCTCCCCGCCGAGCGTCCCGCCGCCTCATAGTGCGCCGGCCGGGATTGCCGGGATGCCCGGCGGTCCCTATCCTAGGCGCATGACGTACCCGACCCTGTGGCTTCGGCTGTTGCGCTACCAGTCCAACATGATCCGGCGCGGACGCGTGCGCCGGCGGCGGCGGGCGATGCGCTCGCTCGGCCGGGGCGTGTTCGTCTATCTGATGGTGGGGATCGCGTTGCTGGTGATGGCGCTGATGTGGTGAGGAATGGGCCGATGACCCCGCTGGGGTGTACTTCATCGCGTCTTCAACGGCGTCCTTGTAGGCGCACTTTCGGTCACCCTCGGCGTGCTTGGGCTTAAATGACCATTACGGCTTGGGGGTGCGCGACGCATTAGGCTAGAAGGTGATCCCGACCGGACCGCTCAGCCCCGTCCGGCCACCGCTGATCGTCGCGAGCGGCGCCGCGTTCCCGCTCGCCCCGGGCGCATAGACCGTGATGCTGTTGCCGAGCGCGTTGGCCACGTACACGTTGCCGGCGGCGTCCAACGCGAGCCCCGTGGGACCGTTCAGTCCGGTGCTCCCCCCCGCAATGGTGAGGGTCGGAGGCGCGTTGCCGTTGGTCCCTCGTCCGTAGATCGTGACGCTGTTGCCGTCGTAATTGGCGACATAGATGCTCCCTTGCGTATCGAGCGCGACGCCGCTTGGGGCGTTGAGTCCCGTCAGGGTGCCGGCGATCGTGGCCGTCGGCGCCGCATTTCCGTTCGCGTCAGCGGCATAGACGGTGATGCTGTTGGCGACCCCGCAGCAGCTTCCTCCCCGATTCGCGACATAGAGGTTGCCCGCGGCATCGCGCGCGATCGCGACCGGGTCGTTCAACCCGGTGGCACTGCCGGTGATCGTGCGGAACGGGCCGACCGCAGCAGCTGTGTCCGTGTTCCCACGGGCACCGGGAGCGAATATCGTAATGCTCGGATAACAACAGCTTCCGGCAGATCGGTACTGCGCGTTGGTGACGTAGAGGTTGCCGCTCGCGTCGACCGTGATACCCATGGGGTATCCCGTTTGCTGCGTGGGCGAGACGGTCGGAATCGTGGCATGCGGGGTTGCGTGCCCGCTCGCTCCAGCCGAATACTCCGTTACCGTGTTGTTATCCGGGCTCGTGACATAGAGGTCCCCCAGGGCGTCCCGGGCGATTCCCCAATCCCGGTCGAACGACGGCCGGCGGTCCGCTACGATCGTCGCGGTCGGGGTCGCGTTCCCACTCGCCCCCGTAGCGTACACCGTGATCTGCCCGAGGATGCTGCTGACGACGTACAACTTGCCGGCGGCATCCCGCGCGATCGTCGCCGGCTCGGCCAGCCCGGTATTGCTCCCCTGGATCGTGGTGGTCGGCGTCGCGTTCCCCGTCGCACCCGGTGCGTAGACGGCCACGCTGTTCGCCCCGCTGTTGGCGACGTAGAGGTTGCCGGCGCCGTCGAGCGTGAGGCCGGCGGCGTCGTTGAGCCCGGTATTGCTGCCAGCGATCGTGCGAATCGGCGCGGCGTTGCCGTGCGTCCCCGCCGCGTACACCATGATGAACGTGCCGGTCGGAGTCCAGTTGGTGACGTACAGGTTGCCCGCGCTATCGAACGCGATCCAGGTCGGGGCGTACAAGCTGGTACTGCTGCCCGCGATCGAGTCGATCGGCGCGACGTTTCCCCTCGCTCCCGGCGCGTAGATCAGAACCTGGCCGCTGATGCCGCCGTTCGCGACGTAGAGGCGACCCGCGGCATCGAAGGCGATGCCCCTCGGGCTGACGAGTCGCGTGTTGGCGCCGACGATCGTGTCCGTCGGGGCGATGTTCCCCTCCGCGCCGGGCGCGTACGCCGTGATCCTCGGGCCCGCCACGAGGTTCGAGACGTAGAGGTTGCCCTCGCCATCGAAGGCGATGCCGGTCGGGTACGCCAGGTCGGTGCGGGCGCCGCTAATCGCGTGGATTGGTGCCGCGTTTCCGGTCGCGCCGGGAGCGAAGACGAGGACCTGGTCGCAGCAGTTGGCAACGTAGAGGCGCCCGGCCGTGTCCAGGGCCGCGCCGGCGGGGTTATACAGTCCGCTGCTGCTGCCGCCGCCCAAGATCGCGGTCCCCGGGGCGGCGTCCCCGCTCGCCGCCGCTGCGTAGGCAGTGACGCTGTTGCCACTGCTGTTCAGGACGTAAAGCAGGGGATCGGCCCCCGATACGCCCGTCACCCCCTGGTCCGCCGTGCAGGCAGCGGCGATCAGAAGTGGGGCGAGCCAAGGTCTGTGGGGGAGTAGAGAGATCGGTGTGAAACGGGTCATCGCAATATCCTCCCATCAAGGCTCGGCCTGCAGCACCCGCACCGTTCCGTTGCTGGCGCGCTGCAATCCTAGGGCCAGTCCCCGCTTGCGCTCGGCGACGCCGTCGGTGCCGCGCGCCTGCTACAGGGAGGCGCCGCTTGCGAGGTCACGGCCGGGCTGGGACTGGCTGCGCGATCACGCGGCGCCGCTGGAGGTTTCGAGCCTCCAAAAAGCGCGCGGCTGGATGGGTCCAGTGGGCCGACTCGGAATCGAACCGAGAACCTACTGATTAAGAGTCAGTTGCTCTGCCAGTTGAGCTATCGGCCCTTGAACATGTAAAGACGTCTCGGGAAAACCGTCTCGCCAAAGACGTCACGGAACGGCGTCACGGAAAACCGTGATCACGCGAGCACAACTTCTCACGCCTGTCCGTGACGTCTTTCCGTGACGCTCTTCCGTGACGTCGTTCCCGTGACGTCTTTATCGTAGACGTCGTTCCCGTGACGTCTTTATCGTAGACGTCGTTCCCTCGACGTCTTTATCGTAGACGTCGTTCCCTCGACGTCTTTATCGTATATCTGCCCCCAAGGAGAATCGAACTCCTGTTCCCACCTTGAAAGAGTGGTGTCCTGACCGTTAGACGATGGGGGCGCCAGACCCGAGAAACGTCACGACAAGGCGTCGCGAAGAAGCGTCGCGAAGAAACGTCAAAGCCAGCGCCTCTGTTCGACGTCCCTCCCTGGACGTCTCTCCGCGACGTCTTTCCGCGACGTCTCTCCTAGACGTATTTCCGTCGTTAGACGTATTTCTGTCGTTGGACGTATTTCCGTCGTTAGACGTATTTCCGTCGTCATAGCGGTAACGGGATTCGAACCCGTGTTTGAGCCTTGAGAGGGCTCCGTCCTAGTCCCCTAGACGATACCGCCACGGCGCGGAAAATATCGCCAGCCGCCCGCTCCACACGCAACCCGACGGTTGACCTCGGGCCTGTTCCGCGTACCCTTTAGTGCCCGCCCGCGACCGCGCGTCGTCCGGCGGCCCCCAACGACGCCGAGGAGCCCCGCACCCGTGCCGCGAGCCGCAGCGCAGCAGAACTACGCCGCCTACGCGGCCGTGTGGAAGGTCGTCGGGTACGGACTGCCCGAAGCCCCCATCATTCTCGCGGCGCTGGTCTACACCCACGCGAAATGGCTGCAGGACCTGCTCGCGCCGCTCGCGCCGTTCTATCCCTACGCCGTGTTCGGGGCCGGCATGCTCATCGGCTGGCGCTTCCACCGCAGCCGCCTGCTGTTCACCTTGCTGGTGCTGGCGCTCGCGGACCGCACCCTGCTGCACTTCGCCGCCGGTCACGGCCTCACGCGCGACCGCGTGGTGTTCCAGGCGATCGCTGTCCTGCTGCCGCTCAACTTCGCCGCCCTCGCGCTCACCGCGGAGCGCGGCTTCCTCACGCCTCCCGGCCTGGTGCGGCTGGGGCTGATTCTTGGACAGGTGGCGCTCGTGTCGATCCTCGACCGCGCCACGCCGGGGGTCACGGCCGCGCTGCTGCACAGTCGCCTCCTGCCCGGCTGGATGTTCGCGTGGACCCCCATGGCGGATCCCGCGCTGCTCGCCTTCTTCGTGGCGGCGGGCCTGCTGGCCGCCGGACAGCTGCTCGCGCCCACGCAGGCCGGACGCTCGTTCGCCTGGGCGCTGCTCCCCGCGTTCATCGGGCTCTCGGTGGTGCGGCCCGGCGGCCCCGGGTTCTCGACGTTCTACCTCGCCACCTCCGCGCTCATTCTGATCGTCGCCGTGGTGGAAGCCTCCTACCACATGGCGTACCAGGACAGCCTCACCGGGTTGCCCGCCCGGCGCGCCCTCAACGAAGCCCTGCTGCGGCTGGGCGGCCACTACAGCGTGGCCATGATCGACGTGGATCACTTCAAGCGCATCAACGACCGGCACGGCCACGACGTCGGCGATCAAGTGCTGCGGATGATCGCGGCGAAGCTCGCTCAGGTGCCCGGCGGCGGCAAAGCCTACCGCTATGGCGGCGAAGAGTTCGCCGTGATCTTCACCGGCCAGAGTGCGGAGCAGTGTCTCCCAAACCTGGACGAGCTGCGCAAAACCGTCGAGGACACGCGCTTCATCCTGCGCGCCCGGTTTCGCTCCAAGAAAAAAAAGGAGAAAGTCCTCACCGACCGCGGTCCCGGTGAGCGGGTGCCGGTGACCATCAGCATCGGCGTGGCCGAAAAAACCGACCGTCATCTCAAGTCCGACCAGGTCATCAAGGCCGCCGACCGCGCCCTGTACCGTGCCAAGGAAGGGGGTCGCAACCAAGTGCGTACCTGACCTCTCCCAGCACCATTATAGTGCAACGGGTGTTGTACCCGAGCAGCACTGGGGGGCATGGATAGTGCGATACCCCTGTCCATGGCGCCAAGGGCGCATCCCTCGAGGGACGGAGAACCGGGCGTGAGTCGAAGCAGTGCCTCTCGTCGGAAGCCCATGCGATCGCACACGTTACCGGACGTCGCCTCGCTCTACAGCACGCTGGCGCGCACCCTCCCCCTCTCCGACAGCTCTCTCGTGTTGTTCGATCACGACCTCCGCTACCTCGTGGCGGGGGACGACGACGGCGCTGTCCCCGGGCTGGCGCCCGCCGGATGTGAGGGGAAGGCCATCCGAGATGTCCTTCCCCCGGACGTCGCCCAGGCGCTCGAGCCGCTGTACCGGGGCGCGCTGGCCGGACGCCGCGCCACTACCGAGGTCGCCTATCGGGACCATTGGCTGCTGGTGCGCGCCGGCCCCGTGCGGGACGAGCAGGGGGCGATCGTCGCGGGGATATCGCTGTCGCAGGACATCACCGAGGCCAGGCAGGCCGAACAGGCGCTGCGCGGCAGCCGCGACCTGTTGCAGGAAATCATCGAGAGCTCGAGCGACGCCATCGTGGCCAAGGACCTCGCGGGGCGATACGTGCTCATCAATTCGAGCGCCGCTCGTCTGCTGGGCCGGCCAGCGAGCGAGATCGTGGGCCGCGACGATGCGGCGCTGTTCCCCGGCGACCAGGCCGCGCGCTCGCGCGACGCGGACGAGCGCGTGCGCACGCGCGGCGAGAGCGAGACCGCCGAGGAGCACATGGTGGTCGAGGGGCGCCGCCGCACGCTGCTGCTGACGCGCAGCCCGCTGCGCGACTATGACGGCCGCATCATCGGCGTGCTGAGCAGCACGCGCGACGTCACCGAGCAGCGCCAGATGGAGGACCGGCTCAGCCGCGTCCACCGGATGGAATCCGTGGCGCGGCTGGCGGGCGGGATCGCGCACGATTTCAACAACCTGCTGACGGTGGTCCTCGGCTCGGCCGAGATCCTGCTCGACGACCTGCCGCGCGCCTACGCCCGGCGCAGCGATCTCGAAGAGATCAAGACGGCCGCCACGCAGGCGGCACAGCTCACACGCCAGGTGCTGGCCTACAGCCGTCAGCAGGTGCTGGCGCCGCGTCCACTCGAGCTCGACACCCTGGTCGGAGGGATGGAGCGCGCGCTGCGGCCGCTCGTGGGTGCACGGATCGAGCTCACCCTCGACCTGGCCGCCCAGAGCGGTGCGGTGCGGGTGGATCCGACGCAGCTCGAGCAGGCGGTGGTGAATCTCGTGATGAACGCGCGGGACGCGATGCCCGGCGGCGGTCGCCTGGAGGTCGTCACGCGCACCGTCATGGTCGACGAAGCGTTCGCCCGCGAGCACCCGCCCATGCGTCCGGGCCGCTATGCCACGCTCGCGGTGGGCGACACCGGCGTGGGGATGGACGATGAAACGCAGAGCCACTTGTTCGAGCCGTTCTTCACGACCAAGCCGGGGCGCCACGGCGCTGGGCTCGGCCTCGCCACGACGTACGGGATTGTGAAGCAGAGCGGCGGCTATATCTGGACGGAGAGCGCGCCCGGCGCCGGCGCCACCTTCACTATTTACCTCCCCTGGCACGAGCCGCTCGTCGCCGCCGCTGTGCCGGCGACGGAAGCGTCCGGCTCCGCGCGCGGCGCCGGCGAGACCGTCCTCGTCGTGGACGACGAGCCGGCCGTGCGGGTCGTGACCAAACGCATCCTCCAGCGCAGCGGCTATGCGGTGCTCGAGGCGGCCGGCGGCGTCGAAGCGCTCGACACCCTGCGCGAGCATCCCGGACCGATCCACCTGCTGCTCACCGACGTGATCATGCCCGAGATGAACGGCCACGACGTCGCGCAGCGGGTGCGGGAGCAGCGCCCCGGGATCCGCGTGGTCTACATGTCCGCCTACAGCCCCGAGGCGATCGCGCACGACGGCCTGCTGGACCAAGGCGCGGCGTTCGTGCGCAAGCCGTTCGAGAGCGGGCTGCTGCTGCAAACGGTGAGGCGTACGCTCGACACCGCGCAGCAGACCGCGACCACGGCATAGCGCGGCCGCAACGTCGTTCGCAGTCCACGCTACACCCCTGCCGAAACCGTGGCCCCGTTTTTGATGACGCTCTTGGCGTCGCATGTCGACCGCAGCCCGCGCCCGTCAGGAGCCGCGTCGTTTGGAGCTTGTGGCCAGTGAGATCGCCAGCCTTCCCGGCGTCGAGACGCACGCGTACCGGGGGGGTGAAGTGCTCCTCCCCACCGAGCGACTGAAGCGACTGGACGTCTACGTGCGAGACGGCGCCCTCGGGCTGCGCCTGGCGGTCGGGCGGGCGAACCACGCGATGCTCGATGTGTTCGGTCCCGGGTCGCTGGTGACGCCCCAGGCGTGGCATACCGAGTCGAGCACCGAGACACGCCACGCCGTCGCGCTCCTGCCCACCACGACGCTGGAGCTCTCCGCCGACGCATTCGAGCGGCACCTGACCGCGAGTTTGCCGCTCGCGCTCGCGGTCGTGGCGTGGGACGGCTGCCGCTACGCCGCCCTGCTCGACCGCCTGGCGATGCTGTCGCTGCGCGACCCGTTGCGGCGTGTGGCGAATACCCTGCTGCTCCTGGCCGAGCAGATCTGCGCCAGGGGCGACTCCCCCGCAGGCGCGCGCCTGGAGGTGAGTCAGGACCTGATCGCGGCGTTCGCCAACCTGAGCCGACAGACCACCAACCGACAGCTGCGCCGGCTGGCGCGCGCCGGTCTGGCGGGGCTGGAGCGGCGGGTGGTGGACGTGCGCGACCTGGCCGCGCTGCGCGGAGTCGCGGCGGGGCGCGGCCCGGCGCCACGCTAGCACCGAGTTGCCGGACGTCGCTTCCCCTGCCACTATTCCTCTTCCACGTGAGGAGAGACCCGCATGTCCCGGTCAGGCAGAGCCGCGCGCGCCGTTGTCATCGCGTCCTGCGCCGCCGCCTCGGTCGCGGCCCAGGGCGTCCATCCCCAGTTCGGCCTCGGCGGGGGATTGATGGCTCCGGTGGGCGACTACCACGCGACGGCGAGCGGTCAGGGGTTCAACACGGCGTGGCACGGGTTGGCGCTGCTCGCGTTCAAGCTCCCCGCTCTGCCGGTCGGGTTTCGCATCGACGCCACTTACGGCGCCAACAGCGCGAATGACCGCCTCAAGGACACCCTCAGCGCCGCGCTGGGCCAGCCGACGGACGAGAAAACGAAGCTCGCCGGCGTCAGCGTCAACGTCACGTACCCGGCGGCGCGGTCCGCACCGGTCAGACCATACGCGATCGGGGGGGTCGGCCTGTACCACACGACGATCTCCACCAGCACGAGCGCCTCGACCGCGGACCGCGCCGCCACCAAACTCGCCTGGAACCTGGGCGGGGGGTTGGCCTTCGCGCTGCGAGGGGTGACGCTGTTCTTCGAGGCGCGCTACGTGAACGTCGCGGCAGTGTCGGGTTTTCCCCGCACGACGTTTCTCCCCTTCACGACCGGCATTCGCTTCGGCGGGCGATAGCCTTCACGATCCGGTGCGCGCCTGTAGCTGATACTGGAGCCCGTTGTACGCTCCCGCGACGGCGACGTAATACGTCCCGGGAGTGAGGGCGCGGGTCAGGCGCGCGCAGTAGTTGAAGTGGCCGGGGTCGGTGAAGTCCGCGGTGTACGTGATCAAGCTGCCCCCGGCGTCGTAGAGCACGATCGCGGTGGCTTCCTCGAGCGCCCAGCCACACGACCCGACCCAACCCGAGGTCTCGAACGTGTACGTCCCCAAGCTCGGGATCTTCACCCGATAGTAGTCGAGCTGCAACGTGTCGGCCAGAATGGCGCGCGCGTACCCACCGATCGCCAGGCCGTTCGCGGTAGCGGGCGTGTGGTTGGGCTGGATCTGCGCCGGGAACCCAATCGTGAACGAGGCGGGGTATGGTGCCGCGCTCAAGACCGTGATGTCGGTCGGCGTTGCCGGGCCTCCCAATGCGCCCCACAACCTGCCGGGAACACCCAGCTGCTGGTCGCTGCTCTCGTCGGTGGCGCCGTACACGAGGTAGCGGCCGTCTTCCACGTTGTTGAACGCGAAGCTCCCATCCGGCTGAGCGGCGACCCGCTGCAAGAATTCCTCCGTGACCCCGGAATAGAGCAGCGCGTACACCTGGGTCGGCGGCCCATGGCGTTGCGTCAAGCTGTTGTAGGCGTTGACCAGACCGACGCCGTACTGTGTGGGCGGGCCGACCGCATAGCTCGTGAGGCGCGACCGCAGCTCGCTCGCCGTGAGTCCCGGGGTCTGGGCCAGCAATAGGGCCGCCACGCCCGCGACGTGCGGGCTCGCCATCGACGTGCCTTCGGCCCAAGCGTAGTCCGGCAGGCCGTGGGCAAAGTCCCAGATGGCAGAGAAAACGCCGTCGGTGGCGTCGCCGAGCTCGAAGTTTCCCCCCGGAGCCCGGAGCGCGACGTAGGACCCGAAGCTCGAGTACGACGCCGGTGCCCCGTCCGGCCCCACCGCCGCGACCGCCAGGACTTCGGGGTAGGCGGCGGGATAGTGGGGCGCGGACGTGCCCGCGTTTCCCGCCGCTGCCACGATGAGCGCTCCCGCGTTCGCGGCACTGATGATCGCGCTGTGCAGCGTCGTGTCGGTGTTCGCGCCGCCCAGGCTCAAGTTGATGATCTTGGCCCCGGAGCTCGCCTGCACCGTGCCCCCCGCCCCGTTGTCGGCGGGCAGGCCGGCGGCATACAGAATCCCCTGCGCGATGTCGTAAGAATCTCCGAACCCGTCCACCCCCAGCGCCCGGACCGGCCGGATTCGTACGTTCCAGTTGACGCCCGTCACGCCGACGTGGTCGTTGCCCACCGCCCCGATCGTGCCCGCGACGTGCACCCCATGCGCGCCGATCTCGTCGGGGTTCAAGCACGTGAAGGTGGAATCGTAGCTGTATGACGCCGGGATGGTCGGGTCGGGATCGTACCCGCCACCGTCATCGGCGCTCGTGATCGTGCCGCCGGCGCACAGCGTCAGGGTATCGGCGTCGGTCACGAAGTCGTATCCATCGGACGTCAGGTTCCCGGCGAGCGCCGGATGGTCGAAGCGCGTCCCGTCGTCGACCAGCGCGACCAGCACGGACGGGCTGCCCGTCGTAATGGTCCAGGCGCGCGGCAAGTCGATCAGGCCGTAGTGCCACGACTGGATGGCAAAGAACGTGTCGTTCGGCACGACCCGCAGCGCCGCGGCTGCCGGGCCGCTCGCCTCCGTCCCCCGCGTCCGGCCCGCCCCACCCACATGGGCGTAGGCCGTCTCGTCCAGCCATAGCAAGCGATTGCGAGTGACGGCGGCGATGGCCGGATCGCGACGCAACGCGGCGGCGACACCGTCCAATGCGGTCGAGTCGGTCACCCGAACCTTCGCCGCGAGGATAGCAGGTGAGACGCCGGTGACCGCGGCGCCTGGGGGGAGGAGGCCCACGAAACGGGCGCGGATCGCCGCGCCCACAGCCCGGGCGCTCGCCCTCGTCACGAGCGTCGCGGAGCCCACGGGCGGAGCGCCGAGTGCGCCATGCCGGAACGTGACGATCAGGTCGCGCGGCGTGGCCGCAGGCCGCGCGCCGCGTGGGCGCCGCGCCCGTAGCGCGGCGCGCGACGGGCGGCGCAGGAGCGACGCGATGCTGGGCGGCGTGGCCAGCACCCGGACCTGGTCGCCGCGTGCCTGCGCCGTCGGGACCGATGCACGGGACGGGGCCGGGAACACGTTCGTCGTCGTGATCACGCCTTTGATGGCGCCGTCGCTCGGAAACCATCCGGTGGGGGCCGTTTCGCTGCTGCAGGCAGCGAGCGCCAACGCGAGGACGGCGATTCCCTGAAGGGGTCTCGGGTTCCTGCGGGCGGTGCCGATCGCTAAGAAGGAGAAGGTCACGGGGGCGGTCCTGGTGTCGGTGGGACGGCGCGACATACCGACAATCTGCTCCGGCGTCAGGCGGCCCGCAACGGAGGCCTGTGGCAGTGGCGGTCGCGCCACAGCGGCCCAGTCGCCGAACGTGAGATTGGACTGGCCCTCCTCTTGCGGTCGTGGTCCCAGTCCCGCACGACCGGAGTGGCCGATGTTCGATCGGCGACCGCCCTCTCTCGTCACGCTGCGTTTGCTGCGCATTGCGCCTCTCCTGGCCGTCTGCTCATGCCACGAGGGACCCACCAGCCCTGTCAACGGAACCCAGACGCTCGCGGTGACCAACTTCAGCCTCGTTTCCGGTGTCCTGGTGTATGCCGCCGGGGCAACTGGCGACGTAAGCCCGATCCGAACGATCACGGACAGGAACACAGTGCTGAGCAATGCGGCTGGCATCGCCCGTGACGGTGCTGGGAACCTGTACGTCACCAACCCGCCCCTCGACCCGGGAGGCGGCGGCAGCATCGTGATCTACGCGCCCTCGGCGAACGGGAACGCAGGCCCTACCCGCACGATAGCGGGTGACAGCACAGGCCTGGACCATCCGGTCGGGATCGCGCTGGATACGGCGGGCAGTGTCTACGTGTCCAACACGTACACCGTTACGGTCTACGCAGCGGGGGCGAGCGGCAACGTCACTCCCGTCCGCACGATCCCGAGCGCTTCAGAAGTCGGGGGCATCGCGCTCGACCGGGCGGGCAACCTCTACATCTCGAACCGCGAGGGGATTGCGGTTTACGCGACGACGAACGGCACCGCAACCGCGATCCGCACGATCGCCGGCAGCAACACCGGGCTCGACTGCCCGGCCGGTATGGGGCTGGATGGGGCAGGCGAGCTCTACGTCGCCAACCCCTGCGGCGGGAGCATTGTGGTGTTCGCGGCGGGGGCGGACGGCAATGCGATCCCGACACGCACGATCGCCGGCAGCAACACGGGCCTGGACGGTCCATCGGGCATCGCTCTGGATGGCGCGCGTAACGTCTACGCCACGAACGCTGGCTACGCCACCAACGTGGGCAGCGTCACGGTCTATGCGGCGGGAACCAGCGGCAACACGATCCCGACCCGCACGATCGTGGGCTGTCACACGGGCATCGGGTATCCGTGGGGCCCGCGTGGCGTTGCTCTCGATGCGGCGGGAAACCTCTACGTCGCGGCCCATATCCCCGCGTTTGCGATCATGGTCTACGCTGCGGCGTCGAGCGGCAACGCCACGCTGAGCAGCACCATCACAGGCTGCCAATCAGGCTTGAATGGCCCCATGGGGATCGCCCGGGATGCTGCTGGCACCCTCTACGTCGCGAATCACCTTTCCGGCACCATCACCGTCTACGCGGCGGGAGCGAGCGGGAACGTGGCCCCGATCCGCACGATCGCCGGCGCCAACACTGGCCTGAGCTCTCCGAATGGGGTCGCGCTGGACGCCGCGAGCAACCTGTACGTCGCCAATTGGCCCAGCAGCATCACGGTCTACGCGTCGGGCGCGACCGGAAACGTCGCCCCGATCCGCACCATTTCCGGCTTCAACACGCGCCTGGTCTTCCCGATGGGCATCGCGGTGGATGCGGCGGGCCGGATCTACGTCGCGAACGAGGGCTCGAACGGCAACGGGGCAGGCGTCACCGTTTTCGCCCCGGGCGTGACGGGAAACGCGGCGCCCACCGCCATCATCGCCGGCACTCCCCGCTCAGGGCCGTTCTATCCGCAAGGCATTGCGGTGGATGCTGGGGGGACGATCTATGTGACCGATGCGGCCTACCCGACACCCACGATCAGAATCTATGCGCTGGACGAGTCCGGGAAGTTCGCGCCGGCGGCGGCGATCGCAGGCGGCAACACCCGACTTGCGGACTTCGTCGACGGCATTGCGGTGGATGCTGCGGGGCAGATGTACGTCGCGAGCGGCCGCGCCATCGTCATCTTCGCGGCAAATGCCACGGGAAACGCCACGCCTCTTGCGACCATCGGGGGCGTCGATTCAGGGTTGAGCGGCGCGAACTACCTTACGTTCTGACCGGCCTCTCCCATCGCCCTAGCGGATCACGAAGAGCTTCCCCACGAACCGCCCGTGGTACTCGCTCGAAGCCCGCAAGGTGCCGGACTAGCGGACCGCGGCCGCCGCCGAATCCCCGCGCTGCAGCAGCGCCACGAAGTCGCCCAGCTCCGCGAGTCCCAGGTCGGAGGCGACCCAGTATGCATAGGCCGGCGTCGCCCAGTGCAGCAGGTGGTAGCCCTGGCGGGTCGCCGCGCGCGGACCCGCGGTTCGCCCCCGATCCGCAGGCCAGAGGAAGACATTGATGACGTGCTGGCGCCGGCGGTAGGCCAGCGCCGCGACCGGCCCCCCGTCCACGTACTCGAGCCGGCCTCCCACGAGCGGGAAGCCCGCGCCCGCGAAGTCGTACACGGGGGGTGAGAAGTCGAGCTTGCCGTTGAACCACGGCTTCACCGTGTGCTGGTCGGACGACAGCACGTCGGTGAGATGCCCCGGCATGAGCGAGCGCACGTGGCTCGCGAGCACCTGATTGGTGATCGCCTCCCCCGCCGCGCCGCGCAGCGCGAGCTGCCGGCTGCCGAAGGCCACCAGCGCGAGCGACGCGGCGACCGCGAGTGCCCCCCACGAGGGGGCGCGGCGCCGCGCCCTCCGGCCCGCCTCGGCACGCACCCCGGCGCGCACGCCGGCCCGCAGCGTGTCCGGCGCCGGAAAGCGCGGCAGCTGATCGCGCAGCGCGGCACTCAACGCGCGCCGCCGCCGCTCCAAGCGGGAGCACTCGGGGCACGCGCGCAGGTGTTGCTCGAGCTCGGCCGCGTCCGGCGCGGCGAGCTCGCCGTCCAGGTAGGCGTCGAGCTGGGCTTCGAAAGCCGGATGCGTCACGTCAGCAGTCCTCCGGGTCGGCGCACAGCGCCTCCTCGAGGCGCCGGCGGGCACGCGCTAGCCGCGACATCACCGTGCCGACGGGCACGCCCGCCACGTCGCTGATTTCCTTGTAAGACAATCCTTCGAGCTCGCGCAGCACGATCACCTCGCGGAACTCGGGGCCCAGCTCATCGATCGCCCGCCGCAGCGCGGCGCGCTGGCTCGTGGCCTCCACGGTCGCTTCCGGATGCCGGTCCGCCACACTCTCACTGTGCCGCTCCTCGTCGAATTCCGTCGTGAGCGTGTCCGCCCGGCGCCGCCGCTGCCAGGTGTACGCCGTGTTCCGAACGATCGCGAGTAGCCACGCCCGCCCCTCGGCGCTCCCGGCTCCGCGGAACCCATGGAAATACCGCAGCGCGCGCAGCGAGGCGTCCTGCACGACGTCCTGAGCGTCGTGATCGTTGCGCGTCAGGTAGCGCGCCAGCGTATACGCGGCGTCCAGATGCGGCAACACGACGGCTTCGAATCGCTCGAGCTCGCTCGACTCCAACCGGTCCTCGGGGTAGGTGGTCCACCTACCGGATAGAGACTCTGTATGTGGCAACAATATTCCCGGGGGAATAAAGCACCCGGCGCGCGCGGTCCGATAGGCTGGAGTCCAAACTACA
>Ga0209471_1000915_pt1 | contig 18356 bp, 18 predicted proteins | sample GraSoiAngelo_128_FD_185885 | JGI IMG/M metagenome (GOLD analysis project Ga0209471, IMG submission 185885) | Grasslands soil microbial communities from the Angelo Coastal Reserve, California, USA - 14_0927_12_20cm (SPAdes) (version 2) | ecosystem: Environmental > Terrestrial > Soil > Grasslands ...
CGCGTCGTGGGCATCAACACCGCGATGATCATGGGCGCCCAAGGGCTCAGCTTCGCGGTGCCGGTCGACACTGCCCGCTGGATCCTGGGCGAGCTGATGCAGCACGGCCGCGTCCGCCGCGGCGTGCTCGGGCTGGCCGGGCAGGTGCGGCCCCTCGATCGCCGTCTGGCCCGCCGGCATTCGCTCACGCAGAAGACGGGCGTGGAGGTGATGGAAGTGGTGCCGGGAAAGGCAGCGGCCGCTGGCGGAGTCAGGTCCGGCGACATCGTCCTCGCGCTCGACGGCAAGATGGTGACGAGCGTCGACGAGGTTCACAAGCTGCTCGACGCCTCCTCGATCGGCCGCCGCATGCCGATCAAGGCGCTGCGCGGTGCGGCGCTGGTCGATCTGGAAGTCGTCCCCGGCGAGTGATATTCGCGCCTCGATGTTCAAGCGCTACCACCAGCTCTTCACCGCGCTGCGCGTGCTGCTGGATCTGGCGATCGTGGCAGCGGCTTTCGCCGGCGCGTACTCGCTGCGCTTCAACTCGCCCCAGACCTGGCCCTATCCGGAGCTGCCGGCAGCGCGCGAGACGCTCATCGTCGGCGCCCTGGCCCTCCTCATCTGGCCGCTCTCGCTGCGGGCGATGGGTCTCTACCGCGCCCAGCGGCAGAAGACGCCGCTCGACGAAGTCTTCGGGGTCTTCAAGGCGACGCTGGTCGCGGGCCTTCTGCTCGTCTCGGCGACGTACTTCGTCCGCGAAGCGCGCTACTCGCGCGCCATGCTCGCCATCTTCACCACGCTCGCCTTCCTCGGCGTCGCGCTGGCGCGGGTCTTCTTCAAGGAGATCCTCCAGGCGCTGCGCCGGCGCGGCTTCAACCTCCGCTACGTCCTGGTCGTCGGCGCGGGGCGGTTGGCCCGGCAGGTGCTGGAGCAGATCGATCTGCACCGCGAGCTCGGCTTCCGGCCCGTCGGCTGCCTCTCTCTGCAGCGCAAGCGGGTCGGAACCAGCGTGGCCGGCAGCGAGGTGGTCGGCACGCTGCGCGAGCTGCGCCAGGTGCTGCAGGCGCGCGGGGTCGATCAGGTGCTCGTCGCCTTGCCCTCGCGGTCCTTCCACCATCTGCCGCGCATCATGGAGATCTGCGCCGATACCACCGTGGACGTGAAGGTGGTTCCCGATCTCTACCAGTACGCGACGCTCTTCGGCGGGCTGGAGGAATTCGGCGGCCTGCCGGTCGTCAATCTCCAGTCCACCGGCGTGCTCGGCATCAACGCCGTCGTCAAGCGCATCTTCGACCTGGTTTTCTCGGCGCTCTTCCTCCTCGTGCTCTCGCCGCTGCTCTTGCTCGTCGCTGCGCTCATCAAGCTGACCAGCCGGGGGCCGACGCTCTTCACGCAGGAGAGGGTCGGCCTCGATGGCAAGCCCTTCCGGATGCTCAAGTTCCGCACCATGCGCATCGACGCCGAGCAGGAAGGGCCGCGCTTCGCCGAGGCGGGCGATCCGCGCGTCACGCCCGTCGGCGCCTGGCTGCGCCGGCTCTCGCTCGACGAGCTCCCCCAGCTGCTCAACGTCTTCAAAGGCGACATGAGCCTGGTGGGCCCGCGGCCCGAGCGGCCGGTGTTCATCGAGCGCTTCCGCCGCCGCATCCCCCGTTACCAGCTGCGCCACATGGTCAAGTCGGGAATGACCGGCTGGGCGCAGATCCACGGCTTGCGCGGCAACACCAGCATCCACAAGCGGGTCGAGTACGATCTCTATTACATCGAGCACTGGTCGCTTCTCCTCGACCTGAAGATTCTCGCCCGAACGCTCGCCTTCGGATTTCTCTCGCGCAATGCCTACTGAGCTGGGGATCGATGAGCTCTTGAAGGAGGTCCGCGGCCTGCGGATCGGCGCCATCCTCAATCCCACCAGCGTCACCGGCGAGCTGCGCCATCTCGCCGACCTCCTGGACGAGGCCGGCGCGCTCGCTGCGCTCTTCGGCCCAGAGCATGGCGTGCGCGGGGATGTGCAGTACCTCGAGGAGGTGGCCGATGCGCGCGACCCGCGCACGGGCGTCCCGGAGCATTCTCTCTACGGCCGCGATTTCGCTTCGCTCACGCCGCGGCCGGAGCACCTGCGCGGCCTCGACGCGCTGGTCTTCGACATCCAGGACGTGGGCAGCCGCTACTACACGTATCTCGCGACCATGAGCCTTTCCCTGCAAGCAGCGGTGCGGGCAAAGCTCAAGTTCATCGTCCTCGACCGGCCCAACCCGATCGGCGGTGCGCGTGTCGAGGGCGGCATCGTCCATCCCGGCTTCGAATCGTTCGTGGGGCTCCATCCGGTCGCGGCGCGGCACGGGCTCACGGCAGGGGAGTTCGCGCGCTTCATCAACGAGCAGATCAAATGCGAGCTGCGCGTCGTCGAGCTGCGCGGATGGCGGCGCCAGATGTTGTTCGGCGAGACCGGCCTGCCCTGGGTACTGCCCTCGCCGAACATGCCCTCGATCGAGACCGCCCTCGTCTATCCCGGAATGTGCTTGCTCGAGGGAACGAACCTGTCCGAGGGCCGCGGCACCACGCGGCCGTTCGAGATCTTCGGGGCCCCCTGGCTCGACGGAGAGAAGCTCGCCGCAGCTCTCGCGGCGGAAAAGATCCAAGGAGCGAGATTCCGGCCCTGCTCGTTCACGCCCACCTGGGACAAGCATTTCAAGGAGCGCTGCCACGGCGTGCAGACCCATCTGGAGAAGCCGAAGGCGCTCGAGGCGGTGAAGCTGGGCGTCGCCGCCATCGTCCACAGCCGCGCGCAGGACCCGGCGCGCTTCCGCTGGCGCACCGAGAAATACGAGTTCGTCGAGCACATTCCCGCCATCGACCTGCTCACCGGTAGCAACGCGTTCCGCAAGCGCGTCGAGTCGGGCGCGAGCGTGAAGGACCTCCTCGCGCTCTGGGACATCGAGCGAGCCGAGTACGAGAAGCGCCGCGAGAGGTTCCTGCTCTATGCCTGAGATCGCTCTCTTCGGCGGCAGCTTCGATCCGCCCCACGTCGGCCACTTGCTCGCCGCCGCCTATGTGCTGGCCACCGACCCGAGCGACGAGCTCTGGTTCGTGCCGGTGCACGAGCATCCCTTCGGCAAGAAGATGTCCGCGCCGTTCGAGCATCGCGCCGCCCTCTGCGAAGCGATGGCGCGCGAGCTGCCGCGCTCGCGCGTCTCGCGCCTCGAGCAGGAGCTGGGCGGCGAAGTGCGCACGGTCGATCTGCTCGAGCATCTGCACAAGACGCGGCCCGGCGATCGCTTCGCGCTGATCCTCGGCGCCGATCTCGCCGCCGAGCGGGCGCAGTGGAAGCGTTTCGACCGCATCGAGCAGCTGGCGCGAATCATCGACATCGGCCGCGCCGGATTCGCCGGCGCGGGCCAGCAGGTCGTCTTCCCCGAAGTGTCCTCGACGCAAGTGCGCTCGGCCCTGCGCAAAGGCGAGGACGTCTCGCGCCTGGTGCCGCGCGCAGTGCTCGAGGCCATCCGCGCCGCGGGCACTTACCGCTGATATGGTGCTCACGGTGCGTCTCATCGCCCTGGCGCTGGCAGTGAGCGCCGCCGCCTCCGCCGAGGAGCCGGCGGAAGTGCCCATCCTGGTGCCTTCCCCCATCCCGATCGGCTTTCTCTTCGCCTGGAAGCCGACGCTCCTCTCGGTGCGCCTCGACAGCGGACAGGGCTCGCAGTTCGGCTCCGACAAGCTGCAGCCGCTGCGCTTCCTCGGCCGCTACACCACGACGCTGCTGGGCGAGAAATTTCTCGCCCGCGCCGAGCTGGAGGGCGGACAATTCCAGAGCGATCGGCAGAGCACGGAGCGGATCGGCACGGACGGCTACGATCTGACCCTCCGCTTGCTCGGTGGCACCGCCACGCGCATCGCGCCCGGGTTCATCGTCACCGCCAGCGCCGGCCTCCTCACACGGCGGCAATGGGGAAGGGCGGTGGGGGGCGCGCCCAACATCGGCCTCCTCGGCGTCACCTCCAACGCGGAGTTCGAGTACCGCATCGCGCCGCTCATCACCGTCTCGGCTTACGTCGAGGGCGGGCTGACGCCATTCCCCTACGGCGCGCAGGAGAACCTGGGCGTCCTCTCCGACGCGAGCGAGTTCCGGCTCCGCATGCAGTTCTCGCTCGACCTCTCCCCGCACACGGCGCTCGACATCGGCTACGACTTCACCCGCTGGCACGTCTCCTTCGCCCAGTCGAGCGTGCTGGGCACGCCCGATCAGGCGCTGCTCATCGAGGCGCGCGAGCACGCGCTCACGCTCGGCCTGCGCTGGAAGCCGGAACCCCGCTGACTTCGTTGCATGCGCCCGGATGTGGCGTTAGCGTGCGGGCTCGATGGCTTTTCCGGTCGACCGCCCGCGCCGGCTGAGGCGCACCGAGACGCTGCGATCGCTGGTGCGCGAGACGCGCCTCGAGCCGAGCGATTTCATCCTGCCGCTCTTCGCGGTAACGGGGCGCGGGGTGCGCAAGCCGATCGGCTCGATGCCCGGCACGGCGCAGCTCTCGGTGGACAACGTCGTCGAGGAGGCGCGCAGCGCCTGGAAAGCCGGAGTCCGGTCGATCATCCTCTTCGGCATCCCCGACAAGAAGGACGCCGAGGGGAGCGCGGCGTGGGACGCGAACGGACCGGTCTGCACCGGCTTCAAGGCTCTCAAGGACGCGCTCCCCGACATGGCGCTGATCGCGGACGTCTGCCTCTGCGAGTACACCGACCACGGGCACTGCGGCCCGCTCGAGCGCGACGCGCGCGGCCACCTCGCGGTCGCGAACGACCGGACGCTGCCGCTTCTCGCCAAGGCCGCCGTCGCCTACGCGCAGGCCGGCGCCGACATCGTCGCGCCGAGCGACATGATGGACGGCCGCGTCGCCGCCATCCGCCGCGGTCTCGACGAGAAGGGTCTCCAGGAGACCGCCGTGCTCAGCTACGCGGTCAAGTACGCGAGCGGCTTCTACGGCCCCTTCCGCGAGGCTGCCGAGAGCGCGCCGCGCGAGGGTCCCAAGGACCGCAAGGCCTACCAGATGGACCCCGCCAACGTGCGCGAGGCGCGCCGCGAGGCGCGGCTCGACATCGAAGAGGGCGCCGACATGCTGATGGTCAAACCGGCGCTCGCCTATCTCGACGTCATCGCCGAGGTGAAGCGGATCACGGACCTGCCGGTTGCGGCCTACAACGTCTCGGGCGAGTATTCGATGCTCAAGGCGGCCGCGGCCAAAGGCTGGATCGACGAGCGCCGCGTCGGCTTGGAGATCTTGACGGGCATCAAGCGCGCCGGCGCCGACCTGATCCTCACCTACAGCGCTCTCGACGCCGCGCGCTGGCTGCAAGATCTGGCTTGATCGTTCCGCCGCAAAGATCCATGGTCCAGTGGAAGGTCGTCGAGACGAGCTCGGTGACCGACGAGAGCCTGGAAGCCATCGTCAACGATTGGACGCAGCAGGGCTGGACCTTCGAGGGGATGCAATTCGCCATGCGCGAATCGTCCAAGCGGCCGGCGATGGCCTTCGTCCTCTTCACGCGGCGCGCCGCCTCCGGGGAGCCCGGTGGAGACGGCTGAGCCCCCGAGCTATCCTCCAGCCGAATTCCGCCGGCGCGCGCTGGCGCGCGGAGTGGATCTGCTGCTCGCGCTCGCGCCGCTGATCCTCGTGCGATCGCGCGCCGCTGACGTGCTGGCGGCGGCGCTCCTGCTCTTCGGCGACTCGCTCTTCGGAACTGGCCGTTCGCTGGGGAAGCGCCTCCTCGGGCTGCGCGTCGTCGTCCCCGCCACCCGCCGGCCGGCGGGCATCCGCGAGTCCGTCAAGCGCAATGCCATCTTCGTGGCCGGGCTGGTGCCGGCGGCGCTCGGCTTTCCGCTGCTCACCTCGGCGGCTGCGCTCCTGGTCCTGGCGGTGCTCGAGGCGGGCGTAGCGCTGCGTCCGCTCTCCCGCGACCTCGGCCGCCGTCGCCTGGGAGACCTGCTCGCCCACACCCAGGTGATCGATGCCAGCCTCGCGCTCGGCCTGCCCGAGACCGCGGTCACCGAGCAGCCGCGCCCCGCGGCGCCGCTTGCTTCTCGCGCCCGCCGTGAAAAGGAAAGCGCATGCGTCTCGCTCTGACCCACAACCTGCGCCTCTCCGACAGCGAAGACGAGGCCGAGTTCGACAGCCGCGAGACCATCGACGCTCTCAGCTCCGCCCTGGAGCGGCTCGGCCACCGGGTCGAGCGGATCGAGGTCTCCGGCCCGGCCAGCCGCACTGCCGCCCGCCTGGAGGCTTACGCGCCCGATCTCGTCTTCAACACCGCCGAAGGACGCCGCGGCCGATTCCGCGAGGCCTTCTATCCCGCGCTCTTCGACGAGCTGGGGTTTCCCTATACGGGCTCCGACGCATGGGTCCTCGCCATCACGCTCGACAAGGCGATGACCAAGCTGGTGCTCCAGGAGCACGGGGTCATCTCGCCGCGCGGGCAGTTCGTCGAGGAGATCGCCGCCCTGAAGCTGGAGGGCTGGCGGTGGCCGCTGATCGTCAAGCCCAACTTCGAAGGATCCTCCAAGGGCATCACCCAGGATTCGATCGTCGAGGATCGCGCGCGCCTGCGCACGCTGGTGGAGAGGCAGCTGGAGAAATTTCCCGCCGGCGTCCTGGTCGAGGAGTTCATCCCCGGCAAGGACCTGACCGTCGCGTTCCTCGAGAAAGCCGCTCCGGACCGCGCGGGTGTCCTCGCTCCCGTCGAATACGTCATCGACGAAGGGGAGCTCTCGAAACGGCGTTATCGGATCTACGACTATGATTTGAAATCCGTTCACTCGAGCGCCGTCAACGTCCGCTGCCCCGCTGATTTCCCCGCTCATGTTCTCGAGCGCGCGCAGGAGATGGCGCGGCGAGCGTACAAGGCGCTCGGCGTGCGCGACCTCGGCCGCGTCGACTTTCGTGTCGCCGACGACGGCCAGGTCTATTTCATCGAGATCAATGCGCTGCCCTCGCTGGAGCCAGGCGCCGGGATCTACGCCGCCGCTGCGCTCGAGGGGCTGCATACCGACGGCGTCCTCGCCAAAGTGGTCGAGAGCGCCATGGCGCGCTGGGGCCTGCGCGATTCGCGCCGGCCCGCCAGCCGTCCGCCGCGCAGGGGTCCTTTGCGGGTGGGCTTCACCTACAACGTCAAACGGGTGAAGCCGGCTCTCGACGGCAGCGGCGACGAGGAGGCCGAGTACGACTCGCCGGCTACCATCCAGGCGGTTCGCGAGGCCATCGCCGCCGCAGGGCACGAAGTGATCGATCTCGAGGCGACCGCCGACCTGCCTTCGCTCATCGAGGCCACCCGGCCCGACCTCGTCTTCAACATGGCCGAGGGCATCAAGGGCCGGAATCGCGAGTCGCAAGTGCCGGCGCTGCTCGAGCTCCTCGACATCCCCTACAGCGGCTCGGACCCGGCCGCGCTCAGCATCGCTCTCGACAAGGCGCTGGCGAAGAAGATCGTCCGGCAGCACGGGATCCTCACGCCGAATTTCTTCACCATGCAGACCGGCAAGGAGCGGCTGCCGAAAGACTTGCGCTTCCCGCTCATCGTCAAGCCCATCGCCGAGGGCAGCTCCAAAGGCGTGCACGCCACCAGCGTGGTGGAGGACGAGGCCGAGCTGCGCGAGGCGGCGCAGAAGATGATCGCCAAGTACGACCAGCCGGCGCTGGTCGAGAACTACATCGGCGGGCGCGAGTTCACGGTCGGGATGCTGGGCGAGCGAAGGCCCAAGATACTGCCGCTGATGGAGGTGGTGTTCCTCGACCAGGCCGAGACGCGGCCCGTCTACTCTTTCGAATTCAAGCAGGATTCGTCGGCGAAGATCCGCTACGACGTGCCCGCGCGGCTGGAGGTCTCCGAGCTCAAGGCGCTGGAGCGGGCGGCGCGGGAGTGCTTCATGGCTCTCGGCTGCCGCGACGTGGCCCGCGTCGACTTCCGCATGAACGAGAGCGGGAAGATCTACTTCCTCGAGTGCAATCCGCTGCCGGGGCTGACCCCGCGGTGGAGCGACCTGGTGCTCATCTCCCAAGCGGCCGGTATTGAATATAACGCACTGATCGCCGAGATCCTCTCGGGCGCCATCCGGCGCTACAAGGAGCGCGAGCGCGAGCGGCGCAGGCCGGAGCTGCGCTCGGTGAACGGAACCGCGCTCGACCCGGCGCAGGCCGAGTCGGGAAGATAGAGATGTTAAAATCAGTATCGTGAAGCAAGCCGAGCCGCGGGTCTACAACACCGAGAAGCGCTTTCGCGCCCGCGAGCTGGGCCTGCCGCTCGGCCGCTTCAAGCCGGGCAAATGGAACGCCATCACCGACGTCGAGGGCGTGCTGGTCGGCCACTCCACCATCATCCGCGGGGCCGGACCGCTCCGGCGCGGCCGCGGTCCGGTGCGCACCGGCGTGACCGCGATCCTCCCCAACGAGAAGAACATCTTCGAGCAGCGCGTCACCGGCGGCGGCTTCGTGCTCAACGGCGCCGGCGAAGTGAGCGGCCTCACCCAGCTGATGGAGTGGGGCATCATCGAGACGCCCATCTTCCTGACCAACACGCTCAGCGTCGGGCAGGTGAGCGACGCCGCCGTCGAGTGGATGGTGAATACCTATCCCGGAATCGGCGACGAGCACGACGTTCTCATTCCGCTGGTGGGGGAGTGCGACGACTCCTGGCTCAACGACGTCGCCGGCCGCCACGTGCGCGCTGAAAACGTCTCCGAGGCGCTGCAGACCGCATCGAGCGGGCCGGTCGCCGAAGGATCGGTGGGCGGCGGCACCGGGATGATCTGCTGCGACTTCAAGGCGGGCATCGGCACCTCCAGCCGCAAGCTGGTGCCGGCGCTCGGCGGCTACACCCTCGGCGTTCTGGTGATGAGCAACTTCGGCCACATGCGCGACCTGCGCGTGGCGGGCTTGCCCATCGGGCCGCTGCTCGAGCCGCGCTACGGCCACTTCACCAAGCGCTTCGAGAGCTACGGCAGCATCATCGCCGTCGTGGCGACCGACGCGCCGCTCAGCTCGCACCAGCTGGGCCGCATCTCCAAGCGCGTCGCTCTCGCGATCGGCCGCGCCGGCAGCATCGCCGCGCACGGCTCGGGCGAGATCATCCTCGCCTTCTCCACCGCCAACAAGATCCCGCGCACGACGCAGAAAATGATCTACCACATGAAACTTCTCCTCGATCAGCGCCTCAATCCCCTCTACGAGGCGTCCATCGAGGCGACCGAGGAGGCGATTCTCAATTCGCTCTGCATGGCGCGCGACATGGAGGGCGCCAACGGCAACTACGCCCCGGCGCTGCCGCTGCAGGAGGTGAAGGAGATCGTCGAGCGCTCGGCGCTCAAGCCGCGGCCGCCGCCCGCGCCGCCCACCAGGCCTCCGCCGCCGCCGCCGCCCGAGGCGCCGCGCGTGGCCGAGGCGCCGCCCAGCGCGACCCGAGGCGCCGAGGGGATGATGACGGTGCCGCTGCCAAAGACTTCGGGCGAGTCTTGATCTAGAGTGCGCCGCCCCGCAGTTGAGGAGAAAGAATGGCCCGCTCGAAGAGCAAGCACATCCGGATGATCATGCGCCGCCGCAAGCAGTACAAACAGCGCATGAAGCGTCGCAAGAAGGAAGCGAAGGAAGCCGGCGCCGCGCGACCGGCGAAGAAAGCTCCGGCGAAGAAGCCCGCGCCGCCGCCCCCGCCTCCCGCCGCTCCGCCTCCTCCGAGCGCAGCGCCCGCCTAGCGACGAGCGAGCGAGCGCCTGCCCGCACTGCCGGAGGACGGAGAGCCTCCAGCGCCGCGCATGTCTATCTTGCCGGCATGCTTGCAGACGCACGGGTGGGGACGACGGGGTTCGCTTATCGCGAGTGGCTGGGCTCGGTGTATCCGCGCGGCGCGGCCGCCTCGCAGCTGTTGCCGATGTACGCCGAGAGGCTGCCGGCAGTGGAGATCGTCTCCACCTTCAGCCGCCTGCCGAACACCGAGCAGCTGGCGACCTGGTGCGCCTCGGTGCCGCCCGGCTTCCAGTTCGCGCTCAAAGCGCCCGCGCGCGTCTCGCAGGATCTCGCGCTCGGCAAGGCCGGCGCCTCGTTCGCGTCGTTCATCGAGGCCGTCTCGGAGCTGGGCGATCATCTCGGGCCGGTGCTCATCCAGTTGCCGGATCAGGCGCAATGCGATCGGCGGGCGCTGAGCGGATTCCTCCAGTCGGTGCCGGACGGGCTGCGCCTCGCCTTCGAGTTCCGTCATCCTTCCTGGCACGACGACGCCACGCTACGGCTGCTTTCGGCGCACGACGCGGCGCTGGTCCTCACCGACGCGGGAGAGGGCCCGCCGCGGCTCGAGATCACGGCGAGCTTCACTTACGTGCGCATCCGGCGCGAGGAGGGCGAAGCCATCGACGCCTGGGCCGAGCGGCTCGCGCTCCTCACCCGGCGCGGCATCGATGTCTACGCCTTCCTCAAGCACGACCGCAGGGGGCTGGCGGTGGATCGAGCCATGCGGCTGTCGTCGCTCTTGCGGGCAGGGTCCGAGCTCGGCGAGCAGGCCCTGCTCAGTTAATCCCAATGCTGATCAGTTAGACGTGCTCGTTCTCGTGCTCGTCTTCGTGCTCGCTGTCGATCTCGTGCTGGTGCTCCTTTTCGTGCTCGCTGTCGACCTCGTTCTCGTTCTGATTCGGGTGACTCGTTTTGGGCCCGATGGTCTCAGAGTCGTACCGGCCAATCAAGCCGGTCAGAAGCGCAGACGCGCCCCGCGGGTTCCGCGTGCGACGCCTCCCTGTTGGGGATCACATTCGCCAGGAGCACCGAACGGGAACGACACCGGGCACCGAAAACGAGCACGAGCTTGAGCATGGCAATGGGCGCTAACTGATAGGCATTGCAGTTAATCCTTCTTGTCCGTCTTCTTCGCGGGCGCGTGGCTGGGCGGCGCGCCCCCCGTCGAAGGAGACGGCGTCGCTGCCGCCGGCGCATCGGAGCTGGGCGCGCTCGTCCCGCCGCCCTCCGACTTGTGCGAGGAGCTGTAGAGGTCCTTGTACCAGCCGCCGCCTTTGAGCTGGAAGGACGTGCGGCTCATCATCTTCGCCATCTTCCCGCCGCACTCGGGGCAGGCCTCGGGCGGCGGATCGGTCACCTTCTGCAGTCGCTCCACCAGCCTGCCGCACTTCTCGCAGACGAATTCGTAGATCGGCACCAGGACAACTTAACGCAGGTCGAGCAACTCCCGCAGCTTGACTGCATCGGAGGTCGTCAGCTGCAGTGCCTTGCGCAGCTCATCGAGGGGCTGCGGCCTCGCGCGGACCTTGGTCCAGAGGACGCGGGTTCGCGCGGCCACCTCGCCCTCCAGTTCCTCGAGCAGGCCCAACTCGCGCAGCTGGTCGCGACGGTAGAGCACCTGCGCGATGCGCTGCCGGGGCCACTTCTGCCCGCGTTCTTCGCGGCGGATCCGGTCCAGCAGCCGGTCGAGCTCCGCGCTGAGCCCGCGCTCGCTGATGACGGCGCGCAGCCGCGCCATCGGCAGCGCGAGGTCCTCCGCCACCAGCGCCTCGCGCCAGCGATGCCGCGAGTAGAGAGCGCGGATGAGATCGCGCTCGCGCAGCGCGAACTCGCGCTCCAGTCCGGCGGCGCGAAAGCGGGCCAGAAGCGCCGCTTCGGAAATTCCCCCCAGCCGTGAAGTGAGCGCGCTGCGCCGCGGCCCGACTTCCGCGAGCAACGACTTCAGCTCGAGCTCCTGCTGGTCGCGCTCGCTTCTTTTCGGAAGCGAGGGCGCGGGCGGGGCGCCCTCCGCTTTTCGCCTGCGCACCGGCGGGCCGCTCTTCGCTCCCCGCACCGGTGCGGCCATGGGCATCTGCGCATCGGTGCGGCGGGTGAGGCTGAAGGCGCGCCGGCGAATCTTGAGCGCCTCCAGCTCGCCGACCAGCGCTTCCATCGACACACCCAAGGCGCGCGCAACCAAGGGCGCGTCGTGATGATAGGCGAAGAGCCCGAGCAGCTCCTGCGCCCGCGCGCGCTTTGTTTGCGACTCCTGCCGGCTGGCCACGGCGAGCGCATAGCACAACGGCCGCGAAGGCAGATTCGGGAAAACCGCAGCGCTTCGGGGCCACGATCTTGCGCAAAGCCCTCTTGGCAGTCGATGCTATGGAGGAAATCAATGCGCCGCGTTCCGCTCCGACTGAAAATCGCTGCATTCGCTGCCACCCTCGTGGCCGTGGCGGTCGGACTGCTCGCGCTCTTCACCGTCATCCTCCCCTGGCGGGCCAAGATCGCCTCGCAGGAGTCGCTGGCGCGCAGGCTGGCGCAGACCGCCGTCTCCGCCATGGGCGTGGAGGTGCGCGCCGACGGCGCCCACTTCGATCCCTCGCGCGTTCACGATCTGGTGACGAACTCCAGCCGCACCGGCGTCGAGATCGTCTATGCGCTGCTCTTCGACGAGGGGGGCAATCTCGACGCGGCAGCTTCGTCGGTGAACGCCGAGATCCTCGAGCGCATCTCGCGGCCGATGGTCCAGCTCTACCTGCGCGACCGCGACAAGTGCCTGCAGCTCTTCGGCTCGGGAGTGACCCAGCCCGGCATCCGCCGGCTGCGCATGCATCTGGCGGTGCCCGAGAGCAAGGGCGCCATCGGCCGCCTCGATCTGGGGCTGTCGACCCTGTCGATCGACGCCGAGATGCGGCGCACCCTCTGGCGCGACGCGATCGTGCTCTTCGGCACGATGGTGCTCGCCGTTTTCGCCGCCTTCCTCTTCGCCCAACGCATCGCCCGGCCGCTCGGCGAGCTGAGCCGCGCCATGGGCCGCCTGCAGCAGGGCGACTTCGAGGTGCGCAGCGACGAGGCGCAGCAGCTGAACGACGAGGTGGGCGACATCTCCCGCGCCTTCAACGCCATGGCCGACGGCCTCAAGGAGCGCGAGCGCCTGCGCGGCACCCTCGGTCGCTACGTCTCCGGCGCCGTGGCCGAGCGCATCCTCGAGGAGAGCGACGACCTCAAGCTCCCCGGCGAGACGCGCAGGGTCACGGTGATGTTCCTCGACGTGCGCGGCTTCACCACGATGTCCGAGCGGCTCAGCCCGCCCGAGGTGGTGGCGCTGCTCAACGAGTACTTCGACATCGTCGTCGATCGCGTGCAGGAGCACGGCGGCACCGTCAACAAGTTCATCGGCGATGCCGCGATGTGCATCTGGGGCGCGCCGCGGCAGATCGATCACCCCGAGCAGGCGGCAGTGCGCTGTGCTCTGGAGATCCAGGAGGCGGTCGCGAAGCTCTCCGCCGTTCGCAGCGGGCGCGGCCACACCAGCCTGGCGTTCGGCGTCGGCATCAACGCCGGCGAGGTGGTGGCCGGCAACCTCGGCGCTGCGAAGCGGCTCGAGTACACCGTCATCGGCGATGCGGTGAACCTGGCGCAGCGGCTCGAGTCGCAGGCGCGCGCCGGCGAGGTGCTCGTCTCCGAGTCGGTCTTCGAGAAGCTCGCAGGCACGGTCGACGCCGTTCCGCGCGAGCCGGTCAAGCTCAAGGGCAAGTCGCAGCCGGTGCGGCTCTGGGAGATCCGGCGGATGAAGGCTGCGGAAGCGGCATGAAGCGCGCGCTTCTCCTCGCCGCCCTCTGCACCTGCGCCTGCGGAAGCGAGCGGTCCGCTTCCTCCGACGAGCTCACCATCGTGGTGCAGGGTGACCGGCGCGAGCTCGAGCAGCAGGAGCGCACTCTCCGGGAGCGCCAGGAGGCGCTGCTCAAGGAGAAGGGTCAGCTCGACCAGCGCATTGCCGATCTCGCCCGCGGGCTCAAGGCAGCTGCCGATGCCGAGCAGCGCCGGCGCCTCGAGACCGAGCTGCGCCGGCAGCAGGAGCTCGAGGGGCAGGTCTCGGCCAGCCAGAACGCGCTCTCCGCCCAGCGCAGCGAAGTGCAGGCGAAGCGGCAAGCGATGGAGACCGATCTGCAGCGCGCGACGCAGGCGGCGGTGGCGGCGCGGGAGGCGTCGGCCGCCGCGCGCGAGGCCAAGGTGGCGGAGCGTGAGTCGAGGATCGGCATGCGCGAGAGGGAGTTGGGGCAGCGCGAGCAGGAGCTGGCGCTGCGCGAGGCGGCGCTGGCGAAGGCGGGTCCCGAGCGGGCGGCGCAGGAGGCGGCCTATCGCGCGCCGCGCGAGGTGCCCAAGCCGACCGCGGTGGAGGTCAAGCACAAGCGGTTGCTCGCCGAGGTCGAGACCCGCGGCATCCTCATCAGCGACCTGCCGGCCGAGGTGCAGCCGCTCAACGCCGAGATTCATGCCGCCCGCCGGCAGGGCGATCTCGCGCGCGCCTGGGATCTGCTCGGCGAGCTCTCCAAGGCGGTGGTCCGGCTCAAGGTGGACCAGAAGTTCGTCGAGCTGAAGATGCTGCGGCTGCAGGGCGCGCGCGCGGCCGCACGTCTCTCCGACCCGCAGCGAGGCGAGGTGGAGAAGCTCCTCCGCGACGTGACCGCCTCCTATTCCGACGGCAAGTATGCCGATGCGAACAAAGGGCTGAACCGCATCGCGGCGATCCTGGACGCGGGGGCGCCCTCGGGGTAAGAGCGCGCCGTGGCCGAGTCCTCCGCGCTCCGCGTACGAGCAGGCCTCCGTTTCGTGCCGGTGCTGCGGCCGGCGCTCTACGCGCTCCTGGTCCTGAGCGCGCTCTTCACCTTCTGGGCGGGTGGGGACATCGCCGGGCGTTCGTTGCCGCGCTGGACGCAGGTGGCCGCGCCGACCCTCTTCGCCATCTTTCTCGTCGTCTTCGCCGTCTACCGATTCGCGCTGGTCCGGGCCAGGAGGTATCCGGCGGCGATGGGCCTCTTCCAGGTGGGGCTCGGCGCGCTCATCTGGGTTTTGCTCCTGCCGGGGTCGCGGCAGAAATTTGCCGGCTCGGGGGCGGGCGACGATCTGCCGGCGTTGATGGCTTCCGCAGACCCGCGCGTGCGCGCTCTGGCGGCGGAGGCCGCCGGCTATCGGGCCGGGGGAGAGCGTTATGCGGCGCAGCTGGTCGAGCATCTCGTCGACGGCGACCCGCGCGTGCGCGAACGGACCCGCGCGTCGCTCGTGCGGCTGGCGGGAACCGATGCGGCCCCGGGGGAGCAGGGCGAGGCCGCCAAAGAGAAGTGGCGCGAGTTGCTCCGCCAGCGCGGTTGGCTGCGCTGATGAATCCGGTCGGTTGACAGCTTCGCCTGCCCGGGCCTACGCTGAGACTGAGAATGAGAATCAATTTCAAAATGGCCAGGCGGATCCGCAGATGACTCCCCGAACCCTGGAGAAGACCGGCTCGAAGAAATCGGCTGCTGCGCGCGAACGGTTGGCGAGCTGGATCTCCTCGCGCGGCCTCAAGGCCACCCGGCAGCGGGACGTCATCGTCGACGTCTTCTTCGCCCAGACCGGGCATCTTTCGGTCGACGAGCTTCTGGAGAAGGCCAAGCAGCGCGATCCCACCATCGGCGCGGCCACCGTCTATCGCACGATGAAGATTCTTGCCGACGCGGGCCTGGCCAGCGCCCGCCATTTCGAGGGGGGGCAGACGCGCTACGAGGCGGCCCTCGATCGCCATCACCACGACCATCTCATCTGCACTTCCTGCGGCAGCATCATCGAGTTCGAAAACGAGCGCATCGAGGAGCTGCAGGAGACCGTCGCCGAAGACCACGGCTTCCACGTCACCCACCACAAGCTCGAGCTGTACGGGCTCTGCCGCCATTGCAGGGTCGAGCAGGCCTCCGACCGCCGCTGAAAGGATGTCCGGGACTACCGATGGATCTGCCGCTCCATCTGCCGCCGCCGAAATTGAGAATGAGAATCAAAATCGGTCTCAATTTGGTGGCGTTCGCCGTGGCGCTCTTTGCCGCCGTTCCGTCAGCTCGCGCCGACCGCCGCACCTTTATCCGCAGCTACGAATACGCCACACAACCCGCTGGGAACCTCGAATTCGAGCTGTGGAACGAGATCCAGGCGCCCAAGAATGGCGGCTTCGATCAGGCGTCGACACTCCACCGCTTCGAGCTGGAGTACGGCCTCACCGATCACTGGGACCTCGCGCTCTACCACGTGTTCAGCCAGTCAGCCGGGACCTTCGCCTTCCAATCCTGGCGCCTCGAGACCCGCTACCGGCTCGCGGAGAAGGGCCTCTGGCCGGTCGACGTGCTTCTCTATTTCGAGGTCGAGCGTCCCGCGGCCTTCGCCGAGCCCTGGGAGACCGAGCAGAAGCTCATCCTCGAGAAGGACATCGGCCCCTTTGCCCTGGTGGCGAACCTCGTCGCCGAGCAGAAGCTCTTGCACGCCGGCGAGGGGCACAACTGGGAAGTCGATCTCGGCGCGCACTACGAGCCGGTCCCGCAGCTGCGCGTCGCGACGGAATTCTGGATGCTGCAGGAATGGGCCGGCGGCGTCAGCCGGACGAGCTACTTTCTCGGGCCCTCCTTCTCGGTTGCCACCAGCAAGATCTGGTTGCAGCTCGGCGTCGGCTTCGGCCTCGGTCTGGCCGACACCTACAGCTCGGCCTTCGTGCGCAGCGTCCTGGGGTTCAACCTGTGAGGCACCTGCTCGCGCTCCTCGCCGTGACCGCCTGCGGCGGGGCGCAGCGAGCGGACATGTCGGAAGGCGAGCGGACGTACCGGGCGAAGTGCACCGCTTGCCACCGCCCTTACGAGCCCTCCAAATACACGCCGCAGGAGTGGACCGCCTCGCTCGACAAGATGGAGCGGCTCAACAAGGTCCATCTGAGCCAGGCGGAGCGGGCGCAAATCCTCCAGTACTTGACGGGAGATCCGAGCGGAGCGCCAGCGACCTCATCGAAGCCCTGAGGACCGGGCGGACCCCACCTTCGCCGCCGGGCAGCCCCTTGAAGGCTTGCCACCTTTTCGGATATTCTAATCTGGCCAGCGGCCTGACGGGGGATGGATTTGGCGACGCCGAGTCGGTCGGAGGTGGAGCGCCTCCATCGCTTGATGACGCAGGCTTCTGTCGAGGCCGCCCACCTCGACGAGCGGGTCGCAGAGGTCCAGGCGAAGGACGGCCTCGGGGGTCTCCTGAAGCTCTGGCAGGAGGCGGCCAATGCCCTGCAGGCGGCCTTCGAGCGGAAAGCGGCGGTTCTCGCGACAGACGGTACGCCCGCCGGCGGCATCGCGAGACTCAGAAAGCGGATTCAAGCGATCCGCGACCTGTCCGCGCATTTCGACTTGTCGGCCGATCTCGACGCTTGCGTTGCGGAGTGGAAGGCGCTCGGGCACGAGTTCGCGCAGCTTTCCGGAAAGCAGCGCGACGCGATGGTGCGACTGCTCGAGAGGCATCAGCCGCAGGTCGACAAGGCGACCGCAGGTCTCTCCCGGGCGCTGCGCTCGGAAGGTTTGCTCCCCGAGGATTACACGGCGCTCCGAAGCCTCCGCGAGAAGCGCGACCGCGCGCAGGCGAAATACCAGCGGCTCCGCCAGCAATACCTCGCGGTCGAAAAGGACTGGCGGGCAGCCGGGGAGCAGAAGGTCTCGCTCGAGGCGGCCGCGGCGCAACACACGGTACTCGGCAAGCTTCCCGTCGCTGGCCACAAGGGTCCGGCCGTGCGGCTCCCGCGGCTCGCACAGAACGAGCCGAAGCGGCGCGCGAAAGAGAAGCCAGCTCACGCACAGCGCAAGAAGCTTCTCGAGCCGCCGCCCTTGCCGCGGCCGGCGAAACCCAAGTCGCCGCGGCACGCTCCGCAGCGTTCGGCTCGCTTCGAGCTGGAGAAGGTCGAGCACCGGGTCGCGCGCTTCGACCATTCGCTCGGCGACCTCGTGCACCATCTGCGGGCGTTCAGGGGAGTGCAAGAGCAGAAGCATCTACTGCACCGGCTCGTCTCGCGTGACCGCGGGCCGGCAGCGAAGCAGCTGGAGCGGACCCTTGCGCACCTGGCGACGGCCTCGCATCGCACGCTGACCGACCCCCGCGCCGGCGAGCTGCGCGGAAAGCTCGCCACCATCGACGCCATCCTTGCGCGCGTGCGCGGCAGGACGGGCGCCGAGATGGCGCATGGCGCGCAGCAGATCGGGCAGATTCTCTCCAGTGTCGGGAAGGACGCTGCGCCGCACCTCGCCTCCTTCCGCAAGCTGCTCGACGAGCGCCGTTCGCAGCTTCTCGAAGTGCTGCGCGGTGGGCGGCAGACCCTCCGCCTCGAGCAAGCGCATCCGCACGGTCACCGGATCCTCCAAGAGTTGCGCAAGCGCGATCCGGCGCTCGACAAGCTCGTCGAGAACGCCTCGACGTCACACCTCGCGCGGGAGCTGGCCCGGTTCGAGCGCGGCGCGCTGCACGCGCTCGGCGGACCAATCTCCTCCGCCCTTGCCTTCGGCGCTGCGGGAGGGCCGAGCGCGCTGGCGAGCATCGGCGGCGCTGGAGGGCTGGGCGCGCTGGCGGGCCTCGGCGGCGCGCTCGGCG
>Ga0209471_1000916_pt1 | contig 18348 bp, 16 predicted proteins | sample GraSoiAngelo_128_FD_185885 | JGI IMG/M metagenome (GOLD analysis project Ga0209471, IMG submission 185885) | Grasslands soil microbial communities from the Angelo Coastal Reserve, California, USA - 14_0927_12_20cm (SPAdes) (version 2) | ecosystem: Environmental > Terrestrial > Soil > Grasslands ...
CCCGAAGGTGCTGTGGGAAAAACAGAAGCCTGCGGACGGCCAGAACATGATCGACATGGCCTGCGTCGGCCTGGTCGCGCGGATCAACGGGCGCGTCATCGTGTGCGAGACAGGCATCGGCACCAAGCTGAGCGAGAAGCGCGCTTTGCAGGTCGCCCTGCGGGAGCCGGAAGGGCTGCTGCATTCGCTGCGCAGAATCGGAATCCGGCCCGATGAGGTCGATGCCGTCATCACCACGCACCTGCACTGGGACCATGCCGGCGGGCTCACTCGACGCGACGAGGGCGGCTGCCTCGAGCTGACGTTTCCGAAGGCGCGCCACTTCATCCAGCGCAGCGAGTGGAATTTCGCCTTGAGCCCTGACATGCGCAGCCAGGCGGCTTACGTGACTGACGACTTCACGCCGCTCGCGGACGGAAACGATCTCGTCGAGTACCTGGAGGGTGATGCGGAAGTGATGCCGGGCGTGCATGTCCGTCACGTCGGCGGGCACACGCCGGGGAGCCAGGTGGTCGTCCTGCGCTCGGGCGAGCTCGCGTGTGCGGTCACCGGTGATTTGGTCTGCCAGACGCCTCACCTGCGTGTGCCGTGGACGATGGCGGCCGATATCGAGCCGCTGCGGGTGCTCCAGCAAAAGGCGCGGCTGTTCGACGAGGCGCAGAAGCATCGGTGGCTGCTGGTGCTGAGCCACGAGCCGGACCAGCCCGCGGGATACCTCGAAGAAGACGGCCGCTGGCGCCCGGAACCCCGCCTGGCGTAGAGAGCAAGTACGAGGAAGAGCAGGGAGGAAGGAGTCGGGTGGGGACTGGGAAGAGTGAGTTGGGGTTAGGCCGGGAGTGATCCCAGGCGTCAGGTGAGGTCTGTTTTCACCTCCCCACCGTGTGGGGAGGCGGCCCCGACCGCGCAGCGGCCGCGGCGGTGGGGCGCTGCCGCACCCGAAAGGACTGGAAAGAAGGAGGTGGGGTTCGGGCCGGGAGTGATCCAGGGGCGTCGGGTGAGGTCTGTTTTTCACCTCCCCACCGCGTGGGGAGGCGGCCCCGGCCGCGCAGCGGCCGCGGCGGTGGGGGGATGTAGCAGCCCAAAAGGACTGGAAAGAAGGAGGTGGGGTTCGGGCCGGGAGTGATCCAGGGGCGTCGGTTGAGGTCTGTTTTCACCTCCCCACCGTGCGGGGAGGCGGCCCCGGCCGCGCAGCGGCCGCGGCGGTGGGGCGTTGCCCCAGCCCAAAGGGACTCGGAAGAAGGAGTGACGGACGGGCGCGGAGCGATGCGGCACGCGCGGTGGCCGAAGTCCAATTTGGCGGTAAATTTCCGTGAGATCGCGCGCGACAAGCACTGCGATTTCCTGGCTGCGATCGGCCGGTGGCCTGGACGCAAGGTCACCATCTCAAGCATTGGGCGGATGGCGGTCCGACGCTGATTTTCAACCTCGCGCTGCTGTGCGGGAGGCATCACCATCTCACTCACGAAGGGGGGATCAGGCTCGAATGGGGCGCTGATGGAGAGCTGGTCGCGATCCCGCCCTGATCCTTAACAACCAGGGCTTTCTTCTAGCGATTTCCCGCATACCGTCTCCCCGTGCTCGCCACCGTTCATTCCTGCGTGCTCGTGGGTCTCGAAGCGCGGCGCGTCGAGGTCCAGGCCGACAGCGCCAACGGGGATCCGAAGTTCTTCCTGGTCGGGCTCGCGGCTACGTCCGTGAAGGAGGCGCGTGAGCGCGTGCGCTCCGCGATCAAGAACAGCGGCCTCGACTTTCCCCGCGCGCGCCTGACCGTCAACCTCGCGCCGGCGGAGATGCGCAAGCAGGGAAGCGGCCTCGATTTTCCCATCGCCGTCGCCATCGCGCTCGCCGAGATAGGCAAGCAGGCGCCGGCTCGCTCAGCGTTTCTCGGCGAGCTCGCGCTGGACGGCGCCATCCGTCATGTCGATGGCGTGCTGGTGGCGGCTCGCTGTCTGCAGAAGGCCGGGTTCGAGCGGTTCTTCGTGCCCTCGGTAGATGCGAATGAGGCGGCGCTCATCGAAGGCCTCGAGGTCATCCCTTGCACGCATTTGCAGCACGTAGTGGCTCACTTGCTGGGTGAGGATTGGATCCCACCGCAGCCCTTCGCCAAAGCGATCCTCGAATCCAGTAATGCGGCACTCGAGCACGACCTGGTGGAGGTGCACGGACAGGAGGAGGCGCGACGAGCCATCGAAGTCGCCGCCGCGGGCGGCCATCATCTGCTGCTCACCGGGCCGCCGGGAGCGGGCAAGACCATGCTGGCCCGCTGCGTGCCGGGCATCCTTCCGCCGCTCGATCTCGGCGAGGCGTTCGAGGTCGCGCAGGTCCGCAGCCTGCTCGGAGATCTGATCCCGGGAAAACCCCTCGACTGGACCCGACCCTTTCGCGCACCGCATCACGGGGTCTCGATGGCCGGCCTCGTCGGGGGCGGCAGCGGGCTCGCGCTGCCGGGCGAGATCAGCAGGGCGAATCACGGCGTGTTGTTTCTGGACGAGCTCGCGGAGTTTCAAGCACCAGTGCTGCAGGCCCTTCGACAGCCTCTCGAGACCGGCCGCGTCACCATCACGAGGTCCGGCGGGTCCGTCACCTATCCCGCCCGGTTCACGCTCGTGGCCGCCACCAATCCATGTCCGTGTGGGTGGCTTGGCGACTCCGCCAGGACTTGCCGCTGCACCCCGGGCCTGGTCGATGCTTACCAGCGGCGCCTGTCCGGACCGCTCCTCGACCGCATCGACCTCCAGGTGGGAGTCTGCCGCGTGCCGCTCGCCGAGCTCGCCTCGGAGCCGCGAGGCGAAGCGTCGGCCACGGTGCGCGAACGCGTCCTTTCGGCCCGGACGCGACAGCTCGATCGGCAGGGCTGCCTCAACGCCCAGCTAAAGCCGAAACGGCTGCGCGAGGTGGCGCTGCTCGAGCCCGGTTCTCGGCGTACTCTCGAGCGCTGGTCCGAGCAGAAAGGATTGACCGCGCGGGGGTTTCACCGCGCCTGGCGGGTGGCGCGGACGGCCGCCGACCTGGAAGGGACGGAGGCGATCGGAGACCGGCACGTCCTGGAAGCGCTCGGCTATCGACTTCACGATGTCGCCGCTTGACGTCTCGGCGCTGAACGCGCGAGGCAGGTGGCCGCCACCCGCCGGCCCGCGGGTTGCCATCGTCGGCTCGCGACGTCCCTCGCCTTATGGGGAGGCGGTCGCCGAACAGCTTGCCGCAGACCTCGCCCGCGTGGGCGTGGTGGTCGTAAGTGGACTGGCGCTCGGGTGTGACGCGGCGGCGCATCGAGGCGCCCTGCTCGCCGGCGGCGTCACGGTGGCGGTGATGGGCACCGGGGTCGACATCGTCTATCCCGCATCGCACCTTCGCCTCGCCGAAGAGATCGTCGCCGGCGGGGGCGCGCTGGTGAGCCAGTTCCCCAACGGCTCGGAGCCCAGGCGGCAGAACTTTCCAGCGCGCAATTTCACTATGGCCGCACTGTCCGACGTCGTCGTGGTGGTGGAGGCGGCCCAGGGGTCGGGCGCGCTCATCACGGCCGAGGCCGCGCTCGACCTACATAAAGAGGTAATGGCGGTGCCGGGCAGCATCTTCTCGCCACTGTCGGTGGGCACTCACAACCTCATCCGGGACGGCGCCGCCCTGGTTCAGAACGCCCGCGACGTGCTGGCCGCCCTGGGCGCCGCCGGCGAGGTCCTGGACGACCCCCTGGGCACTCCCACGCGGCTCGGTTTTGGGCTCAAAGGCGAGCGCGACGGCATCCTGCTGCACCTCTCAGACGTCCTCTCCATGAGCGCCGCCGAGCTCGCCCGAAAGCTTCAGCTACCGGTCGCCGAGGTGCTTGGGAGGCTGACTTCTCTGGAGCTCGACGGCGCTGTGCGCCGTCACGGACAGGGCTACGTAAGGGCATTGCGTCGCGGCGAAGAACGGGCGTAGGATTGCCCGCCTCAGCGGCCGGCCGGCCCGCCCGAATCCCTGCCATGGGACTAAAACCGGCTCCTGGGGAATAAAGGAGTAGCTGTGTCCGAGGGTTTGATCATCGTGGAGTCGCCTGCCAAGGCGCGGACTCTGAAGCGGTTCCTGGGGGATCGTTTCGACGTTCGCGCGTCGATGGGCCACGTCCGCGACCTCCCCGAAAAGGAGATCGCGGTGGACGTGGAGGCGGGCTTCAAGCCTCGCTACGAGGTGGTCGAGAGCCGGCGCAAGACCATCAGCGAGCTGACCTCGGCGACCAAGAAGGACCGCCAGAACGTGATCCTGGCCTCCGACCCGGACCGGGAGGGAGAGGCGATCGCCTGGCACCTGGCCGAGGTGTTGAAGCTGAAGGACCCGAAGCGCATCGAGTTCCACGAGATCACCTCGGACGCCGTCCGCAAGGCGCTCGAGTCTCCACGGGAGATCGACATGCGCCTGGTCAACGCCCAGCAGGCCCGCCGCGTGGTCGACCGCCTGGTCGGCTACCGCCTGAGCCCCTTCCTCTGGAGCAAGGTCCAGAAGGGCATCGGCGCGGGCCGCGTGTCTTCGGTCGCCCTCCGCCTGGTCGTCGACCGCGAAGAGGAGATCCGGAAGTTCGTTCCGGTCGAGTCGTGGACGATCGACGTCGAGCTCTCCAAGCTGGCCGACGAGCGCCTCTTCCTGGCGCGTCTCAACCGGCCCAAGAACGCACCGGGCAGCACCGACGCCGAGGCCAAGCTCGAGGTCAAGACCCAGGAGGAGGCCGACTCGATCGTGCGCGCCCTCGAGGGCGCCGCCTACCGGGTCCTCGGAGTCGAGAAGAAGCGCCGGACGAAGAGCTCATACCTGCCATACATCACATCGACGCTGCAGCAGGACGCATCCAGCCGCCTTCGCTTTCGGCCTCGCAACACGATGCGAATCGCGCAGCAGCTTTACGAGGGCATCGAGCTCGGCGACGAAGGGTCGACGGGTTTGATCACGTACATGCGCACCGACTCGACGCGCATCTCCGCCGAGGCCGAGGCGAAGGCGAAGGGGTTCGTCAAGGACCAGTTCGGCGAGAAGTATGTCGGCGGGCCGAGGGCCGCCAAGGCAGGCGCCACCGTGCAGGATGCGCACGAGGCCATCCGGCCGACCGACGTCGGCCGCACGCCCGAGTCGATCCGCAAGTACCTCACCCCCGACCAGCACAAGTTGTACGACCTCATCTGGCGGCGGTTCGTCGCCAGCCGCATGGCGCCCGCCGTCTACGACCAGACGCAGGCCGAGATCGAGGGCGCCGACTACATTTTCCGAGCCACGGGTTCGGTGCTCGCGTTCGACGGCTTCTACAAGGTGTGGGAGCGCGACGAGAACGGCGAGACCGAGCTACCCGAGCTGGTCGATGGCGAGGATCTCACCTACCACGGCATCAAGCCCGAGCAGCACTTCAGCCAGCCGCCGCCGCGCTATTCGGAGGCGACGCTGATCAAGGAGCTCGAGCAGCGCGGCATCGGCCGGCCGTCGACATACGCGCCGATCGTCGAGACGATCAAAGACCACGGCTACGTGGAGATCAAGGAGCGCCGGCTGCACCCGACACGCATCGGCGAGGCCGTGAACGCGATCATGGTCGACCACTTCAAGGTCATCTCCGACGACGACTACACAGCAACGCTGGAGAAGCGACTCGACGCGGTCGAGCATGGCACCCAGGAGTGGGTGCCGGTGGTGAGCGACTTCTACGGTCCCTTGCAGAAGATGCTCACGGCCGCTGAGAAGGCGATGCCGGCCGATACCGACGAGGAATGCCCTCTGTGCCATGAAGGACACCTCGTCTTGAAGGCGAGCCGGTTCGGGCCTTTCATGGGCTGCTCGCGATACCCCAAGTGCAAGTTCCGCCGGGCGATGTCGCCGAATGGCGAGGTGCCGGAACCCAAGCTGCTCGACGAGCCGTGCCCCGTGTGTGGCAAGCCCTTGCAGCAGCGCACGGGTCGCTACGGAGAGTTCGTCGGGTGCTCGGGCTATCCGGATTGCAAGTACATCAAGCGCGATGCCGCGCAGGCGGAGGCGAAGCCCACCGGTGAGAAATGCCCGCAGTGTGGGGAAGGGCAGCTGGTGGAGCGCACCGGCCGCTACGGCCCGTTCCTCGCCTGCTCGCGGTACCCCGAATGCAAGTACCGCGCCAACATCGGCAAGGACGGCAAGGTGCGCGAAGGCCCGAAGGTCCTCGACGAGCCGTGCCCGATCTGCGGCAAGCCGATGGTCGAACGGCGTGGGAGGTATGGGCCGTTCAAGTCGTGCTCCGACTACCCCAAGTGCCCTGGGCCCAAGGGCGTCAAGAAGGCCGAGAAAGCCGAGGTCTAAAAGGCGCGTCGCGCGGGGCGGCTCCGGTTAGAGTGGGCGCGGCCCATGCGAAAGGCGGCTCTTTACGCGGCGATGACGGCGATGCTCGTGGCATGCGGCCAGCCCACCAGTCCCACGGTCGTGCACTTCACGACCCCCTCCGCGGACGCTTCCGCGAACCCGTCGGCAAGCGCCGTCACGCCGGCGGGCACGACCCCGGCAGCCTCGCCCCCAGCGGCCGCAAGCAGCCTGACCGGCAGCTACGGCATCTTGATCTCCGGCGGCCACGTCGAGCTCGTCAAGGCGGACGCAAGCATTGCCGCCACCGCACCAATCGCAGCTCCGACCGTCCAGTACTGCTCGTCGAACAATGACGGCGCCATGGAAGCTCCGCCGGTGAGCGCGAGCAATCGCCAGGTGTACTTTCGTGACGGCGATACCCGGATCCGCCGCCTCACGCCTCCGTCCGGCGCCGCCGACGTGACCACTGTTCCGGGCGGATCCACACAGGTGAGCTTCTTCTCGGTGAGTCCCGACGACCAGCGCATCGCCGTCGTGGTGGAAGACATCTCCGCGGCGAGCACGATCTCGCTGCGGCTCTACGTCGAAGACCTCGTCGGCCACGGCCACCATGCCGACATCTTCACGACGACTCAACCGAAAGGGAAGACTGGCACCACGCTCTGGCCGATGGGCTGGCACAACGGAGCTCTTGTGCTCGCGGTGGTCATCGCGTGCACATTCGAGCCCGCCGGGCTCACGCCGTCCTCGTGGCACGTATCCAACGCCTCGACGGCCGTCCGGATTGCCACCGTCAACGCAAGTAATTGCACGTTGAGCAACTGGCCTTCGCCGGTTGGTGTGGGCTGCGTCAACTATTCGTCAGGGGCGACGACTCTCTATGACTGGGCGGGCAAAGTGACCTCCGTCACCGGGCCCGGGTCGACCGGATCCAACTTCACTCAGTCAGGCTTGTCGCCCGCCGGCAACAGCATCTTTTTCGCCACCGGGGCGGGCATCGGCGCTCCAGCACCGGCAACGGGAATCGTCCAACTGGGTCCGGGGCCGTACGCGACAATCCAGGGGCACATGGCGTGCAGCTGGATCGACGAGGACCATCTCCTGGCCCCTGACGGCGTGATTCAGTTCCCCGCCGAGACACCCGGAAACGTCCACGTCAACGCCACCTTCAAGGCGCTCGCGGCCGCAGGCAGCTGCGCGGGGCGGTTTCCGGGCGGCCTCTGATTCGACTTCCGGGCCCTGGGTATACTTCCAACGCCAGTCTCAACCGACTGAGTTAGCACGCCCGGGGCAATGCTCCTGTCCTTGATTCAAGGCCAGAACCGGGCGGAAGTGGAACAGGGAGGCAATCGAAACGTGGCTCAGGTGACCCTGAAGCAGCTGCTGGAGGCCGGTGTCCATTTCGGGCATCAGACCAGCCGCTGGAACCCAAAGATGCGGACCTACATCTTCACCGCACGCAACGGCATCCACATCATCGACCTGCAGAAGACCGTCAGGCTCCTCGACGATGCGTGGGACTTCGTGCGCGGCGTCGCCGCAAGTGGGCGGCCCGTGCTCTTCGTGGGCACGAAGAAGCAGGCGCAGGAAACAATCCAGACCGAGGCAGCCCGATGCGGCATGTACTTCGTCAACCGGCGCTGGATGGGCGGCATGCTCACCAACTTCAGCACGGTCAAGAAGCGCATCGACCGGCTGCACGAGCTGCGCCGAATGCAGCAGGAAGGCCAGTTCGAACAGCTTTCGAAGAAGGACGCCAAGAAGCTGCAGGACGAGCTCGACCGATTGATGTTCCACTTCGACGGCATCGCCGACATGAAGCGGCTGCCGGGGGCGCTCTACGTGGTCGATCCGCGCAAGGAGCACATCGCGGTCACCGAAGCGAACCGCTTGAAGATCCCTGTGGTGGCGATCGTCGACTCCAACTGCGATCCCGACCTCATCACCTACGTCATCCCCGGCAATGACGACGCCATCCGCGCCGTGAAGCTGTTGACCGGCAAGATCGCCGACGCGTGCCAGGACGGCCGCCAGGAGGCGCAGGCACGCGGCGAGATCCTGCCCGAGCCCGAAGAGCGCGAGTTTCTGGAGACGCCCAGGTACGAGGAGATCGAGGAGTATCTCGAGGACGAAGAGGACTACCTGCCGACCGTGTCGGAGGAGGAGTTCATCGGTGGCCGCACCCCCGATGAAGAGGAAGCGCGCTGATGGCGGGGGTTCCAATGGAGCTCGTCAAGAAGCTCCGCGAGATGTCAGGCGCGGGAATGATGGACTGCAAGAACGCGCTCGAGGAGGCCGAGGGCGACCTCGAGAAGGCCTACACCATCCTTCGCGAGAAGGGAATCGCCAAGGCGGCCAAGCGAGCCGGGCGGTCGACCGGCCAGGGCGTCGTCGAGGCATACCTGCACCGCACCACTCCCGACTACCCGCCGCAGGTTGGCGTGCTGGTCGAGGTCGACTGCGAGACCGACTTCGTCGCCAAGGGCCAGGAGTTCCGAAAGCTGGCCAAGGAGATCGCCCTTCAGATCGCCGCCACCAGCCCTCGTTGGGTCTCCCGCGACGACATCCCTGACGAGGTACTTGTCGAGGAGCGTGCGATCTACCAGCGCAAGGCCGAGCTCGACGGCACCCCGCCGCAGGCCGTCGCCAAGCGCGTCGACGGGCAGGTCGAGAACTTCATCAAGGAGACGGTTCTGCTGGAGCAGCCATACTTTCGGGAGACCAAGCACACGGTCAAGGACCTGATCGCGGAGAACATCTCGAAGCTGCAGGAGAACATCGTGGTGCGCCGGTTCGCCAGGTTCAACGTTCGCGAGGCTGATGATGAGAGCGCCGACGGCGACCAGGGCGTTCCCGCGTCGGCAGCCGGCCGCAGCTGATGCGCTGATGGGCGATCGAACACCGAAGTACAACCGCATCCTGCTGAAGCTGAGCGGTGAGGCCCTCGGTGGGAAGCGCGACTACGGCATCGACCTCGCCGTGGTGCAAACCATCGCCGGCCAGGTCAAGCGGGTCCACGAGATGGGCGTGCAGATCGCGCTCGTGGTGGGCGGCGGCAACATCTTTCGTGGGCTCGCTGCCAGCGAGAAGGGGTTCGACCGCGCGACCGGCGACTACATGGGCATGCTCGCCACGGTCATCAACTCGCTGGCGCTGCAGGATGCGCTCGAGCGCACCGGCATCCCGGCGCGCACGATGACCGCGATCCAGATGCCGCAGGTCGCGGAGCCATACATCCGCCGCCGTGCGGTTCGCCATCTCGAGAAGGGACGAGTCGTCATCCTGGCCGCAGGCACAGGCAACCCCTACTTCACGACCGACACCACCGCGGCGCTTCGCGCAGTCGAGATCGAGGCGGACGTCATCCTCAAGGCCACCAAGGTCGATGGCGTCTACACCGCCGACCCGAAGCTCGATCCGAAGGCGGTCAAGCTGGAGCATCTCGACTACCTCGAGGTGCTGAACCGCGGCATCGAGGTGATGGACAACACAGCGCTGACGCTGTGCATGGACAACAACGTCCCCATTGTCGTCTTCAATCTCCTCGAGCCGGGCAACATCGAGCGCGTCGTCCAGGGAGAGGAGATCGGCACTTTAGTAGGAGCCATGGGATGATCGACCCGATCGTCCGCGACGCCGAGTCGAAGATGTCGAAGTCGGTGGATCACTTCGGGGCAGAGCTGGCCACGATCAGGACCGGCCGAGCCAACCCGGCCCTGATCGACAAGGTCATGGTCCCGTACTACGGCACCCCCACACCGCTCAACCAGCTGGCGCAGATCAGCGCCCCCGAGCCTCGGCTCCTGGTCGTGCAGGTCTACGACAAGAGCCAGATCGGCGCGGTCGAGAAGGCGCTGCGCTCCGGGGAGCAAGGGCTGAACCCGGCGAGCGACGGCCAGGTCATCCGGGTCCCCATTCCTCCGCTCACGGAGGAGCGCCGCAAGGAATACGTCCGGCTCGTGCGCCACAAAGCCGAGGAGGCGCGGGTGGCGATCCGCAACGTACGCCGCGACGAGCTCCACCGCATCGACGCCATGCAGAAGCAGGGCGAGGTCCCGGAGGATGAGGCGAAGCGCGCCCACGCCCGGCTCCAGAAGCTCACCGAGAGCCATGTGGAGCGGGTGGACGGCCTCGCCGGCAGGAAAGAAGCCGAGGTCATGGAGGTCTAGGCTCGGACTTCACCTCCCCACGCAGTGGGGAGGTCGGCTTCGCGGAGCGAAGCCGGGTGGGGAGCATCAAGTCCCCGGGGGCCGCTTCCTCCCGCGTACTCTTTCAGCGCTTGGACTCGTCAGTTCCCCGGCACATCGGAATCATCATGGACGGCAATGGCCGCTGGGCCCGCCGCCGCGGGCGCCCGGCCAGCTTCGGTCATCGGGCCGGCGTCCGCGCGATCAAGCGGGCGCTCGAAGGCTGCGAGCAGCTTGGCGTCGAGGTGCTCTCCGTCTACGCCTTCTCGACCGAGAACTGGACCCGGCCGCGCGCCGAGGTGCGGGCCTTGATGAGGCTGTTCCACGAGACCATGCAGCGCGAGATAGACGAGATGCACCGCCGCGGTGTGCGCATCGTGGTCAGCGGACGCAGAGACGGACTCTCGTCGCGAATGCGCGATCGCATCGAGGAGGCGGTGGCGCGCACGGCAAACAACACCAACGGGGTCCTCAACGTGTGCCTCAATTACGGCGGCAGAGCCGAGCTCGTTGACGCGGTGCGGAACCTGGTCCGCGATCACGTACCCCAGCAGCAGATCGACGAGGCGGCCATCTCGTCGCGCCTCTACGTCCCGGACCTTCCCGACCCCGACCTCATCATCCGTACCGCGGGCGAGAGCCGGGTCAGCAACTTCCTGCTCTGGCAGTCGGCCTACGCCGAGATGCTGGTGACCGAGACCCTGTGGCCTGACTTCGACGTCGACGACCTGAAGGCCGCGATCGCGGAGTTCAACTCGCGGACGCGCCGCTTCGGTGGGCGACCGGAGATCGAGTCGCCGGCGGCCGGAGCCGCATCGCGGTGACGACTCGCAACGCCTACCTGGCCGGAATGAAACCCAGCCCGCTCACGGTCCGGATCTTGAGCGCCGCGGTGTTCCTCGGCCTCGTCCTGATCGGCGTCTACGCCGGCATCTACGGCGTGTACTCGCTCGTCCTCATCCTCGGCGGCCTCGCGTTGTGGGAGTTCCTCGGCCTCTCGGAAGCCATGGGTTCGCACGCGCCGGCCTGGCTTCTGTTCCCGCTTGGTGCGTTTTTCGCCTTCAGCGGCACCGTGCTCAAGGAGATCGACGTCACCCTGGTCCTCGCGCTCGCACTGGTCGGCGGCCTCGCCGGATTCCTGGTCGTGCCCGGCCGGCGCCAGGGCCTGGGCAGGTGGGCGATGGGACTGGCGGGCGCGCTTTACATCGGCATGCCGTTCAACTTCTATCTTCTGCTGTACACATCGAAACCCCACGGCCTCGTGTGGACGCTGTTCACGATCCTCGCCGTCATCGCCAACGACGCCGCGGCTCTGCTGGTCGGCAGCCGCATCGGGCGGCACCCCTTCTTCGCCACGATCAGCCCGCACAAGACGGTCGAAGGCGCGGTCGCCGGGGTCGTGGCTTCGGTCGTCACGATGCTGATCGGGGCGTCCGTAATCATCGGCCTGCCGCCACTCCACGCAATTGCGATCGGCGTGCTCGTGGGCGTCAGCGCGCTGGTGGGCGACCTCGTCGAATCGCAGATGAAGCGCATCGCCGAGGTCAAAGACTCCTCACACCTGATTCCGGGCCACGGCGGGGTCCTCGACCGCCTTGATTCGATTCTCTTTCCTCCGATCCTCGTCTACTTCTATCTGTCGATGTTTCAGCTGATCCACTGGTGACGCGCCTTCTCAACATCGTCATCCTCGGCGCCACCGGCTCCATCGGCCGGCAGACGCTCGACGTCATCGATCGCAATCCGGAGCGCCTGCGGCTGTTCGGGCTCACCGAGGGCCGGCGCTCGGCGAGCCGGCACGCCGAGTACGTCATCCAGGGCCAGGCCGGTGAGCCCGACTTCGATGCGCGCGTCAACGAGATGGTCACCGACCCGCGATGCGACCTGGTGGTCGTCGCCATCCCGGGAGCGCGGGCCCTGGCCCCCACCATGGCTGCGCTGGAGGCGGAGAAGCAGATCGCTCTAGCGACCAAAGAGGTGCTGGTGATGGCGGGCGCGCTCGTAATGAAAGCCGCCGGGGCCGGCGGCATCCGGCCGATCGACTCGGAGCACAGCGCCATCTGGCAGTGCCTGTGGGGCGAGCGAAAAGAGAGCATCCGCCGGCTGATCATCACCGCGAGTGGCGGTCCGTTCTGGGCCCACCCCGATCTCGACCTCGACCAGGTGACCGTTGAGCAGGCGCTGAATCACCCACGGTGGTCGATGGGCCCGAAGGTGACCGTCGACTCCGCGACCCTGATGAACAAAGGCCTGGAGGTGATCGAGGCCCACCATCTGTTCGGTGTGCCCCTGAACAACATCTCGGTCGTCGTCCACCCGCAGAGCGCGGTTCACTCCCTGGTCGAGTTCGTGGACGGCTCCCTGAAGGCGCAGCTCGGGCGCCCTGACATGCGCCTTCCAATCTCGATCGCGCTGGCCTTCCCCGACCGCCTCGCGGACGCGATCCCGCCCCCCAATCTCGAGGAGCTGGGGCCGCTCGAGTTCTACCCGCTCGACGAGACGCGCTTTCCAGCTGTGCGGCTGGCGCGAAGGGCGGCCCACGCCGGCGGCGGGCGCCCGGCGGTCCTGAATGCCGCCAACGAGGAGGCCGTGAACGCCTTTTTGGCGGGCGAGATCCCGTTCAGCGGCATCATCCGGACCGTGGAGCGCACCCTGGAGGCGTTCGCGGGCGGCGGCGAGGACCTGGAGGGCATCCTGGAGGCCGATCGCTGGTCGCGCGCCTATGTGAAGGAGACCCGGGGCATACTCCGGTAGTCTGGAAGGCGTGCCGCAGGTAACCAGCGGGATCGTGGGCGTGGTCGCCATTGCGGGGGCCTTCCTGATCCTGATCGCTCCCCACGAGGGCGGTCATTTCGCCTTGGCGAAGCTTTTCAAGGTGCGCGTGATCGAGTTTTCGATCGGCGCCGGCACCAAGTTGCTGTCCTTCACCGGGGGCGGCACCCTGTACGCGATCCGGCTTTTGCCCATCCTCGGCTACGTCCGCATGGGCGGCATGGAAGCCGACGATTTCAACGAGCCCAACGGCTTCCACTCCAAGACTGCGCTGCAGAGGATCGCGATCCTCGCCGCCGGCCCCGCGGCCAACTTCCTGGTCGCGATCCTGCTCACGACCGGCTACGGCCTCACGCAGCTCAATGACGACCCTGGCAAGGTAGTGAGGGTGATCCCGGGTACGCCGGCCGCAATGACCGGTGTTCGCGTCGGCGACCACATCCGCGCCGTCAACAGCAAGCCTGTCACCGGCCCCGGCTACATCCAGGAGCAGGAGAAGGCGGCCCCCGGCAAGCCTATCGTCCTCACCGGCTATCACTCCGACGGTAAGTCGTTCACCTACATCCTCGCGCCCGTGTGCGACACGAGCAACGCCTGTTACGTCGGCATCGGCGTAGCAGGGCTGGTTTCCGTGCAGTCAGCCGTCACCAATGGCGTTGAGTTCCCGGTCAACGCCATCGGCGGGATCACCCAGGGCCTCGGGGCCCTCGTGACCGGTAAGGTCCCCGGAGGGCTCTTCGGCCCCCAAGGACTCACCGGCCCGATCGGCATCGCCGCCATCACGGAGCAGACCGTGAGCCAGGGCCCGACCGACTACATCCTGCTCGTCGCGATCCTGTCCGTGGCTCTCGGCTTCACCAACCTTCTGCCCGTGCCCGCGCTCGACGGAGGCCGCATCGTCGTGGTGCTGATCGAGGCGCTGCGGCGGAGGCCGTTCGACCGTAAGAGCGAGCTCAACTTCCAGCGCTGGGGCCTCGTCGCATTGCTCGGGCTCGCGGCGATCATCAGCTTCCTCGACATCCAGCGCATTGCCACCGGCCAGTTCCTGGGCGGGCATTGATGACGCACGTCGCAAGACGCAAGTCGATACCGGTCAACGTCGGCGGGGTGGTCATCGGCGGCGCGGCGCCCATCGCGGTGCAAACGATGACCAAGACCGACACGCGAGACGTCAAGGCGACTCTGCGCCAGATCCACGAGCTCAAGGAGGCCGGCTGCGAGATCGTCAGGCCGGCGGTGCCGGACCACGAAGCTGCGGAGGCGCTGAAGGAGATCGTCAAGGGCTCGCCGCTGCCGGTGATCGCCGACATCCATTACGACCACACGCTCGCCCTGATGGCGATCGATGCCGGCGTGCATTGCCTGCGCCTCAACCCCGGCAACATCCCCGACCGCGACAAAGTGGTCAAGGTGGTCACCGCCGCCAAGGAGCGGCAGATCCCGTTCCGCATCGGCGTCAATGCCGGCTCGCTGCCCGAAGAGGTGCATAAGAGCCTGCGCGAGCAGCACCAGATCAACCGCGACGACCGCGAGCGGACAGCCGATCGCATGGTCGAGGTGGCGCTCGGCCACTGCAAGATCCTCGAGGAGCTCGACTACGGGCCGGGGTTCATCAAGGTGTCACTGAAATCGACCGACGTGTGGACCAACATCATGGCCAACCGCAAGTTCGCGGCGGCGCGCGCATATCCGATCCACCTGGGCGTGACGGAATCCGGACCCGTCGAGGCGGGCAGCATCCGCAGCGCCGTGGGCATGGGCATCCTTCTCAGCGAAGGCATCGGCGACACGATCCGCGTCTCGCTCGCGACCTCCGATCCCCGCGAAGAGGTGCGGGTCGCCCACGAGATCCTGAAGACGCTCGCCTTCCGGAATGAGAGCGCGACTCTGGTCGCTTGCCCAACATGCGGCCGCCTCGAGTACGACATGGTGCCGACGGTCAAGGCCGTCGAGGCGCACATCGCCAGGCTGAAGGTGCCGATCACAGTGGCGGTGATGGGCTGCGTCGTCAACGGCCCGGCCGAGGCTCGCCACGCCGACATCGGCGTCACAGGCGGCCGCGGGAAGGGAGTGATCTTCAAGAAAGGTAAGCTCTACAAGACCGTGGCCCAAGAAGATTTGCTTGCCGTGCTCCTGGCTGAGATCGACGCGATCGCCATCGAGCACGCCCCGGCCCCGCTCCCGTCTTAGCCCTGGCCTCCCCACCTGTGGGGAGGTGGCGCAGCGCGAAGCGCCGCGCCGGTGGGGCCTATGCCGGAGCACAACCAACATCGCGACTGTTCAAACTTGTGACCTACTGAGATGAAAGAAGCCGTGGAAGAGCAACAGGATTTCGTGAAGGACATCACCAAGATGTCCGACGACTTCGACCGCTGGTACACGGACGTCGTCCGCAAGGCCGAGCTGGCCGACTGGTCGGGCGTGCGCGGAATGATGGTCGTCCGTCCCTATGGGTGGTCGATGTGGGAGACGATCACGCGCGCCTTCGACGACATGATCAAGGAGAGCGGGCACGAGAACTGGGCGTTCCCTCTGCTCATCCCTCGCTCGTTCCTGATGAAGGAGGCCGAGCACATCGAGGGCTTCGCGCCCGAGGTCGCATGGGTGACGAGGGCGGGCGCCGGCATGGAAGAGCTCGAGGAGCCGCTCGCCGTCCGGCCAACGTCGGAGACGATCGTGGGCTCGCTGATCAGGCGCTACATCCAGAGCCATCGCGACCTGCCCAAGCTGACGAACCAGTGGAACAGTGTCGTGCGCTGGGAGATGCGCTCCCGTCTCTTCCTGCGCTCGCGCGAGTTCTGGTGGCAGGAAGGGCACACCTTCCACGCCTCGGCGCAGGAGGCTGTGGAGGAGGCGGACCTGATCCTGGGCTACTACCGCTCCATCGCCGAAGACTGGCTGGCGGTTCCGGTCCTCAGCGGTAAAAAATCGCCCGCGGAAACGTTCCCGGGCGCGATTCACACCCTTACGGTCGAAGGTCTCATGCGCGACGGGCTCGCGCTGCAGATGGGCACCTCGCACTATTTCGGGCAGAACTTCGCGCGCGCCTACGACATCTCTTTCTCGAACACCAGCAACGAACGCGAGCTCTGCTACTCGACGTCGTGGGGGATCAGCACGCGTCTCGTCGGAGCGCTCGTAATGGCGCACGGCGACGATTCCGGCCTCATCGTCCCGCCCAAGGTGGCGCCAATCCAGGTGGTCGTGGTGCCGATCTTCAGAGACGACGAGACGCGCCGCAAGGTCGAGGCGTTCATCGAAAGCTGGGCTCGCGGCCTCAAGGCGGCCGGGATCCGTTATCGCGTCGACTGGCGCGATGAGAGGCCCGGAGACAAGTACGCGCACTGGGAGCTCAAGGGCGTGCCACTGCGCCTCAACGTGGGCGGGCGCGACGTCGACGCCGGCCAGGTCGAGCTGGTGGACCGGCTCTCACGCGAGCGCCGGCCCGTGCCGGTGGCGGGAATCGCCGAGCGCCTGCGCGTCGAGCTCGACGCGTTCCAGACCCGGCTGTACTCTCGCGCTCAGCAGTTCCAGCGCGACAACACATTCGAGCTGTCGACGCTGGCCGAGGTGGTCGCGCACTTCAGGGAGCGTGCCGGGTTCGTGTGGGCTGCATGGTGTGGCGACGCCGAGTGCGAGGCCAATATCAAGGCCGAGGCGGGCGGCGTGACCATACGCACGATCGACCCAGACGAGAAGCCGTCCGGCGACTGCCTGGTCTGCGGCAAACCCGCAAAATATCGCGTTTCGCTCGCCAAGGCTTATTAGCAAGGGGAAAGGCCATGAGCACGCTGAAGAACCGGCCGAACACCGCACTCCTCGTCATCGATGTGCAGAACGGTGTCGTCAACGGCAATCACAAGCGTGACTCTGTCGTCGCCAACGTTGGCACCCTCGTCGAAAAGGCGCGGCGGGAACGGGTTCCGGTCGTCTGGGTCCAGCACTCTGACGAGGGGCTTGCGAGGGGGAGCGACGACTGGCGGATCGTCCCCGAGCTGGCTCCAGGCGACGCCGAGCCACTCGTGGAGAAGAGCTACGGCGACTCCTTCGAAGACACCACCCTCGAGACCGTGCTGTCGGGACTCGGAGTCGGGCGCCTCGTCGTTGTCGGCGCTCAGACCGATGCGTGCATCCGCTCCACGCTCCACGGCGCGTTCGTCAGAGGCTACGACGCCACCCTTGTCAGCGACGCCCACACGACGGAGGACCAGACGGCATGGGGGGCGCCGCCGCCGGACAAGGTCATCGCCCACACGAACCTGTACTGGAAATACCAGACGGCGCCGGGGCGGACCGCCGGGACCATCGAGACCAACGAGGTGGACTTCAGAAGCTAGTCGCTGGAAACGGGGTTTTCGAACGCGCCGATCGCGGGGGCGTCGCGGTACAGCGATTCCTGCGGGATGAGCGTCAGTGTGCCGTTGTGCATCGCGTCTAGCACCGCCTCGGCCACGTCGGGGTGGAAATGGGTGCCCGCGCCTTCCCGCACTTGCTGGATGGCGACGTCCAGCGACATGCCTCTGCGATACGGCCGGTCGGAGGTCATGGCATCGATGGCGTCCGCGGCGCTCACGATCCACGCGAACATCGGCAGGTCGTCTCCCTTCTTGCGGTCGGGGTAGCCCTTGCCGTCATAACGCTCATGGTGTGAGCGCACGATGACGAGCTCGTCGGTGAGCATCTTCAAGCCGCTGAGGATGTTGAAGCCGACCGTCGTGTGCTCGCGCATCTTGGCGAACTCTTCGTTGGTGAGCTTGCCGGTCTTTTGCAGCACAGCGTCGGGGACACCGACCTTGCCGATGTCGTGCAGCCGGCAGCCACGCTCGAGACGGACCCACGCATTCTGGTCCTTGGGCGAGTATTTCATCTGCCGCGCGATCATCAGCGAGTACTCCGTCACCCGCACCGAATGCCCGGCGGTGTAGGGATCGCGGGCGTCGACCGTGTTGGCCAGCGCTTCCAGCGACGCGAGGATGACCTCTTCGCGATCCTCGAACAGGCGCGCATTGTCGATCGCCACCGCGGCCTGCGCCGCCAGCTCCGTGACCAGGTTTCGGTGATCGGGGGTGAACGCGTGCCCGACCTGGTAGTTGGCCAGGAAAAC
>Ga0209471_1000919_pt1 | contig 18316 bp, 12 predicted proteins | sample GraSoiAngelo_128_FD_185885 | JGI IMG/M metagenome (GOLD analysis project Ga0209471, IMG submission 185885) | Grasslands soil microbial communities from the Angelo Coastal Reserve, California, USA - 14_0927_12_20cm (SPAdes) (version 2) | ecosystem: Environmental > Terrestrial > Soil > Grasslands ...
GCGGGAATCAATGAGTTTGATTCGATGAGATGGTTGGCAGAAGCCAAACAAATTAAGTCCGCGTGGCGGACGAACGCGAATGTCTGAACTCTTCATCCAGCGCCCGATCACCACGACTCTCATCATGGCGGGCATCGTGCTGTTCGGCTTCATCGGCTATCGAGCGCTGCCGGTAAGCGACCTCCCCAACGTTGATTACCCAACAATTCAAGTAACCGCGGAACTTCCGGGCGCCAGTCCGGAAACGATGGCGTCATCCGTCGCTACTCCGCTCGAGCGACAATTCTCAACGATCGCCGGACTGAACACAGTCAGTTCGACCAGCACGCTCGGCAACACACAAGTCACTCTGCAATTCGATCTCAGTCGGAATATCGATGCCGCTGCGCAGGATGTGCAGACGGCGATTGCTCAATCGTCGCGCCAACTCCCGACGGGCATGCCAAATCAGCCGACGCTGAAGAAAGTTAATCCCGCCGATCAGCCGATTGTTTATCTAATGGTGAGTTCGCCGACGCTGCCGCTTTCCAAAGTGAATGAGTATGCCGACACGACGCTGGCACAGCGGCTCTCGACAATAAGTGGAGTCGCGCAAGTGCTGGTCACCGGCGAACAAAAGTACGCCGTGCGCGTGCAGGTCGATCCGTCGGCGCTGGCCACGCGCGGCATTGGCATCGACGACGTCGCGACGGCATTGCAGCGCGGCAATACGAATCTTCCCGTCGGCACGCTCTACGGAATCCATCAAAACCTGACGGTGCAAGCGAACGGGCAGCTCACCAACGCAGAAGAATATCGTCAACTGATCGTGGCTTATCGCAACGGCGCGCCGGTGGCGCTGCGCGATCTTGGCGACGTCGTTGACAGTGTCGAAAACAATCGCCTGGCCACCCGCTACAACGGTCAGCAAGTCGTGACGCTCACGATTCAACGCCAACCCGGAACGAACACGGTCGCCGTCGTTGATGCGATTCGGAATCTATTGCCTTCGTTTCGCCAGCAACTGCCGGCGTCGATCAAGCTCGACGTTCTCTACGACCGATCGGAGTCGATTCGCGAATCGGTGAATGACGTGCAGTTCTCGTTGCTGTTGGCGATTGGACTCGTCGTGCTCGTCATTTTCCTCTTCCTGCGGAACGTGCGCGCGACCTTCATTCCGACGCTCGCTTTGCCGACATCGATCGTCTTCACTTTTGCGATCATGTATTTGCTGGGATTCAGCCTCGACAACCTGTCGCTGATGGCTTTGACGTTGTCAGTTGGTTTCGTTGTTGACGATGCAGTCGTGATGCTTGAGAACATCGTGCGGCGGATGGAAGAAGGCGAAGACGCGATGGAAGCCGCGCTGAAAGGCTCGCGCGAGATTGGGTTTACGATCGTTTCCATGACTGTTTCGCTGGTCGCGGTTTTTATTCCGGTGCTGTTTCTGAGCGGAATCCTGGGAAGGCTGTTTCGCGAATTTGCAATCACGATCAGCGTCGCGATTTTGGTTTCAGGATTCGTCTCGCTAAGTCTGACGCCGATGCTTTGCAGCCGAATACTGAAAGCGTTCGGACATCGAAAGCATGGCGAGTCAGAATCGCCTGCTCTCGCGGGCGGGCCCCGACATGAAGACGACGCGGCCGCACTTCCGGAAGCTCCCAGCCACGGCAAATTCTGGCAAGTTACAGAGCGCGGTTATGAATGGCTTGTCGGAGGGTACCGCTGGACGCTGCAAATTGCGCTCGAGCACCGCGCGCTTACCCTCGCGATTTGTGGCGTGCTATTTCTCATCACCATCGCGCTCTTCTACGTCATCCCAAAAGGCTTCATCCCGAACGACGACACTAGTCAAATCGTCGGCTACACCGAAGCGGCCGAAGGGATTTCGTTCACCGAAATGTCGCGCCATCAGGAGAAGATTGTCGATCTGATTCGCAAAGATCCCAACGTCGTCGGCGTCCTGTCGACCGTTGGCTTGAGCGATATTAGCGCGGCGAGCAACACCGGAAACATTCTGATCCTGCTAAAGCCAGTCAACCAGCGAAGCAAAGATGTCGAAGCCGTCATCGACGATCTGCGTCCGAAACTGGCAGCTGTTCCGGGGATGCAAATCTTTTTGCAGAATCCGCCGCTGGTGCAGGTTGGCGGTCAAGTCACGAAGAGTCCTTATCAACTTACGCTCCAGGGGCCTGATCAAAAAGAGTTGTATGCGAGCGCGAACGCGCTGCTGCAAAAGATGGCGAACCTGCCGCATTTGCTCGACGTGACCAGCGACATTCAGATTCGCAATCCGCAGCTCAACGTCGACATCGATCGCGACAAGGCATCGGCGGTTGGCGTGACCGTGCAGCAGATCGAAGATGCGCTCAACGACGCTTACGGCACGCGGCAAATCTCAACCATCTACGCGACGTCGAACGAATATCAGGTAATTCTGGAAGTAAAGCCTGAGTATCAGGAGGATCCCTCAGCGCTGGGCCGTCTCTACATTCATTCGACCGCAGCGCCTTCGACGGTGAGTCAGGTCAACCAGGTGCAGGGCGCTCTGGCCCAACCTTCGTCCACAGTTGTTAATTCAGCGCAGGCACCCGCGGGATTGACGACGCCCGGGCAAACAACGACCGGACGATTGATTCCTTTGAACACCGTCGCGACATTTTCGCGTGGCGTTGGTCCATTGTTGGTGAATCACCTGGGTCAGCTTCCTTCAGCGACTATTTCGTTCAATCTTCGCGAAGGAGTCTCGTTAAGCGCGGCTACGGACGAAGTGCAAGCGCTCGCAAAGAAGACCTTGCCGGGAACGATCACGATGAGCTTTCAGGGCACGGCCCAAATTTTTCAATCGTCTTTGCAGAACCTGACTTTGCTGATGCTGGTTGCGGTGCTGGTGATTTATCTCGTGCTGGGAATTCTTTATGAGAGCTTTATTCACCCGTTCACGATTCTTTCGGGATTGCCTTCGGCCGGATTGGGCGCGCTGCTGACGTTGCTGGTATTCGGCCGCGAGTTGGATGTGTACGCTTTCGTCGGATTGATCATGCTGATAGGCATCGTCGAGAAGAACGCCATCATGATGATTGACTTTGCCTTGACCTCTCAGCGCGAAGAAGGGAAGCCCGCTGAGGAAGCAATTTTTCAGGCGTGCCTTATCCGTTTTCGTCCGATCATGATGACCACGATGGCCGCGTTGATGGGAACGCTGCCAATCGCGCTCGGCTGGGGCGCCGGCGCTGCGTCACGACGTGGATTGGGACTCGCAGTAGTCGGTGGCTTGATGGTTTCGCAAGTCGTAACGCTGTACCTAACGCCAGTTGTGTATTTGTATTTTGAAAGCGCGCAAGAATGGTTTCAGCGGAGAAGAAGAGCCCGGCAAGGTGATGTGTCGGAAGCCCGTGCGTAAGCACGCACTTGGCAGCCCATGTCTCCGCCGCGTAGCGGCGCGTTGAATTTAGCCGTGGGTTTCAACCCACGGTCGAGACGTCGCATTAGCATGCGCGTCGCGTAGCGACGGATGAACGAGAGATTCAATTGTCGCTACGCGACATTGTTTGATTCCCGAATCGATCCGTGGGCTGAAGCCCACGGCTAAACTCATTTCATCGCTACACGATGAAGATACGCTCTCGAAATGGGTATGCCCGAACGATCCAAAGCCAAACCCAAACATCGCCGCGGCATCTCTGAGCTGTTCATTCACCGGCCGATCACCACGATTCTGGTGATGGTTGGCTTTGTCCTGTTCGGCCTCATCGGATATTCAGCGCTGCCGGTCAGCGATCTTCCCACCGTCGATTACCCGACGATCAACGTCAACGCGAGTTTGCCTGGCGCGAATCCCGAAACGATGGCCGCCTCGGTCGCGACGCCGCTCGAAAGACAATTCTCGGGTATTGCGGGCATCGATTCGATCAACTCGTCGAACTCGCAAGGCTCAACGTCGATCACGCTGCAATTCAATCTGAGCCGCAACATCGATGCGGCGGCGCAGGATGTTCAGACTGCGATCTCCGCCGCGCTGCCGCAGCTTCCGCCGGGCATGCCGAATCCGCCCAGCCTGCGCAAATCAAATCCGTCAGACAGCCCGATTCTTTTCTTCGCGTTGAATTCAGACGTGCTGTCGCTGCCGCAAATTGATGAATACGCCGAGACCTTGATCGCGCAACGTATCTCTATGGTTGACGGCGTGTCGCAGGTGCAGGTTTACGGCGCGATGAAGTACGCGGTGCGCGCCCAGATGGACCCGAATGCGCTCGCCGACCGCGGCATTGGAGTTGATGACATTGACGCGGCGATTCGCAACGCGAATCCAAACACGCCGACCGGAACGCTGTACGGAAAATTCTCGAACATGACGGTGCAGACGAACGTGCAGCTCGACAATGCCTTGCAATTTCGCACCTTGATCGTCGCCTATCGCAACGGCGCACCGGTGCGGCTCGAAGAAGTTGCGAACGTTGTGGACAGTGTCGAAAACAACAAAGTCGCGAGCTGGTTCAACGGACGGCGCAGCGTCACGATGGCCGTCCAGCGTCAGCCCGGCACGAATACCGTTGCGGTAGTCGATGCGATCAAAGCGCTGATTCCGCAGTTCAAGCAGCAACTGCCTGCATCAGTCAATCTGGACATTCTGAACGATCGTTCGATCTCGATCCGGCAGTCAGTCAATGATGTGCAGTTTTCACTGTTGCTGGCGATGGGTCTGGTCGTGATGGTGATCTTTCTTTTCCTGCGGAACGTGCGCGCCACGATCATTCCGACACTCGCGCTGCCCACTTCGATCATCGGCACGTTCGCGGCGATGTATCTTTTGAACTTTAGTCTCGACAACCTGTCGCTGATGGCGCTGACGCTTTCGGTCGGATTCGTCGTCGATGACGCGGTCGTGATGCTCGAGAACATTGTGCGCCGCATCGAGCTTGGCGAGGGCGTAATGGAGGCGGCGCTGAGCGGCTCACGCGAAATCGGATTCACGATCGTGTCGATGACAGTCTCACTGGTCGCCGTCTTTATTCCTGTTTTGTTCATGGGCGGAATTTTAGGCCGGCTGTTTCGCGAGTTCGCAATCACGATCAGCGTGGCGATTTTAGTTTCCGGCTTGGTCTCGCTGACGCTCACGCCGATGCTCGCAAGCAGGCTCTTGAAAGCTTCAGCCATTCGCGCCAGCGCGTTGCATGAAGACGCGGCCCACGCGCCGCGACGCGGCTGGTGGGGATTCACCGAAGGCATCTACAAGCGCGTGCTGCAATTTTATGAGTGGACGCTGCAAAAGGTTCTGCTGCATCCGCTTTTCACGATCACGATCAGTCTGATTCTCGCGGTCTTCACGTTTTATCTCTTCGGCGTCGTGCCGAAAGGTTTTATTCCGAGCGGCGACACAGGGTTGTTGTTGGGCAGCACGGAAGGCGCGCAAGGCATTTCGCTCGATGACATGATTAAACATTCGAACGTGATTACCGACATCATTAAGAAGGATCCAAACGTGCAGTCGTACGCATCGACCGTCGGCGCCGGCGGTCGCAATAGTGGCGGCAACAGCGGCACGATCTTTATCGGATTGAAGCCCTTGAATCAGCGGGTCAGTGCCGATGACGTGATCGAGGGATTGCGCCCGAAGCTTTCGCGCGAGCCCGGCCTGCGGGTGATTCTCCAAAACCCGCCGAGCCTGAATATTGGCGGAGGATTTGGCCGCAGTACTTACCAAGTGACCATTCAGGCATCGAGTAACGCCGAACTGATTGACAACGCGCCCGTCCTCGAAAGGAAGATGCGCGAGATGCCGCTGCTTCAGGACGTCAACAGCAACCTGCAAGTCAACACGCCGCAGATTAACGTCGAAATCGATCGCAAACAAGCAGCCGCGCATAACGTGACCATCGCACAGATTCAGACGGCGCTGGGCGACGCGTTTGGGTCGCGACAAGTTTCGACAATCTACATGCCGGCAAACGAGTATCAGGTGATCCTCGAAGCCAAGCCGGAATTTCAAAGCGATCCGACGGCGCTTGGCAGGCTGTACATTCATGCGTCTAACGGCGCGTTGGTTCCCCTGAGCGCGGTCGCTAGTTTCACGCGCAGCGTTGGCCCAGCCCAGGTGAATCACTTTGGCGAGATGCCCGCGACGACGATCTCTTTCAACCTAAAACCGGGCGTGTCGCTCAGTCAGGCTACGACGCAAATTCAACAAGTCGCGAAACAAAACTTGCCCGCAACCATCACCACAACCTTTCAGGGATCGGCGCAAGTATTTCAATCATCGCTGCAGAATTTGACTTTGTTATTGCTGGTTGCGGTGCTCGTGATTTACCTCGTGCTGGGAATTTTGTACGAGAGCTTCATTCATCCGCTCACGATTCTTTCGGGATTGCCGTCGGCGGGATTAGGCGCGCTGCTGACTCTGATGATCTTTCATCGCGAGCTCGACATCTACGCGTTCGTCGGCCTCATCATGCTGATCGGCATCGTGAAGAAGAACGCGATCATGATGATCGACTTTGCGCTCGACAAGCAGCGAAGAGAAGGCGAGGCGCCGCGCCAGGCAATTTACGATGCCTGCGTAATTCGCTTCCGCCCAATCATGATGACGACCATGTCGGCTTTGATGGGAACCTTGCCAATCGCTCTGGGTTGGGGCGCCGGCGCTTCGGCTCGTCGAGGTTTGGGATTAGCAGTCGTCGGCGGATTAATTGTCTCGCAGGTGTTGACCTTGTACTTGACGCCGGTTGTGTATTTGTATTTCGAGCGGTTTCAGGAATGGGTGCGTGGAGCGAAGAGTTCACCAGCGACCACGAGCGTTACGCCGCTGCACAACTCGCGATAGTTAGCGCGGGGGAATAGCCCGACCGTGAGGGAGGGCTTTTCTTTCAAAACCTGCGGAGCAGGTGACGGCGTAAAGCCTGGGGCGTAAGCCCCAGGACAACCAATCCAAAGAATCATCGAGCCCGCGGAGTGGGCGGCAGCCTGCAAGAATCCTTACTCGACAAGCGTGATAACGTGATTCGATGTCCGACTCCTACACCAATCTTCTCTATCACATCGTTTTTTCGACAAAGGATCGCCGTCCGTTAATCACGCATGAGTATGAAGTCAGACTCTATGATTACATCGGCGGCACTCTTCGCCGAACTGGCGGCATTTCGCTTGAACTCAACGGCACAGAAGATCACATTCACTTGTTGGCTAAGCTTCGGCCTGATCGGTCTCTCTCTGAAGTTCTACGAGACTTGAAAGCGAACGCGACAGGATGGATGCATGATGTTTTTCCTTCGCTCAAAGAGTCTTCCTGGCAGCGTTCACTGTCAGCCAATCAAATGTTGAGGAAGTTCGGCGATACATTGCGAGGCAGAAAGAACATCATGCGGTGGTTTCGTTTCGGGATGAGTTCATTCAATTCCTGAGAGCAAACGGAATTGAATACGACGAGAGATTTATTTGATGAGCTGTCGCTCGCTTCGCGAGCTCGCTTTGTTTGTGGGCTTTTCCCTGGGGCTTACGCCCCAGGCTTTATGCTGTTCCGCTCCGCGGATTAGAACAACTGGAACTTAATCGTCAGACACTGCTTCGGGTTCTGGCGGAAGTCGTAAGTCATCTTCACGCCCTAGAATGAAAGAAATCTTATGCAGCCTTGTCGCCTGACAGTTTTTCTTTGAGCCAGGAGTTAGCGAGAGTGGCGAGTGAGACTCCTTGTCTCTCCGCCTGCTCTTCAAGGCGAACATAGACTTCAGGATCGAGCGTGATGCGATGCGGCGCTCGGATTTCAAATTCGACTTCGTGGGTCTGATCCCAATGATCAGCGAGGCTATGGCTGTCCCAGTATTCGCCAATCTCTTCTGGAGATCGGGCATTCGAAACACTGCTGAGCTGATCGCTATTATTTTCGCTCATGTCTGTCGCCCGCTTCGCGGGCTAAAATAAATGGGAGGTCGGTGATCCCAGCGCTGAAGCGCTGGGCTATTGTCAAACGTCCGCTATCGCGGACGATAACGTCACGCCCTCCCTGACGGTCGGGCTACTGCCCCTGGGCGCACTAAAACAACTGGAACTTAATCGTCAGGTATTTCTTCGGGTTCTGGCGGAAGTCGTAAATCATCTTCACGCCTTCAGACGACAAGTTGTTGACGTTGTTGTAGAGCGATTCGTCGGTGATCAGTTTGCCGAGCGTGCCTTCGCCGCGTTGCGCGTTCGCTACCACGTTATCAATTCGCGCGGCCGTCGTGTTGAAGCGAGCGATCGCTGTGCGCGCGTCGTTGTAGATCGCTTCATCTTTCACCAGCTTGCCCAGCGTGCCCTGGCCCGCATTAACTCCGGCAATAATCTGATCGATTTGATCCATTGAATGGTTCACGCGATCGGCGATGTGATTGATCTTGTTGTACATCTCATCGCTTTCGAGCAGCTTGCCCGCTGTGCCGCGCCCGGCTGCCAAATCAGCAGAGAGCTTTTTCAAATTTGCAGCGATGTCATTCGCGTTGTTGTAGAGCGCTTCGTCGTAGATGAACTTGCCGGCTGAACCCTTGCCGCTTTTGATTTGCGTGGCCAGCTCTTCCGCGTCGCGAATCGTCGCGTTCAGATTGTTGTAAAGCGATTCATCGTTGAAGAGGCGACCGACGGTGCCTTTGCCCTCGCGCACGTTCTTGACCACCTCATTCAATTGATCGGAAAGCTTGCTTAACTTCTGGGCCAACTCTGTGCCGTTGGTTGCCAGGTCGGACATGGTGCTGCCGGCAGTCGAGGGCAGCAGAAAATTATCAGTCACGGGTTGGCCCAGAGGAGTGCCGGGCGTGATGTTCACGATCATTTCGCTGCCCAGAATGCTGGGCGCGGCTTGTTGCGCGGTCGAGTCGGTGCGAATGCGATCAGTGGCGGGAACGCCGTCGATTTTGCTTTCGATTGTCAGAAACGCTTCGATCTTCTGCGGGCTGGGACCGGTGCCGACCTCGGACGGGCTGAGCAGACGAATGCGATCGACTTTGCCGATGCGTACGCCCGCGAGGCGCACTTCTGATCCTTCGCGCAAGCCGTTCGCATCGGCGAATCGCGCTCGCAGATGCAGGTGGCTCTTGAACGGATTGAGCTCGCCCGACGCGTTCAGGATCAACACCAACAGTACCGCCAATGCAATAAAGACGAGTAAGCCGACGCGCAGCTCGCTCAGTCCGACGTTCCTGGTTGATTTTGGCATGGCAACACCTAAGATTTTCGATTTTCGATTTTAGATTTGCGATCGGAAATCCGCTCTATTAATTGGCAATCGGCAATCGCAAATCAAAAATGAATTCAGTGTCCTCGTAAGAATTTATGAATGTACGGATCTTCCGCCTTGCGCAGCGTTTCATCGGTGCCGCTGAAAATTATTTCGCCGTCGCGAATCATCAAGACCTTGCTGTTGATGAGACAAAGCTTTTCGCCTTCCTTCTCAAAGACGACTTCGCCGGCTTCGTTGACGACCGCGTATTCCGAAGTCAGGTAATCAAGATTGTTCATCTCGTGCGTGACGAAGATCGACGACACGTCTTCCAGATCGCGCAGCTTCATCGCCAGCTCGCAGATGGTGCGCGCAGTTGGCGGATCCAAGCCGGCGGTCGGCTCGTCGAACATCACGATCTTTGGATCGCCGACCAGCGCGCGCGCAATTCCCACGCGCCGACGCATGCCGCCCGAAAGTTCTGAAGGCATTTTGTCGATGGCGTCCTCGAGGTTCACGAACCGCAGCATGCGGCGCACTTCACTTTCGACGTCTTCCTCGGCCACGCCCTGTTCGTGCAACTTGAAAGCGACGTTTTCGTAAACCGATAGCGAGTCAAACAATGCGCCTTCCTGAAAGATCATCCCGATCTTTTTGCGCACGCGCATCATATCGACTTCCGAGTAATTGGTAACCTCCTCGCCATCGACCAGGATCTGTCCGCTATCAGGCTTGATCAATCCAAGCACCAGCTTGATTGTCGTTGACTTGCCACTGCCTGAGCCGCCCAGGATGATTTTCGTCTCGCCCTTCATCACTTTGAAGCTGAGATTGTTAAGGACTTTGCGGCCGTCGTATTCCAGCGTGACGCCGCGAAACTCAATCGCGGGAATCGCGCGGTCCGAATCATCTATCTCGCGAAAAGTCGATTCCGCGGCGCGATCGCTGACGCGATTGTCGATGGTCTGATCAATTGAAGACTGCGTCATCATGTAGGCGTACCCAAAATTAGCTGAAGCGCTCGAGCCAGAATAAAGTCGGCGATGATTACTATGATCGACGCTGTCACCACCGCGGTCGTAGTCGAACGGCCAACGCCAACCGTTCCGCCTTCAGTTTTCAATCCCTTGTGACAGGCGATTGTACCCATCAGAAATGCGAAGAACAAAGGTTTAATGATGCCGCCGATAATGTCGTCGGTAGTGATGCCGTCGCGCACCGAATTAAGAAACATCGACGACGGTAATCCGAAGAGCCACGTCGATACCGCCCAACCTCCGGCGATACCCATAACATCGGCGATTAACGTCAGCAACGGCAAGGTGACGATCAGCGCCAGCAGCCGCGGCGCCACGAGTTTGCGAATCGGGTCGGTGCCCAGGGCGCGCATCGCGTCAATCTGTTCCGAGACGACCATCGATCCCAATTCCGCCGAGATAGCAGATACGGCTCGGCCGGTCACCATCAGCGCGGTCAACACCGGGCCCAGCTCGCGCACGAGCGAAATCGAAACGAGATATCCGAGTTGGTCGACTGCGCCGTACGATTCCAACGTCTGATAAGTCTGCAGCGTGAGCACGCCGCCAGTAAAAAATCCGGTGAGAATGATTATCGTCAGGGATCCTACGCCGATGTAATCCATCTGCGCGATCGATTCGGGAATGTAATGGGGCTTTTTGAAGATGCCGCGGACTGCCCGGGCGGCGAGCAGCGACATCTCTTGCAAATCGAAAAGGAAGCGGGCGATGAAATTCATCGGCACGTCAACGATGATAGCCAGACTAACCGCAATTGCCGCCGTGGTTTTGAGGATGCCGCGCGGGCCAAAGCGCTTCGGTTCAGCGCGTTAATGCGGTGCAAGCATGATTTTCAAAAGAGCGGCCTATAATGCGCAGAATGAATCGTTTGCGTCAAGGATGCGGCAAAAAAAGAGCCGGCAAACTACAATTCAGCCGGCTCGTCAACTAAGTGTGCGGGATGACGTTTAGGGTTTCTGTTGGCGACGAATCGCTTTTTGTTGAGCACGATTCAGCAACGGCGCGTTTGCACGACGCAATCCCTGGCGTTGGCCCAACCCGTTCGGTGATTGCTGTTGGTTTGCTCGACGCTGAGCGAGGTTGCGCTGGCGGATCTCGCGCAGCTTAATCCGTTGCTCTGGCGTGAGCACCTGCAAAATCCGAGCTTCCGTCAACGAACGCAGCCGGATGGTGTTGGCCTGGGCTTCCGCGACTTCGCGTGACCTCTGGACGATCAGATTTTCATTCGGCGTTGGCGATTCGACCGCTTCAGCCAGCGTGCGTTGCGCCTCTCGCAATTTCAAGTTTGCAATTTGGCGCTCATCTTTGAGATCGAGATTGATCGCGCGGATCTTCTGAATCTGATCCGGCGTCAGACCAAGCAGCCGCAAGTCGTTGCCTTGATTAGTTTGCGGATTCTGCGCTTGCGTTTGACCAGGATCATTTTGATTCTGAAGTTGCGTTGTCTGCGCAAACGCGGCCACGGATGCTCCCAGTCCGAACACGACGCTGAGGATAATTATCATATTTGGCTTCTTAGGGCAGTTCATAATTTCACCTGCGCATCAGCTGCGCGAAAGTTCATTGATTAGGCTGTTCGGCTAACTCAAATGGCAGCTCTTCTTCCTCGGCACCCGGAATTAATCGCAAGTCCGACGCAAGTTGTTCACGCTCCTCGCGAGTCAAACCCTTGACGCGCGCTTTCGACGGTGTGTGAACAGTAGCTAGTTCGCTGCGCTGAGTTCGCGGCGCGTTTGCGGGCGGGTTGTTTTGCTGAGCCGAAGTCTGCTGCTGAATCTTATCCGCGCGACTCTTCATTTCGCGATCAACGGCGGCTTTGAAATCTGACGCAGTGTAGACCTTTTCCTCGCCATTCTTTTGCGCAACCGGCGCAACCGTTGACCGTTGCCAGGTGCGAGAGACCGCGAACAGCACCAGACCGCAAAGCAATAAACCCGCGAACGCTGTCGCTCCGCGCAACCAAACGGGCGACACAGTAAAAAATTCGCGTAGCGCAGCAAGGGCAGAAAGCTTCCGTCCCTGCTCCACGAATTCCCTTGAATCGATAGTCGATTCAGAAACAACAGCGGCCGGATTGAACGACGTGCCGAGTGCTTCATTCCGCCATAACACGATCGATTCGTGAACTTGAGTAAAGACGGCGAACTCGCCGCGGCAGGCGTCGCACTGCTGCAAGTGTCTGTGGAAATCGGCGGCGTCAACGTCATTCGCTTCGCCGTAAAGATAACTGACCAAATCTTCTGCTCGATGACAGAGTGGCCGTTGATTAATGTCTCGCATAATCGACCTCGTCGTTTTTCACTCGCCGAACTTTTGCAGTCGCATCTGCAATTGTCTGAGCGCTGTGTAGAGCCGGCTTTTCACCGTGCTAAGCGGAATCTCGAGCACATCGGCGATTTCCTGAAATGTCAGCTCCTCAAATTCCTTCATCACTACAACCTGTCGCAAATCCGGCGGCAGCGCTGAAACCGCGCGTCGTACTGCACTGCTTCTTTCAATGTTCTCAGCCGCGCGTGCCGGCGACGCATCAATCGGCAACGCAAAAACGGCTGCGTTCTTTTCCGCTTCCTCTTCCAGTGCGGTCTCGCCACGGACCTTCGCGCGCCGCTGCCGCGTGATGCACTGGTTGACGGCGATGCGATGCAGCCAGGACGAGACTTTCGCTTCGCCCCGAAAATTCCGCAGATTGCGAAACGCGGAAAGAAAAGTTTCCTGCGTCGCGTCGCGTGCGTCTTCTTCGCGGCCGAGCATGCCGAACGCGAGGGCAAAGATGCGCCGCTCCCAGCGACGCACTATTTCACCGAACGCCTCTGGATCGCCAGAGAGGGCGCGTTCAACCATCTGTTCATCGTTCGAGGCGGTTTCCATCTGGTTCGTGCTCGTCTCGACTGAAGAGCATCCAAATGTCGCGCGCAACCAGCCGCGCCGTCAAATCTTTAGACGCCCCATCTGGAACACAAGTCGTAAAACTTGGCGACGTGAGGCTTAGCGGATTCGCAAGCCGACCGCCGGATTCGGAAATATCGGTATGCTTGTGACCGCTACGCGAAGGTAAGTCAAAGTATTTCAGCAGTTAAATTCTGGCCAAATTCGTTGACATCTCGGCGGCCAAACCACTAATCTAGTTCACAGGCCTACCCGACTACTGTTCGGGCCGCTTGCCTCGAGATCGTCTCGTGTTCGTCTCAATCTTCGCGTGTTCAAATCTTTCAATCGCATTCGCATCGTTTACGTCGTTCTGGCCGTGTTGCTCTTGGTCGGGCTCTTGCCTTTGAGCGTCGCCGGTGTGCTCTTGTCTCGGCGAAGCGCGCAGGAGTTACGCGCGACCGAAGGCCGATACCAGGCGCAACTTGTGCGAGACAAAGCCCGGCAGATCGAGTTGTACGGGCAACGCTATCGCGATGTGGTGATCGGTTTGGCGCGCGCGTTCGAAATTGCCGGCGGCCATCGACTGGAAACTGATCGAGGTTATGACACCCGGCTACAGCGGAGCCTTCAGGACGATCCGAATTTGATCGCGCTGGCGATTTGCCCGGTGAAGGGCGAAGTGCATCGCGCATTTCAGGCGGACGTGATCAAGCGTGAAGAAGTTGATCAGCGCGTCAGCGAAATTCTGGCGCGAATGAGCGCTCGCGGCGTGATCATTGGTCGTCCACAAGTTATCCGTTCCGGTCAGGAAATGGCGTTGACGATCGCGGCCCCGGTCATGAATGGTGATGAGATCGTGGCAGCAGTCGTGGCCGTCGTTTCGTTTCAGGAAGTTTTCAAAGCGGTGCAGCAAGCAGCTTCGTTGAGTGCTCGCGAAATGTTGGATCGAGGTTTGCCGGTCGTGTTCGTCGTCGATCAGAATGGGAGAGCCGTCGCTCATCCTGATGCGGCCGTGGCTTTTTCCGAACGTCCGATGACGGATCTAAAAGTTGTGCAGGACTGGCTCGAGACCGGCGCGCAAGTTCAATCAGCGCTGGAGCCATTTGCCCTTGATCGCGATGGCAACGTGAAAGACATGTTGGGTTCCTATGCGACGGTGGAACTGGATCGCAGTTCGTTGTTGGGAGTGATCGCAATTCAGGATGAGGCGGCGGCGTTGGCTTCGGTCCAGGACATGCGCAATCAGACATTGTTCGTAAGTTTGTTCGCCGCGGGGCTCGCGCTGGTTTTCGGTTTTTACTTCGCCCAAAAGTTGACCCAGCCGGTGAGCGAACTTGCAGCCGGTGCGCAACGAATTGCTGCTGGAGATTTTTCCCAACGAATAAAAATTTATGGCCGAACCGAATTAGGCGAGCTAGGCGCGTCATTCAATCAAATGACGGATCAAATCGAACAGTTCGTCGGCGACCTGCAACATTCGGCTCAAGAAAATCGCGAATTATTCCTGGGTACGGTGAAAGCTTTGGCCGCGGCAATCGACGGGAAGGATCCTTATACGCGCGGCCATTCTGAACGCGTGTCGCGCTTTTCAGTCGCTACTGCGCAAGCTCTCGGGCTGTCGGAGGAAGAGATCGAAAAGACTCGCATCAGCGCGCTGCTTCACGATGTTGGCAAAATCGGAATCGACGATCGCGTGCTGAAAAAACCGTCGGCGCTTACCGATGAAGAGTTCGAGATCATGAAGACTCATCCGCAGAAGGGTTACAAGATCATGTCGCAGATTCCGGCGATGCGCGACTTCCTGCCGGGCATGTACATGCATCACGAGATGATTAACGGCCAGGGCTATCCGCAGGGTTTGAAGGGCGACGAACTGCCGATGCAAGCGCGAATTGTTTCGGTCGCAGACACGTTTGATGCGATGACGACTGAACGGCCTTATCAGCGCGCGATGGATTTGGAAGCGGCGCTGACACGTTTGAAGAGTTTCATCGGCACACGCTACGACGCGCGAGTCGTCGCCGCGTTCATCGCCGCATGTGAAGCCGGAAAGATTCGTCCGGGCGTGACGCGGACCATGAGAAACCAATCCGATCCTCGCGGTATACCTCCAGCGCTTTCTTCACCAACACCTGATTCTTTGATCGCGGTGAGCTAGTGTCAAAAGCCCGACCGTTAGGGAGCGCAAGACTCGAGTCCTCCTAGCCCCAAGTAGCATCAGTAAGCTTAGGAATCATTGAGTGTGGCCGTTGCCTGGCTGGCGCGCGGGCTTCTGACACCGCAACGCATCGCTTTTATGGGCGCGCCGCTTCTGCTTATAATCCAGGTTAATTCTAAAGTGTCAGAAGCCCGACCGTAAGGTGGGGAACGTGACGAAGCGTGCCCTTGCTTACGTGCTGGCTTCTGACACACTCGAACTCATAATGGCTTTTTGGAAAAGAAAGAAGGACGAGTTTGTCTCGCTGGGGTTGAATCAGCCGAGTCCGGCGCCCGCGCCGGAATCTGCGGGCGTACCAGAACCAACGAGGCCGGTCGAACCAGCTCAGCCTACGCCCCTCGCATCAGCCGGGCCTCCGACCAGTACGCCGTGGCAAACTTCAGTTCTTGGGCTCGACCTTTCGATCGAGCAATTACAAGCGCGAGAAGCTGCCCTCGAACAAGAATTCTCAGCGCGTTTTCGTCGCGCGGTCGCGGCCACGCGTGAATCGCTGTCAGACAAAATCGACAGCGTCTTTGCGGCTGGCAAGAAAATCGATGCCGCTCTGCTCGATGAATTGGAAGAAGCGTTGATCGCCGCCGACATCGGCGTGCCGACGACGATACATGTGCTCGAGACCGTCCGGCGCGGCATCAGTCGCAAAGAAATCGACGACATCGAAAAACTGAAACAAGCGATCAAGTCCGAGCTGCTTTCGATTCTGCAAGCATCTGAGCGACAAGGTGTCGCTTCTGAAACCAGCGTGCCCGACAACATCGCGCCCTACGTCATGATGATCGTCGGCGTGAATGGCGTCGGCAAAACGACAACGATTGGAAAACTCGCGCAGCGAATCAAAGCCGAGGGCAATGACGTCTTGATTTGCGCGGCCGATACATTTCGCGCCGCGGCGTCTGATCAATTAGCAATTTGGGCTGAGCGCACAGGCGTGCCTCTGATTCAACAGAAGCAGGGAACCGATCCGGCGGCGGTGTTGTTTGATTCGATGAAGGCGGCGAAAGCACGCGGTTCAGATGTGCTGATCGTCGACACGGCTGGACGTCTGCACAACAAATCGAATTTGATGGCTGAGTTGGAAAAGATGAAACGCGTAGCCGGACGCGAAGTCGAGGGCGCGCCGCACGAAACTTTGCTCGTCGTCGATGCCGTCACCGGACAAAATGGTCTGGAGCAAGCGCGGCAGTTTCTGAGAGTGGCAGGAGTGACCGGCATCGTTTTGACCAAACTCGATGGCACCGCAAAGGGCGGCATCGCGGTCGCCATTGCGAAAGAATTGGGCTTGCCGATTCGTTATGCGGGCATCGGCGAGAAAGTCGACGATCTCGTAGTCTTCGATCCCGAGCAATACGTAAACAGTCTCTTCAATTAGTCAAGTTTTGACTTAACGTCGCAAACGAATGATAAGGTTTCGTGCCGTAGGCACGAGATGCTTATAGCTTCGAGGTCTTTCTTTTCTCTTGCGCTCCTGCGGAGCGCAATTGCATTTTGGGCGGCGGTGCTATAAACATTTCGCCGCTCTGCGGCACAGACGAACGTGCAAACTTTTACCCAACTGGATCAGGCAATGATGTCACTCGCGCTCGATCTCGCCGCGCGCGGCGTCGGCCAGGTCAGTCCCGGCCCGCTCGTGGGCACAGTCATAGTCGATCCGAATCGACAAATCGTCGGCGAAGGCTTCTATCTTTTTGATGAAGTGAAGCATGCTGAGACGCTCGCGCTCGAACAAGCCGGCGACAAGGCGCGCGGGGCTACTGCTTACGTTTCGCTCGAACCTCACGCGCATCAAGGCCGCACAAACCCATGCACCGACGCGCTGATCAAAGCAGGAATCAAACGCGTCGTCTCGCCAATCGAAGATCCGAACCCGAGAGTTTCTGGTCGAGGCTTTGCTCATTTACGCGAAGCGGGAATCGAAGTTCGCACTGGTTTGATGGACGACGAAGCCGGTGCACTGAACGAAGCCTATATTCATTTCATGCGCACGGCACGGCCGTTCGTTCATTTGAAGATGGCGGTATCGATGGACGGCAAAGTTGCTACTGTGAACGGAGACTCGCGTTGGATCACCGGCGAGCAAGCACGCGCGCGGGTTCATGATCTGCGTCATCAGTACGATGCGATCATGGTTGGCGGCCGGACGGCACGCGCGGACGATCCATTGCTGACAGACCGCTCTGGAAAGAAACGACGGCGACCGCTGGTGCGCGTTGTGATCGAGCAATATTTGCGCATCTCGCCCGAGTCACAGCTGGCGCAAACAACCGATGCTGGACCAGTGCTGATCTTCGCGTCGGGCGATCCGGATGCGGATGAATTGAGCGCACTGCAGTCACGCGGCGTCGAAGTGATCGCGCAAGAGTCGGCGCTCGATTTCGCAAGCGTGCTCGAGCAATTAGGAAAGCGTTCGATTCAGAGCTTGTTGGTCGAAGGCGGACCGTTTCTCGCTGCCTTAATGCTTGAGGCCGGGTTAGTGAACAAGGTCACGTTCTTCATCGCGCCGATGATCATCGGAGGCCAGGATGCGCCTTCAGCGATCGGCGGATCTGGCGCGGAGAAGATTGCCGGCTCGCTCCAACTCGACCGCGTCGAAGTGAAACAGCACGGGCGCGACGTCGAAATCAGCGGTTATCCGGCAAACCGAGGGTGAGGGATGAGGGCGGAGGGATGAAGAAGAACGTCGAACATCTTTCGTCGGGAAATGCCAGTTCAGATCAGCCTGCCTTTCATCCTTCATCCTTTCATCCTTCGACTCCAAAGCGCCGTTTCGGTCAAAACTTTCTCGTCGATCGGGGCGTTATGCAGAGGATCGTCGATGCGTTTGATCCACGATCCGATCAAACGGTGATTGAGATTGGACCCGGGCGCGGCGCACTCACAACTGAACTAGTCAAAAAAGCCGGTCGCGTGGTAGCGATCGAATTCGATCGCGATCTCGCTTCGAAGCTGCGCGGTCAATTCGCGGCCGCTGCTAATTTCACATTGATCGAAGCCGATTCGCTGACGATCGATTTCTGTGAAGCGATTCATCCG
>Ga0209471_1000922_pt1 | contig 18296 bp, 17 predicted proteins | sample GraSoiAngelo_128_FD_185885 | JGI IMG/M metagenome (GOLD analysis project Ga0209471, IMG submission 185885) | Grasslands soil microbial communities from the Angelo Coastal Reserve, California, USA - 14_0927_12_20cm (SPAdes) (version 2) | ecosystem: Environmental > Terrestrial > Soil > Grasslands ...
CGCCAGCAGCACGCCGGCAACCCATCGGGCCAGCGTAGTCAACGTCTCGCCGTTCAGGTCAGGCCACTCCACCTTCCACAGCACCTCCCCGCGTTCGAGCATCCAGTGCCAGCCCGTATGCGCCACCAGCGCGGAGAGGAGGATGGCGGCGATGCGCTCCTGGCGAACATGACGCCGGATGAACGCGAGCGCCGGCACCAGCACGATGAGAACCGCGATCTGCCCGAGCTCGATCCCGATGTTGAACGAGAGCAACGAAACCACCAGGTACCGGCCGGCGAACTGCAGATTCTCCCGCAGCCCGTAGGAGAACCCGAAACCGTGGATGAGGCCGAACAGTCCGGTGATCAGCCAGCGGCGGCGCAAGTCGGCGCCGACGATGTTTTCCAGGGCCATGTAGACGATCGATGCCGCGATCGCCGTTTCCACGAACGGCGGAAACCATGCGCCTTCTGGCGCCAGGCCGTAGGCGGCGCCGAGCAGCGTGAACGAATGCGCGACCGTGAACGCCGTTACCACGGCGAGGATCTGACGCAGCCCGATCAGCGGGATTACCAGGCAGAGCAGGAAGAGCAGGTGGTCGATGCCGCTCAGGATGTGCGCGATCCCGAGGACCACGAAACCGGACGCGGCCTGATACCACGCCGGGTTGAGCGGCACGGTTCCCGAACGGCTGGTGATCACCATCGCCCGCCCGGATTCTCCGAGGGGCAGATAGCGGATCGCGAGCTTCAGGTAGTCCTTCAGATCAGGCGCGACGACAGTGCGCACTGAGAATCGTGAACCGGGCGACGCGATGCCGTAGGTGAAGTGGGCGTCCACGTAACCCTGATCCGCGTAGATGCCGGCTCCCGAGTCTGACCCCATGGCTACATGGCTGATGGCTGCCTGATAACTGTCGAAGGAGCGGTTGGACGGCAGCGAGAGCCGGGCGACCGCGGTCGTCGGGGCGAGCCGGGTCCGATCCTCGAAGAGGACGATCTCCCGCCCGATGAGCTCCAGCGCTTGCTGGATGGCGGGATCCGCCTTGTCGAGCGCGATCTCCGCTCCGTTCAGGGGGAACCTGATCCCTCTCAAGACGTGGAACGGCACGCGGATGACCAGGTGCGCCTCTCGCGGCTCGATCTTCACGAAGCCGGTCATCACGCTCTCGAGCTTGAACTCGTGGGCGCGTGCCGGGCGCGAGGCAATCATCAGCGCGCCCAGCAAGACGGGCCTGAGCGCGATCGCAAATCGTCCGCTCATGCGGAATCACCTGATGGTGGCTGAACGGCCGGGAGCGTCGCGGCTCCCGGCCGTCTGCCTGCCCCTGCTAGTCCTCGTTGTCCCCGGAGTGCGGGAATCGCGGATCGTAATGAGGGCTACCCTTGTATGTGTCGGTCGCGTGGGACAGTTCGCCAACGCGCACGAACTTCTGGACGCGCCGGCCCCCGATGGTCTCGCCGATGAACATGTTGTTCCTGGAGTCGACGGCCACCGAGTGCAGGAAGGTGAAGTCACCGGCCATGTGGCCCGGTCGGCCGAATCCGACGAGGATCGCGTTGGGATCGCCACTCAGAGCGGCCCTGCGGTTCAGCTCCCAGAGGACCTCGTTCCCGCCGTCCGCGTTAAACAGGAAGCTCTGATCCTTGTCTGCCGAGAAGTCGACGTCCCATGCGGACCCGATGCCTCCCGGCGCGGCTCCAGTGCCCGGCTTGATGGGAATGACTTGTATCAGCGCGCCCATCTTGCTGAAGACCTGGACGCGGTCGTTGGCGCGATCGCACGCGTAGACGTGCTCGTCTTTGCCCAGCACTACGCAGTGCGGATGCCCGCCGCCGGTGGGGGAGAATTGCCCCGGGGCTTTGCCCGCGGAACCCCATTGACGCTGATACACCGCGGTGAGCTTGCCTGCGGCAGTCACCTGTTTGAAGACGACCACACGGTGATTGCCGTACCCATCGGCGATGTAGACCTCGTTGTTCGAAGGATCTACCGTCATGTCGGGCGGCTCATTCAGCAAGGTCGTACTGGTGTTCGTGCTGGTGGCCTCGCCACACGGTCCGTCACAGACGCCCTTCGTTCCGATCTGCAGCAGCAGGTTACCGCTGTGCGAGTACTTCTGGACGATCCCGTCGCCATTGCCACCGATCCACACGTTGTCCTGATAATCGACGAAGCAGCCGTGCAGGCCGTTGGGCAGGATGGCGAGGTCGCCCCAGGCATTCACCACGTTGCCTTGACGGTCGAACTCGATGACCGGCGGCGACGCCTTCGCCACGAGCGTCTCCTTGGCCGTGAGGTTGTTGTTCTGGGGGCCGCGGTTGACTGTGAAGAGGTGATCGTTCGAGTCCAGACAGGTTCCCGCGACCTCGCCGGTGACCCACCGATCAGGAAGCGCCTTCGGCCAGAACGGATCGACCTTGTAAGCCGGGGCCTTGTTGTCATTGTCCGCCTTCGCTTTGAGCGGTTTCCAGACGCCAAGTCCGACGGCGAGAGCCACGACGACGGTAGCCAGGTAGACGAAGCTCCACTTCTTCATCACGACGTTCCTGAGCTTCATGTGATGTTCCCCTTTCTGGGGACGGTGCTGCGGTTTGCGGCTACAGGTTCAGCGCCTTGTGAGGGTCCGTGCTGCAAAATGAGGTGCACCGCAACGGTGCAGGCGCTCTCCGCGCGCACCTTCTGCGCCTCGAAAGATCGGAGGTCAAGTCCCGGCGCGGCGAACCTTGCGACGGTTTTCAGGCAGGCGTGCGCTCGTCTGTAATTGCGAACGTCGCCAGAAGAAACGAAACGGAAACAATCGATTCATTTTCCTGGCCATCACGATTATCCCGGCGATTTCTGAAAGACGCCGCGCGTCGTCGGCCGCGAGAACTGCGCAGGCCGCCTTGACGCAAGCTTTCGCCGGGGCGTATGGCCGCGGCTCTCTCTAAGTGGGGACATCCACCATGACGAAGCTCCCTTCGGTCTGCGCGGCCGCGCTCGAGCTGCATCGCAAGTCGACATTGGTCGGCATCACCGTGGCTGCCACGGTTCTGGCCTGGGCGCCGCCCTCGCACGCGCGAGTAACAAGGATCATCATCGATGCGACAGCCAGCATCCCCGGTCAGCCGTCGTATGAGCTGCTGACCGGGCGCGCGTTCGGGGAACTCGATCCCAACGATCCGCACAACATTCTCATTACCGATATCGGCCTGGCGGTGAACGCCAACGGCAAAGCCGAGTACATCGCCAGCTTCCGCATACGCAAGCCGAAGGAAGGGAGCTCGGTGAGCGGCCTGATGTGGCATGACGTGCCGAACCGGGGCGGCGACGTTCTCTTCCCAAACGATTCGTTCGCCGCAAGCGACGTGCAATTACTCAGCGGCTGGCAGGGTGACAATGCCGGAGGAACGACGATTCCCGTCAATGCCGGCTGCCTGCCGCCCTATGCCCTTCCTTGCGCTGTCCCGCCATTTACCAACCATTGGGTGAAGGTACCGGTGCTCGCAGGCGTGACTGGAAAGATTCTCGCGCGTATCGTCAATCGCAGTGGTCCGGCAGCGCAGTCGCTCAATGTGATGGGAAATCCGATCCCATATTTCCCTGCTGATTGGACCGACAACTCTGGAGATACGCTGAAGACGCATACCAAGGAGACGCTCCCCGGCGTCGTGGCCGAGGGGAAACCGATTCCGAACAGCGACTGGAAGTTTTGCGGCGGCGGCACCTTTGACACGCCAACGCCAGTCACGATGTTGCCGGTCAAGCTCTGCCTGAGGAACGGATTCGACCCGGCGAACCTGTACCAGCTGGTTTACACCGTCAAAGATCCTTACGTGCTCGGCGCTGGCACCGCGGCGTTCCGCGACGTCCAGTCGTTCTTCAGATACGCGGCTGCGGATGATTTCGGCACCAAGAATCCACTCGCCGGCAAGATCCGCTGGTCGATCATTCGCGGCGTCTCCCAGTCGGGCAACTTCACCAGGCACTTCATCTTCCTCGGGATGAACCAGGACGAGTCCGGGCGCATCGTGCACGAAGGGGCCTGGCCGCTCATCGCCGGCCGGCGCGTCGCCAACAATTCCCGCTGGGGACAGCCGGACGGCGTGCTCGAGCTCTATCAAATGGGCAGCGAAGGCCCGCAATGGTGGCACACCTGGCCCGATCACGTCCGGCAGCTGCCGTCCGGCGGGATTCTCGAGCGCTGCAACTCCAGCGGGACCTGTCCGAAGATCATCGAGACCTTCGGCGGTGCCGAGGTCTTTGCGCTGAAGATGACGACCTCCTGGGTGGGCACCGATGCCAGGACCGACATCCCGCTGCCTCACAACGTCCGCCGCTACTATCTCCCCAGCTCCACGCACGGCGGCGGCCCAGGCAACTTCGACGAGGCCCCGCCCGACACCGGAGTGGCCAACTGTCCTGGCAACAACTGGGGTGCAGGTACGCTGCGGCCCAATCCGGTGCCGGCAACCCAGCTCGTCAATCGGATGCGCCTCGCCTTGCGCGAATGGGTGATGACTGGAAAGCATCCGCCGCCCAGCCGCTGGCCGATGCTCCACGCGCATGAACGAGACGGTGAGGATGATCGCGAGGGTCGGAAGCACGATGACGATGCCGACCGCACCCTGGTCGAGCCGACGAAGGCCGCGATGGGTTTCCCGAGCGGCGTTCCGGGCATTCCGGATTCGATCTTCTCTCCCGACAACCTCGTCAACCCCGTTCTCGACTACGACTGGGGTCCACAATTCGATGAATTCAACGCGACCGGCACCCCGACGAACCTGCCGCCGCCGGTCAAGCACGTGATCAAGATGCTGGTGCCGCGCGTGGATGCGGACGGCAACGAGCTGGGCGGAGTCCCGACCGTCCTTCGCGATGCGCCGCTGGGCACATATCTCGGATGGAATATCACCGCTGGGCCCGGCGACGCTCATTATGACGGCCGTCCATTCCACAAAGGTCAGGTATGCAATTACGTCGGCGGAATGGTTCCTTTCGCCAAGACCAAGAATGCGCGCCAGACCAACGGTGATCCGCGCCTTTCGCTGGAAGAGCGTTACGTCACGCATGACGGCTACGTCGCGGCGGTGCGCGCGGCAGCGGATCGTGCGGCTTGCCAGGGCTATCTTCTCGCCGGGGCGGATGCGGCAAAGATGGGCGCGAAGTGCACCGCCTCGATTCCGGCCGGGTTCCCCGACGACTGGGCGGTTCTCGTCAACGCCGCGATGACCAGCAACGTCTGCAACCAGCCCGGCGACGGCGGAAAATGTAATCCGAAGCCCTGAGTTTTCAGGCGGCCGCCGTCGAAGCAACGATGCTTCGACGGCGGAAAGCATCGAATACCGCACCTTCCGGGCGCGAGATGCATCTTCAAGAGCATCAACCAGGAGGTCGCAGATGAAGCTGTACTTCAGCCCCGGTGCCTGCTCGCTCTCTCCCCATATCGTCGCGCGCGAAGCAGGGCTGCCGGTGGAAACGGTGCGCGTCGATCTGCGCGCCAGGAAGACGGCGAACGGTGAGGATTTCCTCAAGATCAATCCCAAGGGCTACGTGCCGGCATTGCAGCTCGACGATGGCCAGGTTCTCAGCGAAGGCGCGGTGATCGTCCAGTACCTCGCCGACAAGAAGCCTGATGCGGGGCTCGCTCCCAAGCCGGGGACGATGGAGCGTTACCGGCTGCAGGAGTGGCTCAACTACGTGGCGACGGAGTTGCACAAGGGCGGGTCGCAGCCGAAGGGCGCGCCGCCGGAACTGAAGGACGAGATCCGCGCCAAGCTCGCCGCCAAGTACGATTTCCTGGTGGGCCAGCTGGAAGGCCACGATTTCCTCCTCGGCGAGCGCTTCACCGTCGCCGATGCGTATCTCTTCACGGTGCTGACCTGGTCGAAGAATCGCGGGGTCGAGCTGGAGAAGTGGCCGGCGCTGAAGAATTACTTCGAGCGGATCGCCGCGCGGCCGGCGGTGCGGGAGGCGCTGCAGGCAGAGAAGGCGTGAGGTTGGCGGCTCAGGCCTTGAGCGCGGCCGTCAGCTTGACCATCGTGTCCTTCGCGTCCCCGAAGAGCATCAGGGTGTTGTCGTTGTAGTAGAGCTCGTTGTCGATCCCGGCGAAGCCCGGGTTGAGGCTTCGCTTGCAGACGATCACCACCTTGGCCCTCTCCACCTCGAGGATGGGCATTCCATAGATGGGGCTTCCGCGCTCGCGCTTGGCGGCGGGATTGACCACGTCGTTTGCGCCCACCACGACCGCGACGTCGGTCTCGGGGAAATAGGAATTGATCTGGTCCATGTCGTAGAGCTCGTCGTAAGGCACGTTGGCCTCGGCGAGCAGCACGTTCATGTGACCCGGCATCCGCCCGGCCACCGCGTGGATGCCGTAGCGCACCTGGACGCCCTTGCTCTTGAGCACATCCGCGACCTCTCTCACCCGATGTTGCGCCTGCGACACCGCCATGCCGTAGCCGGGGACGAAGACGATCGATCGCGACGTCCCGAGAATCTCCGCGGCCTCCTCGATCGAGCATTGCCGGATGGGCTTCTTTCCTTCGAGCAGCCCGGCCGGCTCCTGCTCCACCTTGCCGAAGGCGCCGAAGAGGACGTTGGTGATGGAGCGGTTCATCGCCCGGCACATGAGGATGGAGAGGATGAAGCCGGAGGAGCCGTCGAGCGAGCCGGTGATGATCTGGATCTTGTTGTCGAGCATGAAGCCCATCGCCGCGTCGGTGAGGCCGGCGTAGGAGTTGAGCAGGGCGATGACCACCGGCATGTCCGCCGCGCCGATGGGAAGGATGAGCATCACGCCGAAGAAGAAGGCCAGCCCCACCATCGAATAGAAGGCGGCGGTGGAGGAGGGGACGAACATGAGGGCGACGATCAGCCCCAGCATTCCCGCGAGGATCGAAAGGTTGAAGATGTTCTGCCCGCGATAGGTGATGGGATAACCGCGGATGAGCCCCTGCAACTTGCCGGCGGCCATCAGGCTGCCGGTGAAGGTCAGGGACCCGAGCATCACCTCGACGCCGATCACTCCGACTCGCACCGAGCCGAGCGCGGCTCCGTGCCGGTAGTATTCGGAGATTCCGATCAGCGATGCGGCCAGCGCGCCGAAGGAGTGGGAGAGCGCCGTCCGCTGCGGGACGGCGGTCATCGGGATCCAGATCGCCAGCGGCGCGCCGATCAGCGTCCCGAGGATCAGGCCGGCGACGATCCACTTGTAATCGATGATCTCGTGGTGCAGGAGCGACCCGACGATGGCGAGCAGCATCCCCGCCTCGGCGAGGAACATCCCGCGGCGCGCGGTCCTGGGGTGACTGAGCCCGCGCAGCCCCATCACGAAGAGGATGGCGGAGAGCAGGTAGAAGAGCTGGAGGAGGTCCCGCTTCATCTACTTGTCTCCGGACTCGAGGGCCTTCTGCCCTTCGCGACCGGCGACGCCGGGCCCTGCCGAGCGGAACATCTTGAGGATGCGATCGGTGATGAGGAATCCGCCCACCACGTTGATGGTCGAGGCGGTGACGGCGATGAAGCCCAGCGCCGTGCTCACCTTGTTGTATCCGGCTCCCGCGACCACCAGCGAGCCCACCAGCGAGATCCCGGAGATGGCGTTGGTCGCCGACATCAGCGGCGTGTGCAAGAGCGGCGAGACCCGGGAGATGACCTGGTAGCCGAGAAATCCCGCCAGCACGAAGACGTAGAGGTCGCCGATCAGCCCGAGATCGATCATGGGACACTCCTCAAATCTGTTGAACGACCTCCCCGGCATGCGCGATCAGACAGCCCTTGACGATCTCGTCGGAGCGATCGAGGGAGATCTTCCCAGCCTTCTTGTCATAGAGATGGAGCAGGAAATTGAGGACGTTTCGCGAGTAGAGCTGCGAGGCCTGGAAGGCCATCGAGCTGACCAGGTTGACCGGCCCGAGGATGGTGACACCGTGCGCGACGATCTCTTTCCCCGGCTGGGTCAGCTCGCAGTTGCCTCCCTGCTCGGCTGCCAGGTCGACGATCACCGATCCGGTCCGCATCGCCTTCACCATTTCCGCGGTGACGAGGACAGGCGCACGCTTGCCGGGGACCAGCGCGGTGGTGATGCAAGCGTCGGTCGCTTTCAGCTCCTCGAGCAGCAGCTGCCTCTCCTTCTGGGCGGTCTCGGCGGAGACCTCTTTGGCGTAGCCCTTGGCGTCTTCGGCGTGCTGGTCGAGGCCCACCCCGACGAAGCGCGCTCCCAGGCTCTCCACCTGCTCCTTGACGGCGGGCCGGATGTCGAAGGCGCTCACCACCGCGCCCAGCCGCCTCGCGGTCGCGACGGCCTGCAGCCCGGCCACGCCCGCCCCGAGGACGAAGACCTTGGCGGGCAAGACCGTCCCCGCCGCCGTCATCAGCATGGGGAAGAACTTCCCCAGCGCATTGGCGGCGAGGAGCGCGCTCTTGTAGCCGGCGATGTTGGCCATCGAGCTGAGCACGTCCATGTTCTGGGCGCGCGCGATCCTCGGCACCAGGTCGAGGGAGAAGGCGGTGATCCGGCGCCGCTGCAGACCTTCCCGCAGCCCTGCCGCCCCGCGGCCCTGCAGGCTGTAGGCGATGAGGGCGGCGCCCTCCGGAATGCGATCCATCTCTTCCGCCGACGGCCGCTGCACCTTGAGCAGCACGTCGCCGGCGAGATCGCCCGCGACCTTCGCGCCCGCTGTCTGGTACTCCGCGTCGACGAAACCTGCAGCGAGGCCCGCTCCGGCCTGGACGAGTACCTCCATCCCCGCCCGCGCCATCTTCTCGACCGTGGCGGGGACAGCGGCGACCCGCCGCTCCCCTTCGGCGCTTTCTTTCAGGACGAGCACTTTCATTGGGGACCGCTACCTGCCGGAGATGTAGATCTGCAGCTCGTCGATGAGCCACTGCTTCTCTTCGAGCATCAGGCGGATCACGTCGCGCATGGAGATGATGCCGACCACCGCGTCCTGGTCGGCGACGAGGAGGTGGCGAGTGAAATGGACGCGCATCAAGTCGGCGCACTCCGTCTCGGACGCGCCGCAGGAGATCAAGGGCAGGTCGCGGCGCATCGCCTTGGCGATGGGATGGTCGCAGCCGCCGCCAGTCGCCAGCACGCCGTAGACGAGCTCGCGCTCGGTCACCAGCCCGATCGTGCGGCCGCCCTCTTTCACCGCAACCGCGCCGATGCGCTTCTCGGCCATCAGCTTCGCGGCCTCGCGGCAGCTGGTGGATGCGTCGAGGGCCACGACCTCGCGGGTCACGTACCTGTCGATGGCAGGCATCGCTCGGGCAGTAGAGCGTTTTGGCAGCGGGGAAAGCAAGCCCTCGGCACTATTTCCATACGCTGCCGCATCGACTCAGGCGGCCGGGCATCAACCACGGAGAAAGGAGCGACCGATGTTCCCGACGAAGAACGATCTTTCCGAAACGACGCGGCGGGCGATGATCGAGCTCTGCAATGCGCGGCTCGCTGACGCCATCGATCTGCAGACGCAGACGAAGCAGGCCCATTGGAACGTGAAAGGCCCACAATTCATCGCCCTGCACGAGCTGTTCGACAAAGTGAACGAGGACGTCGAAGACTACGTCGATCTGATCGCCGAGCGGGCCGTCCAGCTCGGCGGCTCGGTCGAGGGCACGGCGCGGTCCGTCGCGAAACGATCGACGCTCAGCGAATACCCCGTGAAGAGCGGAAGCGGACGGCAGCATGTCGACGCTCTCTCCTCGGCGCTGGCGGCGTTCGGCAAAGGCATCCGCAGCGCCATCGACGAGAGCGATCGCGTGAACGACGAGGACACGAACGACATCTTCATCGAGATCTCGCGAGGTGTGGACAAGTGGCTCTGGATGGTCGAGGCGCATCTCCAGCAGGAGTAGCGGCGCTCACGATCCGCGGGCTCAGGACGCGCGCCGTCCGTGCGCCGATGCGCCGGCCGCTCCGGACGAGCGGCGGGACGATCGAGCACGCGCCGCTGGTGCTCATCGACCTCGAGACGGACGAAGGCGTGCCGGGCCGCGCCTATCTCTTCGCCTATTCGGACGTGGGCGCACGCGCGCTCCGGGAGATCCTGGCAGGGATCGCAGAGATGGTCCGTGATGATCCGGTCGCGCCGGTGGCGATCGCGAAGAAACTGAACGCCCGCTTCACGCTGCCAGGTCGCGAGGGGTTCGCGGCGATCGCCATGGGGGGCGTCGACGTGGCTCTGTGGGACGCGCTGGCCCGCGCCGCATCGCTGCCGCTCGCGCGACTGCTCGGCGGCGAGCTCCGCCCGGTGCCGGCGTACAACAGCAATGGTCTTGGCCTCGACGCGCCCGAGAAGGTGGCGAACGAAGCCCTCGAGCTCCTGGCCGAAGGTTTTCATGCGATCAAGCTTCGCCTGGGACGCAAGACATTGTGGGACGACGTTCTCGCGGCACGCGCGGTGCGCGCGAAAATCCCGGCCGAAGCGTTGCTGATGACCGACTTCAACCAGGCGCTCACCGTGGCGGAGGCGCTCGCGCGCGGCCGGGCGCTCGATCGAGAGGGGATCTACTGGATCGAGGAGCCGGTGCGGCACGACGACTACGCGGGGACGGCGCGGATCGCGCGCGAGGTGGAGACGCCGGTCCAGATCGGCGAGAACTTCCTCGGCACGCGGCCGATGGCCGCGGCGATCGCTGCAGGCGCGGCGGACTACGTCATGCCCGACCTGGCCCGGATCGGCGGAGTGACGGGTTGGCTGCGGGCGGCGGCGCTGGCCGACGCAGCGGGGCTCGAGATGTCTTCGCACCTCTATCCCGAGGTGAGCGCGCATCTCTTTGCCGTCACACCCACGGCCCACTTCCTCGAGTACGTCGACTGGGCCTCGGCGATCCTCGCCCGGCCGCTGGGGATCGCCGACGGCCAGGCCCGCCCGGACGACGCTGCGGGAGTCGGTCTCGACTGGAACGACGAGGCAGTGTCCCGTTTCGCGTTCGAATGACTTCACCGCCGCGCGCGGAGTCCTCGAGCGTCATGCGCTTTCACTCGAGCACACCCATCTTCGTCGAGCGTCGCAAGGAGCTGGACCATGGCCCTCGAACCGAACAAGCAGGCCCCCGACTTCACGTTGAACAGCACGCCGGACCAGCGCCTCGCGCTGCGCGACTTCCGCGGGAAGCTGGTCATCCTCGCCTTCTATCCCGCTGACTGGAGCCCGGTGTGCAGCGACCAGATGGCGCTCTACAACGAGGTCCTCCCCGAGTTTCGCCGGCTGGGCGCCGAGCTGCTCGGCATCTCCGTCGACGGCGTCTGGTGCCATCTCGCCTTCTCCAAGGATCGCAAGCTGCGCTTCCCGCTGCTCGCCGACTTCGAGCCCAAAGGCGAAGTCGCGCGCATGTACGGCGCCTACCGGCCGGGCGACGGTGTTTCCGAGCGCGCGCTCTTCGTGCTCGATCGCGAGGGGATCATCCGCTGGAGCTACGTCTCGCCCGTCGGCATCAATCCCGGCGCCGACGGCATCCTCGAGGCGCTGGAAGCTCTCCAGCAAGGCAGGCCATGAGCCGCCTCCGGCCTCCGCTCAACAGCCAGGATCATCTGCTCGGCAACCCCGATGCCCGCATTGGGCTGGTCGAGTATGGCGATTACCAGTGTCCGCATTGCGGGCGGGCGTATTACATGGTGAACAGCCTGGTGGACGCGCTGGGCGAGGATCTGCTTTTTGCCTTCCGCAATTTTCCCATGAGCCAGGTCCATCCGCACGCGTTCCGCGCCGCGCAGGCCGCCGAGGCGGCCGGGCTGCAGGGCTCGTACTGGAAGATGCACAACCTGCTCTTCGAGAACCAGCAGTTCCTCGAAGACGAGGACCTCTTCCACTACGCCGAGCTGTGCCGTCTCGACCTCGGCGATTTCGCCCGCGACCTCGACTCGGAACCCGTCACTGCCCGGATCCGCGCCGATTTTCTCTCGGGCGCACGCAGCGGCGTGAACGGAACGCCCACCTTCTTCGTCGACGGCGAGCGCTACGAGGGGTCGTGGGAGCTGCCCGGTTTCCTCGCCTACCTCACCGATCGGATCCAGGGCTCGGACCTGCGCGAGCCGCGGTAGAGCAGCACTTCCGAAGTCAGGCCTGAGGCGATGACGAGAGCGCCTGTCTCCATGTCTTGCCTGCCGAGCGTCCCGCTGAGATGTCTCGGTACTTGCCGTACACCTCGCCGGCCGCCGCGAGCGCCGACGCCGGGCCTGCGCCCGCACCGGCGAGTAGCCGGCCCGGCACGTCCTGCGCGCCATTCGGACGCACGAACGAGATGCGGTAGCGTTTCGTGCCGACCGTGAGCTTGACGCCGCCTCCAAAGTAGTACCAAGGGAACTTGATCTCCCTGACCTCGGCGAGTGGCGCATCGAAGACCGCGCCCTCCTCGCTTGTGAGCGCGAGATGGCCCTTGGCGAGCGTCATGACTGCCGGCGAGTTCCCCAGTCCGCGAAGAATCCACACCCGCGAACGGATCGGCTGCTCGGACGATGGCATCGCTGGCCTCCTACTTCAACGGCTGCAACTTGTACGTCGTGCCATTGATCTCCAGAGGGCCGCCAGCCCGCGGCACCCCCGAGGTCTGCTCTTCGGGAGCCACGCCGCCGCCAAACCGCAGGATCACGCGGCGGCCCTCGACGATGAAGACGCCGGAGTTGTACGGGTCCTCCAGCCGCGCCTTTTCGAAGTCGAAGCGGCTGATGTCGGCGTCGGGCGTCTTGGGCAAGCCGTACCCGCGGTACACCTTGCCATCGGGGGAAAGCAGATAGAACCGCGTCCCGGGCATCCAGCTGCCCGCGCCCGGCGTCGCGCCGAGCACCGGGCTGGGAACGAACTGCAAGGCGGACCCCAGGTACAGGCCGGCCAGCGATTTCAGCGCCGCGAGCTGCGGCGCCGTCTGTGGTGTCGCCGCCTGCTGCGCGCCTACGCTCATCGTCTTCACCATTTCGCTGACGCCGTAGAGGTTGCGCTGAAAGGAGTCGGCGTCGTGGGAGACGTAATCGACGATTGCGACCGCTCCGCGGGCCAGTACTGCGATCCGCAGCCGATGCCGGGGGGTTCCCCAGTAGTCCTCGACGAATCTTGCCGCGAGCGCGGCATCTGCCCCGGAAATCTGCAGGGGCTCGATCGAAGCCGGCTGCGCCAGGCCCGCCTCCTGCACGTCCTTGCTGACCAGGTCGCGCAGCAGCGTCCGGCGGAACTGTCCGGCGAAATCTCCGCTCAAAACTCGAAATGGGTATACGTACAAAATCGCGCCTGGATACGTGTTTTCGGCCACCCACGTCGAGGGATCGCCAGAACCGCCTTCGTAGCCGGGAATCTTTGGATTGAACTTGAGCACCGGCAGCTGTGCCAGCGCTGCGACGGGCGAGAGGCATAGGAGCAATGCGCACACGGCGCGAACCAGAGACACGTTAGCTTCCCCCGACTGTTCATTATACCAGGCGCCCGTTGTCTCGGAAGGATCGAGCTCGTCACCGCCAGGGCGGCCGCAGCGGAACGCCGAACTTCACGTCGGACACGAGCGTGACCGATGGCACTCGGCTCGGCGCGATGTACGGGCTGTCGACGTTGGTGATCTCCAGCTGCAGCGTCTCGTCGGGTTGGATCTCGACGAGATTGCCGAACATGGGAATGCGCACGTCGCGCGCGCCGAGCGGGAGCAACGGATTGCCGGAGTCGAGCGCGAACGTTCCGCGGGTGACGAGCGTTCGCTGGCCGGCGGGCTTGACCTGGTAGAGCCGCGCGTCAAGCTGGACGCGGTAGGCCGCGGTGGTCGCCCGCAGCGCGACGGTCGGCTGTCCGGCGATGAGGAACGGTTGCGCAGGCGGCAGCCCCGCATCACCGGCAACGCGGGAGGCGGCCACCGTGTAGACGGCGACGTCACCCGGAATGAAGTCGGGCGGCGGCGCGGGGCAGCCAGGCTGAAGCTGCTCGCAGGCGGAGAAGATGAAGGGATCGAAGAAGACTCCGCCGAAATTCGCCGGGTCGTAGGTCAGCACCGAGGGGGCGGCGAATTCCTCCTTCGCGAACGCAGTGGCGAGATCCTCCATCCGATCGACGCGCAGCACGTCGGCGGGGTCGAAAGGGACGCTCGGCGGCCGCGTCAGGGCGGCGAGCACGTCGCAGCGAAGCTGGGGAGCGGGGTCGTGGCAGGAGGGCGACGCCGCCCCCAGACCCTTCAGATGGAAGTCGAGCCATTCGAACACGCGTTCGAGGGCGTAATCGACCTCGCCCGATTTGTTCGCCGCGCGCGGATGCCCGATGTCCCCGAGATATTCGCCGATCGGATAGTTCGGGTCGAGCGCCTTGAGCGCACGGTACATCCGCAGCGCCTCGGGGAGAGGAAAGAGATCGTCAGTGAAGCCTTGCAGCTCGAAGACCGGGAGCTGCGGACGGTTGTTCTGCGCATTGTCGACGACCGCGCGGAAGAATTCCGGCCGCCACCAGATCGATCGATATCCGGCGAGGCCGTCGACGATCTGCGCTCCCAGGGGCGGAGAGTTGTTCGGCTCGGTGAGCAGGATATACGCGTCCCATAGGAAGAGATAATCCGGATAATTCAAATAAGGACGCTCCGGATCGCGCCGCAGGCCGCCGAGGAAGAGGCCCTCGAGAAAGCTCAGCTTGTAGGAGCCGGGCACGTCGATGGAGTTCGTCTCCGAGCCGTTGGGCCGGAGCGCGCCGAGCAGATCCGTCCAGGGAACGACGGGAACGATGGTCCGGATGCGCACTTTCGTGCCGGCGGGCGAGTCGAAGGCCGGCGTCAATGCAGCGAGCCAGGACTGGCCGCCGCCGTAGGAGGCGCCGAGGACGGCGACGGCGCTGGCATCGAGATGGAGGCCCAATCCCTGGGGGTCGTCGACGACCTGGCCGATGAGGCTGCGAAGGTCGGCGAGCTCGACGTTCACGTCGGCCAGGTTCACCTGGCCCCACGACTTGCCGAAACCGCGGGCCGAATAGCGCAAGACGGCGTAACCGCGCGCGATGAGCTTGTCGTCCCACGCCGAGGAGCTGTTCTTGCTGCCGCCATAGCCGTGCAGGTTCACTACGAGTGGGTGTGGCGCGGACGCGAAAGGCACGCGGACGGTGACGTCCAGACGGGTGCCGTCGAGGCCGCTGGCGAGGAAACCGGAGCAGTCCATCTCCGCGGCCGCCGCCGTGCATGCGAGACCGACCGGTGTCGTTCCCTCGCCGGTGAAGACGCCGGTCCGGGTGGTGTCGGGGCCAAAAGCCCGCGCAGGCGGAAGCGCGTCCTGGGCGAAGAGCGGGAGAGCGAAGACCAGGAAGAGGCCGAACAAGCAGACGCGCATGGATCCTCTCAGTCCGGCCAGGACAGCGACACGCCACCGCGGAAGCCGCTCGACGCCTTCGCGCACTCCTCCGCGCTCGGCTTCTTCGTGCATCCCATCGCTGCGCAGAACCCCAGAGCGACGGCGGCTGTTGCGCGCATGCTCGTCGTCCTTCGCGCCGCGCTTCGCTCGCTGCGACGCCTCAGGCGCCGAGAGCTTTGGCCGCCTTCGGAACGTCGTTCTGCGCGACGAAGATGACGGTGGCGAACTTCCCGCCGAGGGCGAATGCGTCCGTGGCCTCGACGTTGATCCCTGCCTGGGCGAGCCGCTGCAGCACGTTCTGATAATTGCCGAGCTGGTCGGTGTCCTCGACCCAGAATGCGGGCTCGGTCTTCGGGCTCTTCCCCTCCTTGGTGAGGACTTGCTTCGCGCGATCGAGGTCGGCGGCGAAGAAGTGAGCTTGCGCCTCGCCTGGGCCCATCTGGTATGCCCAGCTCGCGTTGAGGTTCACTTTGGCCTCGCGGAACGCCGTGAGAACCTTGGCAAGAGCTCCGGGCTTCGGGTCCAGGCTGACGGTGAGCACATCGATCTTCTTGGCAGTGGCCATGTCATTCCTCCCTGTCGGAGCTCGGCATCGCAGATTGCCGCGCCCATGACAAGACGGATCGCTCTCGCCTGCCGCCGGGGCAAGCGGTCAGGCCCTCCCCTCGACGCGCGGGCCCAGGCTCGGAAGCACCGGCTTGGAGAAGAGCGCCGTCATCAAGCGCGGACGCGTCAGGTCTTGCGCGCGCGCTTTTCCGAAGCTCCGAAATGCCTTCGGAGCCAGGAAGTCAGATCCTGGAAATCAAACGGCTTCTGCAGAAACATCGCCCAGGGCAACTTGGAATGGTCGGAGGGCATCGGCGCAGAGCTCATCAGGACGACCGGGATGCGACGGTGCCTGGCGTTTTCTTGCATCCGGCGGAACAGCTCCGCACCATCGACGAGCGGCATCATCTGATCGGTGATCACGGCGTCGGGAACCTTCTCCGACAGCATGTCCAGCGCCTGCTGTCCGTCCGACGCCGTCAGAACGACGTACCCCTCATCGGTGAGAAGCGTTGCGAGAATTTCCACGACCGCGTACTCATCGTCGACGAGGAGGATCGTCTTCACGGCTTCTAACCTTTGCCCCGTTCGCCGGGCACTTGCAGTCGAGAAGCAGCGCGGGTGGTTCCGACGCCCAGCACCGGACCGTTCGTCGGGAACGGATCGCCGACCTCCAGGCCACGGTCGGTGATCCTCAACTCGCGCAACATGGCATCGTGCGACGTTTCCCGCGTCTTCATCACGGCGATGACGCGCTTCAACTCGGAGGCGATCTCGATCTGGCGCAGCAGGACGATGTTCTCCGCCACGCCGGAGACGCCGGTCAGCGGCACGACAATCTGCGGCCCGAAGAGCTCGCGCATCTCCTCGGTGAGAATGCAGGTGACGCCCAGGCCCCGCAGCTCGTTGGTCAGCGCCTTGAAGAAGTGGGAGAGCCGTTCGGGTCTCACCACCGACTCTTCAAAGCCAGCCAGCCCGTCGATGACGATTCGCTTGACCTTTCTACGCCGGACGCCATCGAGCAATCTCTCCGCGAGCGCGTCCATGATCAGCTCTCCGGCAGGTTGCCAGATGATCTCCAGACCGCCTTTCGCGACCTGTTGCGAGAGCTTCAGGCCGAGGTCGTCGCCTTTTTGCAGGAGGCGCGGCGGAGATTCGAAGAAGCCGAAGTGGAGTACGGGTTCGCCTCGGTCCAGGCCCGCGGCGAGGAAATGAAGTCCGAGAATCGTCTTGCCCGTGCCGGAAGAGCCGAGCACCAAGGTGGCCGTCCCCTCCTGGACCCCGCCTCCCATGACCTGGTCGAGACCGGCAACTCCGAGGCTCAATCGCACACCCTTCGCAGCGGGGACGCTGGATGGAACCGCCAGCCGCGCCTCAACCCGCGGGTAGATCCGCAGGCCATTCCCATCGATCTCGAAGAAATGCGCGCCTCGCAAGTACGCGCTGCCCCGGAATTTGAGCACGACCAGCTCGCGGACCGCGAGGACTCCGTCCATCACGTCGCGCAGCTCGACGAGGCCATCCACCATCGTCCTCGCCGGATGGCCGACGTCCTCCCCGGTGCTGTCGCTGAGCAAGAGCGCGGTGCAGCCCGTGAAATTGAGCAGCACGTTGAGCTCGTGGATGAACTCCTTGAAATCGATTGGCGAGGAGGCAAACGAGCCGATGCGTACGATTCCGTCGAGGACCAGGAGGGTCGCGCCGTGACGCTTGATCAGTTTTCGCACCAACGCCAGAAGCGCTTTCAGGCTTTGCTTTCCCTCGCGCAGCTGGTTGTAGCCGCTGACGTAGTAAAGCTTCGTGCCGACGACGCTCGGATCGAAGAAGCTCAACGGCGACAGTTGCGCCATCATTCGGCCGTGCGATTCGGCGAGCAGCGTGATGTAGACGGCTCGCTCGCCGGAGGCGACATGATCGAAGCAGATCTGGTTGCCGAGGATCGTCTTCCCTGCGCCTGGGGCCCCGGCGATGATGTAGCTGCCGCCTCTGAGGAAGCCGCCGGAGAGGATCATGTCGAGGTGGGGGATGCCGGTCTTCTGGCGAGGAAGCGGGGCGGGTGGAGAGCCGGAGCGTTTCAAGTCGTCTTCCCTTCGCGACGCGGCGCGCGTGCGCCTCTCGGGAGCTCGACGACGAACGTCGAGCCCGCGCCGATCGCGCTGTGTACGCGGATGATTCCTCCCAGCGCAAGCACCATCTCGCGGGCGATCCAAAGGCCCAGACCGAGACTGCCCCCGGTCTCGATCGCAGTCGCCCGTTCGAATTTCTCGAAGATGCGGCCTTGATCCTCCAGTGCGATCCCGCTCCCCTCGTCCCGGACTTCAAGGAAGGCGAAGGCCTTTGTCGTCTTGAGCGTCACCAAGATCGGTTTTCCGTGGCCGTACTTCATCGCGTTCGTCAGCAGGTTGGAGAAGATTTGATCGAGCAGTCCCCTGTCCCAGCGGCCGACCACCGGACCCGGGCTGGCGAACTCCACCGGGCA
>Ga0209471_1000924_pt1 | contig 18284 bp, 14 predicted proteins | sample GraSoiAngelo_128_FD_185885 | JGI IMG/M metagenome (GOLD analysis project Ga0209471, IMG submission 185885) | Grasslands soil microbial communities from the Angelo Coastal Reserve, California, USA - 14_0927_12_20cm (SPAdes) (version 2) | ecosystem: Environmental > Terrestrial > Soil > Grasslands ...
CCCGATGCGCCCGGTTCCGCCGATGATGACGATCTTCATGGTGTGCCTCCTTGCTGCCGTGCCCACTACGATCCGCCCCTGGCTCTCATCGTAGGCCGCACTTCGACGTTGTCAAGAAAAGAACGTGGTCCACTGTTCGTTGTTCGCTACGACACATGCATTCACCCCGGGTTGACGGCCAGAGTGGTCGACCGCCCGAGTCTCGCGCAGTCAGGTTGCCGCGCTGGCCTGCTGGGAGGGTGCTGGACGGTAACAGACGAGCGTGATCCCTGAATCGAACGCCGTCGTGGCGATCAGCTGCATTCGGAGCTGTCGGCCGTGGAACGCCCGGTCGCCGCTACCCAAGACCGCGGGGTTGACCCAGAAGTGGATCTCCTCGGCGAGTCCCCGAAGGAGCCCTTAGCACTGGAACACCGACCAGCAGATGTCGTTCCGCAACCGCTGGTCGTCGAGTACAAGCTCGCGGATCGCCTCCGGGAGCTGGTCGCGCTGCCACCGGCACTCGAGTCGCCCTGCGCTCTCGCCCTCTCCTCCCGGCGCGGTGGCCCGGGCGGCCTTGATCGCATAGGCGGCCGCACCGAGCTCGTGCGCCGCGACGTGTGCGACGACCGCCGCCTGGCCGGCGGCGTACGCGGCATGGCGTAGCGCCCCACTCAGATCTCTGGCCGCGGCCATTGCATGGCCTCCTGCCGAGCGTGCCTCGGTCATGGTGATCTCGCCGCGCGCCCAGGCCCGCCCGAGCTCGATCGCGCGACGCGGTCGCGGGTCCTCAGGCCGAGCCGACTCGAAGAGGTCCAGGACGTGTTCCGCGCATGATGCCGCCCACATGGCGAGGAGGTGGTGATCCGAATCAGTCAGGGTCCCACCGCGGCGGATCGTCACGAAACGAGGGTCGCGTTCTTTCGGGAGGATCAAGCCAGCACCTCTCCTGCTCGCATCTGCCTAATGTCTGCCACGATGGTTGCCATTTCTGAATTCATCCGGAGTTCGAAACTTGTCCGGTTGGGGTCGCCAATTACCGCCTGAGAGCCTCGGCGTGACCGGGTTCCCGTCTACGTCAACGACCTGGTCGCGCCAGCCACATCACTGCGTTGGATCGATCACGACAGCACCACGGGCTTTTCCGGCAACGGTCATTTGGAGAGCCGCTCCGGCTTCAGAAAGCCTACGGACAGCGGCAATTGGGAGGGTCAGGCGCCTGTCTACGAAGTCAACGGCGAGCCGGTCCAGCGCTTCCCCATCCGGGCTTACGTAGAAGTTCACGACGCCGACACCGCGCTCCGTTGCCGGGCCATCGCTCGTGATGGTCGTGAGTTTTCCGCCATTTGCCACCAATGCCATCAGGCTCGGGGCAGCTCCACCCACGGCGTTGACCGCTATCCGAACACCACCCTCGCCCGCGATCCGACGGACGTCCTGTCGCCAATTGTCGGCATGGTAGTCGACCACTGCAGTTGCTCCATAGGATTGGACCCGCCCTGCGTTACCCGGGCTGGCGGTTGCGATCACCTGTGCCCCGAGCTCCGAGGCAACGGCGACGAGCATTCCGCCCGTGACGCCACCAGCTCCATGGATGAGGATAAATTCGCCCGGACGCACGTCGACCGTCTTTGTCAGCACCTGGCTCGCGGTCAGTGCTGGCACGGGAAAAAATCCGGCCTCCTCCCATGACATGCGCGTCGGTTTCCGGGCGACGGTACTTTCTGCGGCGACAAGCTGTTGCGCCCAGGCGCCTTGATGTCTCAAGGGCAGAGGGTGGGTCAGTACATCGTCGCCCACGTGGAAGCGGCGGACCCCCTTACCGACCGCGCGAACTACACCACTGGCCGACACGCCCAGTGCCATTGGCGGCTTGATCCCGACATCCCAACCTCCGGTGCGAACGATTTCATCCCAGTTGGCCACACCTGCGGCTCGGACTTCAATGACAATCTCATCCGGCTTGGGGTTTGGCGGGTCAGGCAACTCCAATAGTTGCACTTGACCTCCAATCTCACGGATTCCAGCTCCCTTCATGCGCCTATCGTCGCCCGCACCACCGTAATGGGCAAGGGCCAGTTCCGGGAGGAATCGGCCGGTGCCTTGATTCCAGGCGAGAATGGCCCACGACGGCATACATATAAAGACGTATCCCGTCGACGCGGCTGTTTGAGCCGATTGCACAGCTCGCCTGACCGATTTCTTGACTACGGCTCTGTATCAAACGTATTTGAGGAGGACAGGTGGTATTTGCGCCCCCGAGTCCGCTCGGGGTCGCCAGACACCAGCGCTATAACAAAAGTTAGCGTTTAGTGTCTGCCTTCGATTCGAATACCGGAGCCGGTGGTGGAGCGACCACCCTTCCTGGCGGCAGGACCTGTAATCCGCTGGTATTCACAGTTGCATGCAAATCGATCGTCGTTCGATGGCGGCCGAGCTCCATCATCGCTGGAAAGCGCTGCTACAAAGTGGGCGAAGCTGCTGTGCGCTCCTTAAGCGGAGCGAGGCGATCTGATGAGCGCGGCTAAGCGTGATCTTCTTCTCGGGTCCGCGACCCTTGGCGCAACTTTTGGTCCACGATGAGTTTCGCTGTGGTTCCCAGTCTGAATCCCCAGACCGGATCAACCGTACTCGAGGAGAGCATCATGACCGCTACCTACACCTTTGACGTCTTTTCCAGCCTCGATGGCTTCGGCTCCAACACCGGCAACTGGGGCGGCTACTGGGGCAAGCAAGGCCCCGAGCTGCTCGACCACCGCCTCGCCTTGTACAGCGAGGAGCAGCGGATGGTCTTCGGGGCCAACACCTATCGGGCGTTCGCGCGCATGCTGGCCCCGGGCACCGAGGAGTCCGATGTGCGTGACCCATGGGTCACCCGGATGAGGAGCCTGCCGGCCACGGTGGTGTCGACCACACTGGAAGGACCCCTCGACTGGCCGGACGCGACCGTCGTGAGCGGTGATGCCGTCAAAGTCGTTGCCCGGCTCAAGGCGGAATCCGAGGTGCCGTTGCGCTCACACGGCAGCCTGTCGATGAACCGGGCGCTGATGGCCGCCGGTCTGGTCGACCGCGTCCAGGTGACGCTCTTCCCGGTGATCACCGGTCAGACCGGACGGGAACCGATCTTCCAGAGTGCGGCGGACTTCGACCTTGAGCTGATCGAGAGCCGGACGCTCGACCGCAACATCCAAGAGCTCATCTACCGGCCCACGCTACATGTGTGAGTCCGTCCATGTACCCCCACCGGCGGAACGATGATCGCATGACTCGGAATCGGCAGATCCTGTTCATCCAGGGCGGCGGCGCGGGCGCACATGACGAGTGGGACGACAAGCTGGTCGACAGCCTAAGGCGGGGGCTCGGGGCCGGCCGGGAGGTCCGCTACCCTCGTATGCCCGACGAGGACGATCCGAGCTATGCCAGATGGGTCGAGGCGATCCGGCGTGAGGTGGCGGGCTTGGACGACGGCGCGGTCGTCGTTGGCCATTCGGTGGGTGGGACGCTCCTCATCAACGCGCTCGCAGAGCAGGCGCCCGAGCGGAAGCTTGGGGCGATCGTGCTTATCGCCGCTCCGTTCGTGGGTGCCGGCGGCTGGCCCAGCGACGAGTTCAAGCTGCCGAGCGACCTCGGCGCGAGGCTGCCAAGAGGCGTGCCGGTGCATGTGTTTCATGGACTGGAGGACGAAACTGCCCCGCCGGCGCATGCTCACCTGTATGCCAGCGCGATCCCGCAGGCGCAGCTGCACCTGCTGCCTGGGCTCGGTCCGACGCCTCCCTGCTCGGGGACCTTCGGTCAGGGCGGGGTCAAGTGCATCTATAACTTCAACTAGGGCAGGAGGGTATTCAGTTGCGGAAATTGGTCTCGAGCCTGATCGCGTGCCTCCTAGTCGCTGCGACCGTTATGATCGTTTCCGCTGCAAGCGCTACCAGCGGCATCAAGAAGGGGCCCGTCCCCAATCCCGACGCAGGCCTAACGGACGGGCAGCGGTTTGCTCGGCATGCGGCCAACACCGCCGCCTGGGACAAGAAGCATCGCGCATGGCTCGACGCCTTCGTCAAAAGAGGCGCTGATCCGAGGTCCCTGCCGCGCGCGAACATCTTGGCGATAGCCGAGGGCCCAGCGTCCGACTTACAGAGCGCGGTCAGCCAGGCCGACCTCATCGTCGTGGGACGCGCTGTCGCAATTCGGTTTGAGCCGGGTCTTAGACCATACGTTCGCTTTGCGGTCGAGCGGACCCTCAAGGGCTCATCGCCGGCGATGGTCGACGTCATGCAACTCGGCGGCCCCGAACCGCTCCCCGACATTGACCATGGAATTCTCGCAGTTGCCGGGAATGCCCCGCTGCTATTGCCCGGCGACCGAGCTGTGCTTTTTCTACGTCGGCCCCCGCTTCCACCCTACCCGCCATCCACGGCAGGCCCCTACTACGTTGAGAGTTTTACGGGCACCTATCTGTTGAAGAACGGCTGGGTCACAGCCCTTGACGGAAACCCGTTTCGTTTCCAGACCGGCGCCCAGACGGAGGAGATGTTCACGGGTCTTGTGAGCAGTCTCGGCAAATAGGGACCCTGACGGCCCCGAAATCGGCTTCGGGGCCGTCACGACTTTGTCGCAGTCTGCTGGGCGTTCCCCAAGGCGTGTAGTGTCAGGTGGACGTGAGGCTCGGCACAATGTCGTATCGGATGAATCGCCGCGTGTTCGTAGCGGCCGCAGTGGTAGTGTTCCTCGTAACGTCTGGTGTAGTGCTGTGGATCAGCCACCGCCCCGTCTCCCATAATACCGGCCAAACTGAGTGTGGGACGGCATCCTCCACCCAACCCTGGGTCGTCAATTGTCTTACGAATGCTTACTTCCAACAGCGCGTGGCAAAGGGCACAATCGTGAGCTCCACTCTCGAAGGCGATGTAATCATCTATACCGTGACCGTCGCTTCTCCCACCTCACTGCAGGTCGTGGTTGACAATCGGGATCGGTACGGCCAACCTGGCGTGTACGGGTACTCCTGCTCTGGAATGATCAGAATCGACCAATACCGGGTCTCCTTGAATGGATGTTCGGGCAATGGGCCGCTCGGTCCAGGAGCAACACTGAACGTGCCGTCGTAACGGACAGGGTGCGCGGGGTGAAGCGGCGGCAGCCAAAGGCCGTGGCTCCTTCCGCGCAAAGCTCCGCTGGCGATTCCGCAACGCCGGAAACGAGATCGGCAAGTCATGGTTTCTGATCCGTTAAGGCACCCAGTGGGGCGCGTGTCGACAAGAAGGTGCTTATTCACTACGCGGAAAATAGCGACCGACTGCACTGCACAAGGCATTAGCCCATCCCTCGCCATCGAGCCTGCGAACGGCCATTCCTAGCTCGAGCTGCTTCGCTTGTGGGTCGCGCGGATGGGATCGATACGCTGCAGCACGATTGGCATCATGGCATCCGTTTGCGACAGGTGCCTGTCGCGACGGCGGCAGACAGCATGGGCGGTAGCGACGCCCGACTTCCCAGTCCCTGGACTATTTGCGCGAGTCGGCTTACCCGTTTCTTTAGTATGCTGCTGTACTAGACGTATTTGAGAAGGACCGGTGGTATTTGCGCCCCCGAGTCCGCTCGGGGTCGTTGACCTCCCCATCTTGTATTCGTTTTGCCTGGTGGTAGACCGCTATCGTCGACTTAAGCACCCTGTGGTCGCTGGACGAGCCGAGCGGGAATCGCCGGCGCTCGCCGTAATGAGCGGCGCAGGGCGAGGAAGCGTCCGAGTTCCAGCCAGGTGATCGCCACGCCGAGTGGAACGATGAGCAGCTCGATGGGAATCGCGCTGCTGAAGGCTCGTCCAACGGCAACGGTCGGCAATCCCTCACCCATCAGGATGCCGATCGATAACGTGAGCCCGGCGGAGGCGAGACCGGCGAGTGCCGAACCCAGCGCGAGCGGCGCCTCGTAGCCGTGCTGGGCGCCGAGCCGTCCTGCGAAGCGCCGCCGGCCAATATCGGCGGCTCCGATCAGGAGAACGACACCGATGAGGAGTTCGCTGACCTCGATCAGCCTGGCGAAGATCGCAATGTTTGGAAGAACTAGCACCTGGATCAACGATGACAGCACCCTGCTGATCGCTCCGGGCGTCGAGCGCACAAAGGCAGCGAAGTCAACGACATAGTGGGGGTCGGCCAGCTTGTTGAGGCTGGATAGCGTGAATTCGATGCCGATGACGGCTTGAATCAGGGCACTGGCCCACAAGGCCGCGTTGCCGCTGAGCGGGAGCCGGGTTGAAAAGACTGACGGTCGATTGGCTGCGCTCATCTGGATTTCTCCTTTGTGGCTGGGCTCATAGCTGGTGGTTGCTTCCAGCCGCTCGCGCTGCGCCCGTCGCTGGGCGGCGCGGCGCTGTCCGTCGATGCGGTCGCGGACGCCGAGGCGGCGCCGCGCTTCCATGAGAAGCGTCTGTTGTTCGTGCGCTAGCGTTTGCATGCCGTTAGCTGTCTGCGACATGGTTTTGCTCCTTGCGGAACGCGATGACCTTCTGCATGGTTGCCGTCGAGCCGCTGATGCGATTGATCGCCGGGCCCAATCCGGGGAAATAATCCATGGCGGCCTTCATCAGCCGGCCAGGACCGGGCATCACCACTACTTCGGCACGGTCATGCTTGATCGCGTCGACAACCGCCCTCGCGACAGCGTCGGCAGACGCGGTGGCGAATGGAGGCAGCTTCAAGCCGACCTGGTCAGCGGTTCGTTGCCCGTGGCCGGCGCCGCGAATGGGACCGAGGATGAGGACGGATGCGCTCACACCACGGCCTCGATAGTCGTTGCGCAGCACCCGAGTGAAGCCGATCAGACCGTCCTTCGCGGCCGCGTAGGCCTCGGTGTAGGGGAACGCGACCCGTCCTGCCAACGCCGAGATGTTGACGATGTGACCGCGACGGCGCTGCAGCATGCCGCCGAGCACGGAATGCGACAGGGTAAGCGGCGCGACCAGGTTGAGCTGAACGATGTCAAGGTTCTCGTTCAGCGTCATGCGGTCGAATTCGCGCTGCGGGTCACCGCCAGCGTTGTTGACCAGCAGGTCGATGCCTCCGCGTTCGCGTTCGACGGTTTGCACCAGCGCCTCCGCAGCCCAGGGCTGAACCAGGTCGGTCGGTAGGAACGATACGTCGGCGCCGCTCTCCCGAACGTCGTAGGTGACGGCTTGCAGTTCTTCCCTCGATCGACCCGTCAGCACGACGTGATTTCCCTCTCGCGCGATCTCCCTGGCGATCAGCGGTCCGATCCCGCGGGAGGCACCAGTCACGAGTGCCGTGCGACCTGTTCCCAGGACGCTTGATGTTTTCATTCACCTCACCTCGCAAACTTGAACTGAGGCCAGCGTATGGCTGAAGGGCGGCGCGTGACTTCCTGAAAACTATGTAGAGGGGACTAGCGGAAAGCCACTAGGCAAGCCCGTGACGCAACGCGTAGGCGGTCGCGTCGGCTCGGCCGCGCGCGTTGATCTTGCGGTAGATGTTGGTGACGTGCCGTTCGACCGTGTGCGGGCTGAGCCGCAGACGCCGGGCGATCTGGGTGTTTGATTCCCCACCTGCAAGAAGGCGCAGGACTTCGAGTTCGCGACCGCTGAGCTCGCTGCCGGACGGTCGCGCCCGGTGCGGCCGCGTTGGTTCGGCGCTCGCCTGCGATGCGCCGCTTGGTTCGAGTCCGTCACTGAAGAAGTCGAGCAGCATCCGTACAACCCGATCGGAATCCTCGAGAAAGAGGTGCGGGCGTATACCGTCGAGAATCACCAGCCGGCCATGCGGCAGGGTATTCGCGAGCGAGCGGGAGACCTCGATCGGGACCTGCGGCGCGTCTCGGCGGTGCACTACCAGTGTGGGCGCCTGCACACGGGCTAATTCGGCCGTCACGTCGGTAGCGCTGGCAGCCTGCAAGGTTTCGCGAGCCACCTGCGGGGTGACCGCCTGCCGAAACGCCTCGGCGGTCGCTCTCCCGGCTTCACCCGCGGCCCAGCCCATCCACTGATGGGCAGCGGTATCGGCGAAGACGCTCCAGTCCTTCTCGATCAGGCTCAACAGAGCCTGGGTCTGATTGGCGCTCATCACATCCCAGGTTCGGGCCGAGCCTCCAAACAGCGCCATGCGCCTGACGCGTTCGGGGTAGCGTGCGGCATAAGCGAGTGCATGAGCACAGGAGCTGTACTGGCCGAGCAGGCTGAATTGGCTAAGGCCGGCCTGATTGACGACGGCCTCGAGATCGGCGAGCACGGCCTTGAGGGAAAGGTCGGCGACATCACGCTGTGAATGGCCGGTGCCCCGGCCGTCGTACTGGACCAGCGTGACGCGGGTTGCCAGCTGGTCATAGACCTGACGCATAACTGGATTGCCATACTCCATCTGCAGGTTGCTGAAGGGTACCCACGGAACCAGGACAAGTGGCGGTCCCTGACCAGTAACGGCGAAGGCCAGGGTCACTCCATCGCGGCTGCGGGCATAGCTCAGCTGCGGCGTCGGGCTCAACGAACCGACTGTATCCGAAAACAGGCGAATTGCTATACGAGATGACCGGGCTGTCGACGTGGACGTATATCCCGCTACAGTCTCAAACGTATTTGAGAAGGACAGGTGGTATTTGCGCCCCCGAGTCCGCTCGGGGTCGCCAAACGCCAATGCGCAGTCGTTGTTGTTGTTATTGATGTGATCGATCGAGGAGTGGTTGCGTTGATCATTGCCGCTACTTTAAGCCCCTGCACAATTGCCGACGAGGGATGGATCCACGTCGAATTGGTCAACGACTCTGGCCGGCCGCTCCTTCAGCATTGTGCCTTGACCTTCTCATAGGTAAACGTGTACTGGTCGCTAGACGACGGGGTGCCGTTAACCCCGAAGCTCGTCGTCACCCGGATGTCAACCGTCCCGGCGCCTTCTCTAGGACTGACTGCGTCGATGTGCGTATCTGAAACGGCTCTGAATTTCGCAGCGGGAACGTTCCCGAACTGGACTGACGTGGTGTTCGTGAAATGCGTTCCCTTGATGGTGACCGTTGTCCCACCGGTTGGGGGTCCAGCTGTTGGACACAAGGAGGTCACGACTGGTGGTGCGACGAACGTGAATTGGTCCGCTGGAGAGGTCGGGCTCGCTCCGGCCGGGTTGGTCACCGTCACGTCGACCGCTCCGGCCGCTTCGGGTGGCGTTGTCGCGGCAATCGATGTGTCCGAGATAACGGTATACGAAGCCGCAGCCAGCGACCCAAAATGCACGGCGCTGGCTGTGCTGAAGCCACTGCCGGAAATCGATACGCTGGTGCCACCGGAGGTTGACCCGCCTTCTGGCGACAACGCCGTCACAGTTGGCGCGTTCTGGATGTAGGTGTAGCGATCGGCCGGGGTGACTGGGCTTGTCCCCGATGGAGTGGTCACCCGCACATCGACTGTCCCGCCGGGCTCTGCTGGGGTGACTGCCTGGATCCGGTTGTCCGCCACGACCGTGAAACTGTTCGCCGGTGCGCTACCGAAGCTGACGGCGTTTGCACCAGTGAAACCGGTTCCCGTGATGGCCACCGAGGTCTTCGCGCCCGCAGGTCCGCTGCTTGGCGATAAGCTGGTCACTACGGGCACCGTGCTTGCGTAGGCGACGAGGTCGGATCCCGCTGGCACAAGCAGGTAGCCATCGCCGATGGCCAGATCGTTCGTCGGCGTGTCGGTTGTGACAATCGCCGTACCGAGGCTGTCGTGCCAGTCGACCGCCCCGGTCGCCTCGTTCAGCGCGTACACGTTACCGGCTCCACTCCCAACGTAAACGTCGCCATTCGCCGCCAAGTCGTCAGACAAGGGGGTTCCATCACTGAAGCTCCAGGTCGTGGCATTGGTGCCGAGATTTACGGCATTCAGCGTCGTGCCATACGGGAAGAAGCCCTCGCCTCCATCGAAGGCCGGTGATTGAAGTCCTGTGAACGTGCCCAGTTGGGTGCCGGTCTGGGCGTCGAAGATGAGGTTGTTCCGGCTCGCCACGTCGGTGTCGTAGAGCTTGCCTTGATAAAGGACGGGCGTCGTTGTCGACGCCGAGGTGCACCCCCCGCGGTAGGACCAGAGCTCGTAGCCAGTTGCCGGATCGACGTCCAGCGCGTAGCAAGCCGAGGTTATGTAGACACCACTCGAGGAGACCGCCACACCCGCCGAGCCACCGCCGGCCGCGCCCCCGCTTGTCCATTTGGTCATGCCAGTGTTCTCGTCTACGGCGTAGATTCCGTAGGCACCGACGGGATAGAACACCCCATTGCTCGCCGTGACCGGAGCTTGAACCTGGTATTCAGAAGCGAGGCCGGTGGTGTACAGGTGAAAATAGTTCCCGTTCCAACCCAGGGTCCCATTCACGGGATCGAGATTGCGGATGTCTCCTCCGCTGGTGACGTTAAACAAGCGGCCAGCGTCATAGGCATTGAACGAGATGTTTCCGTTGGGAATCGTTAATGGGCCCCAGAGCACATTTCCGGTCGCCTCGTCGAGCGCGTACAACTGCGAGGTGTCGTGGGGAAAGATGAAGTTGTCGGTGGGGACGCTTACGAAGACGCGGCCATCCGCGATGAGCGGGTAAAGGGGTTGCCGCAAGAAATGCGCCGTCCACTTCTTGACGAGGGGAGGCGTGATACCATCGGCTGCCCGTCCAGTGTGACCGGCATTTTCTTGAAACGTCACGGCAGGGTCGCCGCCTGCGGCGGCTGGTACCGTCCAGGCGAGCAGGAGGCTGCCGAGTGCGCCGATTGTCATGACTCGGAAAACGAGCGAACGCAGTCGGATGCAAGGCATCGAAAGTCCTCCCCAGAGCTGGCATCAGGGCGCCTGCCGTGCTTCTGCCGCCCCCGCCATTGTGACTAGTTGTGTAACTCTGTCAAGTAGGAGAACCTGAAATTGATCAAATGGTGCAAATCAGCTGCCGAACATCTGTGTCCCACGATGAAGAAAAGCCATAAGCCGAATAGGATCGATCGAAGCGCCTAGGCATTTTCGTTGCGCGGGCAAGGGGCTGAACGAAATCGCCCGCCTTGCCGTCCGAAATCGGCGAAACGTAGACAACGGGCTGCATCTGAATTTGAAGGGAGTTCGAAACTTGTCCGCTCCGGGTAGTTTGAATTTATCCTCGGCAGTCTTAAGCTCACTGCGTGAAGCAGCCGCAGACGCGGTACGCCCGTAGGGAGGAGCTCAGCATTGCCTATCAGGTCGTCGGTTCAAGCGGGCCCTGGCTCGTCTACGTGCCCGGTTTCATGTCTCACCTGGATTTGCAATGGACGGACCTGGGCTTCAGCAGGTTCCTCTCACGCCTCGCTTCCTTCACCCGCCTTGTCCTCTTCGATAAGCCAGGCACCGGCCTCTCGGATCCGATCCCTCACGTTCCGACGCTGGAGGAGCGGATCGAGGATGTTCGCTGCGTCCTCGATGCCGCCGGCTGCGACCGCGCTGCTCTGCTTGGCTTTTCTGAAGGCGGGCTCACGTGCGCCCTGTTCGCGGCCACCTGGCCCCAGCGAACGAGTGGATTGATCGTCTACGGCTCTTACGCCACCGGCCACCCTTCGAAAGAAACCCTGGAGGAGGCCGGCGTTAGGCTCAAAGAGTACGAGCACGTGGTGGCCGCGTTTGACGACGTCGTTGCACATTGGGGCGAAGGGCACCTCGGAAACGTTCTCGCCCCTAGCGTGCGCGGCGAACTCCGTAAAGGCTTCTGGGGCCTCTACGAGCGCGCCGGCGCAAGTCCCGCCATGGCGCGCGCCCTAATCGAGGCCGCCAAGCAGGCCGACGTCTCGGAGATACTTCCGACGATCCGGGTGCCCACCCTCGTCCTCCATCGAACCGGGGATATCTTTCCCATTGCGGGTGGACGCTACTTTGCGAAAAGGGTATCGGGAGCTCGGTTCGTCGAGCTTCCCGGCGACGACCACGCCTTTTGGGCGGGGGACTACGACGCCGTCGTCGACGAGATTCAGAAGTTTCTGACGGGGGCGGCTACGTCAACCGAGCCCGACCGCATCCTGGCCACGTTGCTCTTTACGGACATTGTTGGTTCGACCCGGCGCGCCAGCGAGGTTGGGGACCAGCGCTGGCACCAGCTGCTTGAGGTTCACAACAACCAAATCCGTGCGCTTCTTGAGAGGTTTGGGGGACGTGAGCTCAACACGATGGGGGACGGTTTTTTTGCAAGTTTCGACGGCCCCGGGCGAGCCGTAGAGTGTGCGGCAGCGATCGTCAGCTCACTGAATTCGCTCGGCGTGACAGTCCGGGCTGGCGTCCACACGGGAGAATGTGAGCGGATCGGAGAAAAACTCGGTGGGCTTGCGGTTCACGTAGCGGCGCGGATCGCTGCAATGGCTGAAGCGAACGAGGTGCTGGTTTCAAGCACTGTTCGGGATCTGGTGGTGGGCTCTCGTCTGCGCTTCAAGGACCGTGGCAGCCACGAGCTGCGTGGCCTCCAGGGATCGTGGCACCTTTTCGCGGTGGCCCCCGTAGGGCCCGATTCAGTTAGGGGCGCGCCGAGGCTGGCTGGACCGCGCGAGCACATGACGCGTATGGATCAGGGAGTCGTCGCCATTGCCAAGCGCATGCCCTGGCTGCTCAGACTCTTTGCTCGTCTTTCCGGAATGAATTCCTGAAAGCCGCTTCGGCACGCCGACTACGGCTGGTCAACATATTTGAGAAGGACCGGTGGTATTGCGCCCTCGAACCCGCTCGGGGTCGCCAGCCATCGTTGCCATAACAGCCTATCGGTGATTTCACTACGGCGCCGCTAGCTGCTGGTGACGAAGTCGAAGGTGGCCGCCTTGCCGGTGGCCGTGTTCTGCACGGTCACGAGCAGGTGCGAGTCGAAGATCGAGTCCTCCTGGTTGCGAGCGACTCCGGAAAAGTACAGCTGTGTCGTCAAGACGGCCTTGCCGGGCGCGCGGACTTTGACATGGATGTGCTCGGTGCGACCGGGATATTCGCCCGGGACGATCGTCTCCACGGAGTAGCGGCCCGCGGCATCGGTCGACTGGTGGCCTCGCAGCCGGTAGCCGCTGTTGTCGTAGGTGCCACCTGCATCCGCCTGCCAGAAGTCGAGTGTGACGCCGGAGACGGGCGCGCATGCGAGCGTAAGCACCCGACCGCTAAGGACCAACCGGGTACCGGTCATGCCGCTCTCGATCAGGGAAGTCCTCGCGGGTGATCCCGCCTTGAAGTACGGCCCTTCGGTCTGGGGCGGTGTTAACTGCGTGGGGCATGCGTCAGTCGACGCCACCGCAGGGCCGCCGTCGGCAGCCAATGAGGGCGTGCTGGTAGTAGGTGCGGTGGTCAACGGCTGACCGCAGCCGGAGAGGGCGAGAATCGCGGCGACGGCGGTGAACCAAATTGTCGGGACCTGCATCACCGAAGCGTACTTGGCGCGGCCGCCTCCAGATTCGTCAGCCGCCGGCTCGAGCATCCAGAGCAGACCGCGCACATGCTTGCGGCGATGGCGTGGGAACGTGGACGGCCTCGATCGTCCAGTTATAGTCGGCGACCCGCCCAACCATTTCGAACCAGGCCGGATGATCCGCCGCGTAGGCGAGGTAGTCTGCACGATCGTCGGGCATCACGAAGATTGACGTATTGGTGGTGGACAGCCAGCATTGGAGGAGCGTGCCCGCCGTCACCGGATGATCGGCGTAGTGGTAACCAGCCGGCAGGTAATAGAACGGGTCGTACAGCTGGCTGACGAAGTGCGATCCGTCCAGCCCACCATAGTGTACGAGCGCGTACGTAACGGCGGGATGGTCGGGCGGAGGCAGGTTGAGCGCGCCGCCGCGGTAGTCAGGCTGACTGAAGATGCCGGCGATGTATCGTCCCGTGGCCACATCGGTGTTCCAGGCCGAGGCTGTGCTCGTGTACGCCGTCTCGATGGGGATCCAGGTTAGCTGCGCGGCGACCAGCAGGGCCCCGGCCGTCAGCCAGCTGATCTGCCGAATTCCCCTTCCGAGATAACGAGGCACGATGACGAACAGGCCAATCGCAACGAGCAAGGCGGCGAAGTCGTAGGGAAAGGCAAGGATCCACATCATCCAGCGCCAGGGGTACCACTCGGTGATAAATGCGGTCAGGCCGAACAGACCGAACACCATCGCACACGATCCGAATCCATAAAGCAAGAGCAGATACGATCGCGGCCGCCGCCAGAGCGTCGTCAGCAGGCCGACCGTCGCCATTGCCCAGATGGCTATGAACCATGGCCTCGCCGATTGCTGGCTCGCGATCAGCGGCTTCATCCACAGGCCGTCGGCATTGGCCAGGTAATTCCAGTAGAGGGGATAAATGGGGTTGCCGGTCCGGGCGTTGAGGAATGCCATTTGCGCGCCCATGACGCTCACAAAACCGAGAAGCAGCAGGAACCATCGGCGGACGGTTGCCGGCCGCAGAAACGACGCCAGCACAAGCCCGGGTGAAGACAACCAGGCCTCGGGTCGCGCTGCGGTGGCCAGTCCCCATGCGATCCCAGCCCTGAGGGAGCGTTTCGGCAGCAGCCAGATGCCGAGCAGCGACAGGCTGACTCCCATCGGTTCGAGCATGCCGGACGCATCGTTGAAGACGCTCGTGGGCGCGAAGGCGGCAAAAGCCGTTGCGGCAAGCGCAACCGAGAGGTTCCAATAGCGCCGGCAGAGATGGAAGATCAGCACCACGCTGAGCGATCCGAAGGCAAGACTCTGGATCCGGGCGAGCACGATGTCAGTCGAGCCCGTGACAAAGAAGAGGATGACGAGCGCGATTGGATGCAGAGTCCCCCAGAAGTACTCCACTCCCTTGAGGTCCCAGAGGCGCAGGCCGTGGCTCAAGCCGATCTCTTTGGTGAGGTAGGCGATCTGCCAGTGCTGGTAGACATCGGTGTACAGGCCGTCGCCGGCGTTTTCGGGATTCGAGATCCCAAATAGGTAAATAAGGCGAGGCGCTACGGCGATCAGCACCAACCCGAGGGTCCACCAGCTCCAGAACGCGAGGGGGACATGGGCCGGCGCAGAGCCGCCACCCTGCCGACGGTCTTCCTCGTCCTCGTCCGCGAGGGCCCGTGCCAGGCTCAAGACCTCATCACTAACTGGTTGACAACGCCAGAGGATTCAAACTTGCGTGGTTCGGCAGCAACCAGCGATAGGCGATGAACCAGAAGACAAAGAGCCAGCCAACCAGAAGCAGAGTGCCGCCGTAGTCGTGGAATAGGATGGCCGGCAGATAACCGGCCGCCGCGGCCAGCAGGCACACCGTAGCGATGCGCACCAGGTTGACGAGCACGGTGCCCAGAATGCCGAAAAGGATGACTTCCAAGCGGGAGGCCCACCCCATCGGACCGCGAAGGCCGACGAGAAAGCTCAAGCCAAGCAGGATCAGGCTCTGCCACCCCACGCAGTTCCACGAAATGAAGAGCGTCTGGGGTGCGCCGCTCGAGTTCCAGACAACCAGCTGATTACCAGCGGACGCCGCGTGAACGCCGAACAGCCCGAGGATCGCAACGGTGACACGCACTTCGGCGGGCACGATCGCTTGCAATGGCGCCGCGATGCCCAACCGCATGCCGACCGCCGTCAGGGCATCGTCAAAAGTGGAGACGAATGGCAAGACAACGAGAATGATCGCGCTCAGCGCGAGCAGCATGGCAAATACCGGCGTCCTCCGCGAATCCGTCATCGGGCCCTCACCGCTACGGGGCGCTTCGGTCTCCGGATGAGCCACCGCGCAGCCAGGGGAAGCAACAGCGCCAGACCGATCAGTGGCGTGCCATGCTCGGGCACGACGATCGAGGGCGTCGCGATGGATGTCTGCTGATTGTTACCGTCGTAGCGAAGGTCAAGACCGCCTTTGCTCACGCTGATCACGGTGACCTGCCAGCACAGGTAGGAGTTGGCCGGAAGGACGACCGCGGGCATGCTCGTCGAGGTGGACGATCCGCCGCCGTTGACCAGCGTCGCCGTCCAGGCGGCGATGGGGACGATGACCGCGCACGAGGAGCTCGCGCTGGACCCCAAAGTCAGCGCCGCCGTCACGCTGGCGCTACCTTCACCCGACACCCAGTAGGTCAAGGTGTAGCTGCCGGCCGGGATGGTCTGACCCGTGTACGTGACCGTCGTTGCCCACGCCTGCGTCGCGCCGGGGGTGTCCATTTGAAAATGAGCGGGCGTGCCGTTCGACGACGGCGTGTTATCCATGGTGTAGGCGCCGAGCGGATCATGGAGGTAGAAGGCGTTGGCCGCCAGCACACTTGGAGCGGTGGCCGCGCCGATGCCGAGGATGGTCAACACCAGAATGGGGGCCGCGATGCAGACGATCCGGAAAGCCCGATGCCGCCCACCGGCGTTGCTCAGCCGCACCATTGCCGGCGCCGGCCTGCCTGGCCGCGGATGCAGCCACCGTTTCAGGCTCTTCTTCGGTTGGAGGTGCTCGACCCGATCGGTGATCCGGCCGGTCTTAGGCGTGCGAAACCAGGGTCCTTCGTGCCGTTCGAACAGGCCCTTCAGCGATGCCCAGGCCTGGAAGGGGACGAGCAGAAACGAGAGGACAACGGCGCCAAGGACGCCGCCGTAGTCTTTGCGCGGCGAGCCCTCGAGCAGCAGGCCGCCCAGGTTCATGAGCGGTAGCGAGAGGAGGTTTGAGAAGAGGAGCGACCAGCCAAGCAGCGCGCTCCATTCGGGGATGTGCACGCGCAGCACGAGCTCGGAAACCAGCCAGGCGGCCGAGCCCAGCATGAAGAGCGCGGACTGCAGGTAGTACATACCGTAGTAGACGAACTCGGCCTTTTCCATCAGGCTCAGGTGCCGCGAACGGAGGATCGTGAGAAACCATTTGTTGACGTTGTAGCTGTGACCCTCTGCCCAGCGCATCCGCTGGCGGGCCAGACGCCCAAAGGTGGCGACGCATTCCGCCGGGGTCTCCGCGTATGGCGTGTAGACGACCTTAAAACCCTTGGCGTAGAGCCGGAGGGTCAGCTCCCAGTCTTCGGTCAGGCTGCGACCCCAGCCGAGCTCCTTCAAAAGTCCGGCTCGGATCATGTAGGCCGTGCCCGCGATCATCTTCATCGAGCTGAGCACCTGCTGGTAGGGACGTTCCACCATGTAGCTGCCGGCATACTCCGTGCGCACCGCGGCGGTGAGCCAGCTCTCGCTCTTGTTCAGGACATGCCACTGGTAGCTCTGTACCGCGCCGACTTGGGGAAGGGGGCGCGGTCCCTCGCTTCCGTTGCTGTAGAAGTGATAAAGGAGATCGTTGAGGACGTCCGGAAACGGCACGGCGTCAGCATCGAAGATGGCCACGAACTCGGTGCGCGGATCCATGGCCCGCAGCGCATGCGTCAGCGCGCCACCCTTGTATCCATCCCTGGTATCCCGGTGAATGATCTTGAAGCGATCGACGTGGTTCCAGGGTTCCAGGACCTCCATCGATCCGTCCGTCGAGTCATCGACGAGGATGACCTCGTAGTTCGGATAGTTCAACCGGGCGCAGGCTTCGAGTAACCGGCCAACCACCCGTTTCTCGTTGTACGTCGCGATATGAATGGAGACAAACGGGTGGTAGCCAAGCTCCAGATGTCCATCGCCGGTTCCGCCCGGATTTCCGCTTCCGTTCGAGCCGCGGCGAATGATCCGGGTGAGACCGGTGACGCCCTTCTGGTACTGGCTGCTTGCGTTCCCGTGCCGCCCGGGACCGAAGAAGGCAAGGAGGAGGATCGTCGCCGTAGCCAGGTAGTACTTGAGAGAGTAGGCGAAGAAGAACGCACCCATGCCGAGTGCGACCAGGGCCAGTTCCAGACCGAGCCAGCTCAGCAGGCTCGCGTTGCCACCGACCGCCAGGGCCATGCCTGCGGAGGTGCCCCGCACGATGGCGAAGATCGGCAGCGCGGCGATAAAGATAGTGATGAAGACGAGCGCCCCGATCAGCCAGCTCCAGATGTGTTCGCTGAGCGGGCGACCAATCCGGGTTTGCTGGGATGGATCGGGGTCTTGCTGCGGGCGGCGAAGCGAAAGACTCATCCGGGGCTCAGCCTATTTCGGTCCAGTTACAGGCTTCCTAGCGGCCGTCCCAGGGATGCAACCGCCTTGTTACGGGGGGATGTGGAGGCGGATCCGGACGCGGACGCAAACTGTCGTGAGGCGGTTACCCCGCAGCTGGCAGGCCTTGGTCCTTACGCCACAGTGTCAGGCGGACGACGCGGCGGGCGAGAGAAGATCTGAGAGGGCGTCGGCACTGTAGGAGACTCCAAACACCGACCCGTTGGGCTCGAGGGCCAGGCCAGTGTCGAGCGGTCCGGCATCGACGGCGTCGAATCCGAGCCGATCGATGAGCTGCATCACTGCGG
>Ga0209471_1000926_pt1 | contig 18254 bp, 18 predicted proteins | sample GraSoiAngelo_128_FD_185885 | JGI IMG/M metagenome (GOLD analysis project Ga0209471, IMG submission 185885) | Grasslands soil microbial communities from the Angelo Coastal Reserve, California, USA - 14_0927_12_20cm (SPAdes) (version 2) | ecosystem: Environmental > Terrestrial > Soil > Grasslands ...
AGCGGGACTGCTGATTGCCATCGGCCTGGCGCTGATGGCAACCGCCCTACCGGCGAGTGGCCTGGTCCGCCTTGGATCGCCCGAAGTGGCGACCCAGCCGAACCCGGCGCTCAACGATCCGCTGGCGCCGCCTCACCAGCACCCGAAATTCCTCCCCAACACCAACAGCACCGGCGCCGGCCCCAACCAGGTGGTGGCGTACATCTCGATTCCGCGGCTGGGCATCAAGAATGCCCCCATCTTCGACCGCGGCGTCGACGCCAAGGGCAACATGTTGATCGCGAAGGGCTACTCGGTCACCCATTACGCCTTCTCCTCCCCCATTGGCAGCGGCAACGCCGTCCTCTACGGCCATGACGACATCGAGGGCAGTGTCTTTAGCAGCATCAAGGACCTGAAGGCGGGCGACGAGGTGGACGTTGCGGACGCGAGCGGGTCCCCTACCGTCTACCACGTCATCGGAAAGCCGACCATCGTCCCGCCGACCGCCGTGCAGATCTTGCAGCCGACCAACGATGTGCGGCTCACGCTCTTCACCTGCTGGCCCAACTGGGTCGACACCCAGCGGGTTGTCGTCACGGCGATGCCCGCGACGGCCTAGTGATTCGTCTCTTCGGGCGGCTCCTGAAAATATTTCAGTAGTTCCTCCAGGGCCCTGGCGGCCTCGGGGTCGGCAAGCAAGCGCGCCTGCATCTCCTGCACCTGCTTGACGAGCTCCTTGGCCTGGGTCTCCTGGGCCACCTGCAGCAGCACCGGCTGGCTGGCCGCCGAGACGATCATCGTCGCCTGCTGGCGGAGCAGCTCGACACCCTGACAGCCAAGGCAGGTGCCGGCGTTGTTGCAATGGCAAAGCTGCAGCCGAAGGTTGTCGAGTTCCCGCTGCAGTGGCGAGAGGTCGACCGGCTGGCTCATCCGTCAAGCTTAGCCGTAGCCGCGGGAACTTTTCGGTTCGCATCCCGTCATAGGGACCGAGATGAGAATCGTGTCCTCGATCCGCCTCGTTCCCGTCCTGGCGCTGGTCAGTGTGCTGAGTCTGCTGGCGGCATGCGGCGCCGCGTCATCCGGATCTCAGGCGACGGGTGGCCTCGGGCAGGGATCCTCCGGCAGCTCCTCGGCAGGGGATCATGCGCCGGCCGACACGACGTCGAAGCAGGCCGCCGGCAACGTCGTGCTGCAAGCCCGGGGTGATCAGAAGGTCATTCAGGACGCGAACCTCGGGATTCAAATCAAGTCAGGCTCGTTCTGGAACACCTACGACCGGGCCCTCGCCATCGCCGACCGGTTCAACGGTTATCTCGTCAGCTCACAGGTTGGAGATCTCTCCGGCCGCGAGACGGACGCCGGCACCGTGGTGGTCGCCGTCCCGGCATCGCGCTACGCCGATGCATTGAGTGAGCTGCGCCAACTCGGCAAAGCGACGCAGCAGCAGGTCACCAGCCAGGACGTCAGCGGTGAATACGTCGACCTGCAGGCACGCCTCAAGAACCAACAGGCGCAACTGGCGGTCATGCTCGATCTGATGCGCCGCGCGCAGAGCATCGCCGACAGCATCGCGGTGCAGAACCAGCTGTCGGCCGTCACCGGAGAGATCGAGCAGATTCAGGGTCGCCTCCGCTATCTCGACCAGCGCACCACCTACTCGACGATCACGCTTCGCTTCTACACGGTCGCGGCGACGCCGGCACAACCGAGCCTGTGGGAGCGGAGTGGCCTCGCCACTCGCTCGGAACGGCCGGGCAAGCGTTCGTCGCGGTGATCGGTGGCATGCTCGTTGTCGGCGGTTTCTTCCTTCCGTTCCTGCTGCTCATCGCCCTGGGCCTGGGCATCTGGCGGCTGTTGCCCGCGTCCCTCCGGCCTACCCTGCGCAGACCGACGTCAGCCTGAGGCCTCCTCCCTGTGGAAGCGGTCGATGAGGAATCGCTTGTGCGCGAGTAGCCGGTCCATGTCGGTTCGGTGGACGACCTCTGCCACTTGTCGCATCTCGGCATCGAGGAAGTCGAGCTCCTCGCCCAGCACATCGACCGCGGCGCGGCCGTGGCTGCCCGGCTGCGAGGAGATATAGCCGGTCGGGAGGCGCAAGTAGGCATCGATCGCGGTCGGCAGGTAGTCGGAGACGGTCCGCTCGATTAGATAAAGCTCCGGCGCCCCGAGCGGGAGACAGTCCAGGTGCGGAAGGATCTCGGTACGGGTGGTCAGCTCGATCCGCTGTAAGCGGACCAGGATTCCCGGAGGGACCCGGGGCGCCACCGCCGCGATCTGCTCCGACAGCGATTTCTGCAGCCGCCGCGGATCGAAGCCAAAACGATTGATGCGCGGGGTGCCGTGGGTAGCGAGGGCGCCCGCCAGGTAGAGGCCAGCGACCAGCAGGAGCCCCTGCAATCCGACCGGGTCAGCCATGACGAGCCCGGCGCCCAGCAGCGCCAGCGCCGAGCCGGTCAGATTGCGTCGGCTGGTCAGGTAGGACACGAGCCCGCGCCCAGGAGCGGACGCGGGCAGCGACGAGCGGTAGGGCGCGATCGCGCTTCCCATGAGCTTCCCCCGTCGCTAGGGTGTGCGCACCGGCAGCTTCAGCTCCTCGGGGATTGAGGCGAGCTCGGTTGCCGGTGCCTCGTGCGCGCGTTCCAAGTACGTCTGGGCGCGCGCGACCTCCCTGGAGAGCGCATCGATCGTCTGCCGCATGGTCTCGAGCGCCTGAAGCTTGGAGGCATCGATGGTATCGATGGTGGCGTAGATATTGGCGAAGGCTGCCTGTAGCTTCTCGATGCTGACCGTCGCGCTCGCCGCCTGCTCGTGCACGCCGGCGGATTGCTGGCGCAGCATCGCCGAGGTGCCCTCGATCATGTCGGCGGTCGTTTCGTTCAGTGCGCCGATCTGATCCAGCACGAGCTTCTGGTTGACCAGGCCCTGCGCCGTCATGACCGCCGTGCGCAGCGCGGACACCGTGGTCGTGGTCGCGCGGTCGACGCCCTTGACGAGCTCGAGATTGTTCTTGCGGACGAGCTCGAGCGCCAGGTAACCCTGGGCGCTGACGGCAAGCTGGGTGGCGAGATCCTGAGTTTTCTGGCGAACGTAGAAGAGGCAGTCCTCGCGCAACGTCTTGGACCGCTCCGGATCTTGCTCCTGCACCTCCTGGATGCGAGCATCCAGTGCGGCATCCATGCGGCGGGCGAGGTAGAGATATTGCTTGAGCCGATCCATGACGGCCCACAAGTTGAGCTTCTCCTGCTCGATCGCGGCATTGTCCTTGAGCAGCTCGTCCTGCCCCCGGTACAGCGCCTGCACGATCGCGTTGAGATGACCCTGGGCCGACTCGTACTTGCCGAAGTAATCGCGCAGCCGGTTGCCCAGCGGCAGGACGCCGAAGAGCCGGCGACGATCGAGCAGCCCGCGGTCCGACGGGTCGAGATCTTCGACCGTGCGGCGCAGTTGGAGGAGAGCGCTGGAGACGGAGGATTTGTCCTGCGCGCGGGCCAGCGCGCCGACCGGCCGATCGAGCATCCGATTGGACACGCTGGCGGACTGCTTGATCTCTTCGTTGCCGAGCGCGTGGATGCCGTCAACCTTTTTCTTGAAGGCTTCCGAACGAGGATCAGCGGCCAGCAGCGCGTCGAGGTAGGTAGCCACGGCGGCGTCGAGGCGCGCGGTCGTTTGTGGGTCGAGCGTGATCATTGGGGCAGGGGTCGCGGACGGGTCGGCTGGCGTCAGAGAAAGGTCAGAGTTCGCCTCGACCGTCGTGCGCATGGACTCGCTCCTTTTGCTAAGCCCGTGGGCGGATACGGAATGGTTTTTCCCGAAAATCGGCCTTCTCACACGTGAAAAATCGCTCCCCGTGCCCGGATACGTCGAAGTGAATTCGGGACAGCAACGGTAGGCTTAGAGTTGTGAAGGCCAGCGAGATGGACGGGCGCATGTTCCTCGAGGGGGCGCGGGTATGGGCACGGGCAGGCGCGACCACCGACGCCATCGATCCGGCCACCGCGGAGGCATTCGCCAGGGTGGCCCTGGGCGACAAGGCTGATGTCGACGCGGCGGTGGCGTCCGCCAGGGCGGCGGCAGGCGGCTGGGCGGGGCTGGCGCCAGTGCGCCGCGTTCGACTCTTAAACCGGCTCGCCAGCTTGCTCCGCGAGCATAGCCGGGAGTTGGCCGAGATGGAGAGCCTCGATGTCGGCAAGCCGTTGCGCCAGGCGGAAGACGACGTCGCGGCGGCCGCCGGCTACTTCGAATACTTCGCCGGCGTTGCCGACAAGGTCTTCGGCTCGAGCATTCCCCTGGGAAAAGGCTTCGTCGACTTCACGCTTCGCGAGCCGTTGGGCGTTTCGGCCCAGATCGTTCCCTGGAACTACCCGCTGCGGCTGGCCTCGCGGGGGATCGCGCCCGCACTGGCCTGCGGCAATGCCGTCGTGGCAAAACCGGCCGCGGAAGCAGGCCTCAGCATCATCCGGCTCGCGGAGCTGGCGGTCGAGGCGGGCCTGCCGCCCGGCGTCTTCAATGTGGTGACCGGTGGGAGAGAAACCGGCGCGGCGCTTGCCTCCCACCCGGGTATCAACCACATCACCTTCACGGGTTCGGTCCCGACCGGAATCGCGATCATGAAAGCCGCCGCGGACAATGTCGTGCCGGTGACGCTCGAACTCGGCGGCAAGTCGCCGAACATCGTCTTTGCCGACGCCGACCTGGAACGGGCCGCCGCCTCTGCCGCCACCACGTTGATGCAGAACTCGGCGCAAACGTGCACCGCGCCGACTCGACTCTTGCTCGAGGCGCCGGCTCATGACCGCTTCGTCGAGCTGCTCGCGAAGCGGATCGCGACGATCCGCTTGGGCCGGGGGCTCGATAACCCGGACATGGGCCCGGTGGTCAGCGAGCGCCAGATGGAGCGTGTCCTCGGCTTCATCGCCACCGGCGCGAAGGACGGGGCGAGGGCTGTGGTGGGTGGCCGCCGCGCGGACGGCGCAGGACTTAACCGCGGCTTCTTTATCGAGCCGACGCTCCTCGACCAGGTGGCCCCGGGGACGGCGCTGGGGCAGGAAGAGATCTTCGGCCCGGTGCTGACCGTCACGACCTTTGGATCACTGGATGAGGCGATCGACGTCGCCAACGGGACGCCCTACGGGCTCGTGACCGGGGTCTGGACGCGCGACCTGAGCCGGGCGCTGACCGTCGCCACCGCGGTGAAATCAGGACAGGTGCGCGTCAACAGCTACAGCGTCGAGGGCAGCATCGGCCTGCCCTTTGGCGGCTACAAGCGCAGCGGATTCGGGCGCGAGCAAGGCGTCGAAGCACTGGCGAACTACACCCAGGTCAAGAACGTGATGATCAACTTCGGTTGAGGTCGATGTCACCCTAATCGCGCGACATTTCGCCGACGCGCGCGCCGTCTGTGCCGTGGAGACTGGCGCGCGCCCCTCCCCTTGTGGCAGCGTTAGCGGCGGAGATGCTGCTCGAGCTCGTCCTTTTCTTTACGTTGGCCGCCGCGATCACGACCGCGGCGGTGATGGTTCCGGGACTGGTCCGAGCGCGCGGCTGGGCCGGCATCCCGCTCACACTCGCGATCTTGATCGCCGCCGGCTGGCTGACAGGGCTGATCGTGCACGATCCCGTGGCGGCGACCATTCTTCCGCTGTTCGGCGTGGGTGCCGTGATCGAGACCCGTCGCCACCTGCCGCAATGGAGCTTCCTCGCCGCTCAGCTGCTGTCGGCCTTGCTGGTGGCCTCCGTCGTCTACCTGATCTATGCGGGCGCCCAGCCATTTGTCGACCGCCTGGGGCTCCTGGGCATCGCCGGTTCGATCGTCCTGCTCCTGCTCGAGGCCAGCGCCCTGGCGCTCAGCGTCTATTACTTGTTCGAGATCCTGGACGTCTTCAGCCGATGGACCCGAACCGCCCATCGCGCCGAATCCTCGTATCAGCCTCCCGTGGCCATCCAGGTGCCCTGCTACAACGAGCCGATCGAGGTGGTGCGAGAGACCCTGGCCGCGCTTTCCCACCTCGATTACCCCAACGTCCTGGTCCAGGTCGTCGACAACAACACCAAAGACCCGCAGGTATGGCGTCCCCTCGAGGCACTCTGCGCCGAGCTGGGATCGCCCTTTCAGTTCATCCATCTCGATCCCTGGCCCGGCTACAAGGCGGGCGCGCTCAACGAAGCCACTCGCCGCTTGCCGGCGCACATCACCATCCTGGGCATCGTCGATGCCGATTACGTCGTGAGACCGGGCTTCCTGAAGGAGATGGTCGGCCACTTCGCCGATGACCGAGTCGCCTTCGTGCAGACACCGCAGAACTATCGGGATTGGAAGGACAGCGGCTACCTCCGCGGCCTCTTTTACAGCTACCGCTATTTCTTTGACGTCACGATGCCGGCCCGCGCCAACCGCAACGCCATCATCTTTGCCGGAACGATGGGCTTGATCCGGCGGTCGGCGCTGGAAGGGATCGGCGGTTGGGAGGAAAGCGTGATCACCGAGGACGCCGAGGCAAGCCTTCGCATGCTTGGGCTCGGTTCCGTCGGTGTCTTCGAGCCAACCGTCTGGGGCGAAGGCTTGATGCCACTGAGTTTCGATGGCCTCAAGAAGCAACGGTTCCGCTGGGCGCTCGGGGGCATCCAGATCCTGCGCCGGCAATGGCGGGAGCTGCTGCCGTTTACGCGACATCGGCTGCACCTCACCTGGGGCCAGCGCCTCCATTACCTCTTCGGCAGCGTGCACTGGTTCGGCGACCTGCTGACCGTCGGCTTCACCCTCCTCTTGCTGCTGACCGCCGTCGCCGCCACCATCCATCACCGGCTTCCCGTCCGTGAGCTGACCGGTCCGATCCTCATCGTGCCGCTCGCCTTCCTGGTAACCGGTGTGCTGCGTGGACTCTGGGCCTTGCGGCGGGCCGAGCAGTGCAGTTGGGGTGACGCGTTGCGCGCGCTCGGGATCTGGTTCGCCTTGAGTTGGGTTGTCACGCTCGCCGTCGTGCGCGGATTGCACAGCCGCCAGGCGGCCTTCTTGCGGACGCCGAAGCAGAAAGCCACAGGCAACCGGCTCTGGCCGGCGGTGCGCTCCTCCGCGGTGGAGTCGACGCTCGCGCTGCTCGCCCTCGTGGGGGCCATCGTGATGCTGCTTGCCGCACCCGCAGTCCCGACCGCCATCCTGGCGCTCATGCTCCTCTTTGAGGCCTGGATCTTTGGCAGCGCGCCGTGGGCGAGCTTCGCCGCGGAAGGGATCCAGCTGACCCCCTTCCGAAGGATCTACGGCCGGTCCGCACAGAACACCGGCGAGCGCCCCGACGTGGCGACGCGGGCCGCCGCCTTGATTCCCGGCGCGCTGGCCCTGGTCGTGATCGGTGTCCTGGCGTATGGCCTGCTCAACGCGCCGCCGGAAAGCGGCCCTCCGCGACAGGCCGACCTGCCAACGATCGGAAGCATCACGCAGCGGCAGCTGCCGGCGACCGGGCCGGCCCCGACTCCGTCGGCCGCCTCCACACCGACTGCGGCACCGACGCCGTCCCCGAGCCGGCCCCCCAGCCCAACGCCATCGCCGAGCGCGCCGTCGAGCCCCTAGGGCTGGTTCAGCTGCGCGAGCAAAGCCAATCCGTCGAGATCGTCAAGGTTGTACCACTGGAACATCACGCGCTCGATGCCAAGGGCCGACCACGCGCCGAGCTGCGAGGCCGCTTGATCCGGTGTGCCGACGATCCAGCCGCGTCGCCGCAGCTCCTCCGCCGCGGCTGCCGGCGGCACGCCCGAAAGCGCACCCAAAAATGACTGCATCCAGCGCCCCTTCTCGGCTACCTCCTTCGCATCGCGGCCGAGCAACGCGCCGCCCATCCAGGAACGCCGAATCGTCGTGGGGTCACGGCCAACCGCCCGGCAGTGTTCTTCGAGCTTGGCGCGCTTGACCCGATAGACCTCGGGCGTGTGGGCGTGACTGTTCCACTCGTCCGCCTCGCGAGCCACGATGCGGAGCAGCCGGACTTCGCCGTCACCCCCGATCAGGAGCGGAGGGGCCGGCTGTTGCTGCGGTCGTGGATAGGCGGCGGCGCCGCGCAGCGAGTAGTAGCGTCCGTCGAGATCGACCGGTCCACCGGTCCACAGGGCCTTGATGACGGCGATCCCCTCCTCGAAACGGTCGAAGCGTTCCTTGAGCGGTGGAAGCCCGATCCCAAACGCCTCGTGCTCGGCGACATTCCATCCGGCGCCGACCCCGAGGACCAGCCGGCCGTCGGAGAGCCGGTCGACAGCGGCGGCCATCCGGGCGAGCAGGGCCGGGTGTCGAAAGGTCATCGGGCTCACCAGCGGGCCGAACCGGATCCGGCGAGTCCGTTGCGCCAACGCCGTCAGCGACGTCCAGCATTCGAGCGCCGGTCGATGCAGGTCCCCACTGAGGCTGAAGAAATGATCCGAGCGCCAGAGCGAATCGAGGCCGAGCTGTTCGACACGATCAGCGATTCGAAACCAGTGCTCCCAGGTCAGTCCCTCCTGGGCTTCGATCATCACCGCGATCTTCATCGCTGCTGACGTTAACGCAACGAGCGCAGCGGCGACGCGTCTGGAATAGCGGCCGGGATGACGCGGTTACACCAGATGGAATGCCCGCGGTTACTGTCGACAGCATCCTGGCGCTGCCCCGAATCCCGGACCCGGACCGGGCCAGCACCGTCGAGCGTCCCGTACTGGCCATCACGACCGCGCCGAAGGGTGTCGAGGGCGAGGGCTTCCCGGTGCGGCGTGCCTTTTACGGGCTTGATCAACGCCACCTCGATCCCTTTATTCACATGGACCAGATGGGCGAGGTGGAATACGGTCCGGGTGAGCCGAAGGGTACCGCGTGGCACCCGCACCGCGGATTCGAGACCGTCACCTACATGATCGACGGAACCTTTCAACACCAGGACTCGACCGGCGGCGGCGGCCTCATCACCAACGGCGCGACGCAATGGATGACGGCCGGCGCGGGAATCCTGCATATCGAGCGGCCGCCCGAGGCGTTGATCGCGAGCGGCGGACTCTTCCACGGCATCCAGCTCTGGGTCAACCTTCCGTCCGGTCAGAAGTGGACGCCACCGCGCTACCAGGACATCGGTGCTACGCGTGTCATGCTGCTTTCTTCAGCTGACGGGGGCGCGCTGGTGCGCGTGATCGCGGGCGACCTCGCCGGTCACCGTGGACCAGGCGTCACCCACACGGCGATCACCCTGCTGCACGCGACCATCAATCCGGGAGCCGAGCTACGCCTACCGTGGCGCCGGGATTTCAACGGCCTTTCGTACGTTCTGGCCGGCCGCGGAACGGTGGGCGCGAAGCGGGCGGTGATCGGATCTGGTCAGCTGGCGGCGTTTGGCGCGGGCGACGTGATCAGCCTGACCGCCGACCTCGCGCAGGAAAGCCGCTCGCCGAACCTCGAGGTGCTGGTGCTGGGTGGTGAGCCGATCGGTGAGCCGGTTGCCTGGTACGGGCCATTTGTGATGAACACCCACGCGGAGCTGGCCCAGGCCTTCGACGACTACCGACGAGGCCGCATGGGCACGATTCCCGCAACCCGTATCGGCGGCTAGCCGCTCGAAGCTCGCGAAGGTGCTGGGCTAGTCCCCGCGCGGACCGCCGACCGGGTTCCCCTCGGCGTCGACGGTCTGCTGTGCGACCTGACTCATCGCAGAAGCGCCGTCACCCGGATACACGATGACGGGTGTCCCGATCGGCGCCCACTGGTAGAGCGTGGTCACGGCCGCCAGCGGCAGGTGGACGCAACCGTGGCTGGCGAAGGGACCGTTCTGCGAGCCGGGACCGAGCGTGGCGTCGGGTTGCCAGCTGGCATCGTGGAGGCCTTCGCCGTTATCGGTAAACCACAGCACCATCCGAACCGGGGTATCCGGGTACCACTCGGGCGAGCCCTTGGGCCACGGCGACTGCATCGTCCAGGGTGAGTCCTTGCGGGTGACCCGCATCGCGCCAATGTCGGTCGCGAGCGCTGGCCGACCAGTCGTCACGAGCGTATCGACAGTCACCCGACCGCGGTCGTACGCGATCAGCCGCTGCGCCTGCAGCGAGATGGTAATCAGCCGCGTCGGTCCGCTCTGCATCAGCTTCGCGTGGAGCTGCCTCGCGTAGTGTTGAATGCCCGCGTCCGCGAGCGCAAGGGACCTGGTATCGGCTGCGCCCAGCATCGCGCCGTAGCGCTCCAGCGCGGCATTCAGTCGATCGGCCCATCCGAGTTTGAGGAAAAAGGCGATCGTGGCGTCATTGCGACCGTCGGAAAGCGCGGCCCCTGCCGACACGCGCAGCGCCGCGGGATCGGCGTGGTAGCGCGCGCGGAGCTGGGTCGCCTCCGCCTGGACGGCGCCCTCCTCCGCGGCGCCGGGCGCGCTCGCGAGAGTCGCGTTCTGGAGTGACGGGCCATTCCGGGCGACCGCGTTCGCCCCGGGCACGCTCAGTCCGAGCGCCACCACCGCGACCGCGATCAGCAGGGTGCGCCGTGGCCGGGGGACCGGCCGCGCCATTTGCCCGACTAGCCGCGAACTCACGCTAGCAAACATAGTGTTAGTCCTATTGTAATATTCGTGCGAAGCACGGCGGCGGCGACCGTACCATTGGGTGGATGGCGCTGCGTTCCTATGCGGGCACGGTGCGGGCGCCCGAATTTCCGAAGGGCCTCGACTGGATCAACGTCGCGCGGCCGCTGCACATCGCCGATCTACGCGGACGGCTCGCCATCATCGACTTCTGGACCTTCTGTTGAATCAACTGTATGCACACGTTTCCGCAGTTGCGGACGATCGAGCGCAAATATGGCGACCGGGTGATCGTGATCGGCGTCCACTCGCCCAAATTCCCGGCGGAGCGCGAGACAGCGAACCTTCGCGAGGCCGTGCTGCGCTACCGCATCGAGCACCCGGTCGTCAACGACCGCGACTTCGCCGTCTGGAACCAGTTTGGCGGCCGCGCCTGGCCGACCTTGATGTTCGTCGACCCGCAGGGCCGCGTCATCGGCAAGCACGAGGGTGAGCTGCCCTTCGAACAGTTCGATCCGCTGGTTGGCGGGATGCTGAAGGAATTCGAGGAGCGCGGAATCCTCGACCCCAGCGCGGCCGCCATCGCGCTCGAGCAGATCCAGGAGCCGGCGCACACTTTGAAATTTCCGGGCAAGGTGCTGGCGGCAAAAGAGGCGCTCTATATCGCGGATACCAACCACCACCGGATCGTGCAGGCAGCCCTGGACGGCTCGATTCAGAAGACGTACGGCAGCGGCGATCCGGGACTTCTCGACGGTCCGGCCGGGCAAGCGGCGTTCCAGCAACCCCAGGGGATGGCGATGTCTGGTACGACGCTCTACGTCGCCGACACGGAGAACCACGCGATCCGGTCGATCGACATGGAGTCTGGTGCCGTGACGACGCTCGCCGGGACGGGGGAGCAAGCCCAGGGAGCCGCTGCGCCCGGCGGGCCGGGCCGCGCGACGGCGCTGAGCTCGCCGTGGGATCTGGCCCTGGCCGGTCGTCTGCTCTACATCGCGATGGCCGGCACGCACCAGGTCTGGTCGCTTGACCTCGATACCGGTGCCGTCGCGCCCTTCGCCGGCACGGGCCGCGAAGGACTCCTCGACGGACCGGCCGCAGAGGCATGGTTTGCGCAAGCCCAGCGGCCTTGCGCTGGCCGGCGCCTCCCTCTACGTGGCCGACTCCGAGGTGAGCGCGGTCCGTAACATCCAGCTGCCTACCAAGGTGGTGACCACGATCGCCGGCGAGGACCTCTTCGTCTTCGGCGACCAGGACGGTGAAGGCGACGCGGTTCGCCTGCAGCATCCCCTTGGGATCACGACCCGTGATGGCGTCCTGTTCCTGGCGGACAGCTACAACAACAAGATCAAACGCGTCGAGCCAGGACGCCGCGCGGTGACAACCTGGTTGGGCAGCGGGGCGGCGGGCTGCGGCGAGGGACCCGGCACCTCAGCCGCCTTCCGCGAGCCCGGCGGCGTCTGCGCCGGACTCAACGGCCTCTATATCGCGGACACGAACAACCACCGCATCGCCGTTGCCGATTGGGCGACCGGCATGGTCCGCACCCTGATCGGCGGCTGATCAACCCTCGGCCTTTACGGGCCGATGGAGCGCCAGTAGAATGGGGCCACCCTGGGGGGGCAGGGCGGAGGTCGGGGAATGCGGACGCTCTCGTTCCTTGGACTCGACGCCGCCGAGCGCCCGCGTTTGAGCGCGACGTCGATCCGTCAGCTTGCCCGGCTCGGCACCGTGGTGCGCTGGCCGGGCCTGCTCTTCGCCGCCATCCTGTCGTTGGCCGTGCCACCGCGGTCATCCGTCGGGCTGGCTCTCGTCCTGGTCTGGGTCACGCTCTACAACGCGTGGGGCATGATCGCCATCTCGAGAGCCGATGACCAGTCGATCTTGCGGATCGGCCGAGCCCTGACGCTACTCGATACCGTCAGCTACTTCCTGGTGCTCTTCGTCTTTGGCGGGGTCGGCGCGAGCACCAGCATCTACGCCGCCTACATTTTGCTCATCGTGTGGATGGTGGCCTACGACGGCGCCGAGGGGGCGATGCTCTGCGTCGGTATTTTCGTCCTCGGCATGATCGCCCTCCATGCGGCCCTCAATGCGGTCTACGGCCAGGGCTTTGCGAGCCGGGACGTCGTCTTGTGGAGCCTCATCATGGTCGTGGCCGGTGCCATCCTGGCGGCCTACGACCGAATCGTCATCGGGGGCGTGTTACCGCAGGCGCCTGGGAGCACTGCCGCGACCATCGAGACACCGGTGAGCAGCGCCGCTGTTCCCGCGGTTCGCCTGTCCCCTCGAGAGCAGGAGGTTTTGCAGCTGGTCTCGGAGGGCTACTCGAATTCGATGATCGCGGGTCGTCTCCACCTCAGCGAGAACACGATCAAGACCTACGTCGAAAATCTCCTGAACCGGTTCAACGCCCGCAACCGGGCCGAGGCCGTGGCGGCCGCGTCGCGGCAGAACCTGATCTAGAAAACCCGCCGTCTCCCCCGTTCGGCCTCCCCCGATTGGACCCGCGTGAGCCCCATCTTTCATCACCCTGGGGGATGCCGGCCGCGACGCCAGCACCGTAGGCTGTTGCCAGTGGGGGCGCCGATCGATCCGGGGGGCGCTCCGATGGCGACCAGGATGGTGGGGGGTTTCATCCTGGTCGCCTTTTTTCTGTGTGGCCTCCTCGCCTGGCCGGGACGGCGCCGCTGGCCGGTCTGGTTGATCACCGGCCTCTGCGGCTCGCTCTGTGCGGCACTGGCGCTCACCCTGGCCGACACGGCGGATGGGGTGGTGGCGCCGTTGCGGCTAGGCGCGGTGGCGCTCACCGCCGGCTTCCTCGCGACCGCCGCGGTACGCGATCTCCGCGACCCGCTGCGCTGATCGCTCGCGGCGATCTCGCCGCCTCGCCGCCTTGACCAAGTGAGTGGCTGTCAGGTATTGTTATATCCGTACTGTTAGCAACACCTTGTGGAGGGATTGGCAAATGATCCTGTTCCTGATCCTCTTGGTCCTGGCCGCCGCCGGGGTCGGCCTCTACGCGACAGAGAACACCGGCACGCACGACGTCACGCTCTGGCAGTGGCACTGGTCCGCGGTCCCCGACTGGGTCCCGGTCGTCGTGACCGCCGCCGTCGTCGGCGGCCTGTTCGTGCTCTACATGCTCTACTCGGGGCTGGTGCACGGCGTCCGCGTCGGCTCGATGCGCCGGCGGGTCACGACCCGCGAATCGACGATCAACGACCTTGGCCGCGAAAACCAGCGATTGCGTGAAGAGAACGCCCGGGTCCGCAGCGAGCTTCGCGGCATGGACCGCGGCGTGGCGGCGACGAACGACCGCCGCGTACTGGAGACGCCCGCGCGGGAGCCGGTGCCCACCTACGGGAACGCCAATCGCGACGCCAACAGTGAACCGGTCGGAGCGAACGCAGCGGTGGACCGCTCCCGCACGGCACCCTACCGGCCGCGCGTGACGTTTGGCGAGCGTGTTCGCGCATTCTTCACGGGACGGGAACCGGCGGGGTCCTGACGCGGACCTTCCCGTGTGGTCCTCGTGAAGTACAGGGTCTCGGCGACGGGGCCCTGATTTTTCTGTCGCTGCGTTGCCCGGCTTGACAGCCAGCACGCCCTGTCAGCTAAATTGATACCGTCGATAGCAACTGGCGAATCGCGGGCCTGACGCTCCTCGGTGAGACGTCCCGTTCAAAGGAGGCGAGAAATGCCGGCAAGCGGCAAGCGAGGCTTCGGTTCCATGGATGAAGCAAAACAGCGGGAAATCGCCAGCAAGGGTGGCCAGGCCGCGCACCTGAAGGGCTCGGCGCACGAGTTCTCCTCCGAGGAGGCCCGGCAAGCGGGCAGCAAGGGCGGCAGGGCGGCGCACGAAAAAGGATCGGCGCACGAGTTCTCCTCCGAGGAAGCGCGAGCGGCCGGGCGCAAGGGCGGCGAAGCTTCGAGCCAGGATCGCACCCGCATGGCCGAGATCGGCCGCGAGGGCGGTAAACACTAGAAACGCGAAGGAGGAAACCCCGGTCGGGGCTCCCTCCCTAATCGTTTACAGCGCGCCGACCAGTTCCTGGATGCGCGCCTCCGAGAGCGTGACGTCGGAAAGGGTCCCGGCGAAGTAGGCATCGTACGCCGCCAGGTCGAGCAGGCCGTGACCGCTAAGGTTGAAGAGAATGGTCGGCGACTCGCCGCGATCGCGCGCCTTGACGGCCTCGTCGATGACGGCGCGGATCGCGTGGGCGCTCTCCGGCGCGGGAATCGTCCCCTCGGCCCGCGCAAACTGCACGGCGGCGTCAAAGACACTGCGTTGCGGGTAGGCGACGCCCTCGATGTAGCCGTGATCGACGAGTGCCGATACCAGCGGCGCCATCCCGTGGTAGCGCAACCCACCGGCATGGATGCCATCTGGAATGAAGTTATGGCCAAGCGTGTGCATCTTCACCAGCGGCGTCATCTCGCCCGTGTCGCCAAAATCGTAGGTGTATTTGCCGCGCGTGATCGACGGACACGCCTCCGGCTCCGCGGCAAGGAAGCGCGTCTTGGTGCGTCCCTGTATCCGGTCGCGCAGGAACGGAAAGGCCAGGCCCGAGAAGTTACTTCCACCGCCGACGCAGCCGACCACGATGTCCGGCATCGCCTCGGCGCGCTCCATCTGCAGCAACGCCTCCTCCCCGATGATCGTCTGGTGCATCAGCACATGGTTGAGGACGCTACCGAGTGAATACTTCGTGTCGTCGCGACCGGCGGCGTCTTCCACCGCCTCGGAGATCGCGATGCCCAGGCTGCCGGTGGAATCCGGGTTCTCGGCGCGGATACGCCGCCCCACCTGAGTGCGGTCAGACGGGCTCGGGACGACTTCGGCGCCCCAAACGTGCATCATGCTCTTGCGGTAGGGCTTCTGCTCGAAGCTGATGCGGACCATATAGATCATGCATTCGAGGCCGAAGAGCTTGCTGGCAAACGCCAGCGCGCTCCCCCACTGCCCGGCTCCGGTTTCGGTCGAGAGCCGTTTGGTGCCCTCGGCTTTGTTGTAGAACGCCTGCGCCACCGCCGTGTTCGGCTTGTGCGAGCCGGCCGGACTGACGCCTTCGTACTTGTAGTAGATCTTCGCCGTCGTCTTCAACTCCCGCTCCAACCGGCTGGCGCGCATCAGCGGTGTTGGCCGCCATAGCCGCAGTGCGTCCTGCACCGGGCTCGGAATGTCGATGTATCGCTCCTGCGAGACCTCCTGCTTGATCAGCTCCATGGGGAAAAGTGGGGCGAGGTCTTGCGGACCGATCGGTTGCTTCGTGCCTGGATGTAATGGCGGGCTTCCCGGAAACGGCAGGTCCGCCTGGATGTTGTACCAGCGCGTCGGCATCTCTCGCTCGTCGAGCAGGATCTTGGTGGCGGCTTCGGGCGCGTGAATGCTCATTGGCTAGCTCCCTCCTGTAGTGCCTAGGTTTTAGCATGGACGGCACCTTGATGCAAAGGCCCGATCAGCCCGCCATGCTGGCCGCCCTGGAACGCCTGGTCGCAACCGAGTCGCCCTCCTCGGACAAGACGCGCTGCGACGCCTGCGCGGACGAGATCGCCAAACTCTTCCAGCAACGGCTCGGGGTGGCCGCCATCCGGCACCGACGGCCGGACGCCGGCGACCACCTCGAGATCCGCATCGGCGAAGGCAGCGGGCCGGTCGTGTTGCTGTGCCACCACGACACCGTCTGGCCGGAAGGCACGCTCGGGCGGTTGCCATTCCACGTCCAGGGCGATCGCGTCACCGGCCCCGGGAGCTATGACATGAAAGCCGGCATCGTGGAGGCCGCCTTTGCGCTCGAGCACGCGCGGCCACGTCGACCGGTGGTGGTCCTGTCGACATCCGACGAGGAGATCGGCAGCGCCAGCTCGCGGGGGTTGATCGAGGAAACGGCGCGCCAGGCGGTCGCCGTGCTGGTCCTGGAGCCCGCGGTCACCGGTGGCGCCATCAAGACCGCCCGCAAGGGCATCGCGGATTTCGTCCTCGAGGTGGATGGCCGGGCGGCCCACGCCGGGGTCGAACCGGAGAAGGGGGTGAGCGCGATCGAGGAGCTGGCGCACCAGGTGCTGGCCTTGAAGAAGCTGGCGCGACCGGCCCTGGGGACGACGATCAACGTCGGGGTCGTGGGGGGCGGGACGCGGCCCAACGTCGTGGCGGCGCACGCCCGGGCGGAAATCGATGTCCGATTCGCGCGCGCCTCCGAGGCGGAACGCGTGGTCGCCGCCATCCAGGGCCTGCAGCCCAACCTGGAGGGAGCCCGCCTTCGCATCAGCGGCGGCATCGACCGTCCGCCCATGGAGCGCAGCCCCGGCGTCATCCGGCTGGCACAACTCGCCCAACGCCTCGCTACCGACGTGGGCTTCACCTTGAGCGAGATGAGCACGGGCGGCGCAAGCGATGGCAACTTCACCGCCGCCATGGGTGTGCCGACCCTCGATGGCCTGGGACCCGACGGCGGCGGCGCTCACGCGGACTCGGAGCACCTGCTGGTGGAGAGCTGGCTGCAGCGCACCCAGCTGTTGAGGCTGTTGATCGAGGCGTTGTAGCCACCGGAGCAATCCCTCAGGCAGCCGGCTGGCCACTCAGTAAGCCGGCTGGCGAATGAGGCGTGACGGGTTCTGGCGACTTGACGAGGCGCGGACCGCCTGTGTTAGGGTTGACGACGGTCCGTTACGCCCCGTTCTAGCTCATCGCCTCCTCCCGTCTTCGCCGCGGACCAGAAGGGTTGGCGTTTCCACTGCCGGAGGGAAGGCTTCTTGAGCGTTACATCGTTTATTGGTATTGTGTCAAAGGCTCGTGCCCATATCTTGCGGTTGACCAGCGCCAAACTCCAGGATCTTGTGGCCTCTGATTGGGCCGCGCGGGCGGTCCTGCGTTACTGGCGCCTCCGGGCCCATACATTCTCCGCACTCAGAGTGCTGCGTCAGCATCGCCGGCGACCGTCAGTGAACCTCGTAGGCCACATGCTGGTCCTCGGATTGGGATTCGTGCTGGTCGTCCCCGGCATGAGCGGCCGGACCGAGCCGACCCGGGCCATTGCCGCCCAGCATTCGGGCTACGTCGCCAGCGCCGCGACGTGGACGACCGCGGCACGCGCCCGCAATGCCGTGGAAATGCGCGAGGTTGCCAAGGCGTCAACGCTCGAGGAACGACCAGCGCCGCCCGTGATCGAGGCGGCTCCCGCGATTGGCACACGGGTCGCGCCGAAGCCGGCGCAAGCCAGCACCTTTACGCCCCCTCCTGGATCTGGCGGGGATGGCCTGGCCGCCATCTATGCCGTCTTTGGGAACAGTCCTGGCCTCAGCTGGGCCTTGCGCGTGGCCAACTGCGAGAGCCATTACAACCCGCTCGCGATCAACCGTTCGAGTGGCGCCAGCGGACTCTTCCAGTTCATGCCATCCACCTGGAATGCCAACTTCCCGGGCCAGAACATCTGGGACCCGTATGCTCAGGCGCGCGCGGCGCTGGTCTTTTACAACGCCGGACGTCAGAGCGCCTGGACCTGTAAGTAACGCCTCGCGAGCCCGCTAGGGCGCGCGCACGCCCGGAGCCGGCCTCGGCCGTCGCGCACGCATGCCACCGGCACTGGCGCGCTAGCATGTGGCCCGTGCCGCCCCGCGCATCAGCCTCCCCGCCGCCGGTCGACATCCGCCTCGTCCGCACACACGACGAGTTCGCCGCCTGCGAGGCGATGAGTCGGGACATCTGGGGCGCCGCCGAGCGCAACGTCGTGCCGCGCGAGTTGCTCCTGACGATGC
>Ga0209471_1000927_pt1 | contig 18242 bp, 15 predicted proteins | sample GraSoiAngelo_128_FD_185885 | JGI IMG/M metagenome (GOLD analysis project Ga0209471, IMG submission 185885) | Grasslands soil microbial communities from the Angelo Coastal Reserve, California, USA - 14_0927_12_20cm (SPAdes) (version 2) | ecosystem: Environmental > Terrestrial > Soil > Grasslands ...
CGCGACGGTCAGCGCCCGCCACGCCGCCGAGCGCCGCCCGCGCCAGAGCAGGTGCCGGCCCAGCGCGTGCCAATCGTGCGCCTCCATGGCCGGGTCGGCTCCCCGGAGCCGGTGCAGTAGGCGGTGCAACAGGTGCTGCAGGCTCAGCACGTCCTGGCGGTTGTGTTCGAGGGTGGGTTCCAGGGTGGTGCTCCAGCCGTTGCGGAGGTAGTCGAAGTAGGCCTGCGGGATCAGGTGCCCGGGCACGTCGTCCTCGCGCTCGAAGCCCAGGAGCCGCTCCTCGACCGCGCGCAGCGTGCAGGCCTCCAGCCGCGGTTTGAGCAGGCCGCGGACCAGGTGCAGGAGATCCAGGTGCCGGCCTTCGGTCAGTTCCCCGGGCATCCGGGCCATGAGCCAGCGGGTCCGCAGTAGAGGCAGGTCGAAGGAGAGGCCGTTGTAGGTCGCAAGGCCGGGGGTGGCCCGCAATTCGGCGTCCAGAGCGGCGAGAAAGGCGGGCTCGTCGCTGGGCTCGGCGAGGAAGAGCTGAACCAGCTCCACGCCGTTGGGGTGAGGCCGGGCCACGGCGGCGGTGAAGACCTGGGTGCCGGTGCCACCCGCCAGCCCCGTCGTCTCGGTGTCGAGGAAGCTGAAGTCGTCCGCCTGCAGGCCGCCCAGCTCGGAGCGGGCATCGGCCCGCTCGAGACGCCCAACCGGCAGCACCTCCGCCCAGCGCCAGGTGAGGCCGTACTCGTTCTCCACCGGCTCGAAGCCCCGGGGCGGGATGCGGCGTGGCGGTTCGAAGGGAGCCGTCCGGCCGGCCGGGCGCCGGGGGAGGCTGCCTAGGCTGCCAAGGCGCTGGCGTAAAGCATCGACAGACACGCCTCTTTGGCTCCTTCCACGTTCTGCAGGGGGCCGACGCAGGACGGGCAGCCGGTGGCGCACGGACACTCCTCGACCAGCTGCGCCGCCGAGCGAAGCAGTTCGTCATGGAGCTCATAGAGGCGCGCCGCATACCCGACCCCGCCGGGGTAGACCTCGTAGACGGTGACGGTCGGCCTGGACGTGAACGGGGAGCGGACCTCGGGCAGGGCGCCGAGGTCCCGGGGATCGCACATGAGGCGCAGGGAGGCGACGTGGCGCAGGGCGTGGGCCATGCCCTGCAACCCCGCTTCCATTTGGTCGCGATCGAGACCGGCCCAGGCGTCGTCGTCGAGGCTGGTCCAGTAGGCGGTGGTGTGCAGCGTCTGCTCGGGCAGGTGGATGGGGCCGGAGCCGATGTTCTCGTGGGTCTGGAAACGGATCTTCTTGAACATCGTCGCCAGCGAGGTGACTTTTATCTCTCCGTGGGACCGGTCGAGCCGAATTCCGTCGGGGCCGGCGAAGGCGTCCAGGACCCGGATCGAGACCGAGTTGAGGGCGGTCGTGTAGTAGTCGACCTGGACCGGGCGGACGTAGGCCTTCTTCTCCTCCCAGTCGAGCCGGTCGACGTGGTACTGGGCTCCTTCCTGGAGGTAGATGGCCTCCTCGTGGAGGAGCGTCGGCGCCGAGAACTGGTCCATCTCTCCGATCACGTCCGGCCGGGGTTGGGAGGTGTCGACGATGACGACGTTGTCCGCCGCCATCCGGCGCAGCGACACCCCCTCGGCCGGGAACGACTCCCGGTTCCAGTACCAGCGGCCCCCCGACTGGCTGGCTACCCCGTCCTCCTGGAAGAGCTCCAACAATGGCCCGACGTCAGCCTCTCCGAACCGCTCCTGGTCGGCGAAGGGCAGCTCGAAGAGCGCGGCCTGCAGGTGCCCGGCCTGGACCAGCAGGTTATCCGCGTCGATCAGCCCCTCCTCCGGGCTCGAGCCCAGGAAGTATTCCGGGTGGCGGACTATGAACTGGTCGAGAGGGCTGCTGGAGGCGACGAAGACGGCCACGCTCCCGCTCCGCCGGCCGGCGCGACCGAACTGCTGCCAGGTGCTGGCGATGGTGCCCGGGTAGCCGACCAGCACCGCCGCCTGGAGGCTGCCGATGTCGACTCCCAGCTCCAGCGCGTTGGTGGAGACGACGCAGGTGACCTCGCCGCTGCGTAGCCCCGCCTCGATCTCGCGCCGCCGCAGCGGCAGGTAGCCGCCTCGATAGCCGCGGACCCTGCGCTTGGTGTCAAGGCGTGGCGCCAGCGAATGCTGGAGGTAGGAGAGCATCACCTCGACGCTGACCCGCGACCGGCAGAAGGCGATGGTCTGGATGCCCTGTTTGATCCAGGGCGAAGCGATCCGGCAGCCCTCCAGCAGGCTGGAGCGGCGCACCCCCAGGGAGCGGTTGACGAGCGGCGGGTTGTAGAAGACCAGCCGTCGCTCGCCACGCGGGGCGCCGTTGCGCTGGATCAGCTCGACGTTCTCCTCCTCCAGCAGCCGCTCGGCCAGTTCACGCGGGTTGGCGATGGTGGCGGAGGCGCAGAGGAAGCGCGGCGAGGAACCGTAGAACTCGCAGATCCGCTTCAGCCGCCGGACCACGTTGGCGACCTGGCTGCCGAAGAGCCCCCGGTAGGTGTGGAGCTCATCGATGACCACGAACTCCAGGCCGCTGAACAGCTTCCGCCAGCGGGTGTGGTGGGGAAGGATGCCGGTGTGGAGCATGTCCGGGTTGGTCAGGACGATGTGCCCGGCTTCGCGGATTGCCGTGCGCTGGCCGGCCGGTGTATCGCCGTCGTAGGTGTGGACCAGGAGCCGGACCGGCAGCCGTGCGGTCATCTCGCCGAGCTCGACCATCTGGTCCTGCGCGAGCGCCTTGGTCGGGAAGAGGTAGAGCGCGCGGCTCTCCGGCCGCTCCAGGATCCGCTCCAGGACCGGCAGGTTGTAGCAGAGTGTCTTGCCGCTGGCGGTGGGGGTGACGACCACGAGGTGGCGGCCGGCGCGGGCGGCCGCGCGGGCGTCGGCCTGGTGCGAGTAGAGGCGATCGATGCCCCGGCTGCGGAGCGCCAAGGCGAGGTCCTCGGGCAGGTCGGAGGGAAGCTCGACCAGCTCCGCAGGCGAACCGGGGATGGTGTGGTCGAGCGTGACCTCACCGGGGAAGGAGGCTGGATCGAACGGGGGCAGAGCCACCCGCGAACGCTAGTCGAACACTTGTTCGGCTGTCAAGGGCCTGGATCTGTTGTGTTAGGTTCGTTGCCGACCAATTCCTTGGCCGGGATTGCTTTCCCGCTGGTCAACCTCTGCCGGACTGTCGGGATCTCGACCAGGCTGTCCTTACGCCATAGGGGTGAGGGTTATCAAAGAAGACGCGAAGGCGGGCTATCGCCCCGGTTCCGTACGTGACTTCGAGCGGCTCTACCGGGCGACCTATGGCCGCCTGTTGGGGACGGTCGTCGTCATGCTCGGCGACCGGGCGGCGGCCGAGGACTGCCTCCACGAGGCTTACCTGAAGGCCTTCCGCCGCTGGCCGGACTGGCGGCCCAAGGCCCCGGCCGAGGCCTGGCTGCACCGGATCGCCGTCAACGAGGCGCTCTCCTATCGGCGCTGGGCGAAGCTGCGGGGGGTCGGCGAGCTGCTCCGCCGGCTGGGCCGGCCGGCCGAGTCGGACCGGCGGGCGCGCTCTCCAGCGACTTCCTGAAGGCCCTTCGCAAGCTGCCTCCCAAGCAGCTCGCGGCGATCGTCCTGCGCCACTATCACGGCTACACCAACCGGGAGATCGCGATTGCCCTGGGTGTGCCCGAACGCACCGTGGCCTCGCGCCTGGCATCCGCTCGGGAACGCCTCCGGCGGGAGCTTGGATCCGAGTTCTCGGGCAGATCGGGTACTTCGCCTCCGGCAGGCGTTTCCCTGGATGAGGAACCCCTAGATGCCTGACCGCTTCGAGAACCTGATCGAGTCCCGGCTCAAGGCTGAGCTGGATCCGATCGTGAACACCGCCCTGGCTCCCCGGGCGGGCACCTTCGCATGGATCGCGAGCGGACGGAAGCCGGAGCTGTCCTCCACCCGCCGGCTCACGCTGGCGGCGGCCGCCGGCCTTGCCCTGGGGGGCGGCGTGATGGCGGCGACGGCATTTACCGGGAGCGCGAGCCCGACCGTATGGACCCGCCAGGTCCAGGCCGTGGTCAGCCAGTGCCGGGTGGTCTTCGACCCCGGTGAGCGGGGCGTAGGCCACTGTGCCGACGACGGGATCGCGACCGCGACCCAGAACCAGACCCAGACCGTCCCCATCACTCGGGCGGTGCCGGCAGGGACCGGACCTCAGACAGCTCCGGGACCGGCCGCTCCCACCCAGGTGGCCGGCCCGGCGGCCGCACCACCGACCAGCGGCTCCTCGAAGGCGGCTCCGGTGCCCGTCACCGGCGGCGAAGGGGCCGCAACCGGCGGCAGCGTGGGTGTATCCCCATCCTCACCGCCGAATAAATAGCCTCCCTCCTCCCTACAGGGGCCCGGTTCCAGCTCGGAACCGGGCCTCTACTTTTTGCCGCCCCGGCTAACGGAGAGCCCGGCCGGGGACAATTGGGTGTTCCCGAACCACCTTGCCCAATGAATAAGCACCCAGCGGACCAGCTTCGAGGCCTCCTCGCGGAGAGGATCCTGATCCTCGACGGCGCGACCGGGACCATGTTCCAGCGCGAGCAGCTGCAGGAGGCCGACTACCGCGGCGACCGCTTTGCGCACCATCCGCGGCCGCTCCAGGGCGACCCCGACGTGCTCAGCCTCACGCGGCCCGACCTGGTCGAGAAGACGCACCGCGCCTACCTGGACGCGGGCGCCGACGTCATCACCACCAACACCTTCACCGCCACGCCCATCTCCCAGCGCGACTTCGGCCTCGAGGACCACGTCTACGAGATGAACAAGGCCAGCGCCGAGATCGCGCGGCAGGCGGTCTCCTCTTACCGGGAGCGCTTCGTCGCGGGCTCCCTGGGCCCGACCAACGTCACTCTCTCGATCTCGCCGAAGGTCGACGATCCCTCCTTCCGCTCCATCACCTACGACGAGCTCTACGAGGGCTACGCGGAGGCGGCGCGGGGCCTGCGCGACGGCGGCGTGGACTACCTGCTGGTGGAGACGGTCTTCGACACCCTGAACGGCAAGGCGGCCATTGCCGCCGCCCGGGCGGTGGCGCCCGAGCTGCCGCTGGTGGTGTCGGTCTCGGTAGTCGACCGGAGCGGCCGCAACCTCTCCGGCCAGACCGTCGAGGCGTTTTGGGTCTCCATCGAGCACGCGCAGCCGCTGGCCGTCAGCATCAACTGCTCGCTCGGAGCCGCCGAGATGCGGCCCTACCTGGCCGACCTCGCGCGGATTGCGACGGCGCCGGTCTTTTGCTACCCCAACGCGGGCCTCCCCAATGCCTTCGGCGGCTACGATCAGCAGCCGCCGGAGACGAGCGGCCTGCTGCGGGAGTTCGCCGAGGCTGGGTTCGTGAACGCGGTCGGCGGCTGTTGCGGCACCGGTCCGGAGCACATCGCGGCCATCCGCAAGGCGATCACGGGCATCCAGCCACGGCGGCTTCCGACCGCCCTGCCGAGGACCCGGTTCAGCGGCATGGAGCCGTTTGAGATCGGACCCGACACCAGCTTCGTCGTCATCGGCGAGCGGACGAACGTCACCGGCTCGGCGCGCTTCAGGCGGCTCATCGAGTCCGGTGACTTCGCCGGCGCCGTCGACGTGGCACTGGAGCAGGTTCGGGGCGGGGCGAACCTGCTGGACGTGAACATGGACGCCGACCTGCTCGACTCTGACGCAGCCATGACGCGCTTTCTGAACCTGCTTGCGACCGAGCCCGAGGTGGCCCGCCTGCCGATCATGGTCGACAGCTCGCGCTGGTCGACGTTGGAGGCGGGACTCAAGTGCCTGCAGGGCAAAGGAGTCGCCAACTCGCTGAGCCTCAAGGAAGGCGAGCAGGCCTTCCTCGAGCAGGCGCGCAAGGTGCGCGCTCTGGGTGGCGCCGTGGTCGTCATGGCCTTCGACGAACAGGGCCAGGCGGACAGCGCCGAACGCAAGGTCGCCATCTGCGAGCGCGCCTATAAGCTCCTGACCGAGCAGGCGGATTTCCCGCCGGAGGACATCGTGTTCGATCCGGCGGTGCTGGCCATCGCCACCGGCATGGAGGAGCACGCGGGCTACGCAAAGGCCTTCATCGAGGCCCTGACCGAGATCAAGAGGCGCTGCCCGGGCGTCCGCATCTCGGGCGGGATCTCCAACCTCTCCTTCGCCTTCCGCGGCAATGACGCGGTCCGGGAGGCGATCCACTCGGCCTTCCTCTACCACGCCATCCAGGCCGGGCTCGACATGGGCATCGTCAACGCGGGACAGCTGGCCGTCTACGAGGACATCCCGGCCGACCTGAAAGAGCTGGTCGAGGACGCCATCTTCGACCGCCGTCCCGACGCCACCGAGCGGTTGGTCGACTTCGCGCGCACCGTCGAGGGCGGAGCCACCAAGCGAGAGCTCGACCTCGGCTGGCGCGAGGCGCCCGTGGAGGCGCGGCTCTCGCATGCGCTGGTGCACGGGATCGTCGACTTCATCGAGGCCGACGCCGAGGAGGCGCGCGTCAAATACGCGCGGCCCCTTTCGGTGATCGAGGGCCCGCTGATGGACGGTATGAAGATCGTCGGCGACCTCTTCGGCGCCGGGAAGATGTTCCTGCCGCAGGTCGTCAAGAGCGCGCGCGCGATGAAGCGCGCGGTGGCCTACCTGGAGCCGTACATGGAGGCCGAGAAGGACGCGGCCGACCGCCAGGCTCGCGGCAAGATCGTGATGGCCACGGTCAAGGGCGACGTCCACGACATCGGGAAGAACATCGTGGGGGTCGTGCTCGGCTGCAACAGCTACGAGGTCATCGACCTCGGCGTGATGGTGCCCGCCGACCGGATCCTGGACACGGCAGTGGCGGAGAACGCCGACGCGATCGGGCTCTCGGGGCTGATCACGCCCTCGCTGGACGAGATGGTGAACGTCGCTAAGGAGATGGAACGCCGGCAGCTGAAGATCCCCCTGCTGATCGGCGGCGCGACCACCTCCAAGCAGCACACGGCGGTCAGGATCGCTCCCGCCTACAGCGAGCCGACGCTGCACGTGCTCGACGCGTCACGGGTGGTGGGCGTGGTCTCCGACCTGCTCGACCCGGTCCGCGGCGGCATCCTCGACCGGGACAACCGCGAGCTTCAGGAGAAGCTTCGCGAGCAGCACGCCGGCAAGGCGACCCGACCGCTGCTGCCCCTGGCGCGCGCACGCGACCTGCGCGCCCGCCTCGACTTCTCCGATCTGCCCATTCCGGAGTTCACCGGGACGCGGATCGTGGAGCCGGGCCTGGAGGTCCTCCGCGAGTACATCGACTGGACCTTCTTCTTCCACGCCTGGGAGCTCCGCGGGCGCTTCCCCGCCATCCTCGACCACCCCCAGATGGGCCCGGCCGCGCGCGAGCTGTACGAGAACGCGCAGCAGCTGCTCGACGAGATCGTCAACGACCGCAAGCTGCGCGCGCGAGGCGTCTACGGCTTCTGGGCCGCACAGGCCGAGGGCGATGACCTGCTGCTGGAGAATGGCGTCCGCTTCCCGATGCTTCGCCAGCAGGTCGAGCACGGCGAGGAGCGCCCCTATTACTCGCTCGCGGACTTCATCTCGCCCGACGGTGGCGACCACCTGGGCGCGTTCGCGGTGACGGCCGGGCTGGGCGCGGACGAGCTGGCCCGGCGCTACCAGGAGGAGGGCGACGACTACCGCTCGATCATGGTCAAAGCCCTGGCCGACCGTCTCGCCGAGGCTTTCGCCGAGTACCTGCACGAGGTTGTCCGCAACGAGTGGTACGACGACGCCAAGCTGCCCAAGGAGGAGCTGCTGGCCGAGAAGTTCCGGGGGATCCGGCCGGCGTTCGGCTATCCCGCCTGTCCGGACCATTCGGAGAAGGGGAAGCTGTTCGACCTGCTGGGGGCGGGACGGATCGGGATGACGCTGACCGAGACCTACTCGATGTTCCCGGCGGCCGCTGTCTCAGGGCTGTACTTCGCGCACCCGGACTCGAAGTACTTCGCGGTCGGCAAGGTGGGCCGGGACCAGGTGGCGGACTACGCTGGGCGCAAGGGCCTGCCGGTCGGGGAGACGGAGCGCTGGCTGACCCCGAACCTGGGGTACGAGCGGGACCAATAGAACCCCTGGTTTCCGCGCGGAAACACACCCCGTGCGCCTTTCCGCGCGGAAACGCTGTTTTTGGGCCCAGGCCGAGGTGGCACTAAAAAAGAGCCGGGCGGTTCGCGTCAACCGCCCGACCCCTCTGGGGGTTGTGGGCCGCTGGAGGAGTGGTGGTGACGGCCCGTTTTTGCGCTTGGTGTTGCGCGAGGCTTACGGTCGCGCCCTTGCCGGCTCAGGTCAACGACCTGGATCGTTGCCTGGCACAACCTGGATCACGGCTGGATTTCGTTCCTCAGCCGCGAGGCGCCGTGCGCCAGGTCTGGCCCTCGGATGTGTCGGTGACCTGGACGCCCAGGCTTGCCAGCTCTGCCCGGAGGCGATCGGCGGTAGCGTAATCCTTGGCCGCGCGGGCCTTCTGTCGCTGCGTCAATAGGTTGTCGGCGCCAATCGGGAGCTCGCCCGGTTCGGGCCCGCCGCGGGCGAGGTCCAGGCCGAGGACGCGGTCCCAGTCCAGCAGCAGAGCCGCCTTTGAGCCCGGCGCCCGGTCGGAGCGCACCAGCTCCGAGACCAGGGCCATCGCCGCCGGCAGGTCGAGGTCGTCGTTGATCGCCGCCAGGAACCGGTCGCCGAAGTCGCCTGTCGGTCCCTCCGGACCGCTGCGCCAGTCGGCGACCCGCTCCCGAAGTTGGACCAACGCCCGACCAGCGCCCGCCAGCCCGTCAGGGCTGAAGTTGAGCGGCGCCCGGTACTTGGCCTGCAGCGCCAGGTAGCGGAAGGCGAGCGGATCGTGGCCCTGCTCCTCGAGCTCGGTGATCCGGAAGAAGTTGCCGGCCGACTTGGCCATCCGCGTCCCGCTCAGGAAGAGCAGCTGGCCGTGCACCCAATGGTTCACGACCCGGTGGCCGGTCACCCCCTCCGACTGCGCGATCTCCGCCTCGTGGTGTGGGAAGACGTTGTCGGCCCCGCCGGTGTGGATGTCGAAGCGCTCCCCGAGCAGCGCCATCGACATCGCCGAGCACTCGATGTGCCAGCCCGGGAAGCCGGGCCCCCAGGGGCTGTCCCAGACCTGGAGGCGCTTGTCGCCCCGCTTCCAGAGGCTGAAATCGAGCGGGCTTCGCTTGCGATGGTCGGGTTCGCCCTTGGTGCCCGCCAGCAGCTTGGCCGTGGTGTTGCGGGAAAGCCTCCCGTAGTCCGGGAAGCTGGAGATGTCGTAATAGACGTTGCCCCCGGACTCGTAGGCGTGGCCCTTCTCCAGCAGCAGGGCGACCAGCTCCACCATCCGGGGCACGTACTCGGTGGCCCGCGGAAACGCGTCAGCCCGGCGGATCCCGAGGCGAGCCTCGTCGTCGAGGAAGGCGTGGGTGTAGTGGGCGGCGATCTCCGCCGGCGACTTCTTCTCGAGGCGCGCCGACACCAGCATCTTGTCCTCGCCGCGGTCGAAGGTGTCGTCGGTCAGGTGGCCGACGTCGGTGATGTTCTTGACCTGGCGGACCTGGTAGCCGTTGTAGTCCAGGGTGCGGACCAGGAGGTCGGCGAACAGATAGGTGCGCAGGTTGCCGACGTGGGCATAGCGATAGACGGTGGGGCCGCAGGTGTAGATGGAAACCTGGCCCGGCTGGAGAGGTTTGAACTCCTGCTTCGACCGTCCGAGCGTGTTGTAGAGCCGGATCGGCGGCGCCAACTGGATTTCTATGCTAGCCACACCGAAATGAAGCCCCTCCGCCTCCACGGTCCGACCCTCGGCGCAGGCGACGTCGAAGGCCGAGTGCTGACCCACGACCTCGGGCCCGACCTTCGCAAGGGCACCGTGCTCTCGGCTGCCGACGTCGAGCGCTTGAGGCAGTTCGACGAGGTCCACGTCGTGGAGCTGGAGCCGGGCGACATCCACGAGGATGAGGCGGGCCGGCGGCTCGCGGAGGCGATCGCCACCCTCGGTCCGTTGCGGGTCGAGGGCCCCGTCCAGAGCCAGTACCGCCTGGTCGCCACCAAGCGGGGCCTGCTGCGCGTCAACGCCGCCCTGATCGGCAAAGTCAACGCCCTCTCCGGGATCGCGCTCTTCACGCTTTACGACGGCCAGGCGGTCAACCCTGGCGAGGAGGTCGCCGGCTGCAAGGTAACCCCGGTCGCGGTGCCCGAGCAGGTCGTCCGCGAGGCGTCCTACCTGGCCCGCGAGCTGCGCCTGATCGAGCTGCTGCCCTTCCTCCCCCTCCGCACGGCGGTGGTCGTCACCGAGAGGCTGAAGCCGCGGGCGCGGACGATGTTCGGTGAGGCGGTCTCGCGCAAGCTCGGCTGGTACGGCGCGAAGCTGCTCGGCGTCGACGAGGTCGCGCGGACGCGGGAGGCCGTGGCCGCGGCCTACGCGCGGACCGCCGAGGCGGCCGCGGAGCTGGTGCTCTTCGCCGGCGCCTCGGCGATCGATCCCCTCGATCCCGCCTACAGCGAGCTGGAGCGGGCAGGCGGGGAGCTGATCAGGTTCGGGATGCCGGCCCACCCCGGCTCGATGCTCTGGATGGGCCGCCTCGGCAAGGCGACCGTGCTCGGGATCGCCTCCTGCGCCGGCTTCGGAAAGAGCACCTCCCTCGACCTGGTCCTGCCCTTCGTCTTCTCGGGCTCGCCCCTCGACCTCGCCTCATTGGGCCATGGCGGACTCGTCGAGAAGTCGGCCGGGAGGCGCTTCCCTCCGTACGACCCGGACTGAAACAGGACACCGCGGGTGGTGCCTTTCACACGATGCGGCGCCCGCCCTCGCGGACCAGACTCGGGCCCATGGCAACTTTCTGCGCAGGCTGTGCCGGAGACGTGACGGCGGGGGCGGTGGTTCGCGGCGGCTGGGTCTACTGCAGTTTGGAGTGCGCGCAGGCGCCGGGCCACTGGCTGAGCCGGTTCCTCTCCCTACCGGGCTTGGCGGTGCGCCCAGATCTCGAGCTGGCGCTGGCGCGGCAGCCGTTACCGCGCCGGGCCCGTGTCGGTCCAGTCGATCTTCGGTAGCTCCAGCCGGGGCCAGGCCTCGGCCTCCAGCGCGGCCAGCATCCGGTCCACGCTGGCCACCAGCGGCGCCAGGGCGACCTGCCGGTGGGCTGCCGGATAGACGCGCAGGAAGTCGGCCCCGCTGCGCCACTTGTTGACCGTTCCGCGCCGGTTCCGGCGCGTGTAGTGAAGGCAGCCCGCCGCGACCTGGATGAGGCCCTTGTAGAAGCCCCGATCGGGACCATGGCGGTCCGGCGTCCACGCCTCTTCCCAGGCCTCGTGGGCCTCCCAGTAGAGACCCCGGTTGAAGAGCTCCACGCCGCGCTCCAGGCTCACGTCGCCAGCAGCATCCCCATCACGACCAGCACCGAACCGGCAAGGAAGCCCGCTGTCAGCGGAAAGTGGAAGATCGGGATCGAGAGCGCCACGCCGACCACCGGCTGGGCGAGGAAGAAGACCGCCGCCGTGACCGCCGGAAGCCGCTCGACGCCGCGGTACCACGCCCACCAGGCGAGGGCGGTTGCGAACACGCCCAGGTAGAGCGCGCCAAGGATGGCGGGTCCACTCAGCAGCAGGGGCCGGCCAGAGGCCAGCTCGATGACGGTCCCCGGGATCATCATCGGAATCGCCCAGAGGCTGGCGCCGGCGGTGATCTCGAGGGCGCCCAGCCTCCGCACCAGCGGCGCTCCCAGGACGGTGTAGGCGCCCCAGGTCAGGGAGGCGCCGACCAGCAGCAGGTCGCCGAGGAGCGAGCTACCGGCCGCCCCTCCGGAGACGATCGTCGCGCCGGCCAAGGCCACCCCGATGCCCAGCCACTGCCGGCGGCGGGTCGACTCGCGCAGGACCAGGGGGGCGAGCGCGGCCACGAAGACCGGGGTCAGCAGGGTCAGCAGGCTGCCGGACGCGGCGCCCGCCAGGTAGGTCCCCCAGAACTGGAACATCAGCGTTCCGGCCAGGAGGGCGCCGAGCCCGGCCAGCCGGGGGTCGCGAAGAAGGGGCAGGCGGCGGAGGACCAGGGCCAGCACCGCGACCCCGATCAGGAGCCGGAGCAGGCCCAGCGTGATCGGCGGGATGGCGTCGAAGGTGAGCCGGCTGATGACGTACATCCCGCCCCAGAGGGCGGCCGCGAGGAGCGGCCAGGCGAGCTCCCGGCGCTGGGACATCGGCCCATTCTGGCGACTTACCATTGGCTGCGATGACGAGGGCGGCGAAGCTGCTGACGGAGCTGGTCGGCACTTTCTTGTTCCTCACCGTCATCGCGCTTTCGGCCAACGCCGGGACGCTGGCGCCGCTCGCAATCGGCGCCGGACTGATGGCGATGGTCTACATGGGAGGCCACGTCTCGGGCGCGCATTACAACCCGGCCGTCACCTTCGGGGTCTTGCTGCGCCGAAAGATCGGGGCGGCGGACGCGGCGCTGTACTGGGTCGCCCAGCTGCTGGGCGCGGGGCTCGCCTTCAGCTTCGGCTACCTGGTGAGCGGCCATTCCGGCGGCATCCACCCGGGGGCCAAGGTCAACGTCCTCTCCGCGCTGGCTGTCGAGTTCGCCTTCACCGCCGCGCTGGTCATCGTCGTCCTCAACGTGGCCGCGACCCGCGCCACCCAGGGCAACTCCTTCTATGGGCTGGCGATCGGCATCACGATCGCGGCCGCCGTCTTCGTCGGCGGACCGATCTCCGGGGGCGCCTATAACCCGGCGGTCGGCCTGGGAGCCACCTTTGGGTCGGCCCTCTTCGCCGCCGGCGGCTGGTCGGACGCCTGGATCTACGTGGCCGGACCGCTGCTTGGCGCGGTGTTCGGCGCCGGTGTCCATTGGCTCCAGGTCGCGGGCAGCGAGCGCGCCACCGAGCCTCCCGAGGGGCAGCCTTCTCCGGGCGCGCCGGCACCGGTGCCCGAGGGCAGAGAGTCGTAGCAACCCCCAGCCCCGCGGTCCAGTCGTCCCGCGACGACATCCGCCCCATCTACCGGCTCCAGGTCGCGCTCGGCCTGGCGGGCATCGTGATCCTGGTCGTCGGCCTGGCGCAGTTCATCCACTTCGAGCCCTCTGGGCAGCACACCGGCCTGGCCGCCAAGATCGTCGGGGTCTACGACTACGACCCCAAGACCCGTCAGACCACCGGCCCCAACAAGGACCATTTCCAGACCAGCGAGCCCTTCGCCGCGGAGGTCGACTGGACCTCGCTGCCGCCCGACCTGGTGGTCGGCGCCCAGTGGTTCAGTGGCGGCTTCACTATCGATGCCGGCGGCGTCGGACCCGCCCGCGCGGCGAGCCTGAGTGAGCACTCGGTGGTGCCCGTCAACTTCGGCGGCGCCCGCCTGCCGCCCGGGCACTACGAGTTCGTGGTGGAGCGTTATGCCGGCGGTCGCCCGGTCGAGGTCCTCGCCCGCAAGACGGTCGTCGTGGTGGGGCACGTCTGAAGCCGTGGCGACGATGCCTCCCGCCGCCTACCCCCGGCCGCACCGCCCACCCCGGTACCGGTTGGCCGCCGCCCTCGGGGGCGGGATCCTGGCCGTGGTCTTGCTGGGCTCCGTCGTGGACCTGGCCGCTTTTCGCAGTGGCGTCGCCCTTCTCGACCTAGCGGGCCTGATCCTGGTCGGCCTCTTCGCTGCCGGCACCTGGCTCGTCATCAGGGCTGTCGACCACGAGCCCCAAAAGCGCACCCGGCACCTGGTTCGCGCCGGCATCGTGCTCGCCCTGGCCCTGGGACTCTTCCTCTTCGGGGTCAACCTGCTCAACGCACGGCTCAACGTCATCGGCGTGCTGGCCAGCCTGCCGACCACCGGCCTGGCCCTCTACCTGCTTCGCCGCGTCGATTACAACGAGCGCGAGCCCTGGCGGCTGGTCCTGGTCGCCGCCGGTTGGGGAGCGGTCGTGGCCACGACGCTGGCCCTGATCTTCGAAAGCCTCTGGAGCTACACCATCGACGCCGGGCTCATTCCCGGCCCGGGACAGGCGGTGGCGACCGCCTTCAACGCGGCGATCTTCGAGGAGGTCCCGAAGGGCCTGGCGGTGGTCCTCCTCTACCTGGTCATGCGAGACGAGTTCGACGACGTCGTCGACGGCGCCATCTACGGCGCGGCCGTCGGGCTCGGCTTCAACTTCATGGAGACGGTGGTCTACATGAGCGTGGGCGGCTTCCCCCAGTGGGTCTTCCGGCAGCTGCTCGGCCTCTTCCTCGGCCACGCCACCTATACCGCCCTGATCGGGGCCGGCGTCGGCGTCGCCCGCCAGGTTCGAGGCCGGGCCCAGAAGCTGATCGCCATCGGCTCCGGCTTCGTCATCGCCATCGCCGCCCACTTCGCCTGGGACGCCTGGCTCTGGTACTTCCCGCACCCGAGCGACCCGGGCCTGCTCGTGCTCAGCATCCCGCTCCAGTACCTCGCCATGACCGGGCCCTTCGCGATCGCCGTGGCCGCTTTGGTGCTGCTCGGCCTGCGAGCCGAGGGACGCGCGCTGACCGCCGAGCTGGCGGCCGAGGCTGAGCTTCCCGACGGCGGCGTGCTGCCGGCGGAGGTTCCCATCCTCGCCTCGCCGGGCCGCCGCATCGAGGCCCGCTTCCGAGCCCTTCGGCGCTACGGGCTCCGGGGCTATCTCTGGATGCGCAAGCTGCAGCGGGCGCAGCTCGACCTGGCCATGGAGCGCTGGCACCGCCGGCGCCAGGAGCTCGACTCGCCGCTGGAGGCGGAGCTCAAGCTGCGCGACCGGGTGCTGGCGATCCGATCGGGCCGGAAAGCACCCAGCTAAACTCGCGGCCAATGACCGACGTCACGTCGGAATACTCCCGGGTCAACCTTTCCAGCGATCCCATCTACCGCTATCTGCGGATCACCAAGGGCGGGCCCGGCGGCGTTCCCGGCGAGTGCTCCGAGCAGGACCTCCTCGACTCGCCCTGGCTGCAGCGGCTGCGCCGCATCCACCAGCTCCAGAGCGCCTGGTGGGTGTTCGCCACCGCCGAGCACTCCCGGCTGCAACATTCGCTCGGGGCCATGCACCTGGCCGGCGAATGGCTTCGGCACCTCTATCCCACGCTGAGCCAGGTCCACGCCGACCTTCCCTCGCCGGCCCTGGTCGAGGAGACGCTGCGGCTGGCGGGCCTGCTCCACGACATCGGGCATGGGCCCTTCGGGCACTTCTTCGACGAGAACTACCTGGACCGCTGGGGCATCGACCACGAGGTCATCGGGCGGCGCCTGATCTTGGGGGAGCTGGCGCCGCTGATCGAGGGCCTGGCCGCCTCACCGCACGGGGACTTCGGGCGCGGCGAGCGCGTCGATCCGCGCTGGGTCGCCTACCTCATCAGCAAGGACGATCTGGAGGGCTTCGCGGCCCCGGGCTGGCTGACCGTGCTGAGGCCGCTGCTGACCGGTCCCTTCAGCGCCGACAACATGGATTACGTGCCGCGCGACTCCTACATCTGCGGCGTGGCCGCGGGGCCGGTCGACATCCAGCGAATACTCCATTACTCGTTCATCTCCGAGCAGGGCCTGACCATCCACGACCACGGCGCCGAGGCGCTGTTCATGTTCCTGAGCGCCCGCCTCTACCTGTACAACCAGGTCTATTTCCACCGCACGGTCCGGCGCATCGACCTCCAGCTGCGGGAGATCTTCCGGCCTTCGATGGACCTGATCCTGGGCGGCAACCCACTCGACCTGCTGCCCCGCTACCGCCACGTCAACGAGTGGTTCCTGATGGACGAGGTCGACCGCTGGGCGAGCGGCGAGGATGGTCCCGAGAAGCAGGCGCTGGGCCGGCAGTGGAGCGACATCGTCGCCCGCCGCCTCAAGTGGCGGCTGATCTACTCCAGCTACATCGAGTCCCGCGACCTGGAGGCGGGCGTATCCTCCTTGACTCGGGAGGAGTTCGCCGGCCGGATCCGCGAGCAGCTGCCCGGTCCCCTCCGCGACGCCGAGTTCGAGGTCGACATCGCCTCCCAGGGGACCAAGGCGTTCAACCCCCTGACCGAGGAGACGGACGTGGTCCTCTACGATCCGCTGACGAACAAGTACGAGCGCAACCGGGTCATCGACCTTTTCAGGCGCCTGCCGATCCGGATCACGCTCTGCCGGATCTTCGCCCGCGACGACGCCCACCGTGAGGACCTGGTCCGGGCCGCCGACCGGGCCCTCGGCGCCCAAGCCGCCACCAGCTAGGAGGAAAACCAACCTTGGAGTTCGTGATCCCGGTCCTGATCGTGATCCTGGTCGTCGCCATCGTCCTGGCCTTCATGAGCGTCCGCGTCGCCCGCGAGTACGAGCGGGGCGTGGTCTTCCGCTTCGGCCGCCTGATCGACCTTCGCGGGCCGGGCCTGTTCCTGATCATCCCCTTCGGGATCGACCGGCTTTTCAAGATCGACCTCCGCACCATCACCCTCGAGGTGCAGCCGCAGGAGGTGATCACGAAGGACAACGTGACAATCAAGGTCCGGGCGGTGGTCTGGTTCCAGGTCATCGACCCGCGGGTCGCGGTCACCAAGGTCGCGAACTACTACCAGGCCACCACGCAGGTGGCGGAGACCACCCTGCGGGGGACGATCGGCCAGCACGAGCTGGACGAGCTGCTGGCCCACCGGGACCGGATCAACGCCTCCCTGAAGGAGGTCATCGACCGCCAGACCGAGCCCTGGGGCATCCAGGTCACGATCGTCGAGGTGAAGGACATCGAGCTGCCGCAGACGATGCAGCGGGCGATGGCGAAGCAGGCCGAGGCCGAGCGTGAGAAGCGGGCGAAGGTGATCACGGCCGAGGGGGAGTTCCAGGCCTCGCAGACGCTTGCCAACGCGGCCGAGGTGATCCAGCGTCAGCCGGCGGCCATCGCGCTCCGCTACATGCAGACGCTGGTCGAGATCGGCTACGAGAAGAACACCACCATCGTCTTCCCGGTCCCGGTGGAGCTGATCCGGCCCATGCTGCAGGTGGCCGAGACGCTCACCGCCCCGGCCGCGGATCAGAAGTCGTCGAAATCGTCACCGCCGCCGAAGTCGCCGCCCTCGTCGCCGCCGTCCCCGTAGCCGTCCTCGCCGAAGTCTGAGAGGTCGGAGCCCGAGTCGCCTTCGGAGCGCGAGGTCGCGAAGGTCGACACCAGCCGCCTGACCTTCGCCGAGCCGCAGTGCGGGCAGGGCGGGTCGGGTGCCGACCAGCTCGGCAGCAGAGCCGTCGAGCGCTTCCGGCAGGCTTCGCAGCCGTACTCGTAGATGGGCACACCCCTAGGATGGCAAATCGTCGTGATCCCCATCGAGCGCATCCAGGCCGCTGCCGAGCGGGCCGCGCCCAACGTGCTCCGCACGCCGCTGCTGCCGCTCGACGAACGGACGCACCTGAAGCTCGAGTGCCTCCAGCCCACGGGCAGCTTCAAGGTCCGCGGCTTCTTCGCCCGGGCGCTCCAGCTGACCGCCGAGGAGCGTGCCCGCGGCCTCCTCACGGTCAGCGCCGGCAACGCAGCGGCGGCCTGCTCTTACGTCGCCAACCGACTTGGGCTGCGCTGCCGGGTGGTGATGTACGAGGAGGCGCCGGAGCTGAAGAAGGACAACGTCCGCCGTTGGGGCGCCGTCCCGATCTTCCTCACCCACGATGCCGTCCACCGCTGGCTTCAGGATCGAGGCTGGGAGGCGGAGCCCGAAACCTTCATCCACCCCTTCGCCGACTCCGAGGTCATGGCCGGCCACGGCGGCGCCGGGCTCGAGCTGCTGGAGCAGCTGCCCGGCCTCGAACGGGTTGTGGTGCCGGTCGGAGGCGGCGGCCTGGCGGGAGGGATCGCCTCGGCCTTGAAGGCGCTGAGGCCGTCGGTCCGGGTGGTCGGCGTCCAGTCCAGCGGCTACCCGTCGATGACGGAAAGCCTTGCCGCCGGCCGTCCGCTCGAGCTCGAGGCTCACACCATCGCCGACGGGACCACGGCGCCTGTCGACGCCACCAACCTTGACTTCCTGCAGGAAGCTGTCGACGACTGGGTGACGGTTCCGGAGGAGAGGCTGAAACCCAAGATCGGCGAGCTTGCCGCCCGCGGCAAGGTGGTGGCCGAAGGCGCCGGTGTGCTCGGTTACGCGGCCCTCGACCAACTGGAATGGGGGCCGCTGACCGCGGTCATCATCAGCGGCGGCAACCTGGCACCGGCCCTCCTCGCCGAATCGTTGGTTCAGCTAACCCGACAACGCTAAGCCAGGACTTCGCCGACCACCCGCAGCGCTTCCTGGACATCCCCGGGAT
>Ga0209471_1000929_pt1 | contig 18210 bp, 15 predicted proteins | sample GraSoiAngelo_128_FD_185885 | JGI IMG/M metagenome (GOLD analysis project Ga0209471, IMG submission 185885) | Grasslands soil microbial communities from the Angelo Coastal Reserve, California, USA - 14_0927_12_20cm (SPAdes) (version 2) | ecosystem: Environmental > Terrestrial > Soil > Grasslands ...
GTCCACGGCGCACCCTTCGAGGAGACGGTGCGGCCGTCCGGCGGCGCGATGACCTGCGAGACGTTGCCGAACTGCGCCTCGCGATAAGCGCTGTTGGTGAGGTTCTCGGCGATGAGGAAGAGCGACCAGCGCGGCGCGGTGTAGCCGAGCACCGCATCGAAGATCGTGTATCCATCGGCGACCAGGAAGCAGCGTGACTGCACCGGATCGTTCGCGTCGAGGGCGGGCGTACAGGGCGGCACGCGCGGCCCTGCAGGATTCGCCGGATCGAGCGGGCTGCTCGCCTCCAGCTGCGACGCAGGCCGCGGGCCGATGTGCCGCACGCGCAGCGACGCCGAGACGCCGGACGGATGCCGCGCCGTCAGCCCGCCGGTGATGATCCGCGGCGGCGCGAGCGCGACGGCGTGGCCGTTGCCGAAGTCCTGCCGGTACTGCGCATTGGCGAGCGAGACGTCGAGGTCAGCGAAGAGCCAGGGGAGAATGCGATAGCGTCCCTCCAGATCGATGCCTTGCCGCCGCGTCGGGTCGGAGGGCGAAGTGCCTCCCTGGTCGCCGCTCCACACCAGCTCGCTGGCGAGGTCGAGTCGCCAGAGCGCGGCGGCCAGGTAGAGGCGTTCGTCGAGCAGCCGGGTGCGAGCTCCGATCTCGTAGCCGATGGCGCGCGGCAGCGCCCCGCTCCCTCCCGTCTCCACGGCGCTGCGCGCGTCGTTGGAGTGAAACCCCTGCCCGTAATTGAAGTAGAGGTCGAGCTGCGGCAGCGGCGTGAGCACGAGGCTCGCCTTGGGGCTGGTGATGCTGCGCTGCACCGCCGGCGGCAGCGGATCGGGATGCTCCGCGTCGAGGCCAAAGCCGGGCTTGAGCGATCGCAAGTCGAACTCGAAGAGGTCGTGGCGCAGGCCGAGCACCAGGCGGAGCCAGGCCAGAGGACGCAGGTCCGCCTGCAGATAAGCGGCAGCGTCTGTCTGGCGATCGTTGGTGCTCACGCAGGGGTTTTCGATCTCGAGGCACCGGGCGAGGCGCGCACGCTTGTGGACCTTGAAGAGGGAGGCGGTGACGTCGTCGCTCCGCAGCTGGACCCCCAAAGTGCTGTTGAGAAATCCCAGATCCCGCCGTTCGTATTTCAAATTCGCGAAGATCGACGTGCGCTGATCGTCCTGCTCGATCTCGTCGCCGTTCACCGGATCCTTGGCCTGGAAGCTGAAGTCGTTGAACAGGGTCAGCCCGTAGCGGAGGACCGAGCCCGCCGCAGTGAACGACGAGCTGTCATCAGGCCGCGCGCGCAGCGAGACGATGAGCTGCTGCCGCTGGGTGTCGCCTCCTTCGCTCGGGTCGATGGCGCCGTAGCGGTCGAGAAAGCCCTGCTCGATCAGCCGCGAGGGGATCTGTCCCGAACCGATCCAGCTCGAGGCATAGGCCAGGCCCAAGACCGAGAGCTGCGCCCTGGGCGACAGCTCGAACGAAGAGCTGGCGAAAAGGTTGTAGCGCTGCAGCCGCTCGCCGTGCAGGAAGGGGCCCTGCGCGCCGGAGACCTCGGCGGCGAACCAGGGATGGACCTTCTCCATTGCCGGCGCCGCAATGCCGAGGGCGCGCCAGCTCGTGCCGCGCGGCGGGCCGCCTTCGACGTCGTGCGCGGCGAGTGCGGTGGGGAAGACTCCTCCTTGCACGGTCAGTTGTGATCGGTCGAAGACGTCGCGCGTGACCAGGTTGACCGCGCCCGCGGTGTCGAAGTCTCCGTATTGCGCGTCGTAAGGGCCCTTCACCACCTCGATACGCTCGATGGCTTCGGGAATGAGAAAGTGCAGATCGGCGAACCCTTGCCCATGCGTGTGCGAGGGCATGTTGACGGGAATGCCGTCGAGGTTGACCGACACGTCGGTGCCGTGGTCGGCGTCGAATCCGCGCAGGAAGAGCTGGTCGGCCTTGCCCCCGCCCTGGTGCTGCGCGAGCACCAGACCGGGGACGACCCGGAGGATGTCCTCCGGCGTGATCCGCGGCCGCAAGAGGAAGTCGCGGTCGCGCACCACGCGGGCGCTTGCGGCGGTGAAAGGCCGTTCGCCCTCGACCGTCACTTCGAAAGGGCCGCGAGAAGACTTCTGCTTGCCAGCCTCCTCCGGCGCCGAGCCGGCCGGCCTTGCCACGTCGTGCAGCGTCGGCAGCTCCGGCGTGAGCAGGAAATGGATCTCGTAGTTGAGCTGCACCGAAATGGGTGCGCCGCCTTGCCGGGCCGGCTCGAAGCGAAGCTTGCGGGCAGCTTCGAGGGCGGCCTCATCGAATCCGTGCCCCGCACCGCGCGCGACCTGTGCCTCGCGGACCGAGCCGTCGACGTCGACCACCAGTTGAAGGAGCACCGTGCCGCTCAAGCCCGCTCTGCGCGCCTCGTCCGGATAGCGGGCCTCGACGCGCTCGATCAGGCGCGGCGGCGCGAAGCCGCTGGGCAGCGCCAACTCCTCCGCCCTCGCGAGCGATGGGATGGCGAACGCGAGCAAGAGCGCATGGCAGCGCCCCCGCGAAATCGGGTGCATCGGTATCTCCGAGAACGAATGAGCCGGCTGCGATCGCTGCGCTTCAACAGCCGGGCGGCGGCCCCTGCGCCTGCTCGACGATGAGATACCGGAGCGTCGCGCGCCGCGGCGCCACGGCAGCGATGGGCGGCCTGTGTTGCGGAGCTGCCCTTTCCAGCTGCGGCAGCTGCGGGGCGGCGTGGAGTGCGACGGCGAGGTGCGAGAGGCTGCCCGAGCCATGACGCCCCGGCCCGTGCGAGTGTTTGCGCTCCGCGGGCCCCGAGGGACGCTGGTGCGCGTGGGTCAGAGCGAAGGCAAGGGCATCGAGCGGATCGCCTGCCGCTCTCCAGGCTTGGGCCGTTTCGGAGACATCCTCGCGATGATGCTCTTCGGCATGAGCGAGCCCGGCGACGACGAGCCCGTGCGCCGCGGTGGCGGCGAGGAACAACGCCCGCGCTGCCCGCTGGGAAGAGCTCATGTGTGCAAGGGTATCAGTGTGGAAAATTCTTTACAGGGCCCGCACCCCGCCCGAGTATCAAATGATACCCCGATGACCGCGCGACGTTCACGCAAGCGCGAGCCCGAGCTCTTCCCCGCGGTCCGCGCGGCGCTCGAGCCGCTGGTGGCGAAGAGCCTGCGGAAGAGGATCACGCCGCAGGCGTCGATCCTCGCCGACCTGGGCCTCGACTCGCTCAAGGTGGTCGAGCTCACCGTGCTCTTGGAGAAGGAGCTCGGCAGGCCGGTGTTCCTGCCGGAGTGGATCGCCAGCGTCAACGACCCTGCCGAGCTGACGGTCGAGTCGCTCGCGCTCTTTCTCACCGAGCAGAAATGACCGCGGGCTGCACCGGGGCCCTGCGCGGCGGAATCCTCTACCTGACGCTCGACACCCGGGGCTCCTCGGTCAACGTCTTCACGCCCGCGGTCGCGCTCGAGCTCGAGCGCGAGCTCGAGGCCGGCCTCGAGGCCGGCGCCCGCGCGGTGGTGGTGCAGAGCAAGAAGCCCGGCAGCTTCATCAACGGCGTCGGGCTCCTGCTCGCCGCTTCCTCGCACAGCGAAGAGGCCGCGATGGAGCGGGCACACGCGCTGCAGCGCTGCTACCTGAGCCTCGCCGCCGCGCCGGTGCCGACCATCGCCGCCATCGAGGGCAACTGCTACGGCTGCGGTCTGGAGCTGGCGCTGACTTGCGACTACCGGATCGCGCGCGACAGCTACGACACGCACTTCTACATGCCCGAGCTGCGCGACTACGCCTTCATTCCCCTCTTCGGGGCGACCCAGCGGCTGCCGCGGCTGCTCGGCCTCGGCGCCGGCCTGCGGCTCTTGCTCGGCGAGCGGCTCGATGCGAGGCGCGCGCTGCGGCTCGGTCTCATCGATCGGCTCGCGCCCGATCTGCGCAAGGCGCTGCCCGGATTCCTCTCCGGCCTGCGTGCGCGCGGCTGGCCGAAGCGCGAACTGCGGCGTCCGCCGCAGCGACCGCTGCCTCGGCTCGCCGATCTGCCCGGGCCAGAGCGCGAGCTGGCGCGCGAATGCCTTCGGCTCTCCCGCTTGACGCTGCGGCGCGGCTACCGGCTCGAAGACGGACTGCGCGACGAGCTGGCGGGCTTCTGGCGCACCGTGGGGACGCGCGATTCCGAGCGCGCGATGTCTTTCTTCTTCATCCGCCAGGCAGCGAAAGCGCACGCCATCGGCAGCGCGTTGTACCGGCGGCCCGAACGACTCAAGGTGCATGTCGATCGTTCCCTGCCGGCTCTCGCGCGCCTCTTCCGGCTGCGGCCGCTGCCTGGCGTCCAGTTGGGTCCCGCCGCCGGCGCGGACATCGCTTTCGCGGCGAAGAAGATCCGCGGCGTGCTCACTTGCGCGGTCGGCTCGCTGCAACCAGATGCCGATTGCAGCGCGCTTCTTCCCTTGGCCGGCGAGGACGTGCCTCCCCTCGAGCTCGTTCCAACGAACAGGGAGATGCCTTGGCGCGCCGGCGCGCCGCTCTTCCAGTTTCTCGAACAGGCTGGCTTCGCGCCCGTGGTGTCGCGCGCGCGCGGGCGGTTCGTCAGCAAACGGCTCCTCGATGCTCTCACGGCCGCTCTCCGCGAGGCACCCTCGGCGCAGGTCCGCAGCGAGTTGTTGGAGTTCGGCTTCCGCCTCCCCAAGGCAGTGGCTCGCCGTCTGGGCTCGAGGAAGGCCCGGCGCAGGCAAAAGAATCTCGCCGGACGCGCCGTGGAGGCGCTCGCCAGGGAAGCGATCAGGGCGCTCGACGACGGTACCCTGGTTCATCCTTCGCAGGCGGATCTGCTCGCTCATCTGCTCTGCGGATTTCCGGTCGTGCGCGGCGGCCTTCTCCGCTGCGCTGCCGGGAGCAAGTCGCCGATCGCCCGCAGCGCACGGCGCGTGCTCGGTCAGCGCTGAGCGAGACGCCGCGCGAGAAAGCGCATCACCGTGGCGCGGGCGGCGTCGAGAATCCGCTGCGGGAAGAACGGCCGCAGCGCCTGGCCGCCGTCGAGCCCGCCGTGGAGATATCGGTCGCGGGCGTCGCGCCGCATCAGCTTTCCGCTCGAGGTCCGCGCCAGCGCTCCCGGCTTGAGCAGTCGCACGTCGGCGGGTGAAAGGCCGATCTGGTCCGTCACCCGCTCGCGCACGGCATCGGACAGCCGGCGCAGCTCGGCGCGGCTGCGCGGTTGCACTTCGGCGACGAGGATGAGCGCCTCGGTGGCGCGGTCTTCGTCGGCGACGCCGAAAGCCACCGAGCGGCCCGCGCGCACTCCCTCCACGCCCTCGGCGGCGCGCTCGATGTCGGAGGGCGAGTAGCTCCGGCCCGCGACGATCACCAGATCCTTGAGGCGATCGACGACATAGAGCTCGCCATCGGCGAGGTATCCCACGTCCTGGGTGCGCAGCGAATGCCGGCGCGACCGCACCGGCTCGTGCTTGTCGAAGTACCAGGGCGAGATGCTCGGCCCCTGCACCCAGATCTCGCCCAGCCTCCGCTCCGGCAGCGGCGCGTGATCGACGGCTTCGACGATGGAGATGCTGTGGCCCTCGAGCGCGCGGCCGACCGAGACGATCCGCATCGTGCCGGGGCCCGGCTCGGCGGTCACGGCGCGACCCTTGGCCAGCTCGTCGCGCCGCACGTGATCGACCTTGAGGCCGCGCCCGAGCGGCGGGAAGGCGACGGAGAGGGTCGATTCGGCGAGGCCGTAGACGGGAAAATAGCTGCGCGGCGAGAACCCCATCGGGGCGAGGCGCGCGCAGAAAGCTTCGGCGGTGGCAACGTCGACCGGCTCGGCGCCGTTGATCGCAGCGCGCAGCGAGGAGAGATCGAGGCCGCGCAGATCTTCGTCGGCGACCTTCCGCGCCACCAGGCCATAGGCGAAGTTCGGCGCCACGGTCAGCGTCGCGCGCGCCTGCGAGGCGGCCCGCATCCAGCTGGCCGGATGGAGCATGAACTCGAGGGGCGAGAGCAGCGAGCAGGTGGCGCCGTGCGCGGCCGGCGCGAGCAGCCCGCCGATGAGCCCCATGTCGTGGTAGAGCGGCAGCCAGGAGACGACGCGGTCGGCGGAGGTGAGCCGCAACGCCTTGCCCATCGCTTCGATGTTGGCCGCCAGGTTTGCGGCGGTGATCACTACACCGCGCGGCGTGCCGGTGCTGCCCGAGGTGTACTGGATGAGCGCGACCTCGTCGCCCTCGGGCGGCCGCGGCACGGGAGCCGATCCAGCCCGCGGCGGCATCGGTTCGATCACGGGCAAGTCCGCGCCGAGGAGCCCGGCGCGGCGCAGGTGAGCGGCGGTCCGCGGGTCGGCGAAGACGGCGGAGGGCGCGGCGTCTTGCACCACGCTCGTGAGCCGATTCACGAACGCGGCCGGCCGCGCGAATCCTTCCAGCGATGGCAGCGGCACGGGGACGACCCCGATCGAGATCGCGCCGAGGAAGGCGTCGAGGAAGGCGCGGCCCGTCGGCAGGCAAAGCAGCACTCGCTGGCCGCGGCGCAGCCCGCGCGCCTCCAGCGCGGCCGCGCAAGCATCCGCCCCCCGGACCCAATCGCCCAGCGTGATCTGCTCGTCGCGAAAGCCGCCCTTGGACTGGCTGCGCAGGAAATGGACGGCGACCCGGCCCGGATCTCCTGCGCGGAACAGCGAGGCGATCGAATCAGCCATCCGCGACAAGCCCCCTCACCAGCCCCTTGCCCAGCCGGCGAGTCAATTTCGCCACCGGAAAACCGCAGCGCGCCAGCTGCTCGGGCACCAGCTTGCGGTAGCGGTCGAGCACGCCGAGCCGCTCCAGCCGCTCGAGCGCGTGGCGGCGCATGGCCCGCGCTTCGAGGCCGAGCTCGCTCCACACCGGCTCGGCGAGCAGCGCGGAGACGCTCGCCCGCACGCTCTCGAAGACGAGGTCCTCCATCTCCGGCGCCACCCGGCCGGTCAGGACCTTCGCCAGCGGCTCGCGCAGCTCGTAGCTGTAGGCGAGATGGCGCGACTCGTCCCTGAGATTCACCCGCAAGACCGCGGAGAGCAGCGGCTCGCGCGCTTTCACCAGGAGCGTCGAGACCAGCGACGCCGCCGTCCACTCGAACACCACCTGGCCGACGAGCAGCTTGACCTCGGGCGAGGCGCACGCTTCCACCGCCTCGAGCGCGAGGAAGAGCCGGCGGCAGGGCGGATAGAGCACGCTCGCTTTCTCCGAGAGATATTTCTGCAAGGCGAGGAAGTGCTTCGCCTCCTCCTGCGCCATCAGTGCCAGGAACTCCCGGTGCCCCGGCCGCTCGCGCGCGGTGAGCACCAGCACTTGCGCAACCAGATGCTCGCCGCTCCGCTCGCCCGCGAGGAGATTGGAGAGATGAAAGCAGGTCTCCCGGAACACGAACGCGCGCCGCTGCGCGCTGCTCATCGCGCGAAAGGGGCGCAGCCCGCCGGCGAAGAAGCTCTCTTCCGGAAAGCTGCCGCGGTCAGGGTCCACCTCGAGATGCCAGGGCAGCTCCTTGAAGGACCAGGCGTTCCGCAGGGCGGAATCGATCAGCGCTGGGACGCCTCTCACGAGACGCCCGCCGCCCGAAACACTACCGACACGGTGGTGCCGCGGCCCTTCTCGCTCTCGACCTGCACCGTGGCCTGCTGCGCTGCCACCAGCTCCTGCACGATGGAAAGGCCCAGACCCGTGCCCGACCCGGGCGGCTTGGTGGTGAAGAAGGGATCGAAGATGCGCGGCAGATCTTCCTTGGCGATGCCGCAGCCGTTGTCGGCCACGCGCACCTCGACGCGGTCGCCGGCGCGCTGGACGGCGATGGTCACCTCGCCTTTCTGCGGATCCACCGCTTGCACCGCGTTGTGCACGATGTTGAGGAGGATCTGGAAGAGGTCCTGCGGATTGGCCTGCACCAGCTCGCCGTCCACGCGCTGCACGATGCGGACGCCCTTCGGCGTCTGGGGCGCCACCATCTTCACCACCAGCGGCACCACCTCGGCCAGCTTGATCTCCCCGGCCACATTGCCGTGTTGTTTGCGGCCGAAAAGGAGCAGCTGCTTGGTCACCAGGGTCATGCGCGAAAGGCTCTCGTCGATGTCGGCGAAGAGCGGCGTGAGCGTTCCCTGCGGCGGCACCTTCTGCCGAAGCAGCGCGAGATTGCCGCGCAGGAAATGGAGCGGGTTGTTCATCTCGTGGGCCACGCCCGCCACCATGCGGCCGAGCGCGACCATCTTCTCGCTCTGCACCAGGGTAGACTCCGCCCGCTTGAGCTGCTCCAAAGCCTTGCGCAGCTCGCGCGCCTGGGTGCGCAGGCGCAAGTGGATCTCGAGGCGCGCGCGCAGCTCCTGCAGCTGGAAGGGCTTCTGCACGTAGTCGTCCGCCCCGGCCTCGAAACCGGCCAGCTTGGCCTCCACTTCCTCGCGCGCCGAGAGCAGGAGCACCGGCACTTCGGCGGTGCGCGGGTCTTTGCGCAGCTGCCGCGCCAGGCCGATGCCGTCGAGGCCGGGCATCATGATGTCGGAGAGGATCAGGTCAGGCGGGTCGGCGAGGATGCTCTGCAGCGCCTTGGTGCTGTCGGCATGGGGCGTCACCCGATAGTAATGACCGAGCTCGAGCGAGAGATAGGCGAGCAGATCGGTGTTGTCCTCGACGACCGCGATCCTCGCTCCCGACTCGCCGGTGGGCACGATCGGCGCGGCGACTGCCGGCTGCAGCTTCACCTTGGCCACCTCTGGCGGCGGCTGCATCGGCCCTACCACCGGCGCGCGCGGCGAAGCCGAGAGATGCACGGTGAAGGTCGAGCCCCGTCCCTTCTCGCTCGCCACGCTGATCTTCCCGCCGTGCAAGGTGACCAGCTGTTTGACGATGCTGAGCCCGATGCCCGTTCCTTCGAAGCGCCTGTTGGCCGAAGACTCCACCTGCACGAAGCGCTCGAAGATCTTGTCGATGTCCTCGGGCGCGATGCCGATCCCCTGGTCGATGACGCGCAGCACGATGCCTTCGTCGTCGCCGCCCACCGTCACGCGCACCACGCCTCCGGGCTGGGAGAACTTGCAGGCGTTGGAGACGAGGTTGAGCACGATGCGCTCGAGGTGCCGCTCGTCGCCGTTCCAGATGTAGGGGCCAGGGCCGATCCCGACTTCGAGCCTGAGGCTGAGCGACTCGGCGTAGGCGTGCGCCTCCTCGGCGATCCGCCGCACCGAGGCTGCCACGTCGACGGGCACCGGATCGATGTGCGGCTCGCCCGTGTCGAGCTTGGCGAGCAGCAAGAGGTCGTTGATCAGCTGCAAGAGCCGGGTGGCGTTGCGCTGGATGGTCTCGACGAGCGTGTACTGGGACGGCTCGAGCTGCTCGCGCGAGAGAGAGGACGCCGGCGCGAGGATGAGCGTCAGCGGCGTGCGCAGCTCGTGGCTGACATTGGCGAAGAACTCGCTCTTGAGGCGATCCATCTCGCGCAGGCGGTCGTTGGCGCTCTCCAGATCGATGCGCAGCTTGACCTCGCGCAAGAAAAGGTTGGTGACGACGACGTTGCCGATGATGGTGATGGCCGCCGAATCGACCAGCAGCATCAGGTTGGAGGTGAAGCGCTGCGCGCCGAGAGGCGAGTGGGTGACGATTGCGGCCGCGACGTAGCCGAGGGGGAGGAGCGCGGCGGTCGCCACCACCGCGATGATCTCCGCCGGATAGAGAATGGCGATGCCGAAGGAGATCAAATAGTAGGGAAAGACGAAGTCGCTCTCCACCGGGCCGCCGGTGAGCACCAGGTTGACGGCCTCGGTGATGTTGCAGACGACGCCGGCGAGCAGCGCGAAGGGCAGGCCCGGATAGCGATCGAAAACGTGGCGGCGGAGGCCGACGACGAGGAGGATGATGAGCCCGTCGGCAGCAGCCGCGGCCACTGCGCCAGGCACCAGCTGCGCGGGAAAGAAGGCTCCGTCGTAGACGATGATGGTGAAGGGAATGATCCCGAGCGCGACCCAGCAGGAGGCCACCGCGCGGGCCAGGAGCGTGCGCGCCCGCTCGCCGGCCACCCGCGGGTCGAGCGCCGGCGAGATACGGCGGCGAATGGCGGAGAACGCGCGGGGAATCGCGCTGGAGCGATTGCCGGAGCGCATGTCGAAAAAGAATACCGGCCGATTTGGCAGCAATCAATGATCTGGTAAAATTTCTGTCGTGCCCGAACCCTCCTACCGTGTTCTCGTCGTCGACGACGAGCCGATGGCCCTCAATCTCGTCCGACGCGTTTTCGAGTCCGAGTCCGACATCGACGTCGATGCCACCACTTCCGCGCAGCGGGGACTGGAAGTGGCCATGTTGCGCGACATCGATCTGGTGATCACCGACCAGCGCATGCCGGAGATGGAGGGGCTGCAATTCCTCGCCCGCATGCGCGAGCTGCGGCCGCGGGCCCTGCGCGTCCTGCTCACCGCTTTTCCCGATACCGCGGTGGCATTGAAGGCAATCAATGAAGGATTGGTTTATCGATTCGTCCTCAAACCCTGGGACATGGAAGACATGCGCGTGACGGTGCGGCGCGCGTTGGAGACCAAGCGGCTCTCCGACGAGCACGAGAAGCTCGTCAACCAGCTCAAAACGAGCCATCAGGAGCTGATCGACGCCGAGCACATGGCAGCCCTGGGGCGGCTCTCGGCCAGCCTGGGGCACGAGCTGAACAAGGCGGTGAAGCCGCTCCTCGCCGGCGCGTCGGCGCTCGAGGTGGAGATGGGGCGGCTGCTCGATGCGGCCCGCGCCGCCGAGCGGGCGGTGAAGAGGAATTTCGCCGACGACGAGGTGAAGCTCCTCAAGAGCGACATCTTGCGCGCCTCGCCCGAGTTGGCCGGGTCGGCCGAGGAGTCTCTCGCCACCATCCGCGCGGCCGGAGTCCAGCTGGAGGCGCTGGCACGCGGCATCGAGAGCTACTCCCTTCGAGGCGAGCCGGAACCGATCGACATCAACCAGTCGGTGCTTGCCGCGGTGCAACTGCTCTCGCACCGCTTCCGCCAGGGCATCAAGCTCGAGCGCGATCTGCGCGCGGTGCCGCTGGTGCGCGGCCGCGGCCCGGAGATCACCCAGGTCTTGCTCAACCTGCTCGGCAACGCCGCCGACGCCGTGCAGGCGGTGCTCAACCCTGCCGTCAACGTTCGCACCTGGCACGAGGGGCCGCACGTCTTCATCGAGGTGGCCGACAACGGGTCGGGGCTCGATCCTGCCGTCGCCCAGCGGCTCTTCCAGCCCTTCACCTCGACCAAGTCCTCGCGGCGCGGCAGCGGGCTGGGGCTGAGCATCTGCCGCAGCATCGTCGAAGGCCACGGCGGCTCGATCGAGGCCGTCTCGCCCAAAGGGCGCGGCACGCGCTTCACCGTCACCCTGCCTGCGATCGAGCGCGGCGCCTGAACAAGGCCAGGGGCGGCGCGCGTCCGGCGAGAATGTCCTCGGTGCGCCTCTGCACCGCTCTCGCCATCGCCGGATGGGTGAGAATGTAGAAGCGGTCGTCGCGGACCGCCCGCAGCGTCTGCTCCGCCACCATTTCCGGCGGAAGCCCGTGCGCGACCAGCGAGCGCATCACCGCGTCCGCTCCTTTGGTCGAGCGCGCGATCCGAGTCTGTACCCAGCCGGGGCAGAGGACAGAGACTCCGATGCGCGCCCCGCGCGTAGCCAGGTCCTGCACCAGCGCTTCGGAGAGCGCGACCACGCCGTGCTTGCTCACGCTGTAGGCGCCCGCGGAGGGCGGCGTCACCAGGCCGGCCATCGAGGCCGTGTTGACGACGTGCGCGGCTTGGCCTTGCGCGAGCATGCGGGGGACGAAGGCGAGGCAGCCATGGATGGCGCCCCAGAGATTGACGGCGAGGACGCGCCGCCAGCGGGAGAGAGGCAGCTCCCAGAGCGGGCCATGCTCGGCGATCCCGGCGTTGTTGCAGAGCAGGTGGACCGCCCCGAAGCGCGCGTAAGCTTTGGAAGCGAGCGCCTGCACTTGTCCCATGCTCGCCACGTCGGTGCGAACTGCCAGCGAGCCGGGAATTTCCTCCGCAGCCTTCTTCAAACCGCGCTTGTCGAGGTCGGCAAGCACCACGTGCATGCCTTCGCGTGCGCAGCGATGGGCCAGCGCCCGCCCGATACCGCTCGCCGCTCCTGTGATGACCGCCGTCTTCCCCCGGAGCGAGCGCACCCGGCGAGTCTACTCCCGCTCTTCCTCGCGGTCGCCGCCGTGCTCGCCGTCGAAGCAGATCCGTCCGGACAGCGTGCCGCTGAACCCGGACATCGTCACGACACCTGCGGAAACCAGCGTTCCGCGCGCGTCCTCGAACCTGCCCGTGCCGTGGACGATCACGTCTTTCTCTACGAAATGCCCTGGGAGGAGCACGCCCCGGTCATTGATGATCACCGTACCGTCCCTGGTCGTGATCACCAGCTCGCCCGTGTAGACGCCCGTTGAGACATTGACCGACAACGCTCGGAAGAGCGTCGTCCCCTGCAACGGTCCGGAGGCGATGGTGCCCTGGGTGCAGAGGCCTACCGGACTGGGAAAGTTTGCAGGACATGCGATGAAGCTGGTGACGATCGACGACTGGACCTGCATGCACGCCTGCTCCTCCTCGGCGCGCAGCGCGGACGAGGCAAGCAGCCCCACGGCCAGGATCGCGGTCGATGTGAATCGCATGGTTTTCTCCCTCGGATACTGGGGTACTGCGCCCCTCGGGTCGGGGGTCAAGCCATCCGGGTGAGTAGGTGTAATTATGCACATCCTAGTCGCCCTTTCGAGCGAGCGCCAGCGAGCGAGCGCAGAGAAGAAAGGCCGTTCAGTACCAGGCGGATAGCTCCGGTGCGCCGTGCGCAAGCATACGGAGCGTGATGCGCGTGTGAATCCGGACGCAGACCCTCGTACCATTGCGCGGCGTCGGCCGCTCCGGATCCTGTACGAAACAATGACTTCGCCGGAGAAGGCCTTGGCTACGTCCGCATACGGAGAGTAGAGTACAGTCCGTAGGCGCGCGGGCGCGACGTACCTGCGTCCGCGACCGTGGAGACCCTCATGGCCACTACCGTCGCTCTGGTAGACGATCACCGTCTTTTCCGCGAGGGGCTGCGCGCGCTGCTCGCCACCCAATCCGACCTCAAGGTCGTCGCCGAAGCCTCGGACGCGCATGAGGCCTTCGAAGTCGTGCGCCAGACCAATCCCGATGTCGCGGTGATCGACTTGCTCTTGCCCGGCGTGAGCGGCATCCAGGTCGCGCGCGAGCTGATGCGCGAAGATCCCAAGCGCCGCCTGATGGCGCTCTCCATGGTGCGCGACGAGCAGCACGTGGCTCAGGCTCTCGACGCGGGAATGATCGGATACGCGAGCAAGGAGCAATCGATGGACGAGGTCGTGGCGGCCATCCGCACGGTCGCCCAGCGGCAGCCATATCTCGCTCCCGGCATTTCGCGCTTCGTTCTCGACGATTACCGGCGCTTGCGCCGCGGCCAAAGCGAGGGCGGCTCACCGCTGGCCTCGCTCACGCACCGCGAACGCGAGGTCTTCGATCTCACGGTCGCCGGCATGGCCACCGCCGAGATCGCGCGGCAGCTCTACATCAGCAAGCGCACGGTCGAGACGCACCGCGCGCGCATCCTGCGCAAATTGGGCGCGCACTCCGCTACCGACCTGGTGCGCTTCGCGGCGCGCATGGGTCTCTTGCCTCCCTGACCGGCTCAGGCCGGCGATCCGATCATTTCGCGGTTGCGATCAGCTCTCGCACCGCCGCGAAGACCATTTCCGGTTCCTCGACATGCGCGAACGAGCCGCTGCGCTCGAGCATCAGGAAGCGCGCTTGCGGCGCAAACGAAGCCAGCTCGCGCTGGCAGCGCGGATAGAGCGCCCGGTCGTAGCGGCCGGCGACGATGAGCATCGGGCAGGAGATTTCTCGCAGCCGCGGTCGGAAGTCGGGGATGGCGGGAATCTTTCCGCCGATGATGAAATCGACGTCGGCGCCGCAGAAGACCGGATAGAGCGCCTGATTGCGCGCGCCGGGCTCGGCGAGGTGCGCGAGCTTCTCGGCATTGTCGGGATTGTAGAAGCGCACGAGCCGCATCGCCGCAGCGAACAGCCGCTGCATCTCCGGAGCCGTCGAGGGAATGCCGCCGGCGCGCAGCGCGAGGATCTGCTCCCAGACTTCCGGGTATTGATTCTCCAGCTCGCGGTTGATGTTGGCGTGATTCGACTGCCACATCTCGGGGCTGTGCAGCGTGTTGGCGAGCGCGAGCGAGCGAACCAGCCCGGGGCGGTCGAGCGCCAGCTGCTGCGCGAGCAGGCCGCCGTAAGAAAAGCCGTAGACGTGCGAGGGTCCGAGCAGCTCGAGCAGCCCGGCGACGTCGTGCGCATCGCCGGCGAAGTCGATCTCGTCGAGATGCGCCGGCTTTCCCGAGCGCCCGCGGCCGAAGAGATCGACGTAGATGACCTCGTGATCTGCGGCGAGGTTGGTGAACGCGGGATGAAAGACGGCATGCGATCCGGCCGGGCCGAGACCGGCGAGCAGCAGCAGCCGCTGGCCGCGTCCTTCGCGCTCGAGGTACAGCTCGCGCTCGCCGATCCGGATCGCTGCGCCAGAAGGATGCATGCGCGGAGGATGGATCGGCGCGGCGAGCGCCGCTCGCCCGACGCGGACGTCCAATTCGGCCGCCGTCTGAGCAGGGGAGCGCTGCGCAGCCGCTCCGTGCGGTTGCGTAGGGCCGGCTGGCATCACCAGCTTTCTTGGCAGAGCTTTCCTGGCAGCCCGAAGGAGAACGACCATGCGCATCCAGGTCGCGTTGCTTGCAGTCGCCGCGCTCTTCGCCGCCGTGCCCGCATTCGCGCAAGCGGATGTCTCGCCGCGCCGCGAGCTCTCGCTCCGCCTCAACCAGCCGCCCAGCGAGAACCCACTGCGCCTCGAGATCTCGGGGGCCTACGGAGCGTCGCCGGTGGCGATCATCTTCCGCGATGCGATGTTCGGCGGTCTGCTCGGGGTCGCCAGCGGTGCGGTGATCGGGTTCGCCGCGGACAGCTCGCACGTCGGTCGCGACGTCGCCATCGGCGGCGGCATCGGCCTCCTGCTCGGCGCCCTCGTCGGCGCGTATGACGCGCAATCGGGACCGCGCATCAGCATCAGCGGCGACAGGACGGGCGGACCGCTGGTCGGCTACCAGAATCGCTTCTAGGGGTTCTGCTCTTCGGCGCAGTTGACTGGCTGCCGCTCGCGGTGCAGCGTCTCCGTCGTTTCGAGGAGGCGGCCAATGGCAAACCCATTCGTTCATGTCGAGCTGCAGACCAATGACGTAGCGAAAGCGAAGGCCTTCTACTCCAGGCTCTTCGACTGGAAGCTGGAAGACGTGCCGATCTCGGGAGGCGAGACCTACACGATGATCAACGTCGGGGAAGGGACCGGGGGAGGAATGTTCAAGAGCAAGATGCTCGCCGGCGCGCCGCCCTTCTGGTTGGCGTACGTGGGCGTCGCCGACGTGGCCAGTTCGACGCGGAAGGCGCGGGAGCTGGGCGGCAAGGTGGTGATGGACAAGACCGAGGTCGGCGAGTTCGGATGGATGAGCCTCATCACCGATCCGACGGGCGCGACTTTCGCGCTCTGGGAAGCGAAGCAGCGCGCGCAGAAGAAGTAGCGCGCAAAAGAATTCGGCGCGGAAGGCGTTTGATCAGCGCCCGCTGAGCCGGTCCAGCAGCGACGGCGACCAGCGTGCAAGAGCCCTTCCCTCCGCTGCGCGGTTGTAGTCGCGCAAGAGCGCCGCCGGGTCGCACTCGGCCTCGATGAGCCGCGCCCGCCCGAACTTCTGCTCGACCATCGCCGCCATCTTCCAGCCGACGGTGTACCAGGCGCCTTGGGTTTCGCCCCAGAACGGCCCGGCTGCTTTCATCGCCTGCTGCTCATCGGCGATCCTGCCGTCGAGGATGTCGAGCAGGAACCGCTCGACCGCGCCCAGGTCTGAGTCGAAATTCGCCAAGTCGCGATCCCAGCGCGCACGGTCGCTCGCGGGACTCGCCGCGTGGGGATGAACGTCCGGCCCGCCCGCCGCGGCGAGCATCGCCAGGCCTTCGCCGAAGGCTTTCGCGAAATCGCGCGCCAGCGCCAGCTTGGGCGGCAGGCCTTTGCTCTCGGGGCAGGCCGCGGAATAGCCGATGTGATGGAGCTCGTGCGCGGCGGTGTTCTCGAACTGCTCCGCCGTTCTGGCCGGATCGAGGTAGAGGACGATGGCGGGCGCCTTCTTCGGTTCGAAGACGAAGCTGTTGTGGCGCGGCTTGATCAGGATGAAGACACGCGCGCGAATGGGGGTATCGGGCGGAAGGTATGCGTGCGCGCGCCGCGAGGGTTCGCGCAGCCCGCGTCCTCGCCACTCCTCGAGCGTGCGCTGCAGCGCGGGCTGCTCGGCGACGGTTGCCGGAGCGGTGAGGAATTTGCGGAAATCAGCGTTGGAGAAGGGGCGCTGCATCGATTCTTCACGCCGCTGGAGAAGCCGGTAGCCTTCGCTGTCGAAGAGCCGCTCCCACAACGCCGACGGCGCTTCATTCCCTTGGTTCTCGGCGATGAAAATCGCGAGCGCAGCCTCGGCCTCGTCGGTCACGAGCCGCAGGTCATCGGCCGCGAGCGCAGAGGCTAGCACCAGAGCGAGCATCGAGCCCTCTACGTCCGGGCTCGACGCTCATTTCCGCTCACGGCGAGGAGTCTCCCTGCACTTCGGCGGTGCGCGTGATCTCGCCCATCCGCCCGCTCTGGAAGTCCTCGAAGGCTTCTGCGAGTTCGGCCCGCGTGTTCATCACGAACGGACCGTAGCGAGCCACTGGCTCGCGGAGCGGAACGCCGCCGAGCAGCAGGAGCCGTGCGACTTCGGTGCTCCCCGCCAGTCGCACGGAATCGCCCGCGCCGAGGATGGCCAGCTGGCCTTCTCCGACGGTCGCACCGTCCGGGCCGACGCGCGCCGACCCCTCGAACACGTAGACCAGCATCTGCAAGTCGGAAGCGAAGGGAAGCGTGACGTCCGCGCCCGGCTGGAGCGTCCAGTCCTGGTACACGATCGGCGTGCGCGTCTGGATCACGGCCTGGACGCCGAGCGCCTCTCCAGCGATCACCCGCACCTCGGCCTTGCCGTCGTCGGTGCGCGCTTGCGGCAGCTTCTCGCGCGAGTACTCCTGGTAGCGCGGGCGGGTGAGCTTCTCCTTCTTGGGCAGGTTGACCCAGATCTGGAAGCCGTGCACCCGGCCGCCCTGCTCGCGGATGCGCTGCGAAGGCATCTCCGAATGGACGATGCCCGCGCCGGCGGTCATCCACTGCACATCGCCCGGACCGAGCCGGCCGCGGTGGCCGGCCGAATCCTCGTGCTCCATTTCGCCTTCGAGCACGTAGGTGACCGTCTCGAAGCCGCGGTGAGGATGGTCGGGCGCGCCGACCGCCTCGCCGGGGCCGTATTCGACCGGGCCCATCTCGTCGATGAGCAGGAAGGGATCGACCGCGTCGATCTGCTCGCCCGGGATGGGCCGGCGCACGACGAATCCGCCGCCCTCCAGCTGGCGATGCGAGGTGACGATTCTTTCGGCTGCGCGGACTCTCTCGTTCTTCATGGCCTTGTCTCCTGCTTCATTGAGAGCTAACTAATTCATTCAGGACTGAATGATGCCCGGCAGGATCGGAGGATTCGGTGGGCACGCATTACAAAGGTAGAGCGGCGGAGGTCCGGGCGCTCGATGCCCTGATCAAGCTGGTGCGCTGCACCTCCTCGCTGCAGATGCGCCTGGAAGGGGCGCTGCGGGAGGAGGGTTTCACGCCCACGCAGTTTGGCATCCTCGAGGCGCTGCTCCATCTCGGACCGCTCGAGCCCTGCGAGCTCGGCCCCAAGCTGCTCACCAGCCGGCCGAACGTGGTGCTGCTCGTCGATCAGCTGGAGGAGCGCGGGCTGGTCCGCCGCAATCCGGTCGAGGGCGACCGGCGGCGGGTGCGGATCGAGCTCACGGCGGCGGGAAGGCGCGCCACGCAAAGGGCCTTCCCCAAGCACGTGCGGCGCGTCGTCCATGAGCTCTCGGCACTCTCCGCCGCGGAACAGGAACAGCTCGGGCGGCTGTGCAAGCGCCTCGGCCGGCGCACGGCCGAGTAGAGCCCATCTCACAACCTCACGCTGCAACTCCACAAGCGTAGTAACCGTCTTGCTTGTCAAGCGACCTCCGCATTCCAGCGCTGACCGCTGCGGACGAGGGCGTTGAGGATGATCAGCAGCTTGCGCATGCACGCCACGAGCGCGACCTTGC
>Ga0209471_1000933_pt1 | contig 18161 bp, 18 predicted proteins | sample GraSoiAngelo_128_FD_185885 | JGI IMG/M metagenome (GOLD analysis project Ga0209471, IMG submission 185885) | Grasslands soil microbial communities from the Angelo Coastal Reserve, California, USA - 14_0927_12_20cm (SPAdes) (version 2) | ecosystem: Environmental > Terrestrial > Soil > Grasslands ...
GTTGACGCTGGCTGAACTTGGGCATGCCGGCTCAAGATGATCATTCGATCTAAGCCAGAACTAAGCCCGCCGTACCCTACTCCATTTCCCACTAGTAACGGTTACCCGTTCGCTATGCTTGTTCGAGAGCCTTCGTAATCACCATTCTCGAAGCTCGCAAAGCCGGATAAAGCGATCCAGTTAGTACAGCGAGAATAGACAGTCCAAACGATTGAACTATCGCACTGTACGGGATGACGAATGGAAGGTAGAACCCCGCGAGGGTCGTGCTGTTAGTCGCCCCCTCCAACAAGAGCAATCCTCCAGGAACAGCCAGGAGGAAACCGAACAGTCCTAGGATGATTCCCTCGCTGAGAAAAAGCCCTGCTATCTGTCTCCTGCCCATTCCCTGTGATCGCAAGAGCCCGATCTCTCGCTTTCTATCGTTCACGTTCATGATCATTGTGGAGGTTATTCCAAGGGTGGCGATAAGGAGGGCGAAGTAGAGAACGAGGAGGATTATCGTGAATATGCGGTTTATCGTATCTCGTACGAGAGAAAGGAGTTGTCCGAGGGTCAGCGAGTTTTCGGCAAAATTATACTTCGGATACGAGGCCGCAATATCGTGAGCGATAGTGGACGCTTCTGACTTGTACTGGGTCTTCAGATCTACAAGGAAGAGGGGGGCAATGTCTGCTGGTTCGTTTGGCGCGAGGAAGAATTGTTTCTGGGAATTGAAAGAGACAACGATTGATTCGCTGGCGAAGTTGTTTCCGAATTGGATATACTGGAGGATGGGCCCTGTGAATATTCCTGCTACTTGGAAGGGCTTGGTCTGGGTCCCGTTGAAAGTCGTTATGTCTATGTTATCGCCAACTGAGGCATCGAGTCTTGACGCCAATGAACTAGGCAAGAGGACTGTCTGGGGATTGTTCGCCAACTCGGCATAGACTTGCTGTGGAGGGGGCGAGTTCACGAATTGGTAGTTTATGATCTGGGGGAATGTCGTTGGGTCGACAGCTAGGACCCCTACTGATGTGCTGTTGCCTGTCGGTCCGAGAGCCTTCGGGTTGAAGATAGGCGTGGGTCCGAGGGGAGTCGCAAGAGAGACTTGTGCAAAGCTGGTGAGATTGTTGGTGAAGCTGATCGGCAGAGATTGGTTCGCGACGAGGATTATGTCCGCTCCGAGTGCTTCTTGAATCCCTTGGTCGAGGGCGGTTTGGACCCCGCCTTGGATTCCGCCTAGCATGATTACGAAGCTGAGGGTGATGGTAATCATTCCGAACGAGATTGCGTTTCTGAGTAACCTCCGTCTTCCGTTTCTCGATGCGATGTATCCTATTGCCCTTGAGAATGGTAGGAGCGGTGCAGAGAGTATTCGGCCCGATCGTCCGAATACGACGGCGCCAAGAATGACTAACCCCATCGGGATGAGCGCAACGTCGAGGTATGACACATGGAAAGGCGTTAGTCTGGCAGCCTCTAGAGACCCAACCGCGAGCATGCCCAAGCTGACAAGGACGAGGATTGAATCTGGAATCCTCTTGCGAGAGTTTCGGGCCGAGGGCCGAATCGCTTGAATAATGTTGATTCGGCTTGCGGATGCGGCGGGGTAGAGCGATCCCGCGAAGACAGCTGCAAACCCTGCTCCAAGTCCCATTAGAGTGATAGTTGGGGTAAGCTGGACTAGGGGGAGAGATGGGATCTGGAGAACGTTCTCAGCAACTGCCGTGAAGGCTCTCGAAAGGGCCAGCCCTGTGAAGACACCGGCGACCGTGCCAATAGTTCCAATCAGCATTCCCTCAACCAGGAAGATCTTGAAGATCTGTAATCGGCTGGTTCCAACAGCCCGCATCACTCCAATCTCGTACGTGCGTTCGTTTACTGTCATGAACAGGGTGTTGAAGACGATGAAGGCGCAAACGACGAGCGCCACAGCCACCATCACGTTTAGCCCTAGCTCGAACCCGGCTGTTTGTCCCGCTATTCTCTGGACGGCTTCCGCCTTGGGAGCGTTTACGTTGAAAAGAGGTGAGCCAAGGAGACTTTGAATCTCGTCCCGGACCTGCGGCGCTCTGGTTGGATCCTTGAGAGTTGCGTAAATGTGGGAGATCATTCCCTGAAAGTTTAGTGCTGATTGAAGCTGAGAGAGGTCCACGTAAATCGAAGCGCCGATGTTGCGTAGGGGATGATTGATTCCAACCACTGACAGTGGAATAGTGAGATAGGCTCCGGTGACGTTCAGGGTGAAAACGTTGATGGTAGATCCGATTCTCAATCCGAACTTCTGGGCTAGCCCGTCATCCACTGTCGCCTGGCCCTGTGAGAGAGTCTTTGTCCCAGTAATGTTGAAGCTGGAATAATCGAAGTCTGTCCCATTGACTCCGACCAGCTGGAATCTGGTCTTGTTGGCAGGTGGGCCGAACCCAAACCAGACTAGTCTTGCAGCTGTCTGTTGAACTCCAGAGGCGTTATTGACAATGTGCAGATAACGGCTCTCGAAAACAGGCGGAAGTTCGCCGTAACTTACGACGATATCAGTGCGGCCCCAGAACTTGTTGATGTAATTGGTAAACTCGCCAGTTGCACTTGCAGTTGCCAGATTTATCCCTACCAGCAAGGCGACTCCGAGGATGACGGCTAGAATTGTCAGCGCCGTTCTCGCTCGCCGCTTTGGGAGATTGCGATAGGCAATCTTCGCAGAAAGCAAGATCCAGGCTCAGCCTTCGCGCTAATTGGGCTGTGAGAGGGATCGCGCAGGCTCCGGGGGAACTGGCTCGATCGCTCTCAGTCGGTAGGACTCTCTAGGGGAGTGCTGCGATGCTTTGGTTATGATACCGTCGCGCATTTCAAACAGTTTCTCCGCCCGATCTGCGACTACTGGGTCGTGTGTGACGACAAGGACGGATGCGTTCTCTTTCTTCGCTGCTTCGTACATTATCTGCACCACTTCGGTGCCTGTTTTAGTATCGAGGTCCCCTGTCGGTTCGTCGGCGAGGATGATTTTCGGGTGATTTGCCAGGGCGCGTGCTATGGCGACACGTTGTTGCTCTCCGCCGCTCAGCTCATCTGGCAGATGGGTGAGGCGTTCCTTGAGGCCGACGCGATCGAGCATCAAACTAGCTCGTTCCTTCGCGGCCGATGGCTTCGTTCCTGCCGTCAACAGTGGCAGTTCCACGTTTTCCAGGGCTGTTAGTACAGGTATGAGGTTGTGGAATTGGAAGACGAAGCCTATCTTGTGACGTCTGAGCTTCGTGAGTTGACCGTCTTTCATGTCTGTAATGTCTTCTCCGTCAATGGTGATCTTGCCTGATGACGGTTTGTCTAGTGTTCCGATAATGTTGAGAAGAGTCGTCTTTCCCGATCCTGAAGGACCAGTTATGACTACGAACTCTGCTTGGTAGAGTGTGAAGTTGACCCCCCGAAGCGCATGCACAGTGACGTTGCCGAGGCGGTAAGTCTTCTCCAATTTCGCAACTTCGACTATGGCAGGGGTCTCCAACTAGCCTCAGTCAGGGGTTAGGGGCTGAGGCCCGAAATATGTTCCTTTCGAGGTCGCTCCCGAAGCGCTTAAGCCGTTAACCAGTAATCAACAAACCATGGCTGCTAAGGTCGTCATTCTCGACATCGAGACGACATCACTCGAGGCGGACGCTGGAGTACTGGTTGGTGCTGGGCTCATGTCGGTTGTTGGACCGGGGGAGTATTTGGAAGCGAGGAGGACGAGTGAGGAGAAGTCGCTGTTGTCGAACCTGGTAAAGCGTCTGGAGAGTTATGATGTTTTGGTGACCTGGAATGGCAGAAGCTTCGATATTCCCTTTCTGACGACCCGTTTCATGAAGCACGGGCTTGACCCTCGACCATTTCTTCGAAAGCCACACATTGATCTCGCTGACGTGGTGAAGAGCCGGCTGAGACTCACCTTCACCTATCTCGACCATGTTTGCGATTTCTTCCAGATAGATCGAAAGAAGGGTCCGATGGGTCTCGACGTCCCGCATCTGTATGTTCGAGCTCTTGAAGGAGACAGGAAGGCATTGCTGTCGATACGGGATCACTGTCTTGACGATTTGGGTGCGACCAGACAGGTTTTCCTAAAGCTCAAGCCGCTCGTGGAGCAACAGCTAGAGTACGCCGAGGGGAACGTTTAGCCCAAAGAACGTCGCAAGTAATACGAGTATCGCAAGGTAGATGCCGAAGAGTCCGAGGGTGACTATGAGGTTTCTTTTCCAACGTTGGCCCCAGGCGATTCCAAAGGGTATTCCCACCGTGAATCCAATGATATGAGCTATGTATGCAATGCTTGGATCGTAGCCCAACCCTGAAGCAAGTACCGGAGTAGTAACGATGATTAGATTGTAGGCGAAGTAGAATATTGCAACGAGACCCTGAGGAGCCATAAAGAGAAATGAGAACTTCAGCGGGTTCATCAGCATCACACATGCCGCAAGTGTGAAGATGGCTGCCGAGGCACCCAGCATCCCAGTATCTGGAGGGTAGATTCCAAGGGCGGGTGGCAGAAGGAACGAAGTGAACCCGCCAACAAAGAAGACCATTAGGTGATATTCCCTGCCAATCATCTTCTCCAGAGTATTTCCAAAAACGAACAGGAAGAGCATGTTTCCAAAGAGATGGGTCGGGCTTGCGTGAAGGAAGAGTGCGGTGAACAGGGTCCAGACTCTTCCTGCTAACAGGTTGTTCCAGCTGAAGACGAAATTCGTGTCGATGAAGTTGGGGTCCTGTTGCCAGGCCCAGAGGCTGAGGCCTACACATCCCAGTATGAGCAGATAGTTTACTCTCAACCTAGACCCTGTTTTGAGCGTTCGGACTCTCAGCGGCCTATTTCAGAAGTTCCTAACTATCTTCGACGACTCATCGTTCATTTTGGTTCGTTGTGTAAGGGCCGTTTGCGCCAAATCCTTTTACGAGCCAGTCTTCCGCAGGTCATGTGTTCCGTCTTGGGGTCTAGAGTCCAGGCCTACGTTGACCTTACGAAGCCGAAGATAGTATTCCTGTTGGACTTCACAGCTCTGATGGCGTTCCTGGTGGCTACACGTGGCATTAACCTGCTAAGCCTCGCAGCAGTCCTAGTCGCAGGCACCCTCGCGTCCGGGGGCGCTGGGGCATTGAATTGCTATCTTGATCGGGACATCGACCAGAGCATGGGGCGTACTAGCCAGAGGCCGATTCCTAAAGGAGAGATATCGCCGATCAAGGCGCTAATTTTCGGATTGGCGCTGGTGGCGCTAGGTGTCGGAACATCTTCGTTGTTACTTTCTCTCTGGGCTAGCTTGTTCATCTTCCTCGGCGCTGCGATCTACGTGGGTTTCTATACCAAGTGGTTGAAGCGCCGGACAACTCTCAACATTGTCCTCGGAGGCTCGGCAGGGAGTTGTGCACCCCTAGCGGGTTGGGCTGCTGCCACGGGAAACGTTGGCGTGATAGCGCCTTGGCTGATGGCTCTGTTAGTTTTTGTCTGGACTCCCAGCCACTTTTGGAGCCTCGCTCTTCGAGCTTCCAAGGATTATGCGAAGGCTGGGATTCCAATGCTTCCGGTCGTTGTCGGGGACAAGAAGGCTGCGCAGTATATTGCCCTCAACACGTTCCTCCTGGTCCCCTCGTCTCTCATCTTCGTACCTCTTGGAACCTTTGGAATAATCTATCTCGCAATCGCGGGCTTGCTTGGTCTGGGAATGATCATTGTAGACTTGAAGCTGGCTTTCAACCCGACAAAGGCTCAGGCTTGGACCGCGTTCAAGTTTTCCAGCCCGTACCTAGCTATCGTATTTCTCGCGATGGTGCTCGACTACTGGGTTCCTCTACATTAGAGAACAAGTCAGGCTCCTCGAATCTGTTTCAGAAGGTTCTGAATGATCATCTTGCCATGCGGATGATTGTCGTTCGACCTTTCCGGATGGAACTGGACACCATAGATGGGCTTCGACTGGTGTACCATGGCCTCGACCTTTGATGTCTTAGATTGCGCCAAGTGTCGAAACTCGTCGGGAATCTTAGTCAGTTCTTGCCGGTGTGATTCCGCGACCACCATGTCGGAGGGTAATCCGTCGAACAACGGATGCTTCTGGACGACGCTTACTTTTTCGTATCCACGAAGCATTTGACCGAGGTCTCGCATCGGGGCGCCGAATGCTGACCCGATGATCTGGTGTCCGTAGCATATTCCCAGAATTGGAAACTTGGTCTTTCTGACAAGGTCCATTTCGGGCTGAAATAGTTCTCGAGTTCGGGGTTTTGAGAGTAGGGCGCTGGACCCTGTGAGAATTACTAGGTCGGGTTCGGATTCTACAACTCTGGTATGAAGGTCTCGTTCCTTGTAGTCTATTTTCTCTACCGATTGTCCGGTGCACTTTTCAATGTTCTGAACTGCTCTCTCTGCTTGGCTCAATTCCTTGTAGTTGTTTACAACAATTATTTTCAATGTTTAGAGGGCGGCTAGGAGTTTGTCGATTTCCTCCTCAGTATTGTAGTAGTGTGGTGAGGCTCGCAGGGCCTGGACTCTGCTCGCGACGGTGATGTTGAGCTTCTTCAGCTTCTGATACGTGGCACCAGGGTCGGGGTCTTCGAAGACCACTATTCCGCTTCGCCGTTCAGATTGTAACGGTGTTAGTATCTTGCGCCCTTTCTTTTTCAAACCCTCGATCAGGTGCTCGGTGACCTTTAGGACTCGGTGGGACCTTTCTGTCTGGTCGTGCTTCAACGCGAACTCTAAGGCTGCTTTGGCGCCAACAATCGATATTACTCCCCAGCTTCCACCTTCAAACATTGTCGCGTCCTGTGCGGGTATCGTCTCTTCGATGTTGAACGGTTTTCCGAAAAGGGCTTTCTGGCTTGTGAGTCTTCTTGCGACTGAATCTTGGACTCCATGCCAGCCGATATAGTTCGGGTCAAGATCCTTCAGCCTTTCGCGCTTGGTGTATACGAAGGCTGCACCGTGAGGTCCCTGCATCCACTTGTACATCCCACACACTAGCGCGTCGACTCCGTCTTGTCGAGCGTCTATTGGAAAGACGCCAAGTGCGTGGAATGAGTCGGCGATGACAAATGCGCCGTGTTCGTGCGCGATCTTCGTTATCTCTCGGATTTTCTCTCGGCAACCGTTGGTCCATGAGACATAGTCGACGGAGACGATCGAGGTATCGTCGTCGATTGCCTTCTCCCATTGTTCTAGGGGGATTGTGCCGTTATTGTCACGGTGGAGCAGGCGGACATCTTTGGCTCGTCCATGTTTTTTCTGGAGGTGCCAGAGGTAGATGTTGGTTGGAAAGTTGAGTTCACTGATGACGATATTCCCCTCTGGTTTGTAGTTGAGGCTGCTGGCCAGGCCGATGAGCGCACTGGTGACGTTTGGGACTGAGGCTATCTCATCGAGGGAAACTCCTCCTATCATCTTTCCGAATTGTCGGCGGGATTCGATGATGAGTGGCAGCCATTCTTCCCAGTTTTCGCCGTACTCTCGCCAGTCAGCCATGAACTCGTTAATCGAGTTGAGAACTGGTATAGATGGCGGACCAGTTCCTGCGTTGTCGAAATATGCTCGTCTGGATGTGACAGGTATCTGTTTTCTGACAAGTTCGATATTCAAAGAGACACCGAAGGTGGGGCGAGGCCGAATTGGCCAGCCTGAGTATAAATGCAGTGCTAAGTGGTGTGGAAGTTCTGGACACCTGTTTCGGCGATGCAGTTCTTACACCAGAACTGGTTTCTCTCGGGACTGTACTGGGCGTGGCTGTCGGTCACTATGTTTCCGCAGCTCCCACAGCGGACGATGAAGACTTTTCGCATCTTGTGATGTGGAAGGTCTTTCTTGTGCCGTTCTACGTCATTGTCGCCGGGTTCCAGTACCATGTTGCAGTTCTCACAGTAGTAGATTGTTTCGAGGATTGCTTTGTCCCGTTCGTCTACCCAGTTTTCAGCCATGGTAGCTGTGGTTCTCCTTGATGGAAGGGGGTTCGATCGTGCTTGTTTTCGCCGTTCTACTCTAGATACTCTTCCCCCGTTTATACGGAACCCACGGATAAAAAATCCATTTTCTAGGGCGAAATCGTTCAAATCGCGGCTGTTTAAGCGATTTTTTCGCCAAGAGACGGTCCTCTCCGACCGCAAAGCAAGGTTCACAATATCCGGTCCCAGGTATACTGGGAACCAGAGGTAGAGCAAGTTGGGTCTTCCAGAGAAAATTAAGCAGATAGAGGAGGAGATGAAGAAGACCCAGATCAACAAGAAAACCGAACACCATATTGGCCTCCTCAAGGCCAAGCTGGCCCGGTTGCGCGAGGAGCTTGAGAGTTCCACCTCTAAGGGTGGAGGCGAGGCTTTCGAGATCCGCAAGGGCGGCGACGCAACAGTCGTTCTCATAGGCCTCCCTAGCGTTGGTAAGTCGACTATTCTGAACCGGTTGACGAATGCAAAGTCGAAGGTCGCAGCGTACGCCTTCACAACCCTTACTGTCGTGCCGGGGATTCTACGTCTCAACGGAGCGGACATCCAGATTCTGGATCTTCCGGGAATTATCAGCGGCGCATCTTCCGGACGGGGTAGGGGAAGGAGAGTGCTCTCTGTGGCAAGGAACGCGGACCTCGTCCTGTTGGTCTTGGACGTGTTTCAACCGGGACAGGTGCAGTTGTTGAAGCATGAGCTTCATGCGATGGGCATTCGGATCGACCAGAAGCCCCCAGATGTAGTCATCACGAGAGGCAGTAAGGGAGGCCTAGCTCTGACCACAAGTGTCAAGCTTACGAAACTAACTCCGGCAACCGTCAAGGGAATAGTCGAAGCGTACGGGATTAGTAATGGCGGCATTTTGGTACGAGAAGATGTCACAGATGAACAATTGATTGATGTCTTGACCGGAAACCGGAGATATGCTCGCTCGTTAGTTGTTCTGAACAAGGTGGACCTGGTGAATGAGCAATATCTTGCGGCTGCCAAGAAACAGATGGGGAGCGATTTCGTGCCCATTTCCGCTGAGAAGGGATTGAACATGGACCTTCTTGCTGAGAGAATCTGGGAAACCCTCAATTTCATCCGGATCTACCTGAAGCGTCCTAACGGCGACGCCGATTTCGAGAAACCCCTGATTCTTCCAGCGGGTTCGACGTTGCGAGACGTGTGTAAGAAGATTCATCCCCGGTTTGTCGAAGGAGCCAAGTATGCGTTTGTCTCCGGGTCCAGTGTAAAATTCACGGGTCAGCGCGTGAGTCTCGACCATATTCCGGCTGACAAGGACGTCGTCACTATCATGCGCTAGGCTGCGGTGGAGAACCTATCGACCTAGGGTGAATTCTTCGTGAATTGCCCTCACTGCTTCTGCGCCGTCCTTGTGAGACACAACGAAGGATACGTTATACTCGGAGGAGTCTTGCGCGACCATGGGACACTCACTTTTCGTTTCGCTACCGTCGTAAATATTCTGGCAGCTACGCCTGGGGTCCCTTTCATTCCTGATCCAACAACAGCAATTGTCCAGGCATCCTTCTCATCGGCTATTCTAGGACTCTTATCGACCAATGCTAGGGCTGGTGGACCGGCAGAATTCTTGCTCGGGGCTCTCGGCAGCTCTCTGCTGTACGGTCCCAGGCTTTGATCCTGACGATTCTTGTATTCGTGGTCCTGACTTGTACCCTGTCTGCATATTTGTCGAGGGCTAGTCCGAATACGTCGAAGCCAGCTCCAAGATTGGCGGTGGAACAGTTGGCCTCGACCGTCACTTCTTTGTCAGGGATCATCGATCGGATTTCCTGACCGAGACTCGGCGCTTCGTTCGATAATAACTGGTCTCGTACTCATGCCCCGATTCCAGCCGATATGGGAATGGCCTGAATCGCCCATTTTCCGCCCTGATCTCGAATCTGGGACATGGCTAAAATTTCGCCTGGAGTTCGTTCGGAAACCGCCGACGATTCCCCTCTCTTCACCCTTTCAACCAAGCCCAGATTCTACCCTGAATCGCGAGACTTGCCCATTATCACTGCCAGACAGGAAATTTTCTCCGAAAAAAGGAGGGGGGGGTCTTAGCGACCGCGTCTCGCGACGCAAGAGCGGTAAAGCCAAAGGTGCTGCGTGGTTCGAAGGCGCTTCATTCATGGTTATCAATAATGGACCATTTCCGTGACACATAACTGTGTACTTCTCCGAAATCCGCTTCGTAGCGGAGTCTGTCTTCTCGGTCGAAGCCCAATTCTCCTGAGCACTACCGTTTACAAAACATACCAGAAGCGTCGTCCCACAGTCCTCAGATCATCTTGAAATCCGTCTGCGGAATATCCGCCCGCAGAACCGTTCCTGAGCTTCCATCCAAGAGCGCGTTGTAGCTTCGGCCCTTGTACTCGTAGGTGCTGAACCAGATCGGTGCGTGAATGTAGGTCGGCTTGCCGAGCTTGAAGTTGGTGTTGAAGGAGGTTATCTGGTCCACCTCCTGTTTAGCCAAGAACCTCTGGTTCGCCTCTACCTCCTCTCTGGCGTGCTGCACTGCCTCCTCGCTCGCCATCTCGCTGTTGAGGAACTTCGCCCCAGAATCTATCCTCTTAAAATCGAAAGGAATCTTTCCCGTGTCTGGGACAGTATAGTCCCGTGTTGGAAACTGCGCACCCTTCCGACCAAGCACGAGCCAGTCGTAGTCCCGGTCTATCACGCCCTTTCTAGGCGACGGCGGTGAGATACGCTCAAGCACACCCTCGTCTGTGCTTGATGCATCCATCGGGACCAGCCAGAACGGAAGATACCGCAATTCCAAAATCAAGATCTTACTCTTCTTCGCGAGGTCTCCGGGTTTCATGAACCCTTCTCGCATCCAGTCACGAAGAGCATTCTCGATGCTCGCCGCGCTATTGTTGTTGAGAATGAGACTGTGTTCTAGCTGAAACGGCTCGTCCGCCCCAACAACCGCAGTGTAACCACAGTACCGGCAGGTCGAAACGATCTCTCCAGGGCTAACGCTTAGAGGGGCGCCGCAATTCTTGCATTTTATCTCGGAGACAATGTCCGACAACGTTTCTTTCCTCGATTGTTCTAGGATAGAATTAATGAAGGCCGAATTAAGCTCTCTAACACTGAGAAAGAAGAATTGGCAGGACTAGGCGCCCTCAAGCGGACGATGGGCTTCACAATAGTTCTAGTATTCGCCATATTCCTCGGTCTCCTCTTCATCATATCCTCCTTCTTTCTCGACCCTGTCACCGGACTGGTGCTCGGTCTAGTCGGAGCTTTCTTCATAATACTGCTCCAATACCTGATTGGTCCAGCAATTGTCAGACTCACAAGCCGTCTCCACTATCTTGCTCCTGGTGAGAACCGCTGGCTTGAATCGAAAGTCGGCGAGCTCGCCTCGAAATCAGGTATTCCCATGCCCAGAATCGCAGTCTCGCCAGACACGACCCCCAACGCGTTCGTATTCGGCCGGACCCGCAAGAGCGCTACGCTAGCAGTCCATCAGGGTCTTCTTCAACGTCTGGACGAAAATGAGATCGAAGGAGTCATAGGCCACGAGCTAGGCCATGTGAAACATCGCGACTTTATCGTAGTAACGATGATCAGCGCTATCCCCCTCGTCGCGTATTTGATCGCCCGGTCTGTTCTCTGGGGTGGCCTCGTCACCGGCTACAGCGGCCGTAGCAACAAGAACAATAACGCCGGAGTCCTGATTATCGTTGCTGTAGTCGCTTACGCAGTCTACATTCTAACCACCCTGCTCGCTTTGCGATTGACCCGTCTCAGAGAGAGCTATGCAGACGCATACTCCGCCTTTCTAACCCAGCAACCGAGAGAACTGGAGAGCGCTCTCACAAAGATCGCCTACGGCCTGTCTCTCGCGCCAGGCGAACCTCACGGCGCCCGAGCCTTCTTCATCGAAGACCCTGCCCAAGCAAAACAGGATGTTGCAGGCATCATGGACCAAAAATCGAAATATGATCTCGACAAGGATGGCGTCCTGAGCGAACGCGAGCTAGAAGCGGCCATGGAAGCAGAGTCAAAGTCAAACTGGAGGAAAGCGGCCCAGCTCTTCATGACACACCCTCCCACCTACAAGAGGATCCTCATGCTGAGGGAGATCGAGCAGGACATGAACTCGGGAAACTTCCAGCAGTCCAACGTCTACAACTACGTCTAAGAGCCAGTATCTGTCTTTAGCTCTCGATTACAATAGGACTATAAGCCGGAATCACAGCTCGATTTGACACGATCTAAGATGCCTCGAATTCCATGGGCACCGCTGAACGGCGGAATATTCCTCATAATCTTCGGTACCATAATGCTCCTCTCCATTGTCGGCGTTGGCAATCTCAACCCGTTCACCGGCATACCCCTTGTCTTCCTGGTATTCGGGATCTGGCTTATCATTGCAGCCCTCGCGCTGCCAGGCCCTGATGATCGATATGCCCCGCCTCGGTCAATGATCCTCGCCTGGGGCGGAATGGTCGCTTTCTTAGGAGCCATATGGTACGTTGGCACAATTGCGCTCACCCTAGTACCCATCGTCCTCCTTGTAGTTTTGATCGTTGCAGGCATAGGCGCGGTCGGCTATGCTCTTACTCGAGCTGAAGCTAAGAAAGCGCACCCTACAGTCGCATAGGCCGTGTACGACTCCAAGGCCCGTTATGTTCGCAGTCTCTTCTCCAAGGTCCCACTGGAATACGACCTGCTACTGGGACTCCTCAGTTTCGGCCAAGACAGAAAATGGCGTTCTTTTGTAGTCGAACAAGCCGCTCCTATAGCTGACAGTGTTGTCCTGGATGTTGCAACAGGCACAGGACTTCTTGCGGCAGATTTTGCGAACGCGATCGCGAACAACGGACTGGTTGTCGGCGTTGATTTGACTCTCTCGATGCTTCAGACCGCAAAAGAGCGGGTTAGGCAGAGAGGGCTTTCCGGAAGAACCGATTGGGTTTTAGCTCGCGCTGAAAGCTTGCCTTTTCGGGAAAATTGCTTTCGGTCGGCGTCGATCAGCCTTGCGCTTAGAAATGTGTCCGATGCTCGATTGACCTTTCGAGAGATGGCTCGAGCAACAACGCCAGGTGGTGTAGTTATCTCTCTCGACTTCGCACGTCCCCCAAACAGAGTATTCCGATTATTCTACTACGACTACCTCCTAGGATTGTTTCCCATCTTCGGAAGAATCGTCTCCCAAGCTTGGGGAAGAACACTGTCGTACCTCGGCCGTTCGATTCTGAAATCGCGGACCGGGACCCAGATTGCAACCCTAATGATTGAAGAAGGACTCTCAGATACGAGACCCGTTCCTCTGACACAAGGAATCGTCTACGCAGTCTATGGAAAGAAGCACTCGTAAGCGAAAGCCGCTCTTCTTGGAAGGGTCACTTGTCAGAGCGACAAGGACTTTGAATCTTGAGACGGGAAAGCAAATTCGGATTCTCCTCCTTGTTTTAGCGACGATGGTTCAGTTTTGGTCCGGAAGCTCAACCAGGCCAGGAGTGCAAGCGCCATGAATGATGTTGACGTTACGTAGAACATGCTTGTGGGGTTCAGAGTGTAGAGAATACCGCCCACATACGATCCAATTACAAAACCCAGACTCTCCAACGTCAGATAGAACCCGAACTGTCCGGCTCTCGAACCACCCTTTCGCACCGTCGAAAGAATGGAATAGCCAACGAGGCTCGGCGCCCTTGCACTTCCTATGAAAAAAACCAATGGAAAAGAGAACAATGGGTTTCTAGCCAGAAGGACCCCGATGAGGCCTGCTGAAGACAAAACTAAACCTAGCGCCATAGTTCCACCCTGGCTCCTCGCATCTGCTCTCCTGCCCAGGAGAATCGCGAAAACGGCCGCCCCCAAGGACTGCACCGCGCCTAGGAGTAGTATGATCGAGGGGCCTAGACTAAGAGCGTCCTGGAAGTATAGAGGAATGAACGGTGCGGCAACACTCCACGCGAGCGCAGCTGCAGTGAGATAGAGGAGAAGCGTCCCTTCTCGACGCGACCTAGGGATTTCGAGTCTGGGAGACTTGGCGTCACTTTCCAGCGCGGGTTGTGGTTTCATGAAGAAAAGAATTATCGTCGAGATCGAAAAGAACACGAATGTAAGTATGAAGATGTCCCGTACTGAGATCCAATTGAGTAGAGCGCTTCCGACCAATGGTGAGAAGACTACGCCTAGAGGGGCTGATGCCCAGGTTATGCCGAAGTTTGACGCAGATTTGGTTCTTTCAGCGGCTCCTGCGATGTATGCGTTGAAAGCTGGAATATTGAACCCTGACACTTGGAGAAGGACGATTCCAGGAATCACATCAGTCCATGTTCTCGCGAAATAGTACATGAGAGGCGGTGGAATGCTCATTGCCCAACCAATGATCAATAGTGCTTTCAGCTCGTACTTGTTCGCAAGTATTCCTCCGGGAATCATGCTGAGGGCGAGGGCGAGGAACCCGATAGAGAATACAATGCCTACATCACTGGGAGAAGCTTGGAGGTCTCGCAGATACAGTGGCCAGATGTAGTTGTAGAGTCCTAGGCCGAAGGTCCAGAGGAACAGTGATAGAAAGAGGAGCCGCAGGTCTCTAGGAAGGGTCCAGACTGAGGCTAAGAGGTTCAGCTTGCTCGCTGTCAGCAAAGGTCATCGGCCTTTTTTCTCAGTGACTTGAGAGTTGAAGGGTAGCGTGGTTTCTTTTCAAGAAATGACTCCCAGCGCGATCAGAATTCCGGATATGAAGAAGTACGAGCCGAAGGAGAGGAGGACGATGCCTGCGATTAGGTCGAGGAGCCAGCGTGGAACACGCATTAAGTAATCGTACGAGAAAGCGCACACGACGATCAAGAGCACAATGCTCGCCAATGCGCCAATCAACGTCCATTCTAGGTTGAAGGCTCCTGCCGCTGCCAGAACCAGGCTTGCTTCAAATCCTTCTGTCATTGTTATGCTAAAAACAGGTAACGAATTTCCGACCGAGAACGGTATCTGACCTTCCGCTGTTCTGACGCCTCCGCTGTGTTTGAGGTCTTTCTCGACGACATCGTCGCTCCATTTTTCCATCTTTGCTCTGAACGACTTGCCTCTGAAATAGTACTTGACGAATCCTCGAAGAAACCGGTAGGAAAAATACAGGATGACCACCCCAGGTATCAAGTTGATCAGGGCATCGGAAACCGCTTTCAATGCGAGAAAAGCCTGTTCGACGATCAGAAACGTGACGATCGATCCGAGACCTCCTAAGAGAACGCCGAGCAAGACGTTCCTCCTGCCGATCTGTCTTATCGTGGCGAGGGAGAGGATTGCGACTTCGCTGCCCTCTATTAGGACAGCCTTGAAGGCTAGGAGGAATGATGCGATTATTACAACATCTATTCCAGCCATATCTTTTCTTCTCGAAATCTTGCGAGTCTGTATAAGCTCTCCGACCGACGCGTGCTCATATCTCTAACGGCGAGTAGCGTAGATGCAATGTCTCGTCACAAGCACTAGGGTGCAAGGACGGCATGCTGTGGCTAGTCTTTGGGCTCTGTGGATGTTTCCTTCATTTCGTTTTTCTTGAAGTTCAGAGAGAGGGAGTTGACACAGTACCGCAGTCCCGTAGGTTGTGGGCCGTCCTCAAAAACATGGCCCAGATGACCGCCGCATTGCTTGCACAGAATCTCAACTCTTTTCATGAAAAGGCTACGGTCGGATTTTTCCTCGACGTTCTCCTTTTCGAGTGGAGACCAGAAGCTGGGCCACCCGGTTCCAGAATCAAACTTTGTATCGGATGAGAAGAGTGGTGTTCCGCATCCTGCGCAGACATACATTCCCTTCTCTTTGTTGTGGAGGTATTTTCCGGTGAAGGGTCGTTCGGTTGCTTTCTTTCTCAAAACCTGATAGGTTTCGGTGTCTAGCTGTTTTTTCCATTCCTCCTCGGACTTTTTCATACTCACTAGAGGGCTACTGCGGTAAATATCCTAATCGCTCTGGGAGGAAGCATCTGCAACGCATCGAGAATTTTGTCAAATTGATCAGACTTTCCTAGCCTGCGGTTGCCTTTGAGAGATATTGGAAGGGGAGCTACGGGATGCGTTTGGAGACTTGTCCCACAAATGGGTTCGCTAGTTTTTCGTCGCCTATGCTTGTCTCCGGGCCGTGACCAGGATATACGATGATATCGTCATTCAGGCTGAACAAACGTTCGGTTATAGAACGTAATAGCGTGTCGAGGTCTCCCCCCGGAAGGTCTGTTCGCCCTATGGACTGGTTGAACAATGCATCTCCGGTCAGGACAAATCCTTGACCAACTAGGCTTATGCTTCCCGGAGAATGTCCTGGAGTGTGAATCACTTTCAACGTATCCTTTCCAACAGTTATCGATTCTCCGTCCCTGAGAAAGCGATCTACTTTGGGTGGTGGCGGGACGCTGAAACCCATGAACTGGCGGACACGGCTCTGCATTGACTCGAGCATAGACAGATCGTCACGGTGGATCAGAAATGGTATGCTGAGCTTGTCGCGAATCGCGTTCACGCCGAGTACATGATCGAAGTGTGTATGAGTGGCGATGATCTGGCTGGGCTTGACAGCGATGTCGCTGAGGAAGCGAAGGATTCTTTCCGGTTCGTCGCCTGGGTCAATGACGAGCGCGGTCGAGTCTGATTGTAAGATGTAGCAGTTGGTCTGTAAGCGCCCAACTACAAGTGTGTGTAACTTGATCATTTCGAGGCTCGTTTGCGATATTCTCTGGGGAGAATATGAACTTGGAGCGGAGCGCATCAAGGGGCCGTCCAAGGGCGTCCGACGCCGAGTTCAATATTTTCACAATGGCTTCAAGCTAGAGCAATGAAAGGGAGCCTGGAAAGGAGCTGTTAAGCGTAGCTATTGACAGCGAACCTCTCTGATCCAGAACATGCGTGAAACCCTTGTTAATTGTTCCAGTAGGGCCTGGTTGCTATGAATTGTAACTTGGCTTCGAGGAGATCTCTATAGAATTCATCATCGCTCTCATGCATCTTCGATAGGACTCTACCAGCTGTCTGCGGTCCGATTCCATATACCGATTGGGCGATCACGGCTCTCTTCCCGTATGCAATGACAAGATCTGCTGAACGGCGCGCTCTTGTCAGAACTTTCTGTTCGTTTTCCTCCAGCATTTTCTTGTCTCGCTTCTTGTGGAGAATGCTCGCAGCGTACCCGCTGGACCAAAAGAGAGGTGCCAAAAGTTTGGAGCTGCAACTCTGGCAGAGTGGATGTTCGGGAAGACTGGCGATACTAACCTCCGTGGTAAGATTACCACAGTCGAAGCACAGCATGTCGATGGCTCGTCCCTCGATCGAAATGCGCAGGCGATTCATGTTGTCCGTTGCAACGTTCTCCGGTGCGATTAGCTCGGGGATGTCCACGTGTCGATAGAGGATGTGATAGGCCAGTGGGGTGGGCTTGTCCTTGGATCTGAAGAATCTTAGATCCATCTTTCCTTCTTTGATCTGTTTGAAAATTCCTTTTACACCATCAAAGTCAGAGTGTTCCATCAACGCTTCCCTTATCGTCTCGTCATAGATGGGAGTGAGTCGAAATCTCAGCATCAATTCCTTCATCGCATCTCCATACATGAGTCGCCCACGGCTTAGAGCTCCGAACCTTTCAGCGACGTGTTTCATATGGAGTTGCCATGGGAAGTGGCGATGGAGCACTCCGTGGCATGCTCCGCCTAGTACAGGTTCTTCGATCCCGAAGACTTGTTTCAGGAATAGATCTTCAAGATCCAAGTCGGAAGTGTCAGCGGTCATCTCGAAGAGAATCCGGTAAGCGTCTGACCACCACATTCGGACGAGGCCTTGGCGGCGGAAGAGTTCCTCGATAACTTCTCCCAGGGTGAAGTTGAGTATGTCCCCGAGATGGGCGTGAATTATGATGTATCGATCAAATCCCTCGATAAGGACTCGCTGATCGGTTGGAACTGGTGCACCGGTGGCCTTGTGGGCTTCTATTTCTTCAATCAGCCGTCTGAGCCCGTAAGTGTCGCAAGGCCAACGCTGGGAGAGGGTTTCAATCGCTGTCGACTTGACCATGTTTTCCTCAAGCAACTGATCCACGACAGCCCTGTATACGCCAACCTTGGTTGCAAGGGCGCGAGGCACGGGGAGTATCTGGCCGTCCCATCCTGGGATGGCAGCTGTGGGGTCGATGATGGGAAGAACGTAGACCTTTCCATCGTCTGTAATCTGTTTGATCTGCCAGACTCGCCCCTT
>Ga0209471_1000937_pt1 | contig 18119 bp, 15 predicted proteins | sample GraSoiAngelo_128_FD_185885 | JGI IMG/M metagenome (GOLD analysis project Ga0209471, IMG submission 185885) | Grasslands soil microbial communities from the Angelo Coastal Reserve, California, USA - 14_0927_12_20cm (SPAdes) (version 2) | ecosystem: Environmental > Terrestrial > Soil > Grasslands ...
ACGAGCTCGACATCGAGCACGAAAAGGAGCACCAGCACGAGCTCGACATCGAGCTCGGCAGTGCCTTTCAGGCTTCGCGTTCGACCAGCTCTTTGCGGCCTTCGGTCGAGAAGATCTTCCCGACCACCAGGAAGAGCGTCCCCATCAGGAGCAGCAGGATCGGCTCCTCGAGGGGTCCCCCCACCGCCGTGTGGTTCAGAGCAAACGCCGTGAAGGCGAAAACGATGGCTGCCGCTGCGATGGTCCGGAACATCTTCCCCCGACTCTCCACGCCGCGCCCACTCCCGCGGCCCGCTCCGACCGGTAGCGAAAAACAAGCCAAACCCTTTCAGAGGAGTTCGCTGCACGACGGTGGGAAGCGGAGTTCCTCTCCGCGGAAACGGCGTGGTCCGGCACAGCGCCGCGAGCGCAGGTGCGCCTGCCCGCAAGTCTGGTTCACCGCCTGCAAGCGAAGAGGAGGCAACCACAGAGGCGGGTGGATCCGCTGGCACGCCGCGTGCTCAAGGAGCCGGCGGTCCGGTTTGTCCCGATGCGGGAAGGGGAGGGAGCATGGCGAGGAATGTCGGATTGTGGATGGCGGCTGCCGCGCTGGTCGCGGGTTGCCATCACGCTCAGGTGCAGGACGACGTCCAGCAGATCTCCGAGTTCCGGCTGAGCAGGGAAGACGTCATCGAGGTCTCCGTCTGGAAGGAGGCGGAGCTCTCGCGCACCATGCCCATCCGTCCGGACGGCAAGGTGACCATGCCGCTGATCGGCGAGATGCAGGCCGAGGGGCTCAAGCCGCAGGAGCTGGAGCAGAACGTCCAGAAGGCGCTGGCGAGCTTCGTGCGCGACCCGCACGTCACCGTCATCGTCCACGACGTCAACGGCGCGCGCGTCTACGTCACCGGCATGGTGGGCCATCCGGGGTCCTTCCCGCTGCGCAACAGCATGAACGTCCTCCAGGCGCTGGCGCTGGCCGGCGGCCTGGTCGAGTTCGCCGACCGCGGCGGCATCTCCGTGCTGCACGCCGACGGCAGGCGCATCGAGGTCGATTACGACGATCTCGTCAACGGGCGCAGCCGCGTCTCGCTGCAGCCCGGCGACACCGTGGTGGTGCCTTAGGACCGTGCCGATGGCGACCAGGAGCCAGCTCTTCGCGGCGCTCGCCGTGCTCCTCGCCGCCCAGGCGGCGAGTGCCAAGGTCTACGTGACCCTCCGTCCACGGCTCTCCTTGATGGCGGGCTACGACGACAACGTCATGCTCGATGGGCGGGCGATGGACAGCTACGGCCAGGCGATCCCGGGCCTCAAGCTGGATCTCTTCGGCGAGCACGACCTGCGCCTCGATCTCGATTGCCAGGCCGGCATCGCGCGGCTGGCGCATCCGGAGCGGTTCGGACTTTCCAGCACCGCCTTCTCCAGCAACGAGTCCTGCGCGCTGAGCACGCGCGGCCGCTTCTCGCCGCGCGACACGATGCGCTTCATGGCCCGCACCACCTACGCGCAGGATCCCTTCGCCATCGCCGGGCTCGGCCTTCTCTTGCGGCCCGGGCAGAGCCAGATCTTCGTCGCCAAGGTGGGGCTCGAGTGGGAGCACGCGCTCAGCCCCCGGTCGCGGCTCGACCTGGGCAGCGAAGCGCAAGGCCTGGCCTTCCAGTCCGGCGATCCCGGCAACGGCTACCTGCTCGCGCCCTACGCGCGTTACGTCTACGCCTCCTCGCTGCGCTCGACCTGGGAGCTGACCGGACGCGAGCAGCTCTTCTTCGGCGTCGGCGCCAATCCCAACGCGCTCGCGCCCAAAGGCGCGCCGGGCGGCCTGCTCGACGAGACCCACGCCGCGCTGGGCGGCTACGTCTACAAGCTCACGCCTTACGCCGACCTCAGCGTGCGCGGCGGCCCGCTGCTCTTGACCAGCTCGCGCGGCGACCGGGTGATGCCGGTGGGCCGCTTCGAGATCGAGACCGTGACGCCCTCGACCGCGCTGCATCTGACGCTGATCCACGACCTGATGATCGGCCCCACCACGGCCGGGCCGCTGGTGGGCGACATCGCCGAGCTCGGCTGGATGTACGAGGTCGGCCATCTGAGCGGCCATCTGCGCGCCGGCATCTACCGCAACGCCGGGGTCTACACGCAGTCGGTCGGCTCCATCGGCTACACCGGCGAGGTGGCCGTCGACTGGTCGCTGACCAGAGAATTGAAGATCGGCATTGCCGGGCTGCGCGATGCGCGGCTCAACGACGTGACGATCGAGCACCAGGTGGACCGCAACGTGGTGCAGCTCCGCCTGGCGTGGGAGAGGGCGCGTTTCGAGTGAGCCTCGGATGAGTCTCAGGGGAGGGACGATGGATCGGACCTACACGATGGACGAGCTCTTCGCCGCAATCCGGCGGCGTTGGAAGGTGACGGCGGCGATCGCCTTTGGCGTGCTGGCGCTGGCGGCGGTGGTCATCGCCCGCCTGCCCGACGACTACAAGGCGAGAGCGTTGGTGATGGTGGAGCCCTTCACGCCCCATCCCGATCTGGTGGTGCCGATGATCGGCGCCACCAGCCTGGAGGAGAAGGTCAAATCGGTGCGGGCGCAGGTCTACGCGCGCGGCCTGATGGCCACCGCCATCGAAGAGCTCAAGCTCTATCCCAAGGAGCGGGAGAAGTACGGGATGGACGGGGCCATCGAGGCCTTCCGCAACGACACCGAAGTGCACGCCGACGGCGAGAACGTCTTCGCCATCATCGTGCGCAGCAAGAGCGCCGAGGACGCGGCCAAGACCGCCAACCGGCTGGCCGAGCTGATGATCGAGGGCAACCTCCAGGTGCGCGCCGGACAGGTGACGCGGACCCGCGAGATCATCTCGCAGAAGCTGGCCGAGATGCGCGGCGAGCTGTCGCGCGCCCAGGCCAAGGTGGCCGCCTACAAGCAGGAGCACGCCGACACCTTGCCCGAGCTCGTCGAGGCGCGGATGCACGAGCGCGAAGCCATCAGCAAGCAGATCGAGCAGGAGGAGGGCTTCGCCAAGGAGGCGCAGCACCGCATCGACCTGCTCGGCACCCAGCCCTTCGGCAAGGACACCGAGGTGGGGCGCCTCGAGGAGCAGTACGACACGATGCGCGCCAAGCTGGGCGCCGCGATTTCGGGGCTGACCGCCGATCATCCCGACGTGCAGGCGCTCAAGCGCGAGACCGAATTCACTTCCGCCCGGCTGCAGGCTGCCCGCGCCCGCGCGGCGCAGAACGACCTCGAGCAGCGGCGGATGACCGCGGCCATCGAGCGGAGCACGAAGCGGGTCGGAGCGCTGGAGCAGCGCATCGCCCAGATCGACAAGCTGGTCGCCGCCACGCCCCTGACCCGGGCGCAGATCGACGACCTGGAGAAGGACGTCGACCTGGTCAAGGTCAAGGTGGCCTCGCTCATCTCCAAGAAGGCGGAGGCGGAGATCACGGCCGAGCTGGAGACGAAGTCGGGGCCGGCGGAATTCCGCGTGCTGGAGAGCGCGCAGCCGCCCACCATCGCCGCCAGCCCGAACCGGCCGCAGGCGCTGTTGCTCGCGTTCCTGGCGGCGGTCGCGCTCGGCATCGCAGTGGCGCTGGGCCAGGAGCTGTCCGACCGCTCGCTGCGCAGCGAGGGCGAAGTGAGCATGGCGCTGACGCTGCCGGTCCTGGCTTGCGTGCCGCAGCTGGCGGTCGTGCATTCGAGGCCGCGGCTCTTGGCAGTTCACAGCGAAAACGAAGGCTGAGGAGAGGAGACGGATCATGTCGAGCATTCCCAAGGAAGTGGCGGCGAGGGGTCCGTTCCTCGAGCGCATCGAGGGCGGCGCAGGCGAGGCCGGCCAGGCGATCGATGAGCGGCTGGTGGCGATCACCCAGCCGATGGGGGCGGCGGCCGAGCAGTACCGCATCCTCCTCCACCGGCTGCGGCACATGCGGGCGCTCCGCGGAGAGGCGATCCAGGGCGGCGCGGTCATCGCCGCGACCAGCTCGGTGCGCGGCGAGGGCGTGTCCGTCACCGCGGCGAACCTGGCGCTGACCGCAGCGCGGGCGCGCGACGCTCGCGTGGCGCTGGTCGACTGCGACCTGCGGCGCGGCGGGCTGGCGCAGCTCTTCGGGATGGGCGCCCGTCCGGGCCTGGCCGAGGTGCTCACCGGCAAGACCGAGATCGGCGAAGCGCTGGGCCGCTACCCCGAGGGTCACCTGGCGGTGATCCCGGCGGGGCGCGTGCCCGGAGCCGAGTCGGCCTCGCTCCTGGCGGGCCCGCGGTTCGCGCAGACCCTCGGTCTGTTGCGCACCCTCTTCGACGAGATCTACCTCGACGTGCCGCCCGCGCTGGCCACGGCGGATTCGTCGGTGGTGGCGCACAAGGCGGACGGCATCGTGCTGGTCGTTCGCGCGGGCACGACGCCGCGCGAGCAGGTGGCCGGCGCGGTCCGGTCGCTCGCCGGCGCGCCCATCTGGGGCATGGTGCTCAACGGCGTCGATCCCGCCCGGGTTCCGGCGCCCCTGCCGGTGGTGAAGGGACATCTGACAGCCGGCAAGTAAGAGCTGCGGTGGTGGTTCACAACCTGGGATTCGGGGGTCGCGCGCATGCCGCAGTTTGCGGGTCACTGGTACAGCGGAAGGGCCGCCCGGCTGGTGTTCGTCGAGAGCGCGCTGGTCGCGCTGGCTCTCTGGGTCGGCGGGCAGCACGCCCGCGGCTCGCAGCTGGCGGCGCTGGTGGCGTCGGCGGCCTGCATTCCCGCCGCGCTGTACCTGGCCGATCTGTACGATCCGCAGATCATGCGCAACGATCGCACCCGCGGCAGCGGCGTCCTGCGGGCCCTCGGCTTCGCCGCGCTCGCGGCGGCAGTCTGCGGAGTCCTCGCTCGCGGCGGGCTGCCGCGCGGCGCGCTGATCGACACCATCGGCGTGGCCAGCGTCGGCATCCTCCTCGCCCGCGCTGCGCTGGTGGCGCGCATCGACGAGCGCGGCCACAACCGCGTCCTCATCATCGGCGCTGGACAGCGCGCCCTGGAGATCGAGCGGATCATCCGCACCGAGGCGTTCGGCGAGTACGAGGCGGCAGGGAAGCTCGACCCTTCGATCGACCTGACGCTGCCCGGAACGGAATCGCACAAGGTGGCAGTGGGCGCCGGCGCCGAGCCGATGATCGCCGCACCGCCCGGACTGGTGACCAGCGAGTCTGCCCCGGACGCGGAGGTGGCGATGGCGCCGGTGGCGGACGTAGTGGCCGCCTCCCAGCTGGTGGTGGGGCCTTCGGGTGCGCCGGCGCAGATCTCCGGCCCGGTGGCAGAGGCGACGGTGGCTGCCCTGCCGAGCGCGCCGCGGCTCGCCTCCGCCGAGACCGAGGGCCCGCTCGCGCCGGTGGTGCAGCTCCCCACCGCGCCGCATGCCATGGTGGTCAGCGCGCGTTCCCTCGCCGAAGCTGCGCGGGAACTGCGCGTCGACACGGTGGTGGTCGCCTCGGACGAGCGGCGCGCCCGCCTTCCCGTCGACGAGCTCATCCGCCTGCGCCACTCCGGCGTGACGGTGCTGCCGGCTCAGCGATTCGCCGAGCGCGTGCTGCGGCGGGTGCCGCTCTCGCTCTTGCGGCCGAGCGATCTGGCCATCGGCGACGGTCTCACCTCGCCCGTGCGCGCGGCGGTAAAGCGCGTCTTCGATCTGCTGATGAGCTCGCTCTTGCTCATCTGCGCGGCGCCGATGCTCCTCTTCCTCGCCATCCTCATCAAGCTCGACTCCGCAGGCCCCGTCTTCTACTGGCAGGAGCGCCTCGGCTGCGGCGGAAAGATCTACCGGCTCTACAAGCTCCGCACCATGCGCAACGACGCGGAGAAGATCTCCGGCCCGGTCTGGGCGGGAGTCCGCGATCCGCGCACCACCCGGGTGGGCACATTCTTGCGCAAGTCGCGCCTCGACGAGATTCCCCAGGCGTTCGCCGTCTTCCGCGGCGACATGTCCTTCGTCGGGCCGCGGCCGGAGCGGCCTTTCTTCGTCCAGCAGCTGAAGACGCAGATCCCCTTCTTCTCCCTGCGCGAGGCGGTCAAGCCGGGCATCACCGGGTGGGCGCAGATCCGCTATCCCTACGGCGCCACCGTCGAGGACGCCAAAAACAAGCTCGAGTACGACCTCTACTACGTGCAGCACCAGTCGCTCTTCCTCGACCTGGCCATCTGCTTCCACACCGTCAAGATCGTCCTCTTCGGGAGGGGCGCGCGATGAGCGTCGCGGTCAAGCTGCGCGAGGAGGAGCTGCGCGTCGAAGTGCTTCCCGGTCGCGACGCTTTCTGCTCGCTCGAGCGCGAGTGGAACGCCGCGCTCGCCAAGGGGCCGCGCGACGAGCCGATGCTGCGGCACGAGTGGACGCGCGCCTTCATCGAGAACTTCGCTCCGGGCGCGACGCTGCGCACCTTCGTGGCGCGGGCCGGGCGCGAGCTGCACGCCGCGTTGCCGCTGATCGAATCGCGCGACCGCGCCGCCGATACCTGCTTCCTTCCGATGACGACCTGGGCGATGCCTTCCAACGATCACTCGCAGCGCGGCGGAATGCTCCTCGGCCGGCGCAGCGAAGAAGGCCTGCGCGCCATCTGGGAGCAATTGATGGACACGCCCGGCTGGGACCGGCTCCGCCTGCGCGATCTGCCCGACGGCGCCCAAGAGTGGCAGCTGCGCGGCCTGGCCGAGCGGGCGGGATATCCCTGCGGGCTCTTCGTCTCGATGCGCTCGCCGTACCTGCCGCTTCCGAAGAAGTACGAGGAGGTCGAAGCGGCAGTCGACGGCAAGTTCCGCCAGAACCTGCGCCGCCGCAAGCGCCGCCTCGCCGAGCAGGGCGAGGTGAAGTACGTCATCGTCGACGGCAGGGACGCCAAGGAGCTCGACGAGGCCCTCGCGGACTTCTTCACCATCGAGGCGGGCGGCTGGAAGGGGCAGAGCGGCACCGCCATCGCGCAGCGCCCCGATCTGGTCGGCTTCTACACGCAGGTGGCGCGCGACGCGGCCAAGCGCAAGGAGCTGATGCTCGGCTTCCTCGAGCTGGCAAACAAGCGCATCGCCGGGCACATGAGCCTCATCCGCGGCGCCCGCAGCTATCTCTTCAAGCTCGGCTACGACGAGAAGTTCCACGAGTTCTCACCCGGCCAGCAGCTGGTCAGCGAGGCCATCCGCGACGCCTGCAGCCGCGGCCTGGCCGAGTTCGACTTCCTCGGCCCCTGCATGGACTGGAAGCTCGACTGGGAGAGCAAGCTGCGGACGCACAGCTGGCTGACCATCTTCCGGCCGACGCAGAAGGGCCTTTGGGTGCACGAGGCGCGCTACACGATCTGGCCGATCGTCCGGCGCTTCTTCCGCAGGGGGAACTGAGATGGCGAACACGGCGCAGCGGCTGCGGGTGGCGGAAGGCCAAGGGGAGCGCGCTCCTCTGCCCAAGCGCACCGTGCCGAGCATGCAGACGGTCTGGCCGCACATGCTCTTCCCCCGTCCGGCGGCCACCGCGCCGCTGGTCTTTCCCTTCGACCAGCCGCATCTGCGCTACCGCTACTTCGCCCGCAACGCCGTCTGGGATGCGGTCGAGTTGCTCGGGCTTGCCGGCAAGAAAGTGCTCCTGCCCGCCTATCACCATGGGGTGGAGCTCGAGGCCCTTCTCGCGGCGGGAGCGCGGCCGGTCTTCTTCCGCGTCGATTCGCAGATGCGCTGCGATTTCGAGGACGCGCGCAGCAAGGCGGCCGATGCCGCCGCGCTCTACGTCATCCACTACGCCGGTTTCCCGCAAGACATGGAGGCGGCGCGCTCACTCGCCCGGGAGCTGGGCGTGCCGCTTGTCGAGGACTGCGCGCTGGCCTTGCTCTCCCGCGACGGCGACAAGCCGCTCGGCTCGACCGGCGACGTCTCGGTCTACTGCCTCTACAAGACGCTGCCGGTGCCCAACGGCGGGCTCTTGCTCGCGCGCGGCGAGGTCGCCGGCAAGCTCTCGTCGCTGCCGGATGTGTCGCCGGCGCCCTTGACTTCGACCACTTCGCACCTCATCGGCAGCCTGCTCTCCAACCTCGAGCTGCGGACGGGCGATCTGGGCCGGCGCGTGCGGCAGGCGCTGCGCGAGTCGAGCCGGCGGTTCGTGCGCAGGGCGAAGATCGAGCGCGTCTCGACCGGCACGCAGCACTTCGACCTCGGCGCCGTGCAGCTGGGGATGAGCGCCGCGAGCCACCTGGTCTTGCGCAACCAGAACTACGCCGAGATCGTCGAGCGGCGAAGGCGCAACTACTTCCTCCTCTACGCCATGCTCCGCGACGTGGCTCCGCCGGTCACCGGCGAATTGAAGCCCGGCGTCTGCCCGCTCTTCTATCCGATGGCCGTCGAAGACAAGGCCGGCGCGATGGCCCGCCTGCTCGCCCGCGGCGTGGAGACGGTCGACTTCTGGCGCCTGCGCCATCCGGCCCTGCCGCTCGGCGCCTTTCCCGAGGTCGACCAGCTGCGCGAGACGGTGCTGGAGCTGCCGGTGCACCAGGATCTGTCGCCGGCCGACGCCGAGCACGTCGCGGTCTGCACCCGCGAGCTGCTCGCATGACGGAGGCGGCAGTCCAGATGACCGGGCCCGCGACGCTCGCCGTTTCCGTCCTCCGCGATCCGGCGGAGCTCTCGCGGCTGCGCCCGCAGTGGCAGGAGCTGAACGAGAGCGCTCGCGCCGGCTGTCTCTTCCTTGCGCCGGACTGGCTCGACCCCTGGTGGCGCCTCTTCGGCCAGGAGCGCGAGCTGCGGGTCATCTGCGTGCGCGAGAGGGAGAAGCTCATCGGCCTCTGGCCGCTCTTTTCCCAGCGCGAGCGGCTGGGCGGCGTCGAGGTGGAGCGCATCGCCTTCGTCGGCGACGGCGCGACCGGCTGCGATTATCTCGACCTGCTCGCCGCTCCGGGCCGCGAGCGCGAGGTCCTCGAGGCCTGCCTGAGAGAGCTTGGGGAATTGCCCTGGGACGTGTGCGATCTCGACGGCCTCTGGCGCGAGAGCCCGACCGCGCTGCAGCTGGCGCAGCGGTTTCCCTCCTCGCGATCGATCCTCTCCGGCCAGGCCGGCCTGGGCGGAGACGCGCGCAACGTCATCCGCGACGGCCGCGTGCGCTACGTCTGCCCGCACATTCCCTTGACCGGCAACTATCAGGAGTACCTCGGCGGCCTGAGCCGCAGGGAGAACCTGCGCCGGCGCGAGAAGTGGCTCTTCCGACAGCCCGGCGTGTCCATCGAATGCGCCCGCACCGAGGAGGAGGCAAAGGCTTCGACCGAGCGCTTCCTTGCCCTGCATCGCGCGCGCTGGGCCGCCGAGGGCGGCTCCGACGGTCTCGCCGACGACCGGCACGAAGCCTTCCACCGCTCCGTGACGCGCCTTCTCGCCGGCCGCGGCTGGCTGCGGATGTACACGCTCTTCGCCGCCCGCCGGCCGGTCGCCTCCGTCTACGGCGTCGTCCATCGGGGAAAGTTCATCTATTACCAGTCCGGCTACGATCCTGGCTGGGCCTCGAAGTCGGTGGGCCTGGTGCTCCTCGCGCGCACGGTCTCGGACGCCTTCGCCGAGGGCCTGCAGGAATTCGATTTCCTCCGCGGCGACGAGGGCTACAAGGGCGAATGGGCGCGCGGCGAGCGCTGGACCATCCAGATCCGTCTCTGGCGCGGCCGGCGCGGCCAGGCGGCGAGGGCGGCGCAGCGGGCGGCCGTCTTCGCCCGTGAGACCCTCAAGGCGGCGCTGCCGCAGCGCGCGATCAATGCGATGCGCAAGGCGCGGCGCGTGATCAAGGCGCCGCTGCCCGAGGGGGAATCCCGGCTGTCGGCAGCGTTGAGAATCTTGCAGGAGTGATCCGTTGCCCAGGAATGCACAGATTGGGCGCGGGAGGGTGAGATGGACGGGCTGAAAAGCGCGGCGGTGCAACTGGCGCGGCGCACCTTGAAAGGCGCGGCGGCGCTGGCGCTGCACTATTCGGGCGCGCGCGAATTGCTCTCGGCCATCCAGCGACGGGCGGTGGGCGGACGGCGCGTGCTCATCCTCAGCTACCACCGCGTGGTGGGCGATTTCGCCGAGGAAGCGAAGCACGGCCTGCCGACGCTGAACATCGAGCAGAAGACCTTCCGCCGCCATCTCGAAGTCCTCCAGGAAAGCCACGACGTCGTCTCGATCGACGATGCCCTCTGCGTGCTCGACGGCACCCGGCGGGCGGCGCGCGACGTGGCGGTGATCACCTTCGACGACGGCTACCGCGACGTGTACACCAAGGCCTTTCCCGTCCTGCGGGAGATGCGGCTGCCGGGGATCGTCTACGTGCCCTCGTCGCTGATCGGCACCGACCGGCGGCTGGGCCACGACCGGCTCTATCTCGCGCTCTCCAAGATGGTCCAGCGGGGGATTCCGCCCATGGGGGTTGGCGTGGGCGGCGAGGGCGAGCGCTGGCTGGTCGACGCTTTCGACGGCGGCTCCAGCGCGTACCTCGCGCTCGAACGGCTCATCTCGCGACGCCCGACGCCCGCGCTCCTGCGCCTCGCCGAGCAGCTCGAGGATCGGCTCGGCCTCACCGACGTCCGCGTGCCGGATGGCCAGCTCCCGATGAGCTGGGACATGCTCCGCGAGATGGACGCGCACGGCGTCGCCACCGGCGGCCACACGGCCGACCACACCGTGCTCACGCTGCAGCCCATCGCCGAGGCGCGGCGCGAGGTGGCGCAGTGCCGGGCCGCCATCGAGAAGAATGTGAAGAAGCCCGTCCGCCACTTCGCCTACTGCAACGGCTACTACAGCGCCGGGGTGGTGGAGGCGCTCAAGTCCGAGGGCTTCATCAGCGCCGTCACCACCGAGGACATGCCGAACGTGCCCGGGGCCGATCCCTTCGCGCTCAAGCGAAAGGTGCTCTGGGAGCGGTCCTCGACGGGAGTCCTGGGCGCTTACTCCAAGGCGCTGACCGCGTGCCAGTTCGAGGACACGCTGATGATGCTCTCGATGCAGGAGCCGGTCATCGGCGCGCGGCCCACCCGCTTCGACGAGCCGGAGGGCGGGGCGGAGGAGCGCCTCTCCGCGCACGGATAGCGATGGCGCAGTTGGGAATCCTCAAGCAGGCCGGCCCGCTCTTGCTGGGCCGAGCGGGAGCGACGGTGCTGGGCTTCGCCCTGCCGCTCGTCCTCACGCGCCTTCTGCCGCAGACCGAGTTCGGCACCTACAAACAGGTCTGGCTGGTGGTCACCACCGGCTATTTCATGCTCCAGCTGGGAATGTCGGGAAGCCTCTACTACTTCGTGCCGCGCAGGGACGGGCGGGCGCAGGCGTGGCTCACACAGTCGGTCGCCTCGGTGTCGATGCTGGGCGCGCTCTGCGGCGCCGGGCTCTGGATGGCGCGATTCGCCATCGCGCGGCAGTTCGGCAATCCCGACCTGGCGACGTTCGCGCTGCCGATGGCGCTGATCGCTTTCACCATGATCGCCACTTCGCCGATCGAGGTGCAGCTCACCGCCGAGGGGAAGGTGGGCGCGGCCGCGTGGGTGATCTTCCTCTCCGATGCCGTGCGGGTGGCGGCGAGCGTGGTTCCGCTGCTCCTCGGCTGGGGGCTGCACGGATTTTTCTGGGCCTACGTGCTGCACGGCGCGCTGCGCATGGTGCTCCAGGCGGTGATGGTCCTGCGCAACGGCGGGCCGAGCTTCGATTTCGCCCTCCTGCGCGAGCAGATCGCCTACGCGTTGCCCTTCGGGGGGGCGGTGCTGCTCGACATTCCCCAGCGGACTTTCCACCAGTGGGCCGTCGGCTCCGCGGTGGACGCGGCGGCATTCGCCATCTACGCGCAGGGCTGCTTCCAGGTGCCGATCGTGAACTTGCTCTACCTGCCCATTAGCGACGTGCTGCAAGTGAAGCTGGCCGAGCCAGGCGGGCGCGCCCAGGGCGTGCAGCTCTTTCACGATGCCAATCTGCGGCTGGCCGCGCTCTTCTTTCCCTTCACCGCGGGGATGGTCGCGGCCGCCGCGCTCTTCGTGCCCGCGCTCTTCACGCATACGTACGACGCGAGCGTGCCCATCTTCCGCGTCGCCATCCTGCTCACGCCGCTGTCGGCGCTGCCGCTCGACGGCACGCTGCGCGCGCTGGGGCGGACCAAGTATCTCTTCCACATCTTCCTGGTGCGGCTCGTGGTCACCGTGCCCTCCGTGCTGATCGGGCTGCGGCTCTTCGGGATGACCGGCGCGATCGGCGGCCATACGCTGGCCGAGGCCGCCGTCCGGATCGTCATGCTCGAGCGGGTGCGCCGCGAGCTGGGGACGAGCTGGCGCGGGATCCTGCCTTGGGGCCAGCTCTCGCTGCTCGCCACGGCGTCGCTGGTCGCATCGGTTCCGGCGCTGGTCGTCTCGCGCTGGGCGGCAGAATCGCCCCGACCCTTTGCGGCGCTCTGTCTCGCCGGCGCGGCGTACGCTGTCGTCTATCTGACCGCGCTGGCGCTCGCGCCCGGCGAAGGCGGCGGCCTGCAGAGGGTGCGCCGCGCGCTGCTGGGCGCTCCGGCGCCAATGGCGGGCTGAACCCGGTTGGGACCTCTTAGCCCCAATGCTCATCAGTTAGCGCGTTGGCCTGGGCGTTGACGTTCACGTTGACGTGAGGGTTGACGGCGACGGCGACGTGAACGTGGCCGTGGGCGACGATGAATCGCACACACTGGGCGGGCCCGCTCACGGCCACGTCGCCGTCGCCGTCGCCGTCCACCTCAACGATCACGTCCACGTCAACCTCAACGCCCCGACCGGTCCGTTCGATGCTGAACCTCCTGGTCCCTCTCACCGAGACGGGGACCTTGCCGCTGTCCTCTCGACGACTCACCTTCCTCTCTCTCGTGTATCCGCGGGGGGAGGGGACGGGCATGCGAAATCCAGTGCGGCGCGTCGCGTATGTCGGCGAACCGGACCGCAACGTTTCGGAAGCGCTTCGCGAGTACGGCTATCGCCTCGAGGGCGTGAAGGGCGACTCGGTCTTCGGCCTTGCCCGCGCGCTGCACGCGATGAAGCCCGCGGTGGTGCACGCCCGCACCGGCCACCTCAAGGCCGGAATCGTCGCGCGACTCCTCGGCGTGCCGCTCCTCGTCCAGGCCTCGCGCAACGACGTGGGCGCGCTGACCGCGCACGCTTCCCGCATGGCCGCGCGCACCCTCTGCGGCGGCTCCTCGGTCCGCGAGGCGCTGGTCGCTCTCGGCGCGCCGCCTTCCAGCACCTGCGTCTTGCGCAGCCTGCTCGACGTGAAGAAGGACCTGCAGGCAGCGGCCGTCTTTCCGCCCATGCTCGACCCCGCCATCCGCTGGGTCGTCTGCGCCTCGCCTTGCGACGGGCCCGACCGCGGTCACCAGGATCTCCTGCTCGCCTTCCTCTCCCTGGCGCGCACGCGGCCGCGGCTGAAGCTGCTCGTCGCCGGCGACGGCTGCGAGGCGCGCAAGCTGCGTGCCCAGGCCGATCAGGCCAGCATGCTCTCGCGCGCGGTCGTGCACGGCGTGCTCATCGAACAGCTCCCGTCCGTCTTCGCGCGCGCCGCCGCGGTGGTTGCGCCCAGCCGCTCGGGAAATCTGCCCGACCCGGTGCCAGAGGCGCTGGCGGTGGGCGCGCCGGTGATCGCCACCGCCATCGGTTCGCACCCAGGCTGGATTCGCGAGGGCCGCACCGGCTGGCTGGTGCCGCCGCGCGCCCCGGCTGCGCTCGCGGCCCGGCTGGCGCAGGTGGTCGACGATCCCGAAGCGGCGAGGGCGGTCGGCTTGAATGCCCGCCAGGCAGCGTTGGAGTTGGCCTCGCCCCGCGCCATGGCCCAGGAGCTGGCTCGCTGCTACGCGGCCATCGGACCGGTGACGCTGCACCGGCCGACGGGCATCTACCTGCCGGAGACAGGGCGAGGTTTGCAGCGCGCCTAGCATCATGTCTCCCTCCGGCCGCGCACCGATGAAGGTGGTCCTGGTAGGGGACTTCCCGCCGCCCAACGGCGGCGTGGCCACGCACGTCGAGGAGGTCTTCCGCGCCGTGCGCGCGCACGGCGGCGAGTGCGTCGTGCTCGACATCGGCAAGGGACAGCTGCCCGCCGACGGAGTCTTGCCGGCCGGAAGCGGGCTGCGATTCGCCGCGCTGCTCGCCGCGTACGCGGCGCGAGGATTTCGCGTCCACCTGCACACCAGCGGCGCGAACCCCAAGTCGTGGGCGCTGGCCTTCTTCTGCGCCGCTGCCGCGCAGATCGGCTCTCTGCCGCCGCTCGTCACCATCCACTCGGGGATGTGCTCGCCCTGGCTGTCGAAGTCTCCGCTGCGGCGAGCCGCCGCGCGCGCCTCTGTCGAGCGTTACGGCACGGTCATCGCCGTCAGCGGGCAGATCCGCGATTCGCTGCTCGCTTGCGGCGTCGATCGGGCGCGCATCGAGGTCCTGCCCGCCTTCTCGCACAAGTTCCTGCAGCCGGGACCGCCTCCGGCGCGGCTGGTGGACATTCGCGCGCGGGCGAAGCCCCTCTTCTGCGCCATGCTCGCCCCGCCGCAGCTCTACGGCAAGGAGGTGCTGCTCAGCGCCTTTGCGCTGGTGCGCGCGCAGCTTCCCGAGGCGCGTCTGGTCGTCTACGGAGTCGGCACCGAATCGGTGCAGGCCGACGGCGTCGAAGGATTCGGCGAGCTGCACCGCCCGACTGCGCTGGCGCTGATCGCCTCCTGCGACGTCTTCGTCCGCCCCACGCTGGTCGACGGCGACTCGGTCAGCGTGCGCGAGGCGCTCGCGCTCGGCCGGCAGGTGGTGGCGACCAGCGTCGGCCATCGTCCTCCCGAGGCGCGGCTGGTCGCGCCGGGCGATGCAAAGGCGCTGGCCCGCGGCCTGCTCGAGGCAGCCGAGCAGCCGGCTCGGACGCAGATCGCGGCGAGCGCCGATCCGCTCCACCGCCTGCTCGCGCTTTACGGCCTTTCCGCAGAGGAGATGGCGCCATGTGCGGCATCAGCGGCTTTCTGAACCGCGACCTCGCGCGGCCCGCCGACCAGGCGCTGCTCAAGCGGATGACCGACGTCATGGCCCACCGCGGCCCTGACGGCAGCGGCCTCTTCGTCGAAGGCCCGGCCGCGCTCGGCCACCGCCGCCTCTCGATCATCGACCTCTCCGCCAACGGCGCGCAGCCGATGGCGAACGAGGACGGCACCGTCCACGTCACCTTCAACGGCGAGATCTACAACCACCTGGTCCTGCGCGAGGAGCTGATCGCCAAGGGCCACGTCTTCCGCTCACGCTGCGACACCGAAGTCCTGGTGCACGGCTACGAGGAGTGGGGCGACGCTCTCCCCGAGCGGCTCTCGGGGATGTTCGCCTTCGCCATCTGGGATTCGAAGCGCAGGCGGCTCCTGTTCGCCCGCGACCGGCTGGGCAAGAAGCCGGTCTACTACCATCTCGGCAAGGAGAAGCTGGTCTTCGCCTCCGAGATCAAGTCGCTCCTCTGCGACCCCGCGGTGCCGCGCGAGCTCGACGAGGAGGCGCTCGATCTCTACCTCAGCCTCCGCTACGTCCCGGCCGGCCTCACCGCTTTTGCGCAAATCCTGAAATTGCCGCCCGCGTCCCTCGCCGTCTACGAGAACGGCCGGCTGAGCATCCGCCGCTACTGGCGCACCGTCTTTCCGCCGGAGCCTTCGCGGCGCAGCGACGAGGAGCTCGCGGCGGAATTCTGGGAGCGGCTGAAGGAAGCGACGCGGGCGCGGCTGATGGCCGACGTGCCGGTCGGCGTCTTCCTCTCCGGCGGCCTCGACTCGAGCGCGATCGCGGCGCACATGCTCGACTTGCGGCGCGAGGCGGGCGAGGGCGGGGTGAAGAGCTTCTCCGTCGGCTACCTCGCCGAGGACGGCTCCTCCGAGCTGGACCAGGCGCGGAGGGTGGCGCGCGCCCTCGGCACGGAGCATCGCGAAGTGCTGGTCACCGCCGACGACTTCCACGCCTTCTTGCCCCAGCTGGTCTGGTACATGGACGAGCCAGTCGCCGACGCGGCCTGCGTGCCGCTCTATTACCTCTCGAAGCGCGCTCGCGAGGAAGTGGTCGTCGTCCTCTCCGGCGAAGGCGCCGACGAGGCGCTGGCCGGATATCCCATCTACCGCACCATGCTGATGCTCGAGCAGCTCCGCTCGGCGGCGGGCGGGGCGATGGAGAGGACGGCGCCGCTGATGTCGCGGCTGACGAGCAGCCCCAAGGCGCGCAAGTATCTCTACTGGTCGACGCTGCCGCTCGAGGAGCGCTATCGCGGCGTCTCCTGCGCTTTCGTCGACGAGGAGAAGAGCATCCTGCGCGGCGATTCCCTCGTCGCTCCGCGCAAGGTGAGCGCGCGCCTTCTCGAGCGGCTGGCAGTGCACTGGGCCGAGACCGAGGGTCTTCCGCCGCTGGAGCGGATGCTGGAACTGGATCGGCGCGTCTGGCTGCCCGACGACCTGCTCGTCAAGGCCGACAAGATGACCATGGCCACCTCGGTGGAGCTGCGCGTGCCCTTCCTCGATCACCGGCTGATCGAGTGGTGCGCGCGGCTGCCCACGCGACTCAAGCTGCGCGGCAGGAGCGGCAAGTGGATCCTGCGCAAGGCCGCCTTCGAGCGCCTTCCGCCCGAGTGCACCGCGCCGGGCAAGCGCGGGTTCACCGTGCCGGTCTCCGGCTGGTTCCGCGGCCAGCTCCATGAGCCGTTGCGCGAGACGCTGCTCGACCGCGATGCTTTCGCGCGCGCCCGCTTCGGACAAAAGCCGCTCGAGCGGCTGCTCGACGATCACAAGCACGGCGTTTCAGATCGCAAGGAAGAGCTGTTCGCGCTCTGGGTGCTGGAGCTGTGGCTGCGTCAGCACAAGGTGGGGTTCAGCGAGGAGGCGCCGCAGATGCAAGGCAAGCGCAGGCCGAGGGCGATGTCGGGCGGGCTCAAGGGGCGGGACATCGTCTGCTTCAGCAACGACTGGGACGGCGATCCGCTCTCGAAGATGCACATCATGAAGATCCTCGCGCGCGACAACCGCGTGCTCTGGGTCAACAGCATCGGGAACCGGCGGCCGCGGGTGAACGTGCGCGACTTCCGGCGCATGGCGAGCAAGGTGACCCTCGCCCTGCGAGGCATTCGCGAGCGGCATCCCAACATCTGGGTGCTCACTCCGCTCGCCATCCCCTACTACGGCAGCGAGCTGGTGCGCACGGCGAACGGGGCCTTGCTCAAGGCGCAGATCGAGCGGGCGATGGATCAGCTCGACTTCAAGGACGTCGTCTCCTGGAGCTTCCTCCCCAGCTCGGCGCCGGTCGCCGGCACGCTCGGCGAGTCGCTCGTCGTCTACCACTGCGTCGACGAGTTCAGCGCCTTCTCCGACGCGCCCGGGCAGGACATCCGCGAGCTGGAGCGGCGGCTGCTCCTCAGGAGCGACGTCGTCCTCTGCTCGAGCGAGAAGCTGCGCGACGACAAGGCGCGGTTGAATGCGAACGCGTACCTGGTGCAGCACGGCGTCGATCTCGATCACTTCGCCCAGGCCTTCGATCCGCAGACCGAGGTGCCCGACGACCTCAAGGGCGCGCCCGGGCCGATCATCGGCTTCTGGGGATTGATCGCCGACTGGGTCGATCTGCAGCTGGTGCGCCACGTGGCCGACGCCTTCTCGGGAGGCACGGTGGCCCTGGTCGGCAACGCCACGACGGACCTGAAGCCGCTGCAGGGCGCGAACAACATCCGCCTCCTGGGGCGCAAGCCGTACGCCGATCTGCCCCGCTACGCGAAGGCCTTCGACGTGGCGCTGATGCCCTTCAAGATGAACGAGCTGACGCTCGCCTCCAATCCGCTCAAGGTGCGCGAATACCTGGCGGCGGGATTGCCGGTGGTCTCGACCGCCATCCCCGAGGTGGAACGGCTCGGCGTCTGCCGCATCGGCAAGGATGCCGGCGAGATCGTCCGCGAGATCGCGGCTGCCATCACCGCCGGCGCCGGGCCCAGCGAGGTGCGCGCCGCGCAGGTGCGCGGCGAAGGCTGGGAGGCGCGCGTCGAGGAGATGGAGGAGATCGTCGTCTCCGCCCTCTCGGCGCAAGAGAAGGCAGCCTGATGGATCTCGAGTACTACGCCTACCTCGCGCAGACCATTCCGCCGCGCGAGCTGGCGCGCGCCGTCGCGGCTCGCGCGCGCAAGGCGCTCCGCTCCGGCCTCAAGCTGGCGCTGGAG
>Ga0209471_1000940_pt1 | contig 18091 bp, 18 predicted proteins | sample GraSoiAngelo_128_FD_185885 | JGI IMG/M metagenome (GOLD analysis project Ga0209471, IMG submission 185885) | Grasslands soil microbial communities from the Angelo Coastal Reserve, California, USA - 14_0927_12_20cm (SPAdes) (version 2) | ecosystem: Environmental > Terrestrial > Soil > Grasslands ...
GCCGAAGAATTCGCCCTCCAGGATGGGAAGCCAGTCGCCCGGCGAGCGGCGGGCCGCGAAGGTGTAGATCCAGCGCCAAGGCACTCCCTGCGCGTCGAGCTCACGAGCGATCACCACCCGGGCCTGCACGCCGGGATGGCTCTGGTCGGGCCAAGGTCCCCAGGTGCGCTGGTCGGGAGCGCGGGTCGAGGGCGGGAAGCCGCGGATGGTTTCGACCATCGCGAGGATCCCGTCGAGCCCGGCGTTGATGGCGTCGCCGGTCGTCCTGGCGCTGGTCCAGACGTCGGCCGGGCCGATGGCGCAGGCGGGCTGCCCGCTGGCGCCGGCCGGGACGCTCAGTCGGAGCGCGCCGCGCTGGGGGATGGCCTCGAGGTAGGCGACGTCCTCGTTGGAGAGGTTGCCGCAGGCGCAGGCGAGCGCGATGGCAACGGCCAGGCGTCTCTCAGCGGCCGAACGCATAGTCCACTCCTGCCGCCAGCTCGACGAAGCCCAGCGATTGATTCTGGTCGACATTGTAGAAGAGGTAGTTGAGCCGCCCGCGCACGACCGCCGAGAGCCGCTCGCCGAAGCGCCAGGAGAACATCGTCTCGATCCCGGGCGTGAGCGTGAAGAAGTTCTGCCGGGGCAGCTCGGGATGGCCCGGGAAGGTGCGCCAGATGGAGAGGAAGGCGACCCGCGCGCCGAACGAGGCCGTGAGCGAATCGGTCAGGCCCACGTCGCGCCAGAGCGAAGCCCCTCCCCCCAGCTCGACGAAGCGCAGTCCGATGGGCGTGACGCCCGGCAACTTCAGATTCGCCGAGCCGCCGCCGACGGCGAAGTCGATGCCCCAGGCCAGCTCATGGCCGAGGTCGTCGCGCGCGGTCAGCTCGGCTCCGGCCAGCGCGGCCGGTGGAAAGAGGCCGTTGCGCGCGGCCTGATCGAAGAAGAGCTGCCCGCCGAGAGAACCGAGCATGCTCCAGCGCGGGCCGGAGGCGCCTTTCTGCGGGTCGTCGCTCAAGGGGCGGCGGGTCAGGCGGGCATCGGCGACCTCGATCGCCGCCTCCTCGACGTGCATCTCGCCGACGAGGAGCACATCGCCGTCGCGCTTCTTCACCAGATATCGGCCGGGCGCGAGCGCGAGGCGCCGCTCGCCGCCGCGCGACTTGGCCACCTCGGCGACCGCGCGGCGCGAGCCATCGAGGACGACGTAGACGCCTTCGTCCCCCGCGGGAAAGACCAGCGCACCGCGCGCCGGCGAAAGCTCGGTGAGCACCACGTCGCCGGCGCCGCCGAGGTCGTAGAGATAGACGGGATGCTGCGCGCCCGCCCGGGTCTCGGCGGTGCCGCCGACCGTGCGCGAGTACGCGTAGGCGTACGCCTCGGCCAGCGTGACCTTGCCGTCGCCGCTGGCGTCGGCGTCGCCGAGCAGTCCGCTGGCGAGATAGTGGGTGAAGAAGCTGCCGGAGAGCTCGTCCGACTCCTGCGACTCCTCGTCGGCGCTGGAGGAGGCGATCAACACCAGCCCGTGCGGCCGCGTGCTGGAAGCCTGCACGTCGAAGGCCGGGACGGGCCGCACTCCCTTGCTGCGGGTGATGGCGCCCGACTGGCAGGAGTCGAGCAGGCCGATGCGCACGTCGGCGGACGAATTGCGCAGCGCCTCGCGCAGATCGGCCAGCGGCAGGCGGCTGTCGCCCAGGCGCAGGTCGCCGTCCTTGGCGTGGCCCGAGTAGTAGACGATGAGCAGCGTTTCCTCGCCCTGCGCCTTGGCAGCTTGGGTCTTGAGGTCGAGGTCGGCCATCGCCGCTCGCACCTCTTCTGCCGAGGCGCTGGTGAGGAGGCGCGCGTCGTCCTCGCGCACGCCGCCCAGCCGCGTGAGGATGCCGTGGATGCGCCGGGCGTCGCGCTCGGCATAGCGGAGCGGCCGAGTGCCTGCGCCACCCTTGGGATCGCCGATGACCAGCGCAAAGCGCCGCTCGGCGGATGCCGGCAGCGCGGCCAACAGCGCCGCGACACAGAGCGCGGAACAGGGTTTCATCGATGCAGCGGAAACTCGATCACGGTGTTCGCCCCGCCCTTCCCGCTCCGCTCGACCTGCGCGCCGCTCTCGCCCTTGCTGAAGATGATTCGCAAGATCGCCGGCCCGGAGCCGGTCCACTCGAAGGCCTGCGGCAAGGGTCCGGAGAGGGCCGGCCCGTCGTAGACGACGCTCTCTTCGCCCGGCTCGATGAGGATCGCCCGGGCGCGCTTGCTCCCGTCCGGGTGCAGCTTGACGAGCAGCTTCGCTCCAGGCGCGACCGGCTCGCTTCCCAGCTCGCGCACGCCATGCGCATCCTGGACGAAGAGCTGCGCCGAGACGCCGCCCTTGGTGCGCACGCCGGAATCGTCGGCGGGCCGCAGCACGAGGAACGTCCCGGTCAGAAGCAGGAGCGCGGCCGCCGCAGCCAGCGGCACCAGCGAGAACCTGTGGGCCGGCCTGCGCGCCAGCCGCTCCGCCACTCCCGCGGCGAAGACGTCGAAGGGCACCTCGCGGCGCAGCGCCTCGTCCTCGCCCTGCAGCTCGCGCAGCACCGCGCCACATCGCTCGCAGCCCGCGAGGTGCAGCTCGAGGCGCTCCTTGTCCGCCCCCCGAAGCTCCCCGGCCTTGAAGCGCCGGACTTGCATCGCCGAGCAGCTCACAGCTCCTCCTCCTCCGGCAACGAAAGCTCCGGCAGCGCCGCGCGCAGCGTCTCGCGTGCGCACCTGAGAAATTCCCGCAGCCGCTTGCGCACGGTCGGCAGGCTGCGGCCGGTCTCTTGCGCGATCTCGACCTGGGTCAATTCATCGACGTAGTAGAGCACGGCCATCTCCTGCGCCTCGGGGGGCGCGGTGGCGAGCAGCACCCGGACCAGCTCGCGGCGGTCGGGCGGCTCGCTCTCTTGCTTCCGGTCGCGGGTCATCGCCTCGAGCTGCTCCCTCCAGAGCGCATCGCGCGAGCGGAGCAGATTCAGGCAGTGATGGGTCGCGATGCGCAAGAGCCAGGTCGAGGGCGAGGCCGCCGCGCGAAACTGCGGCAGCGCCCGCAGCACCTTGGCGAAGACGTCCTGCAGCGCGTCCTTCGCTTCCTCCGGGTCCTTCAAAAGATAGCGGCAGCGGCCGTACACCGCTGCCGCATGATTGTCGTACAGCTCTTTGAGGAGCCCCGCGGGGGCGGGCGTCGCAGCCCGCCCCCCTTGAATGATGCGGAGCCCCACGGTCCTCACGGTGCCGACTTGTTGCTGAACGACGCCGGGGCGTACGCGCACTGCGCCTCGGAGCCCGAGTCGGGGCCGCCGAAGGGCGGAGCGACGATCTTCACGTTGGAGGAGAAGTACGCCACCTGGAAGGGCGCCGCGCCCCAGCATTCGGAGAGCGAGACGCTGTACCCGCTGCCCAGGCCGGCCACGTCGGCGCGGCCGCGGCCGTCGTTCTTCCAGCGCGAGTGGACGGAGAAGCGGTCGCCGCTGGTGGTGTTGTGCACGGCGAAGTCGAGGTCCCCGCCGCCGACGCTGTCGTTGGCGTAGAGATAGACGATGTTGACGAACTGGCCCGCGTGCTGGCTGTCCTTCGCGCCGGTGTAGGTCACGTCGAGCGTGGCCGGGCCGATGTTGGAGTAGTTGTTCACCACCAGCTTGCCGGTGGCGTCGTGCGGCCCGGCGAGCTGGGCGGCCTTGTCGAAGTCGGCGGTGAAGTTGCCGCTGCCGTGGTGGGCCTGCGCGCCGGGGGTGGCCTTGCCGCTGAGGAAGACGATGAATCCAGCCGGGTTGGTCAGCGACTGGCCGGAAAGCTCCCAGTCGAAGCTGTCGCCATCCTTGGTCACGACCAGCTTGTACTCGTTGTAATCGAACGGGCCGTGGCCCGGGCCCCAGGTGCAGCTGCTGGTGGTGCAGCTCGAGGGCGGCGTCTGGGTGACCGCCTCGATGATGCCGAGCATCGCCGCGGTCCCACCATTGAAGGTGAAGGCGACGCTGACGGTGAGGTCGAAGAACGGCGAGTGGTCGCCGGCAATGCTGTCCTGCTGGATGGTGTTGGGGCTGCCCTTCATCTGCGAGGCCTGGCTCGAGGCCTGGGGCGAGCCCATCTGCACGGTGCTCTTGCTGGGCAGGGCGTCGCGGGCCTGATCCCTGAAGGCCTGCGGACCGCAGGCGAACAGCGCGGCCGCCGCCATGACGAGAGTCTTGCGCATGGTTTGTCTTCCTCCTGTGCAATGGACACAGCCGCGGCCGCGGAATGGAAAATACTCTGGCAGGTGTGCATGTTCCCACCCGCGAGGCGTCCTTTGCAGCGCATCGAGGGTGAGAACGTCGAGGTCTGGGCCTGGACCGATCCCGGGGAGATCGAGGGCACGGCCCTGCAGCAGCTGAAGAACATCGCGCGGCTGCCTTGGGTCTTCCATCACGTGGCGGCGATGCCCGACGTGCACTACGGCAAAGGCGCCACCGTCGGCTCCGTCATCGCCATGAAGGGAGCCGTCTCGCCCGCCGCCGTTGGAGTGGACATCGGCTGCGGGATGGCGGCAGTGCGCACGAACCTGAAAGCGGACGACCTGCCCGACAACCTGCACGCCTTGCGGCGCGAGGTCGAGCGGAGAATCCCGGTCGGGTTTGCCGAGCATCGCGACCCCATCGAGCGGTCCCAGGATCGGCAGCTGTGGAACGAGTTCCACGAGCTGACTCCGGCGGTGAAAGACCTGTCGGGCAAGGCCCGCAAGCAGCTTGGAACGCTCGGCGGGGGCAACCACTTTCTCGAGCTCTGCCTCGACACCGAGGACCGCGTCTGGCTGATGCTGCATTCGGGGAGCCGGAACATCGGCAAGACGCTGGCCGACATCCACATCGGCCGGGCGAAGAAGCTGGCGCACAACCAGGATCTTCCCGACCGCGATCTGGCGGTCTTTCTCGCCGGCACGCGCGAGATGGAGGAATACCGCCGCGACCTCTTCTGGGCCCAGCGCTACGCGATGAAGAACCGCGAGACGATGCTGGATTTATATAAGCATATCCTTCTGTCTTCATATCCGCAGGTCCAGTTCGATGATCCGGTGGCGTGCCACCACAACTACGTCGCCGAGGAGACCCACTTCGGCGAGCGCGTCCTCGTCACCCGCAAGGGCGCCATCCGCGCCGGCCAGGGGGAGCTGGGGATCATCCCCGGGTCGATGGGCACCCGCTCCTTCATCGTCCGCGGCCTGGGCAATCCCGATTCCTTCCAGAGCGCTTCGCACGGCGCTGGCCGGAGGATGAGCCGCGGCGAGGCCAAGCGGCGCTTCAGCGTCCGCGATCTGGAGCAGCAGACCAAGGGTGTCGAGTGCCGCAAGGACGGCGGCGTGATCGACGAGATCCCCGCCGCCTACAAGCCGATCGAGCGGGTGATGGCGAACCAGAGAGATCTCGTCGAGGTCGTCGCCGAGCTGCGCCAGGTCATGTGCGTCAAGGGTTGAGCGCCCGGCAGTAAGATTTCCGGTCGCGAAACCGGACAGCTGTGTCAGAATTCCCGAGGATTGCGTTCGCGCCCGCAGCCTCCGCGAATTCCAACTGTGCGGAATCTGGTCACTTCAAAATTCCGTGAAACTGGCGTCGAGCTTGCACGTCTTAGGGGCATGAGCGTTCTTCGCACCATGAGTCTCATCGCCGGCGGCGCGCTCCTCGCGCTAGGCGGGAGCGCGATCGCGCTCTTCCTTTAGGCAGCTCAGGGAGCCGCGGCGGCCAGCACCTTTCTGCTCTTGCGCTCCTGAACGAAGACCACCAGCCGCAGCCGCTTCCAGGAAGAATCGAGCTGCGCTTCTCCGCTCCATTCCGATGAGCCGGCCGGGATCTCGCCGATCGCTCTCAAGGCGCGAACCACTGCCGTGTGAGCCAGCGTCCGGCCTTCGTTCTCGCCCCGCTGGACCTTGCTGACCAGCCCGTCCTCGACCGCCGCCAGCATCACCTGGGCTGAGGCATGAGGCGGCAGCCCCCGCACCGCGACTTTCACGGGCGACTGCGCAAATTGTACAATTTGCGCAATCTGGACGATCCCATGAGGCTCTCGGGCGGCAGCGCGGGCGGCGAAGAGGATGCCCTCCTCGTCCGAACCGAGCACGTCGACCCTGCCGTCCACCACCACTTGGGGTGTGTAGCTCCGTCCGCCGTAGAGGCGCTGGCGTTCGCTGAAGAGCGGGTCGGAGAAGGGGTCGCTCCAGCCAAGGTCGTTCCAGTAGTCGACGTGCTCGGAGAGGACGAGGAGCGGGACTCCCGGCAGCGGCTGCCGTTCGTGAAGCTGCGCCAGCACCTTGTCGGCGGGCGGGCAGCTCGAGCAGCCCTCCGAGGTGAACAGTTCGACCAGGATCGGCAGGGCCGCGATCAGCATGCCCGATACTACGCGCGACTTTTACTCCTGGTTTCGCCATACTGAACGGAATGTCAGACCCCGCTCGTACCCTGCGCGCATGAGCGAGAGCACCGGGACCCTGCATCTGCCCTTCGCCGGGCCGCCGCGCGCGGAGGGCCGCGTGGCCGTCTCGGACGCGTTCGAGCTTCTGCGCTCGCTCGCGCCGGAGTCGGTCGATCTGGCGGTCACCGATCCGCCCTACGAGTCGCTGCAGCTCCATCGCGCGCGCGGCACCACCACGCGGCTGACGACGAACTGGTTCGCCACGGTGCCCAACGAGCGGCTGCCGGAGATGTTCCGCGAGATCTATCGCGTGCTGCGGCCCGATCGGCACTTCTACCTCTTCGCCGACGAGGTCACGGCCGACGTCATCAAGCAGCAGCAGGGCATCGGCCCCATCCGGCTGCCCAACGGCGCGCGCCGCTGCTCGAGCGGCTTCACCTACTGGAAGGAGATCATCTGGGCCAAGACCACGCTCGATGGCTCGAAAGTGCGCGGCGGCACCGGCTATCACTATCGGGCGGCCTCCGAGCGGATCCTCTTCTTCGAGAAGGGCAAGCGGGCCCTCAATGACCTCGGCACGCCTGACGTCCTGCTCGCGCCGCGCGCCGGCGTGCCGGGGCCGGCGGTGAAACCCGGCGCGGTGGTGCGGACGCTGATCCTGATGTCGAGCCAGCCGGGGGAGCTGGTGATCGATCCTTTCGCCGGATCCGGCGTGGTGGGAGTGGAGGCGCGCACGAACGGCCGCAAGTTCCTGCTCGGGGACATCGACCTGGCGTATCTCGATCCCTCGTTGTCCGATCTCGCGCCGGAAGGAGCCGTGGTGGCGCGGGCTGCTGCCAGCGAGGCCGAGCCGCAACAGCCCCCTCCCCTGGAAGATCTGCTGGAAGGGCGCGCGTCCGAGGACGAGCTGGAAGCCGCACGCGCGCTGGGTTGGCTCCAGCCTGACGGGCCGACCGAGTCGCTGGAGAAGCTCCTTCAAGTGCGGCCCAAGGAGCGCGAGGCGGCGATGCGCCGTGCGCTGCGCAACGGCATCGCGGGCGGGCCGGTGATGCTCCGGGCCTGGCGCGCCTGGGCGCTGAGCGGGAGGCGCAGATGAGCGAAGTGCTGCAGCTGGTGTCGCCGCCGCGGCCCGTTCCCGATCTGTTCGCCGCGCTGCGCGCCTGGGAGCCGCTCGGCATCGACCGTTGGGTCCTCTCGGCCGAGGAGACCCCGCGGCTGCCGCTCACCCAGCTCGAATGCAAGCTGCTCTCGCAGCGGGTGGAGGCGCTCGAGCTCTCCCCGCCGGAGTTCGAGCGGCTGATCGCTGCCATCGGCTTGTCGCTCGGCCTCGACTACCGGCGCAAGCTGACGGTGGGCAAGACCATCTACGGCAAGGACCGCGAGGTGGACGTGCTCTTCCGCGACGGCCGCAACGGCAATCGCCTCGCCATCGAAGCCAAATACCAGCGCGTGGCGGGCACGGCCGACGAGAAGCTCCCGTATGCCGTGCTCAATCTCACCACCCTGCCCTTGCCCGGCGTCATCGTCTACGGAGGAGGCGGGTTCCACCAGGGAGCGTTGCACTGGCTCTGCGCGAACACCAAAGCCACCGACATCGCCCGGCTGGCGGAATGGCTCACGGTGTTTTTCGCGCTCTGACCGTACGCGGGCGGCCAGCGGACTTCCGGCGCGCGCGGGCTTCGTCGTCGAGCGTCGCGAGCGTCGCCTTCCCCAGCGTCCGGAGCGCGGCGCGGTCGAGAGCAAATGCGATCGGCGCGCCCAGGATCGGCCAGAGCTTGAGAGCGCGCGGCAGCCAGCCCAGCCCCAGACGCCGCAGGATCGCCTTGAGCAGCAGCGGATTGAGCCGGCGGATGATCTGCCCCGGCAGCGATTCCCAGAGCACGCGTCCGATGGCGCGGGCGCCCATGCGCAGGCCGGCGCTCTTGACAGCGTCCGCGAAGCCCGCGCCGAGCCAGAGCGCGTACAGGCGGAGGCGGCCTTGCTCGCCCTCGCTGTCGAGGCCGTAGAGCGCCAGCAACGCGAAGATCAGCTCCGCCTCGACGGCGAGCGAGGCGGCGACGCCCGCCGGCAACCCGAGAGGCGCCACGACCAGCGCAACGGTGCCGGTGGCAGCGCCCCACAGCCCCGCGCGCGTGGCGGCCGAGCGGACCAGGCGGCGGCCGAGGTCGACCTCATCCTCCGCCGGATGCTCGAGCCGCAACGCCGCGACCCTCGCCTTCGCTTTGCGGCGAGATCTTTCCAGCAGCTGGTCGACGAGCTCCATCTCACTCGGCTCCGGCGGCGAGGATTGTATCGCCCGGCTGGAGCGCGTCGAGCACATCCGCCCCTTCGCGCAGCTCGCCGGCGACGGTGTAGCGGCCATCGAGGTGCGGCTGCGGCGAGTGGCAGAGGAAGAACTGGCTGCCGCCCGTCTCGGGGCCGCTGGTGGCGATGCCGAGCGTGCCGCGGACGAAGCGCAGCGGGCTGTGTTCGTCGGGCAACGCCCAGCCTGGTCCGCCGTCGCCATCGCCGCGCGGGTCCCCCCCCTGAACGACGAAGTCCGGCACGACGCGGTGGAAGGTGAGGCCATCGTAGAAGCCGCGCCTCGCCAACGCCGCCAGCGCCGAGGAGGTGAGCGGAGCGATGTCGGGGCGGAGGTCGATCAGCATCTCTCCCGCGCTGGTGCGCAGCCGCAAGAGGTGTGCTCGAGGCTCCTGTCGCGCCTCCGCAGGGACAGCCGGCGCGGCGGGGTCGTGCATTTTGTACATTTTGCCAATCGCGGCGTGGAGGAGGATGGAGGGGGCGGGGAGGAGTTGCAGCACCGGGGGTGGCGGCTGGGCGGGAGGGGCGGCGGCGATCAGCTCGACCAGGGCGGCAAGCGCGTCGGATCGGGCATCGCCGGCGGGTTTGTCGTGCGCCGCGGCGAGCCGCTCGATGCTGCCGAGCGCGTCGCCGCGCGAGGCTGCCGCGGCCTCCTTCTCCTTGGCGAGCGAGGCGGCCGCTTCCTGGACGACATACGGGTCCTGGTCGTAGAGCAGCCGGCGCAAGTCTTCGGCCAGCGCCGGGCCCGCCGCCCCGGCAGCCGCGCCACGTACGCGTCCGTCGCGATCGTTGAGGGCCTCGCGCGCCTTGGAAAGGAGCTCGGGGCGATCCTGCGATAGCTCGGCCGCCAGCGCGCCGCTGCGCAGGCGCGAGCGCCAGTCGGGCTCGCGTCCTTGCGCGCAGGAGGGCGTCTCGGCCAGCTGCTTGCGGATGCGATCCCGCGCCATCGCGGCAGCGCAGGTGACGGTCACCGGCGCGCCAGCCGCGAAGCCTTCCGGCACAGGGGGAACCGCCGCGAGCGCGATCTCGCCGAGCTGCGCGGCCGACTCGAAGAGAGCGACGAGCACATGGAAGAAGCGCGCGCCCTTCGCTCCGTCTGCCACCGCCTCGGGAACGACGGAGGCAAGCACCGCCGCGCCCCCCGCAGCGGTGGCCAGACCGCGAGCTGCCTCGACGCGCACGCGCCAATCCTCGTCGCGCAGCGACCTCAGGAGTGCCTCGGCGGGGAGGCCTTGCTTGCCCCAGGCGCGAGCGGCGAGCGAGCGGGTCCAGGGATCGGCGTCGCGCAAGAGCGGCTCGAGCGGCACGGGTTCGCCGGGAGGAAGTCGCGTGAACGCATAAGCCGCAGCGGTGCGCACGGCAGGCTCGGCCCGCGCGAGCGCGGCGGTCAGCGCAGCGCGCGCGCGAGCAACCGGGGCATCCTTGTTGCGCGCGAGGATCCCCAGAGCGATTCCGGCCTCGGCCGCAGCCGGTCCGCCCAGCGCAGCGGCGAGCGCATCGATCTGCGGATCCTTGCTGGCTGCCGGCCCCGCCAGCGCTCGCGCCGCCGCCGAGGCAGACCTGCACGAGCGCTTCAGGCACGCCGCGAGCACTGGCGCGCCTCCCCCGATGCGGCCGAGCGCCCACGCCGCGGTCTCACCCGCGACCTCGTCCTCGAGCAACGCCTCGACCGGGCCGCGCAGCTGCTCATCCCCGATGCGCCCGGCCGCAAGCGCAGCCCGAGCTCGCACAGCGGAATCTCGCGACGCGAGCGCCTCGCGCACTTCCGGCGCTGCCATCCGCCGCAGTTCGGCCCCCTGCAAGTCCGGCGTCGTCGGCCGCGCGCAAGCGGCGACACCGAGCGCAAGCAGGAGGATTCTCATCAGTGAGTGCAGTTGCCGCCGCTCGGGTTGCTCGAGTTCACGCCGACGCAGGCCGCCCGCCGCGGCAGCGTCGCGACGGTCTTGTCGTAGCGCGACGGCAGCTTGCCGGTCCCGGACTGCGCCTTGACGTACGCCGCCAGCGCCTCCCAGACCTTGACCTCGGTGCAGCGCCCCTGGCTGTCGCAAGCGGGATCGCTGGAGGCGCGATGCAGGATCGTCGAGCTCGCGATCGCCGTCGGCGTCGCGCCGGAGATCGGAAGGCCAGTGACCGCATCTTTGAGGTGCACGCCGGCGGTGGCGGCGAAGGTCGCCATGTAAAGACTCGCCGCCACGCGCACGAGCGTGAGCGGCCCCGCGGGGGCAGCTGCACCGGGCACCCAGCCACTGGTGCTGACGTCGAAGACGACGTCGTAGTTGCCGTCGTAATTACCAGCGGCGAGGTCGGCCGACCTCAGCTTGGAGATCTTCGTGACGCGGCCGTTGTTCATGTCGAGCGCATCGCCGTTGGGATTGAAGGCGGGACGGCTCGTGTCGTACTCGAACTTGAAGCCGGCCGGCACGACGTAGAAGTCGTCGTGGCCCGCGTAGGCAAAACCGGCCGTCGTCTCGAACACCGCCTTCATCTCCGCGAGATAGATGCCGACCAGGCAGAGCGGATACCCCGGCGTGCCGGCGGATGGACCGCTCGTGGCCGGCGTTGCGCCGAGCGGAACGGCGCGGAAGACGTCGCCGAAAGCGAGCGTGCCCGACTTCGCCTTCTCGATCTTCGAGACGCGCAACACGCCCGACGCCTCGAGGGCCGCATCGACGCCGCCTGGCCTCAGCTTCGAGACCGCCGCGAGCTGCGCGTCGGCCGAGAGGTCGAGCAACGACGTCTCCATGACCCTGCCGGTATTGTCGACGTCGAAGTCGAGCCCGCCCAGCGAGTAATTGTAGAGCGCGCCGGGGATGTCGGGGTTGGGCGGAGGCGGGATCGTCAGCCCGAGCGCCTCGACCAGCGTGAACTGCAGGAAGGAGGGCGTGCTGCTGCCTGCCGCCGGCGTCTCCAGGCCGGCGATCACCTTCGCGACGAAGGCATTGACGCTTGTGTCGGAGGCCACGATGGTGTCGTCGACCTTGATCAGCTGGGATGCGGAAGGATCGACGCTAACGTTGCCGCTGCCGTCGACGGTCAGGGAGATGCGGCCGACGTTGTCACCGTAGCGGCCGGCCTGCTGGACGAAGACCTTCTTGCCGCTGCGCAGATTGGTGACGCTCGCGCTCGCCTCCGTATGCGAGTGGCCGCTGACGATGACGTCGATGCCGGAGACGTTCTGCGCGATGAGGTAATCCTCGCTGCTCGCGAGGTTGTTCGGGTCGAGCCCCCCGTGGCTGAGCGCCACCACCACCTGCGCGCCCATGTCGCGGTGCAGCTGATCGACCACCGGCTGGATGTCGTCGAAGATCTGCGAGAGGGCGGCGAGGCGATTGCTGTCGCTCTGGCCGTAGGCGACGGAGAAGTGGGTGGGCGCCTTGAGCGGCGCGACTGCCGCAGCGTCGGCGCCCATGATCCCGACGAAGCCGATCCGGAGCCCGTTCGAGGTGGTCAGGACGAGCCCGCGGCGAATCGGCGCGCTGGGATTCGTGCCGAAGTCGTCGTAGAGCGCGGCGAGCGCGCTGTCGTCGCCGGCGGCAGTCGCGCCGCCGAAGACGATGTTGCTCGCCACGATCGCGGGCAGGCCCTCGTTGCTCGCCTTGGCGGTGGCGATGATGGCGGCGAGCGCACCGGGGCCGTAATCGAACTCGTGGTTGCCCAGCGTGGTGACGTCGTAGCCGAGCATCTTCATCAGCCGGTAGTCGGGCGAGGCGCTGAGGGCGGCCACCTGCGTGAGCGTGCCCATCATGTTGTCGCCGGCCGAGACGGTGAGATGGGCGGCGCCGGCGGCCTTGGCGGCGTCCCGCTCGCTCTTGAGCACGGCCAAGCGGCGCGCGATGCCGCCCTTGATCGACCCCGTCCCCGCGGTGATCGGAGGCGGCAGATCGTCCTGCTCGGGGCCGGCGCCGAGCAAGTGCGAGTGTTCGTCGTTGGTATGGAGGATCACCAGCTTGCGCGGACCGGGGCTGGTGTTGCCGCAGGCGAGAGCGAGCGCGCACAGAGCATGGAGGAGCCGTCGCATAGGTCGGATTCCTTGCCGGAAGGAACGCGCAGCTTATGCCAGGCGGACGCGCCGCTCCAAGCTCAATGCGGATCGCGCTCGCCTGCTCGCACGGCAACGGGCAGCACGTTCTCACGCGGCGGGATGGGGCAATTGTAGAGCGGCGAGAAGGCGCAGGTCGGGTTGTAGGCACGGTTGAAATCGAGGGCGTACCGGTCGCCGCCCAGAGAGACCGCGTCGACGTAGCGGCCGACCGGATAGCTCTCGCGGCCGGTGGTGGCATCGCGGAAGAAGATCGACACCTCGTGCTCGTCCACGCCCGGCTCGAGCAGCCGGAGGGCGCTGAGGAACATCTGCTCTCCCTGGAGCACGAACTGGAGCTTCCCCAGATGAAGCGCGCGGCGCCGGTTGCCGCGGGTGGAGAGGATGATCTCCTCGCGCGGCGGGCCGTCGTGCACGAGGCGCGCCTCGACCCGGAAGGCGGGATCCGGGTCGAACCAGACCGGAAAGGGTCCCGTCTCGAGACGCGGGCTCCGCGGGTCGAGCACGACGACGGCCGGGAAGTTCTGGTGCGAGAGCCGCAGCACATAGCGGCCCAGCTCGATCCGCGCCTTGCCCGGCTCGAGGCGCTCCACCTTGCCGCCCCTCTCGACCTCGAAGTGATCGGCGAAGGCGCGCACCGTCGCGGCGCGCGGCTCGACTCCCTCGAGCTGCACGTCGCTCTCCTTGGCGCTGCCGAAGACGAGTGGTTTCGCGCCGGCGAATTCGTGGCGCGCCACCGCGGCCAGAGGGCTGCTGCGCCCGTCGCGAAATTCGACGGCGGTGCGCTCGCGCTCCTTGAGCAGCTCGGCGAGGTTCACCGGCCCAGGCCCTCCCGCCGCGAGGATCAGCAGCGCGATCACCTTATCTCTTCTTGCGGCGCTGGTGCTGCCGCTCCAGGCCTTCCTTCACGGGGCGGGAGCGCACCCACTTCATGAACTTGTGCTCGCTCTCGGCGTTGACCTCGAAGGCGCGAGGCGGCGCGGCCCGGTCGCGGGCGAAATGCAGCTCCTGATTCGGCTCGACCCGGTGGGTCCAGGAGCCATCGTGCGCCTTGACCTCGACTGCGCCCTCGTAGACGCGGACCAGATCTTGCTGCCCCGGGGCGACCTCGACGCGGAATTCGGTGCCGCGCACGCCGGCGACACCGTTCTCGGTCTCGATGTGGAAGGTCTCCGCGCTGATGAGCTTGTGCACCTTGGTCCAGAGGTTGCCGAGGAAGAGCTTGGCGCTGAAGGCCTTGCCCGGCTCGACCTGGCCGAGCGACATGCGCGTGCTCTCGCCCAGGCGAATGACGGAGCCGGAGGGCATGCTGATCTCCGCGCGCGCGCCGGGCTGGGTGACGACCGTGTCGCCCTGGTGCAGAGAGTCGCCCTCGGCGAGCGGACCGGCGGGGCCGCCGGAGGCGAGCGTGACGGTGACGATGCCCTCGACCAGCGTGGCGTGCATGGGCGCCTCGTCGGTGGGAGCGGAGAGCAGCGCGGCCACAAGCAGTGCGATCATTTCATTCCTCCCTCAGAGTGAACACGGATCGACGCGCTCCGGTGAAATGGCCGCGAGCGCTGCGATGTGATCCGGTGTGGTCCCGCAGCAGCCGCCGACGATGGTCGCGCCGGCCTCGAGCCAACGCGCGGCGCGGGTAGCGTACTGCGGCGGCTCGAGCATTGGCGAGACAGGCCAGCCGGCGGCGGGGTCGACCTCGCCCATGTGCGCATAGGCGCCGAAGGGCAGACCAGAGCCGCGGGCCAAGTCGAGCGCTAGATCGACGCCTTCGCAAGGGATGCAGTTGAGCAGCGCCGCTCTCGCGCCTCTCTCGCGCGCAGCGAGAAAGAAAACGCGCAGGTCGTCTCCGCTCTTCATCCGGCCGTCGGGCATCGCCATCGCCGCGACCCAGACTGGAAGGCCCGTGGCGGCTGCGGCTTCGACAGCGGCCAGGCCCTCATCCGCGGCCGCCACGGTCTCGACGAGAAGGAGATCGCATCCCGCCGCGGCGAGCGCGCGCGCCATCTCCGAATGCTCGCGCCGCGCGACGTCCGGCGGCGGCCGCAGCTCGGGCAAATAGCAGTCGGCGACCGGCGCCAACGACCCCGCGACGGCGCGCGCTCCACTCTCTTTGGCGATGCGCACCGCCAGCTCCGTCAGCTCGCGCCAGCGCGGGCCGGCCATGCGCGGGTTGGTGCGGAAGGTGTCTGCGGTGATCACCTGCGCGCCCGCCTTCAGGTAGTCGCGATGGATCTCGCGCAGCGTCCGTACGCCCTTTTCGTCGAGCAGCGCCGCGGCGGAGAACAGTGTCGTTCGCGTCTCGACGCCGCGGCGGCCGAGCTCCGTCCCGGTGGCGCCATCCAGCACGATCACCGCTGGAAACTCCGCCCGCCATCTGCTAGCGAGAGGAGCATGCCACTGCTCAACGTCGGCGATCCGGCGCCAGACTTCACCCTCACCTCGAACGAGGGCAAGACGGTGAAGCTCAGCGACCTGCGCGGCAAGAACGTCGTCATCTGGTTCTTTCCCAAAGCGGACACACCCGGTTGAACCCTGCAGGGCTGCGGGCTCCGGGATCGAGCCCGTGATCTGACCGCGAAGAATGCCGCCATCCTGGGCATCAGCTTCGACACCGTACAAGAGAACAGGGCCTTCGCCGAGAAGTTCAAGTTCCCCTACCCGCTCCTCTGCGACACCAGCCGCACGGTGGGGACGCAGTACGGCGCGGCCGATCCCGGCGAGACCAAGAACGCCCGGCGCATCGCCTACATCATCGGGCCCGAGGGCAAGGTGAGGAACGTTTTTCCCAAAGCGAACACCGCGACGTTCGCCGCCGACGTTCTCGCTCTGCTGTAGTTCAACCGCGAACGGCTCCGGCCCGCTCGGCTGCCTGCGGCTTTTCCCAGCAGGCGTGAATACCTTCGCCTGGCATGGGGCGGGGGCAGCTGATCGACGCGGTCCGGGAGGCCGCGGGTTATCTCGGGGGTTCCCGCGCCGATTTCGATCCGCTGGTGGAGCAGGCACACCGGGCGCATTTCGTGCTGCTCGGCGAGGCCACGCACGGGAGCCACGAGCTCTATCGCGAGCGGGCGCGCATCACCCAGCGGCTCATTTCCGAGCTGGGGTTCAACGGCGTCGTCATCGAGGCCGACTGGCCCGACGCCGACCGCGCCAACCGCTGGGCGCAGGGCCGCTCCGACGACGGCGATGCGGCCGAAGCGCTGAGCGGGTTTCGCCGTTTCCCCACCTGGATGTGGCGCAACACGGTCGCCGTCGATTTCCTCGGCTGGCTGCGCGCGCACAACGAGAATTCGCGGTCGGCGCCGGTCCTCTTCCACGGGATGGATCTCTACTCGCTCTACGCTTCGATCGACGCCGTTCTCGCCTATCTCGACAAGCGGGATCCGGAAGCAGCCGCGCGGGCCCGAAGGCGCTACAGCTGCTTCGAGACGCGCGACGAGGATGGGCAAGGTTATGGCCGCGCTACCCGCCTCGGACTCTCCCGCTCCTGCGAGAACGAAGCCCTCCAGCAGCTGCTCGAGCTGCAGAAGCGCGGGGCCGGATCGCTCGATCCCGAGCTCTTCTCGGCCGAGCAGAACGCCCGCGTGGCGCGAAACGCCGAGGCCTATTATCGCGCCATGTTCGGCTCGCAGATCTCCACCTGGAACCTGCGCGACCGGCACATGACCGAAACGCTCGAGGCCGTCCACCAGCATCTGATGGCGCGCGACGGGTACGCGCGCATCGCCGTCTGGGCGCACAACTCGCATCTCGGCGACGCTCGCGCCACGCAGATGGGCTGGGAGGGAGAGCTGAACGTCGGCCAGCTGCTCCGCGAGAAGCACGGCGACGCCGCGCTGCTCGTCGGCTTCAGCACTTACGACGGCACGGTGACCGCGGCCGACGACTGGGGCGGAGCGGCCCAGCGCATGCGGGTGCAGCCGGCGCTGCCCGAGAGCATCGAGGCGCTCTTCCACGAGGTGGGCCTGCCGCGCTTCCTCTTGCCCCTGCGCGGCGCCGGCGAGGCGCTCGCGGAGCTGCACGAGCCGATGCTCGAGCGCGCCATCGGCGTCGTCTATCGGCCGCGCACCGAGCGCTACTCGCATTATTTCGAGGCGCGCCTGCTCTTGCAGTTCGACATGATGGTCCACATCGATCGCACCCGCGCCGTCGAGCCGCTCGAACGGACCGCGACCTGGCGCGAGCCGGAGCCACCGGAAACCTATCCGTCCGCTTTGTGACCCCTGTGTACGACGTCGTCGTCGTCGGCAAGGCGAACATCGATTACGTCGCCCGCGGGCCGCGGCTGCCTGCGCCTGGCGAAGGTCTGACCGGCGACGCCTTCCAGGAAGCCGCCGGCGGCAAGGGCGCGAACCAGGCGGTCGGCGCGGCGCGGCTGGGCGCGCGCGTGGCGATCGTCGGTCGCGTCGGCGGCGATGCGCGCGGCGATGCCGTGGTTCGCGCGCTGCAGTCCGAGAGAGTCGACGTCCGCCACCTCTCCCGCGATCGCGAGACGCCGACCGGGGTTGCGCTCTGTCAGGTGGACGAGCTGGGCAGAAAGCAGATCCTCTCCTCGATGGGGGCCAACGCGCGGCTCTCCGCTGCCTGCGTCCGCGACGCTGCCGAGGTGTTCCGCGGCGCCCGAGTCGTGCTGACGCAGCTGGGAATTCCTCGCGATGCTTGTCTCGAAGCGATCCGGCTCGGCCGCTCGGGCGGCGCCAGGATCGTGCTCGACCCCGCTCCCGGACTGCCGCTCGAGGACGAGCTCCTGGCGCAGATCGACGTCGTGCGCCCCAACGTGCTCGAGGCCCAGGCGCTGACGGGCGTTCGCATCCGCGATCGCCAGACCGCCCGCGAAGCCGCGCAGCAGCTCTTGCGCCGAGGAGTGAAAGCGGCGGTCGTCCAGGCGGCCAACCTGGGCGATGTGCTCTTGTGGCGGGACGGCGAAGTCTGGCTGCCCCGCTTCGAGCTCACCCCGATCGACGCCACCGGCGCGGGCGACGCATTCTCCAGCGCGCTCGCCGTCTGCCTCGCCGAAGGGAAGCCGCTGCCCGAGGCGGGCCGCTTCGCCAGCGCCGCCGCCGCGCTCGCCACGACCGTGCTGGGCGCGCAATCCTCGCTGCCGCGGCGCGCGGCGGTGCTGCAGCTCCTGGCTACTTCCTGAGCAGCCGCGCCATGATCAGCGGCGCGCCGAGGCCAGCGGCCATCACGGCCATCGGCCGCTCGCCGCGAGAAGATCGATGCGCGCTTGCCGGGCAGCGTCTTCCGCCACCAGCGCCGCGGTGTCGGCGTCGCGAGCGCGCCGCTCGGCGTCGACGACCTCGAGGTCGTTGGTTGCGCCCTCGCGGTAGGCGAGGTTGGACATGGCGAGCGCCTCGTGGGCCAGGCGCGCGGCGCTGCGCGCGG
>Ga0209471_1000941_pt1 | contig 18091 bp, 19 predicted proteins | sample GraSoiAngelo_128_FD_185885 | JGI IMG/M metagenome (GOLD analysis project Ga0209471, IMG submission 185885) | Grasslands soil microbial communities from the Angelo Coastal Reserve, California, USA - 14_0927_12_20cm (SPAdes) (version 2) | ecosystem: Environmental > Terrestrial > Soil > Grasslands ...
CCCGCCAGGAATGCCGCTGCCGGGTCCGCCACGGGCTCGAGACCCGCGCCCGTCATCTCGAACACGCCGATCTCGTCCACGGAGCCGAAGCGGTTCTTCACGGCGCGTAGGATCCGGTGATCCAGCGTACTCTCGCCCTCGAAGTAGAGCACGGTGTCGACGATGTGCTCGAGGGTCTTGGGGCCCGCGATGCCGCCGCCCTTCGTCACGTGCCCGACCAGCAGCACCGCGGGCCCCGCCTCCTTCGCGAACCGCATGAGCCGGGCTGCGCACTCCCGCACCTGGCCGACGTTCCCCGGCGCGCCTTCGAGGTCGTCGGTGTAGGTAGTCTGGATCGAGTCGACGAACACGACGCGGGCCCCCAGCGTACGCGCGTGATGAGTGATCGCCTCGAGCCGCGTCTCGCCCAGCACGTGCACCGCGCCGGCGGCGGCGGTGAGCCGCTCGGCCCGCAGCCGGATCTGATCGGGCGACTCTTCCCCGGACACGTACAGGGTGGCCACGCCCGCCTGCTCGAGCCGGGCCGCGCATTGCAGTAGCAGGGTGGACTTCCCGATGCCGGGCTCGCCGCCCACGAGCACCACCGATCCCGGGACGATGCCGCCGCCGAGGACGAAGTCGAATTCGCGGAGCCCGGTCTGCCAGCGCTCAATCCCCGGCCCTGCTCCGAGGGCGGACAGACGGACGGGCGGACTGCCGGACGGAACGGCGTGCTTTTTTTCCACCCGTCCACGTGTCCAGCCGACCGGCTCTTCGACGAGCGTATTCCACGCGCCGCACGCCTCGCAGCGTCCGCCCCACTTGGGTTGCTCCGCGCCGCAATCGGTGCAGCGGAACACCGAGCCCCCCTTAACCACGGGCGGCCTCGGGGGGTGACTCACGCGGCGTGTAGTTGTCGAACCGAGTGTATTCCTTCTTGAAAACCAGCTTGACGGTCCCCGTGGGACCGTTGCGCTGCTTGCCCACGATCAGCTCGGCCAGCCCCTCGATGCTTTCGTTCGTCTTGGGATCCGTGGGGCCGTCGTAGAACTCCTGGCGATAGATGAAACACACGACATCGGCGTCCTGCTCGATCGCTCCCGACTCCCGCAGGTCGGAGAGCTGGGGACGCCGGTGCTCGCCGCCGCGCTGCTCGGGGGCGCGGGAGAGCTGGGACAAGGCCACCACCGGAACGTCCAGCTCCTTGGCCAGGGCCTTGAGCGAGCGGGAGATGAATGAGATCTCCTGCTGGCGGCTCTCGGAGTCGGTGGGACCCTGCATCATCTGCAGGTAGTCGACCACCACCAGACCGACGTCGTGCTCCGCCTTGAGGCGGCGCGCCTTGGAGCGCATGGCGAGGGGCGACAGCATCGCCGAGTCGTCGATCCAGATCGGCGCCGTGCCCAGGAGCCCCGCCGCGCGGGCGAGCTTCGGGTAGTCTTCGTCGCGCAGCTGGCCGCGACGCAATCGCTGTGCGTCCACCAGGCCCTCGGAGCAGAGCAGGCGCTGCACCAGCTGCTCCTTCGACATCTCCAGGGAGAAGACCGCGATTCCGACATTGTGCTCGATTGCGGCGTGCTGCACGACGTTGAGAGCGAGGGCCGTCTTTCCCATGGAGGGCCGCGCCGCGACGATCACCAGATCGCCGCGCTGGAACCCCGCGGTGATCCGGTCCAGGTCCGTGAACCCGGTCGCCACGCCGGTGAGCGCGCCCTGGCTCGTGTGCAGCTGCTCGATGCGCTCCATGGTCGGCCAGATCAGCTCCTTCAGCCGGATGAACTCCTCGGCGCGTCGGAACTGGGCCACCTGAAACACGCGGTGCTCGGCGTTGTCGAGCACTTCGATCGATGTGGCGCGGCCCTCGTAGGCGTCCTGTATGATCGCGGTGGCCGCCTCGATCAGCCGCCGCAGCACGGCCTTGTCCCGGACGATCTTGGCGTGATACTCGACGTTGGCGGCCGTGGGGACCACGTCGATGAGCCCCCCGAGATACTCCATCCCTCCGGCGCGATCCAGGTCCCCGCGCCGCAGCAGCTCGTCGCGCAGGGTGACGGGATCGATCACGTCGCCCCGCTCGGTGAGGGCGATCATCGAGCGGAACAGCAGCCGGTGCCCCTCGCGGTAGAACATGGTGTCGTCGAGCAGCTCGGCGGCCTTGAGGGCCGCGTCCTGGTCGAGCAGCATGGCGCCGAGCACCGCCTGCTCCGCCTCGTTGCTCCACGGAGTCTGGCGACCGGTGAACTCGGAGGAGCGCTCAGCCGATGAGACGGCGGGCGATGCGGACGTCATCCCAGGTCGGTTTCTTCCAGTTCGGGTTGCGAAGCAGGGCAGCCGGATGATAGGTCACGATCAAGGGAATACCGCGGAATCGGTGCACCAGGTTCCGCATCGCCCCCAGCGACTGTTTGGTGTTGAGCAGGGTCTGCGCGGCCGTCCCGCCCATCGCGAGGATCACCTTCGGCTGCACGATCTCGATCTGGCGGAACAGGTAGGGCACGCACGCGGCGATCTCGTCGAATTGCGGCAGGCGGTTCTCGGGCGGCCGGCATTTGACCACGTTGCAGATGAAGACCCGCTCGCGCGGCAGCTCGATCGCGCCCAGGATCTTGGTGAGCAGCTCGCCCGCCGGCCCGACGAACGGCCGCCCGGTTTCGTCTTCCACCCGTCCGGGCCCTTCACCCACCACGACCAGGCGGGCCTCCGCCGCCCCTTCCCCGGGCACCGTGTGCCGGCGGCCGTCGCACAGCCGACACTTGGTGCAGCCCGCCACGAGCTGCGCGATCGCCTCGAGCGAGATCGCTTGCGGCACGGGATCGTTCGAGAACAGATCGCCGCCGGGGGGATCGTAGGAGATGCCCGGAGGGGGAAGATCGGGAGGCTCCCGAGCTGGTCTGGCTTGGGTGGTGGAGCCATCCGGCAGGATAACCGGATTCCCCCCGAGGAGCCGCTGCTGTTCCAGGAATTCGCGCGCCAGTGCCCGCCCGTCGGTCACGTCAGAGCTCGTTCCACCGCGTCGAGGATTCGTTCCGCCGCGTCGCGCTTGGGAAGCAGCGGGAGCGCGATCGGCTCCTCGTCCCTCCCAATGATCGTGACGCGATTCGTGCTCACTTCGAATCCCGCGCCGGGCTCGAGCGCGTCATTCAAAACCACGAAATCGAGACCTTTATCTTGCAACTTCTTGCGTGCCTTGGCAACGCCGTCGCCCCCGGTCTCGAGCGCGAACCCTACGACCACACATCCCTTCAGGGGGGCGAGCGAGGCGAGGATGTCGGGCGTCGCCTCGAGCTCGACCGTGAGGGCTCCGTTGGCCCGGGGCCGCTTCGTCGCGTCCGGCTTGGCCGGGCGGTAGTCGGCCGGCGCGGCCGCCATGATCAGCACGGCCGCACGCTTCACCAGCGCCTGGGCCGCGCGCTGCATCTCCGCGGTGGTCTCGACACGATGCACGGTCACCCCGAGCGGCAGCGGCAGGTCGCTCGGCCCCGAGACCAGGACGACGTCGGCGCCGCGGGCATAGGCGGCCTCCGCAAGGGCGTAGCCCATGCGGCCGCTCGACGGGTTGGTGACGACGCGCACGGGGTCGAGATGCTCGCGGGTGGGGCCTGCGGTCACGACGACGCTCTTCCCCTGCCACGGCGCGCGCTGCAGCAGCAGCCGCTCCGCCGCCGTGAGGATCGCTTCGGGCTCGCTCATTCGGCCCGGACGCTCGCTGGGGCCTTCGGCGAGCGGCCCCGTTTCGGGGCCGACGAAGTGCCAGCCACGCTCGGCGAGCGCTCGCAGGTTGGTGCGCGTCGCGGGATGGGCGTACATCGCGTCGTTCATCGCGGGCGCCGCGAGAACCGGGCCGGTCCGCGCCAGCAACAACGCAGTGAGCACATCGTCGGCGAGACCCATCGCGGCACGGGCCAGCAGGTTTGCGGTGGCGGGCGCGACGATCACGAGGTCCGGCTCGCGCGCGAGCCCGATATGCGCCAGCGCCCGGTCCCGCTCCCACAGGGACGTGAGTACCGGGTGCCCGGTGAGCGCCTCGAACGTGACCGGCCGAACGAACTCCGCGGCAGAGTGGGTGAGCACCACGTCCACCGCCGCTCCCGCCTCGGTCAGCCGACGGGCAAGCGTGCAGCTCTTGTAGCACGCGATCCCGCCCGACACGCCGAGGACGACGTGCCGGCCGGCGAACGCCATCAGCCTTCCTGGCGCCGCCGCCGCACCAGCTTGTAGGTGAGCCGGCCGCGTACCATCTCGTCCAGCGCCCGCGTGGTGAGCTTCTCCTCGAAGTCCACCGAGCGGTCGCGCGGGAACTCGTTCACGAAACGGGCGAACTTGGCGGCCACGAGCACACCCAGGTACTTGTTCTGGGTCTGCGTGGCGACTTCGCTCGGGGTCACAATCCGCATCACCTGCTCCTTCCGGTAGACTGCTTCAGTTGTGCTGCCTCGCTCCTCAGCTGTCGCACGAAATCCGACAGCAAGCTAGCCATGTTGCCGGGCGCGCGCTCTGCCACGTCGCGCCCTTCCTGTACCAGGTCTATGACTTCACGCACAGCCGTGTCGAGGTCGTCATTCACGAGCACGCGGTCGTACACGTCCCCGATCTCGCGCCGCGCCGTCTCGACTTCGCGCGTCGCGATGTCGATCCGCCGCGACAGCTCCGCTTCCGACTCGGTGCGCCGCTTGCGCAGCCGCTCGATCAGCACCCGGGGCGAAGGCGGGATCACGAACAGCACCACCGAGGCCGGACGCGGGTATGCCTTTCGGACCTGTCGTGCTCCCGTCACCTCGACGTCGAGCACCACATGCTTGCCGCTGCGCAGCACCTGCTCGACCTCGCTGCGCAGCGTGCCGTACAGCTCCCCCGCATACTCGGTCGCCTCGAGGAACTCACCGGCCTCACGTCGCCGCTCGAACTCGGGACGCGTGAGGAAATGGTATGCCTCACCATCCCGCTCGCCCGGTCTCGCCTTGCGGGTCGTCGCGGACACCGAGTACCCGAAGGTCCCCGGAGCCCGAGTGCGCAGCTCGCGCGCGATGGTCGTCTTGCCGCCCCCGGACGGGGCGGCCAGCACGACGACCCGAGGTGTCACTCCAGGTTGTCGAGCTGCTCCCGGAACTTCTCGAGCTCGCCTTTCATTGCGATGACGGTCTGCGTGATGGCCGCATCGTTGGCCTTCGACCCGATGGTGTTGACCTCGCGCAGCAGCTCCTGCGAGAGGAACCCGAGCTGCTTCCCCACGGCCCCGTCGGACGCCAGCGCTTCCCGGCACGCCGCCAGGTGGGTCCGCAACCGCACGAGCTCCTCGGTGATGTCCACACGGTCGGCCATGAGGGCGACCTCGACGGCGAGCCGCTGCTCATCCACCTGCACGCCCGCCGCCAGCTCCGCGACCGCCTTCTTCAAGCGCGCGAGCTCAGCCGTGAGCCGCTCCGGCGCCCGCTGCTCGATCGCCCGCGCGCCCGTTTCGAGCGCCCCGAGCCGTCCGGCCAGCTCCGCCGCGAGGGCCGCTCCCTCGCGCGCCCGCATGCCCAGCAGCTCGCGAACCGCCCGCTCGGCGATCGGCTCGACCTCGCTCCACTGCGCGGCACCGACACCGTCCTGATGCGTGGTCAGCACCTCGGGTTGCCGGGCCACGAAGGCGAGGTCCACGTCCCCCTTGAGCTTGAGGCGCTTCTTCAGCTGCTTCGCGGCGGCCACGAGCTGGCGCGCCCGGGCGAGGTCCACGGCGACGGCCGGCTCGCGTAGCGGCGCCTCGATCCAGCGAGCCGTGACTGTCACATGGCCGCGCTCGAGCAGCTGGCGCAGCCGCTCGCGCAGCGATCCGTCGACCGCACCGAGCTCGAACGGCAGCTTGAGCTGGGGATTGTAATAGCGGTGGTTCACGCTGCGGATCTCGATCGAGAGCCGCCCGCCGAGGACGTTCCCTTCGGCCGAACCGAAACCCGTCATGCTCCGCGGCACAGACTTTAAACCTAGTTGCGCAAAGCACTTAGGTCAATCTTCAGTTGGTGAAGAGCCAGCGGACGCCGTAGTATTGGAAGCGGCGCGGGTAATCGAGCCCGGGGACGTAGCTGGCGCGTTGCAGGGTGACGTTGCGCTGCACCCAGAAAATCGTGACCCCCGCGATCCGCACCTCGACGTTCACCTCGCCGATGGTCACCCCGGGGAGGATACGCAGCGCGCCCGCCGTGTCGAGGCCCGCGGTCCCCCCGCTCCACGAGTCCATCGCCAGCTCGCCCCGCAACGCGAAGATCCCGCTCCGGTATACGCGCCAGAACTTCGAGTAGAACGTGAGCGAGAGGCGCGCATGGTAGGGCGGCTCGAAGTCGTTTCCGCCGCGCACCAGCGGATCGAAGTACCAGCCGGACACCTGGAGCCCCGGCAGGAGCTGGAGCGCGCCGTGCGCGGTGAAATAGCGCGTGCGCTGGGTCGGGCTCAGGCGCACGGGACCGGAACTGTCGATCGCCGTGATCGCTACGGGGAAGCCGATCGGCGTGAACGGATCGCGGGTCGCGCCACCCAGGTCGAGGCTGACCCAGCGGCGATCCCAGCGCACCGCCCCGGAGGCGTCCACCGTTCGTTGCCCGGTGTCGAAGGAATCGAGCGGGGCTTGGAGGTCGTGCGCCCACGCGAGATCGCCGTGGAGCGAGAGGCCGGCCGGCAGGACGAGGCCGGCGGACAGATGCGCGCGATTCCCGGAGCGGCCGCGGCTGTATTCGGCGTGGCGCGCGTCGCCCGCCAGCGTGAGACCGGGAAACGGGCTCCACGCGCCGGTGCCGTCGAACTGCCACGGTCGAGCCTGGTCCAGTTTCCGGATCCCGAGCCCGAGGTGAGCGCGGGACCAGTCGTTCCTGACCTCGAGCGCTGCCTGCGTCAGGGTGCGATCCGGCACCGCGGTATCGCGGCTCACGCTCGTGCTGGCGAACGTCGCTTGGGCGGAGAGGCCGAGGCCGTCGTCGCGGGCGGCCGCAAACAGGCGGAAGATCCCGTCGCGCCGCTGGGGGTGCCAATCCGCGATGCGCTGCCCCGCGCCGCGGTGCCAGCGCGAGCTCAAGGTTTGATACGAAATCCCGAACCGGGCGCTCGGTACGTACTCGGCTTTGAGCCACAGGTCCACGGAGTTGAATGCCGTGCTCGAGGTGGCCTCGATGCCGTCGGTGTTGTTGTAATCGGCGACGAGCGAGAGGCCGAGTCCCGAGCGCCAGCGGTGGAGAAATGCGCCGCGGTAGTTCGCCGTCTTCACCTCGCCGGTGGCGACCCCGACCTGGGACGCGGTCTCCGTGGAGCGTTGGCGCAGGGTGACGAGGTAGACGCGGAGCGACGCCGGCAGCACGATCACGTCGACGCGCTCGAGCGGAGCGAGCGAGATGCGTGCCGGGTCGAGGAACAGCGAGTCGCGCCCGAGCGGCAGGTAGGGCACGCCGTCCCAGTAGAGCTCGAGCCCCGCGGCCCCGCGCCCCCCGTACCACACGATCTCCCCAGCGCCGTAGATGCCGCCGCGCGCGACGTACACGCCCGGGATGTGGGCGAGCAGGTCCGACAGCGTCTGGACGTTCGACAGAATCAGCGAGTCGGCGCTGAACGTGTAGCGCGTGCCGCGCGGCAGCGGCCCCGCCGGGATCGCTTCGGGGAATATGGGGAGGTAGCGCGGCAGCGTGTCGCGGGCGGTCGTATCGCGGGCGGTCGTGTCCCGGTGGGTCGTCGAGTCGCGCCCGAGCGTGTCGCGGCGCGCCATGCTGTCGACCTGAGCGGCGGCCCCGGCCGCGACGAGCAGCAACGCGGCGGCGCCCGCGAGTGCCGTTCCAACTCTCACGCGACGCGTCGTGCCCTGGGCGAGGCGAGTTGGAACGGCACGAGGCCGCGGGTCACGCCCCCGCGCGCTTGAGAATGAACTCGGTGAAAAGACGGACGCCGACCCCCGTCGGGCCCTTGGACTGTTGCGGGCCCTCGCCGTCGGTGTATGCCGTGCCCGCGATGTCGAGGTGCACCCAGGGATACCCCTCCACGAATTCTCGCAGGAACCACCCGCCGGCGATCGACCCGGCGCCCCGCCCGCCCGAGTTCTTCACGTCCGCGATGTCCGACTTGAGCAGGTCGCGGTACTCGTCCCACAGGGGCAACGGCCAACAGCGCTCCCCGGCGCGCTCCCCCGCCTCGCGTACCTCGGCCAGCAGCGGCTCATCGTTTCCCATCTCGCCGATCGCCACCTGGCCCAGCGCGACCACCACGGCGCCGGTGAGGGTCGCGATGTCGATCACCGCCGCCGGCTTGAAGCGCCGGACGTACGACAGTGCGTCGCACAGAATCAGGCGTCCCTCGGCGTCGGTGTTGATGATCTCGATCGTCTTGCCGAAATGGCTCTTGACCACATCCCCCGGTTTCACGGCATGGCCGGAGGGGAGGTTTTCCGTGGCCGGGATGAGGCCCACGACATTGACCTTCGGCTTGAGCAGTCCCAAGGTCTCAAAGGTGCCGAGCACGGCCGCCGCGCCGGACATGTCGAACTTCATGTCCTCCATGTTCTGCGCGGGCTTGATCGAGATGCCGCCGGAGTCGAAGGTGACGCCCTTGCCGACGAGCGCGACCGGAGCGGCGTCCCCGCCCCCGCGATGCTCCAGCACGATGAAGCGCGGCTCCTGGTCGCTGCCCTGGGCCACGGCGAGCAGCGCGCCCATGCCTTCCTGCTCGAGCTTCGCGCGGTCGAGCACGGTGAGCGTGAAGCCGTACTGGTCGGCGAGTTGTTTGGCCCGCTCGGCGAGGTAGCTGGGGGTGCACACGTTTCCCGGCAGCATCTGCAGGTTGCGGGTCAACCCGTGGCCCGCGGCGACGGCATCGCCCACCCGCTGGCCGGTGGCGACCTCTTTCATCTCCTTTTGATCGCACACGAACGTGAGGCCCTCGACCTCGGGCTTCGGCTCGTCGGGCGTGGCTTTGAGCTCGGTGAACGCCCAGGCGCCCTGCGCGACGCCTTCGACCGCCGCCTGACCCAGGTCTCGCGCCGATACGCCGTTTCGCGCCTCGGGCACGACGGTGAAGGCGAGTTGCTTGGCGCCGAGCGCGCGCGCCCGCTTGGCCGCGACCGCGGCCGCGCGCCGGATGGTATTGCGGCTGACCTCGCCCGGCTTCCCCAGGCCGACGAGCAGGACGCGCCCCGGCTTGGCGCCGCTCAGGTAGAGTAGTGTCGTCTCGTCGCGCTTTCCCTTGAAGTCGCCGCTCGCGATGACGCGCGCCACCACGCCACCTGCGGCGCGATCGAGGTCGGCGAGCGACGCCGGGACGGCGCTGGACTGCGCGACCGCGACGGCGAGCAGCGGCGTGTCGACCTGGGACAGCGGCGCGCTGGCGACGCCGCTCGTAATCTTAGGCATGCTCGATTATGCACTCGGCAAAAGCGGAGGTCGAGACCTCGGTCGCGCCGGGCATCAGCCGCGCGAGATCGTACGTGACGCGGCGCGACCGGATTGCCTCACCGAGCCCGCGCGTGATCGCCGTCGCCACGTCGTCCCACCCGAGCTCTTCGAACATCATCGCTCCCGACAGGATCACACTCCCCGGGTTGACCTTGTCCTGCCCTGCGTACTTCGGTGCGGTGCCGTGCGTCGCCTCGAATACGGCGTACCCGTCGCCCACGTTGCCGCCCGGCGCGAGCCCGAGCCCGCCCACCTGCGCCGCCGCGGCGTCGGAGAGCAGGTCGCCGTTCAAGTTGGGTGCGGCGATCACCGAGTACTCCTCGGGACGGAGCACGAGCTGCGCGAACATCGCATCCGTAATCCGGTCTTTGACAATCACTCTTCCCGCGGTTCGTTTCCCGTCGCCCGCGTCCGCCTCGGGGATGGTCTGCTCGCCGAACCGCGCTGCCGCGACCTCGTACCCCCACTCCCGGAACCCGCCCTCCGTGAACTTCATGATGTTGCCCTTGTGCACGAGGGTGACCGAGCGGCGGCCGGTGCGCAGGGCGTACTCGATGGCTTTCACGACCAGACGCTGGGAGCCGAACTTGGACATCGGCTTGATGCCGATCGCGCTCCCGGGACGGATCTTGGCGCCGAACCGCTCGGTGAGGAACCCGATCACCGCATCGGCCTCGGGGCTCCCGGCCCGGTACTCGACGCCGGAGTACACGTCCTCGATGTTCTCGCGGAAGATCACCACGTCGAGCTTGTGCGGCTCGCGCATTGGGCTGGGCACGCCCTCGAAATAGCGTACCGGCCGGATGCAGGCGTACAGGTCGAGCACCTGGCGCAGCGCCACGTTGAGGGAGCGGATCCCTCCCCCAACGGGCGTCGTGAGCGGGCCTTTGATGGCCACGCGGTGCGTCCGGATGGCCTCGAGCGTGGCCTCGGGAAGCCAGGTCCCGACCTGTTTGAAGGCCTTCTCGCCGGCCAGCACCTCGAGCCAATCGATCTGCCGTTTGGCGCCGGACACCTTCTGCACCGTGGCGTCGAATACGCGCCGGGCGGCGCGCCAGATGTCGGGCCCGGTGCCGTCGCCTTCGATGAACGGGATGATGGGGTGGCTCGGCACCACCCAGCGACCGTCGCGATATTCGATGCGCTCACCCATGGCCAGGCAGTCTACACGGCCCGGCCGGGGTTGCGCCAGGCGAAACAGCGGCCGTACACTTGAGGCGATGCGGAGCTCACCCCGGCTGGTCCTGTTCACGCTCGCGGCGGCCTGCTGGCTGTTCGCGGGGCCGGGCGGTGCGACCGCACGCGCGCTGCTGGCGTGCCGCCACCATGCGACGCACCACGCGGCGGGTGGGCACCATACGGTCCCATCGGACGGGCCGTGCTTCTGCGACGAGATGACGGGCGGTTCGGACCTCGCCCTGTCGGTGGCCGTGGCGGAGCCGCCGCCCACGTCGCCCGCGATCGCGACGCCGGAGCAGATGTTGCTCTACCCCTCCTTGTTCCCTCTTCCCCCTTCCCCGTCGTTCAGCCCCACCACTCCGCCTCCGAATGGACTCGGCTGACCTGATTCGTTAGCCACCAAAAACTCGGAGGACTCTATGCGCAGTGCGCTTTGGTGCGCTCTGCTGTGCGGCGTTGGGATGAGCGCCGCGGCGCAGGAGCGGGCAGTGACATTCGAAGAGCCGCCACCTGTCAGCGTCACGGGCTTCGCGGTCGGACGGGCCGATTACGATCGCGTGACCCGCAGCAACACGTTTACGGCCGGCAAGATCGGCGTGAGCCTGTTCAAGCCCGTCGGCGACGCGTACCTGTTCGGGCAGCTCACGACGGCGCTCGAAGACGGCGCGTCGTCCACCGAGATCGACAACTTGCTGGTCAGCTGGACGCCGCACACCGCGAACAAGTGGTCCCTGGCATTCGGCCGGTTCGATGCACCGATCGGCTTCGAGCGCGATGACGAGCCGCTCAACCTGATGCCCACCAATTCATTCAACTTCACCTATGCCCGGCCCGGCAAGCTCACGGGCGTGCAGGTCCACTACACCGCGTCGTCGCGGGTCGACGTATGGGGGGTGCTCGCCAACGGCTGGGACGTGACCGTGGACAACAATCGCGGCAAGACGGGGCTGGCCCGAATCCAGTGGATCCCGATCCCCTGGGTCACGCTCGGTTTCACCGGGGTGTACGGACCCGAGCGGGACTTGAGCGATGCGAACCAGCGGTCGCTGTTCTCGAGCGACCTCACCATCGACCGGGGACGCCTGATTGCGGGCGCCGAAGCCAACTTCGGGCGGGAGCAGGAGAGCGGCGGCAATCCCTCGTGGCGCGGAGCCGCGGTCACGGCATTCCTGAAGATGAGCCACCATGTCGGCCTGACGGCGCGGTACGACCAGCTGGAAGACACCGACGGCCTGCTCACGGGGACGCCCCAGATCCTGCGCTCGGTCACCGTCGGCCCCATGTGGTACTTCTCGAGCGCGCTCGAAGGAATTTTCAGCAACATCGAGCACACGCGGTTCCACCTCCCGCAGGTCGCGCTGCGGGCCGCCGTCCGGGCCGACTGGTCGTCCACGCCGTTCTTCACCGATGCCACCGGGGCCCCGCAGACCTCTGACACCAAGGGCGTGCTCGAGCTCGTGTACGTGTTCTAGGGGGGAGGCCATCCATGCTGTACGATTTGCGACGTACCGACGTCCGCATCAAGTGGCTCGTGACCGGCCTGCTCGCCACCTTGGGGCTGTCCTACGTGTTCGGGGCGGCGATGGTTGCGCTATACGCGGGGTTCACGCCCCAGAGCGTGGCCGCGACGTACGCGGGTCCGGAGATGTCGATGTCGATGCCGCCCGAGACCACGATCGTCGTGCAGCGTCCCATGTCGATGGCCGACTTCGCCAAACCCCAGGTCCACACGGTCGATACCAACCTGCTGATCCAGGACACTCACGTGCACGTCCCGATGTACGGACTCATCGCGGCGGCCCTCGGCATCGTGGTCGCCGGGCTCTCGTTGCCGCGACGTTGGGCGCTCGGCCTGATCGTCCTCCTGTTTGCCGCGCCCTGGCTCGACTTCGCCGGCATGTGGCTCACCAAGCTCGCCTCGCCGCGGTTCGCGATTGTGACCCTCGCCGGCGGGTGGGCGATGGGCGGCGCCTATCTCATCATCGCGGCGTTGGCCGTCCACCAGATGTGGTTGTCACCCGAAAGGAGCTGACCGATGAACTGGTTGATTCGCGCGGCGTCGGTCGCCGCGTTGCTCCACATCACTCCGGCGGTCGTGCTGGTCAAGCGCCCGGACGCCGTGCAGGCTCTCCTCCCGGGAGCTGACGCCTACTTTGCCCGCGAGGTGCACCTGAGCGCAGCGGATGCTCATCGTCTGCACGCGGCCGTGGACTGGAGTCCCGAAGACGGTGTGCTCGCCTTCTACACGGGCAAGGCGGGGTCAGCGGCGGTTGGTGCGCTCGAGTTCGTACGCGTGGACACGCCCCACGGCCCGATCGAAGTGGCGGTGGGATTCACCCCCCAGGGCGCCGTGCGCGGCGTCGTCGTCACGAAGGCAACGGTCGAGATGAAGCCCTGGGTCCTCGAAGCCGTCGCGGCCGGCCTCACCGACCACTATCGCGGGCTCAAGCCGGACGGTGCGCCCGGGGGGGCTGTCGCGATCGCGAGCCGAGCCGGGAACCTCGCCGCATACGTGGCCGGAGAGGTGGACAAAGGGGTCGCCCGGGCTCTTGCGGCGTACGGAGCGTTTTACAATGATGTAAAGGCCTGACGTGATGGCCGTTCGTCCTGGAACTCTTTCGCAACAGTGGGGGGTAGGAGCACGTCTATATGGGCATGAAGCTCTCGTACGTGACTGCCGGTCTGGCGGCGCTTCTAACGGCCGCCTGCCCGTATGATCACCTGCTCACGACCAACGGCGGGTTTGCGATAGGGGGTGGCGGCGGCGGCGGTACCGGTCCCGATCGACTCGCCTTCACCGTACAGCCCAGTAGCGCCACCGCGGGCAACATCATCACGCCCGCCATGCAAGTGCAGGTCCGGGACAGTCTCGGCAACCCGGACTCGAGCTTCGCGAGCGGCATCACCATGTCGATCAGCGTGAATCCCGTCGGCGGCCGCCTGTCCGGCAGCCTTACCGTGGCGCCAGTCAACGGTATCGCGGTGTTCGGCGACCTGGTCATCAGCCAGTCGGGCGCGGGATACGTGCTCCAGGCCGCTGCACCGGGCGCGACCAACGCGTCGAGCACCTCGTTCACGATTTTCGCGCCGTAACCACCTGACCCGCGTCGCGATCGCCTATCCCGCGGCGCGCTCCGATTCACTCCAGGCGATTTCGAAAGACCCGTTACAGCGGCGGCAGCGCATGCTGGCGGGATGGCCTTCGAGCTGCGCGCGGTCGCGACAGTTGGGGCAGACGGCATAGCGCGGCCCCCAGGTGGCCGGGAAGCGGGCCGTGTGCTTGGGACTCGCGACCACCGACCAGCGCAGCGCCGGCTCGGGCGAGAGCTGCAGCTGTCCTCGCGGCACCGAGACCGGCTTTCCTTTCACGTCGAGCACCGCGTCGGTGGGCGTCAGCTTGAGGATGCGATACCAGGCGCCCTTGCGGAGCGCGCACTTCACGTCTGCCTTCAGGCGGGCCCATTGGAACGCTGCCGGCACGGGGACACGACCTCGCGCACGAGGACGCCCATACGCTGGTGCGCGGCGCGCGAGGCGTCAATCCACCCGCTCGACCGCCTCGCGCTTGAGCCCAGGCCAGGCCTGACACGCGCGGACCCAGGCCCGCTTGGTGGGGGCATCCAGCCTGCCGGCGTTCTCCTGCTTCAACCATTCGATCAACTTGGCCGCCGAGTCGTGGGTCGCGACGCGGTGGTCTTCGCTCAGCCCTTCGCCTTCACGCAGCGACCAGCGGCACAGGTGCGCTACCAGCCGCAGCCGGATGGTTAGATAGAGATCGATGTCCACGCCATACGCGACGCCCGGGTGACGACCGCGCTCCTCGGCGTGGCTCAACAGCCACCCGCGGAACGCCAGGTCCCGGTCCCCGGTGCGGGGGATCTTGAAATCCCAGGGCTCGCCGCGGAGGCCTTCTCCGCCGTACGGGATCACGCCCACCTCCTACGGCCGCCGTCCGGCCGGCGTATAGAGCTCGATGCGCAGCAAGCGGCGCAGCTCGGAGAACCCGGCCGCCGCCTCGCTCCAGGGCTTGTGAAGCACCGCCTGCGAGGCTTCGTCGAGCTTCGCCTCGTAGCTGTCGAGCGCCGCCCAGTTCGGAAATTCCAGGATCACGAGGTTGGTGTTCTCGCCGGCGCCCGAGTACTGGGCGAGCTGCACGTGGGAGACCATCAGCTTGCGCCGCACCAGCTCGTCCAATACCGGATCGGCGATGTCGGTGAGCGCTTTGTTGTATGCCGCCGCTTTCCCGGGCAGCGCCTGATAAAAGCCGGTCCAATAGACGTGTCCCGGAGGGGCCTGGCCGGCGAGCGGCGTCGCCAGCGTAATGATGGCGAGGAGGACAGGCAGGCTCGAGCACATAGCAGTCGGTCCCGGTGACGGGGAACTGACGAACATGGAGCGCTCCGCGCGCGAGGGCAAGGAACGCCGAAATGACGACCGCGTCCTGTCGCGCGCGCACGACAGGCCCAGAGTTTACATGAGATGAACCAATGTGTGATGCAACGTTTACAAGGGAGAGTGAGCGTGCGGCGAACCAGCCACTCTCGGAGGAGACCTATGCCCGTCCTGCCGCGCCGTACGTTCCTGTCCGCCGCCACAGCCGCAGCCGGCGGTTTCGCCCTCGCGTGTGTGGATCGCACGGTGGGCGTCCCGCTGCTGTCTCGCGCCACGAGCTCGCTGCCGCTCGATCCCAGCTCGTGCGGGATCGAGCACGTCGTCGTCATGATGATGGAGAACCGTTCGTTCGACCATTTCCTCGGATGGCTGCCGGATGCCGACGGACGGCAGGCCGGGCTCAGCTACCTCGATTCGGCCGGCGTGGGCCACCCAACCTATGCCCTCGCTCCGGATTTCCAGGGATGCGGTCACGCGGATCCTGACCATTCGTACGAGGGCGGGCGTGTGGAGTACAACGGCGGCAGCTGCGACGGCTGGCTCCGCGTCAACGATACGTTCTCGATCGGCTACTACCGCCAGGAGGACCTCGCCTTCCTGGGTCGCGCGGTGCCCGAGTGGACATCGTTCGACCGCTACTTCTGCGCGATCCTGGGGCCCACCTTTCCGAACCGGATCTACCAGCATGCCGGTCAGACCGACCGTCTGAGCAACACACCCGCGCTGTCGACCCTGCCGACCATCTGGGATCGGCTGGCCGGGCGCGGCCTCCAGGGCCGCTATTACTACGGCGATGTGCCCTTCCTCGGGCTGTGGGGCGCCAAGTATCTCCCGATCAGTCGGCCGCTGGACGAATTCTTCGCCGACTGCCGTGCAGGGTCGTTGCCGCAGGTGGCATTCGTCGACGGGCCCTTCCTCTCGGAAGCGACCGGGACGGGTCCGGACGATCACCCGTTCGGCGACATCCGGGCCGGTGAGGCGTTCCTCAATCGGATATACGCGGCCGTCACGGCGAGCCCGGCGTGGGAGCGGACGGTCCTGTTCATCAACTTCGACGAGTGGGGCGGGTTCTTCGACCACGTGCCGCCCCCGGCCGCGGCCATTCCGGACGCCACTCGCGCCGCCGGCGACACGGATGGGCTCCGCGGCTTCCGTACCCCCGCGCTGCTCATTTCTCCGTTCGCGCGCCGCGGGCACACCGCGCACGCGCTGTACGACCATACCTCGGTCTTGCGGATGATCGAATGGCGCTGGAACCTCGAGCCCCTCAGCGTGCGAGACCGGACGGCAAACAATCTGGCGCTGGAGCTGGACTTCACGCGGCCCCGGCTGGAGCGAGCCGTCTATCCGGTGCCGCCGGTGACGGGCGCGTTTTGCCCCGCGAACCCCGGGTTGATCGCGAGCGCCGTCGCCCCCCGTTGGGAAGCGCTGCACGACGTCGCGCGGAAATCCGGCTGGAGTGTCTAGGGAGCGGAGAGACTGAGCCGACTGCCGTCGGCGAAGACCACGTCGCTCGTCTGCCACACCAGCTTCATCTTGTCGAGCGGTGTGTCCCGCAGGCGCTGATGCGCGAGCCGGAACGGATTGACTCGAACGATCCGTGCCGGCTCGCGTCGTGTTTGTCCGGCGGTGAGGGGCAGATCCACCTTGAGGTGGGCGCTGTAGATGGAGTCTCCGAACGTATCGAGGAACGTCGCGTCACCCTGGAACGCGCGGATCGCTTTCTCCCCTTTGTTCTGATACGCGAAGCCGAGCGAGATGTAGTCCTCGTACTGCTCCGAGTCGGGATTTCTCGGGAGGTAGGTCTTCTTGACCACCGTGACGACGAGCAACGGGTCGAGGAGCTTCCGAACGCTGTCCTGACGGGCCCGCTCCGCCGCGAGCGCCGCCGCATCGACCTGGGCCTTCCGCGCCTGCTCCGCATGCGCCCACGCCAGAATGTCCGTCATCGTCATGGTGTCGTGCGGAGCCTTCAGGGCGAACGCGCTGTCGGCGGCGACCTGCAGCAGCAGCCGCGCGTCGGCGAGCGGTAGCCGCACGCTGTCGGCGCTCTTGAGAACGGAGTCGAAACGCGCCACCGGAACGCGGGTGGCGCGAAAGCTGTTTTCGCGAGACCGACATCCCGCGACCAGCGCGCCCAGCAGGCTGGCGCACACGAAGCTCGTTGTCCACCTGGATACGTGCATCACGGCTCCGATGGGAAGGTCAGAGTACAAGATTCGACGCTCACAGGGTTACCCCCGGGGAAGCGCCGGGGTGCCACCGCCCCCGATCAGAGCCGATAGCCGACGAGCGTGCCCGACGCGGTGCGGAGAAACAACATGTTGGCCACGTCGTCCACCGCGTACACCGGCTCGCGCTCCTTGCCGAGATCCACGCGCGAGCGCGGTTGCCCGCTGTCCTTGTCGATCTGCAGCAGGACGTTGCCGTTCCCTTCGGGGGCGCGGGTCAGCATGAAGACCGATCCCGGGACGGCGAGCGAGGCCTTGAAGCGCTTGGTGGCGAGCGCGGCCGCCTGGTGCGAATAGCCCGCGAGCTGCGCCCCGCCCTGGGTATACGCCGTCGCCAGCTGCCCCGTGATGCGTCGCGCCGTGGAATCCGTGGCGTTGCGTGACGCCTGGGCGAAGGCATCGCCGTACGCCGAGGCCGCCGCGCCGTACAGGCCGGCCCGCACTGCGTTGATTCGATAGAGCGCGCGCAGGAGCCCCGGCAGCTGCGGCGCGGGGTAATACACCTGCTGCTTCACCTGCCCGTCTCGCGCCACGACCACGAGGTTCTGCGGCGCGATGAGGACGAGGCCCGCGGGCCGGATCTCCATGTCGACCGGATCCTCTCCGCCCTGCAGCTTGATCTCGCCGCCGAGTGGCTGGAAGGTGCCGGCGTTGCGATCGACTGCGTACAGCCGGTGGTCGTGGCTCGCAAACACGTAGAGCGTCGTCCCCTCGACGGCGTGGTGCAGCGAGTAGCGCGCGGCATTGTAGTCGCCCGAGCTGAGCGGCTTGCCGCTCTCGATGGCGTCCTTGAACTTGGGCTCGCCCGAGGCGAGGTCGATGACGTTCACTTCGGCGTTGGTCGCCGCATCGGGTTGCGAGATGTAGAGCAGGCCTCCCCCTCCCCCGCCGGGCGTGAGCTCGGCGTAG
>Ga0209471_1000943_pt1 | contig 18084 bp, 20 predicted proteins | sample GraSoiAngelo_128_FD_185885 | JGI IMG/M metagenome (GOLD analysis project Ga0209471, IMG submission 185885) | Grasslands soil microbial communities from the Angelo Coastal Reserve, California, USA - 14_0927_12_20cm (SPAdes) (version 2) | ecosystem: Environmental > Terrestrial > Soil > Grasslands ...
GAAAGACGTCATCCGCTCGATCAACAGGGTGCGAACCTCTCGAGAAAAACTGCGTGGCTGCATCCTGCAATCCGATCTCTCTAATTTTTTGTCCTGATCCATTGCATTATTTATGCAGAGGTCAATAAGGAAATTGGCCTGCGCATGGCGCTTGGAGCCGGCGCTCGAGACGTGGTTCAACTTTTTCTCCGGCAGGGATTCGGTGTGGTACTGACCGGCGCGATCTTCGGCGGGGCACTGGCCTTTGCAACCACGCGATTGCTGGGCGCTTGGCTGTTTGGAGTCGGCTCGGCCGACCCACTGAGTTTCGGCGCCGCGGCTGCAGTCCTGTTGGCGGTAACGTTGACCGCAGCTTACTTGCCAACGCGGCGAGCGACGCGGGTGGATCCGATGGTAGCGCTGAGATACGAGTGAGCACGGCGATTATCACGGGAAGCTTGCGCATTCCGCTAGAGGAAGTATGAGGCTGTTGAATCGGTTGCGGTCCTGGTTGCGCGCGATGCTGCGGCGGTCTCGCGTGGAAAACGAGATGGACGCGGAACTCCGTTTCCACATCGAAGCGTTCGCTGAAGATTTGGTGCGCAGCGGCGTGCCGCGGCGAGAAGCTTACCGTCGCGCCCGCATCGAATTCGGCGGCTTCGAGCGGGCCAAAGAAGAATGCCGCGACGCCCGCGGCGTTAACTTCATCGAAAGCCTCATCCAGGATTTGCGGTACGGCCTGCGCATGTTGCGGAAGAATTCGGGCTTCACGGCTGTCGCCGTACTCACACTGGCGCTCGGCATCGGCGCCAACAGCGCGATATTCACTATATTTGACGCCGTGCTGCTCGAATCGCTCCCGGTGCGCGAACCCTCTCGGCTGGTTTTGTTCACAGACGACCTAAGCGAAGGATCATACAGCGGCGATCCGCCAAGCCACCGCTGGGAAGCTTTTTCGACCGAGGTCTCCGATTATCTTCGCAAACAGCGGCTTCCCTTTGAATCTTTAGCGGCGTTTCGCAGCGGCGAAGATACGGTAACTGTTCGGTTTGCCGACTCACCATCTGCAAATGGACCAGCAGAGCGAGCCCTGGTGCATCTTGTCTCCGGAAACTATTTCAGCACCATGGGCGTGGATAGCGTTATGGGTCGAGCCCTCAGTCCGGAGGATGATCAGCCCAACGCTCCGCCGGTGGCCGTAGCGAGTTACGGCTACTGGAAGCAGCGATTACATGGCGACCCAACTGTCTTCGGGAAAACTGCTTATCTCAACGGCTCCGCGTTTACCATCGTGGGCGTCACGCCGCCGGAATTCTTTGGCGAACGCATCCGCCGGTCGCCGGATTTCTGGATTCCTCTCGTCTTTCAGCCGCAAATTGAACTGCTGCCCTCGTACCTGGAACGCACCGACGAATATTGGCTTGCGTTGATGGGCCGGCTATCTCCTGCGGCAACGCGGGCTCAAGCGCAGGCGGCCACGACCGCGGCGTTGCAGCAATTTTTGACGAACAAAGAAGGCTCGAAGCTGACTGACGACCGCAAGCGCGGCATCGCCCGGTCGCATGTCGAGCTCGTTGGCGGTGCGGGAGGGATTTCCTGGCTGCGGTTCAAATACTCCCAACCGCTGCACATCCTGCTCGCGGTCGTCGCCATGGTGTTGCTGATAGCGTGCGCGAATGTGGGCAATCTGCTGCTTTCCCGTGCGGCTATGCGTCAGACGGAAATCTCCGTCCGCCTTGCGCTCGGCGGTAGCCGCCTTCGGCTGATCCGCCAGTTGTTGACTGAGAGCATTCTGCTCGCAACGTTGGGTGCGACCTGTGGTCTTTTGCTTACGCATTGGGGTGTGAACGTGCTTTTTGCGCTGGTGGTGGGAAATTCGCCAATAAAACCGCATTTGAACCCGCTAGTCCTCTCGTTCACCATTGTCATCACCATGATTGCCGGAATCCTATTTGGCCTCGCGCCCGCGTTTTCTGCCGGACGTGCGGATCTGGCTACGTCCCTCAAAGCTGGCGTACGAGGTGTGACCGGTGATCACGGAAAAGTCAGCGCGGCACATTCGTTGATCGTCGCGCAAATCGCCATCTCCCTTGTTCTCTTGGTAGGTGCGAATCTATTCGCGCGGAGCCTGCTCAATTTGGAAAAGCAGCCATTGGGCTTCGACCAAAGTCACGTCCTGCTTGTGGGGGTTAGTCCACGGATGGCGAACTATAAACCCGAAAATGTGGCCGAGCTTTATCGCAAGCTTTACGAGCGATTGAACACGCTGCCCGGTGCGCGCACCGCGACTCTGGCCCGATACACTCCCATGAGCGGATCTTCAAGCACCAACAATATCAGTATCCAACGTCGGGTGGACAAGCCAGGCGAAGACATGTCTGCCGAAAACATTCTTGTAGGACCCGCCTACGCGGAGACGATGGGAATGACCCTCCTGCAAGGCCGTGAAATCAGTCTGCAGGACACTCCTGGAGCCCCTAAAGTCGCCATGGTCAACGAAGCTTTCGTGCGCGCGTATTTTCCGGGAAAGAGCCCGATCGGACATCACTTCGACGTTGGCAAACCCAAAAACACGGGCGAGTATGAGATCGTGGGCGTGCTACGCGACGCGCACTTTCACGATGTAAAGGAGAAAATCAAGCCCATTGTTTTTCCGGCCATGATGCAGGACGCAACTCAAACCGCACTCTCCGGTGGCATCGCCATCCGCACGGCAGGCGACCCGGAATCGGTAGCCGCCACGGCGCGCCAGGCCGTTGCGGAAGTGGATCCCAATCTGCCTGTGACGGGAACGCGAACCCTGACTAATCAAATTGCCACGACTCTCGATGTGGAGCGTGTCTCCGCGGAACTGGTTAGCTTTTTTGGCGGGCTCGCGCTGCTGCTCGCTTGCGTGGGGCTTTACGGAGTTGTCATGCAAGGCGTTTCGCGGCGCACAAACGAAATAGGCGTGCGAATGGCGCTAGGTGCTCGGGGCAGAGACATTTTGTGGATGGTTCTGCGCAATACGATAACTCTTCTCGTGGCGGGTCTCGCTATTGGGATTCCCGTGGCTCTTACGGCGACGCGCTTGGTGAAGTCACAGCTTTATGGGGTGGGCGCGGCGGACGCACTTTCGTTTATAATCGCGGCGCTCATTCTCGTGAGTGTCGCCATTTTCGCTGGACTTCTGCCCGCACGCCGCGCGGCTGCAGTAGACCCGGCGGTAGCGTTGAGGTACGAATGACGGATTTAGGCTCCTCATCGGACGACTTCCCACTCTTTGCGGATGCATCTCCAGCTGATCGCTTCTCGACCGGTATGGTGACTGAAACAAGAGTTCTGGAAGCGCCGACACACCAATCGCCAATGCTGTTGAAACAGCGGTTAAGCGATGGACCTTTCGTCCGTTTCTCGTGGAGGGAAAACCGGTAACGTTTAAGAGTCGCATAATTTTTTACTTTCCCGTATTGGATCGCAAGCCTGTTGTTGTGGACGCCACAGCGAGTATACAGAGAAGCAGTTCCCGGCCCACAAACGGGGTTCTGGAAAAAGAATGCGGGGGCTGCTTCGGAGTTCGTGGACTTTTTCCAACCCACAACCCAACCCACAAAAATCTAACGTCTTATACGACTTCCGCGTAGTCTGGCAGTCCCCGCGGTCGTGTAAGTTGTCGTAAGACCTAACCACGCTACCCTGATAAGGGCGGGGTCGGTAGTTCAGGCTTACATGTCCACTATGGCCACTGCCGGGAGATGGCGCGGGCCTCGCTCCAAGCTCCGCAATCGAAAAACCCTCAACAGCATGTCGGACGAATGGGAGAGAATGTTTCCATGCTCTCTCCAGCGCGTTGGATCGGTCTCAGCTTGCTCGCTCTCGGTGCGTGTCTCCCTGCTCAAGCTGATAAGAAGGTTCGAGAAATTGTAATTCATTCCCGCTGGGGAGGCCTTGGAACACCTCAAGCCCTAACCGTGAAGATTCTCGCAACTCCCGATGGCTTCCAACGGGACGGCAAACCGGTCAAGCCGGCCTTAGTACAGGCGCTTATATCTGCCGCGGAAGCGCCACCGATTTCGAAACCCGATGCCACCAATTTGGGGATAACCAGGAGTTGGCTTCAATTCCAATTGGCACTTGTTGAAGATCGAATGCTCGGGAAGATGCCAGATGCTACAGCGCGCCAAAAGGCGTTGTTTGAATCTGCGCTTACCGACGCCGAGAAGATCAGAGACGTTCTTCCGAGCCTCTTCACATACACCAGCTTTGACGACTATCCGAGTGCTGAGGTCAAGATTAAATTCTCTGATGATTCCCAGCTCACGTTGACTTCGCACTCGTACTACGAGTTCATGCTTCCATGGACAATCCAGGGATCCAACAACTTAGAAACCTACAACGCCGACATCCCGCGAGCGATTTCGGCACTCCTTCCTCCAAAGAGCGCAAACAAAGAGAGGCTTGCTGGCCCTGAATTCGGTTTTCATTTAGCTGACGCCGTGATGAACCGCATCGAGAAGCAATGGAAAGAAATCGGCGCCGAAGACCGCGCTGGCGATTCGCTCGCGAAGCTTCTCAGTCGGTACACCATCAGCGCGAGTGACATCAACCCTTATCACGGCACAGAGTTTGGCCTTTCATGGCGTGCTAAGGGCCCACACGAAACGAACCTCCACGTCACTCTGCATAGGCCCAACTTTCCCCCAAACTTGGCGGTTGAGGGCATTTTCCTTTCAGAGAACGGCAAAATCCAAGGAGTCGATGAGTTCATCAAAACAGGATCACAATATGAGGACCTTACGCTCTCTGTCACATGGCTGATGGATTGGCTTCGCAAGCACCCCGATAGGCACGCATATCTATTCAATGTGCATGGGCTTTCCCTAGGCGAACACGCCATGCAGACCTTCACTAAAGACATGCAACTTCGGGAGCGGGGTGATCTCGTTGAAAAGGTTCACGCTCAACAGTCACAGATCGCATTGTTGAAGATTGATGGAGCGGACTGGCTCATCTTTCCGGACCGCCATCTTCTTCTCTGGCGATACGAGTGGTTCCGCGGTCTATTGAAGTGGAGGCCTGACGATTTCGGTGAAGGCGAGTGCGCCAACTATCGGGTGAACAATGGCGGGTGCTCTGGACGTGAGATTTCGCCGGAAGGGACGCTAATCGCCGCCGGTACGCCGAGGGATATGGAGTGTCTGAAAGCCTGGCGCAGCAGCCACTCCTCCATCTCTTCGCAGACCGGTGCTCTCTTCGAAGTCTATGAGCAGGGACGCGGCGGGTTCATTGACCGTACTGGCCAGATTGTTATCCCCCTCTGTTTTGACACTGTCGGAGAATTCTCCGAAGGACTTGCGAGATTCGAGAGGGATGGACGCTGGGGTTACATCAATCCGGCCGGCAACATAGTCATCGAGCCAACGTTCCCATGGGCTGAGGAGTTCCATGAGGGACTGGCTCACGTGCAGGTCACCGGCACGGTCCTGGGCTATGACGGTCGCTGGGGCTACATCGACCAAACTGGCAAGATTGTCATACCACCGATCTCTGGCCGCATGCTCAGTGATAACAGTGGTGAAGAATCGGCCTTCCACGATGGCCTGGCGATGATCGAAGTTGAGGATAAGACCATTCCGCCGCGCAAAGGCTTCATCGACAAGAGCGGAAAGCTCGTCATACCGGCGCGATTCACGTATGTGTACCCATTCTCTGAGGGCTTGGCCGCGGCCACGGAGTCCGAATCCGGCAACAAAGGATGGGGCTTCATTGACAAGTCTGGGAATTGGGCGATTCCACCGCGCTTCAATTGGGCCAGCAGCTTCCAGTTCGGGCTCGCGCCAGTGAACCGAGAGAACGATTGCGGCTATATCGATAAGAGGGGCGACCTAGTTCTCCGTCCGCCCGCTCCTGGGGGACAGCAGGACTGCGCTTCGGCGTGGGGCGATTTCACGGACGGTCTGTCACGCTGGCTATTCGGGAAAAAATACGGTTTCATCGACCGTAACGGAAAGACCGTCATCCCGCCACAGTTCGACCTCACGTATGGTTTTTCTGAAGGGCTAGCCGCCGTTCAGACCGGAAAGAAATGGGGCTACATCGATGCGGCGGGAAAAATCGTGATCGCACCTCAGGAATTCTGGAACGTCAAGCCGTTCCATAACGGATTGGCTCAGGTGCAGACCAAGGACACGGGCGTTGGCTACATTGACCGTTCCGGCAAATATGTCTGGGGACCCCATAAGCGTGATGACGCTACGACGGAATGATCACTGCAGGTGTGCCCAAAGAATTTGTCTCACTACAGGGGGTCACCCCAAAACTTGGGAACAACTTGGGAACAAACATTGACGAATACCCTGGAAAACCGTGATGCATGACATAGGAAAATGCTAGACGAACCGACAACTTGGCGTTTCCTTACTTGCCTTGGTCGTAGGCAGGGAAGTGATTCCGTCGCCGTGAGAAGCGCCCCTGCCTGCCAAGCAGGCGAGCATGGCAGGAGGCGCTTCGTGTCATTTTGGAGTTCTGGGGAAAAACACCCGCCACTCCGGATCAAAGTCCGGGTCTTTGAGGTTGTGGCTTAGATAAAAGTCGAACTCGATGGGCTCGCGCTTCGCGAGGAGCTGATCGCTCTCCGGGTAGCCGGCGCGTTTGAGGTAAAAGCCGATGGATTGATGGTAGGGATACGTGTAGTCGAGTCGGCGCAGGAGCGCTGTCAGTTTGCTGACCGAAATCCGATCTTTTGCGAGACGAAATGCCTCGAGGACGGCATGCACGTCTCCGGCATAACCCGGACGAACGGTGATATCGATGAGCGTCCTCTCGATCGAAGTGACATCGACTTTGTGACCCGAAGGGGCTGTCGCGGATACGATTCCGTTTCGCCCGGTGTGTTTGCCGCTCAGCACGGTGATGGTGTTTTCTTCGTATTTGTAAAATAGTTTGGAGCGCCTTTGCTTGTTTCGAAAGGCGCGGTGGATGGCCTCTTGGGAGAGCGGAGTGGAGCTGGTGTCTTTCTGGGATTGCTCCTTATTTACAAAGACATTCCTGTGGTCTTTGCCCAGCCCGTGGATCCACATCGCGGAGGCGTGAGAAAAGTATGCATCGTTCTTCATGATGGACAGGGCAACGGAGATGGGGGACACGTTGCCTTGCGCGGTGTAGCGGAGAAGAGAAGAATAGTGAGGGGAGTGAAGCCGGAGTTCCCGGAGTTTGGTCTTTTTGAGGAGCATGCGCAGAAAGACTCTTGGCGTCATGCTGGGGGGCAGATTCCACTGGTCGGAATTTTCTGCTAAGAGGAACTCCAGGTCGGACAAGGTAAAGACCTGGTCAGCGTGGTCTATGAAATATTGGGCGAGACGCGGAAGATCGATTTTGGATCTTGGCATGGGCGATGGGATCGTTGAGAGCCACCTGCTTGGTATATATACCAAGCAGGTGGCTGTTGGCGTCTGTTTCTGAAAAAGCGTGTAGCACGGGAGGCACGGTATATATACCGTGCCTCCCGTGCTAACTGGAATTGGACCAGAGCCTACCAAATGACCGTAGAGTGTCCTTCATGTAAACGCCTGAAAACAATAGCATATTTACTCTAGGCCTCATATTTAATGTTGCTGTAAATATGGTTATAAGATAAAATTTAGCCGTGCGAAAACGCTCACCCATCCCCGCTTGGCTTCACCGGCTGCTGGGTCAGATACAGGGTCTTCATCTCACGAAGAATGAAGACAACACGCTGACCATCACGCTTAGCGGGGACAGCCGTCGCCGTACCTTTGAAGTCGTTCCGATTCCCGTCCTCAGCAAGGAAAAGGCTGCCGAATTTATCAAGGGGCGGGAGCCGTTCGCGACAGATCCCGTGCGCGCGCCGCTGGTCGCCACGCGCCAACTGGCCGAGCAGACGCGGGAATTGCTCCGCAAGTCAGGAATCTCTTGGGCGGAAGAATTGACTGGCGTGTGCCATCTCACGGGACGCGGCCTTTTGATCGATACGAGGATCCGGGACGATTCGGAACGGAAGGATAGAAGTGCCGTCCAGGCAAAACTACGCGCGCGTTCCGGCCTGGTGGTCGAGAGCATACTGACCTTCTTCCGGCACGAGCCGATTCTGATAAAAACAATTGCCGCGCGGGCCAAGGTGTCGCCGACACTTGCCTTTCGAGTTCTCTGGCGCCTTTCGAGGCTGAACCTCCTCGAAGTGCATGGCAGCGGACCGAACCGATATTGGAAATTGAACGAAGCGGGCGGAATTCTCGACCTCTGGGCGGCCGAGGAAGAGCCGCCGAAACGCGTAACGAATCTGTACGTGTGGAGCAGGTCCCCGCAGGATCTGCTTCAGAAACTTCCCGAGCTCGACCGGCTCGATCGTAAATGGGCTGTCGGCGGGACCGCAGCGGCGAATGTTTACGCGCCCACATTGAGCGGCGATCCGGAGCCGGCGGTCTGGGTCGACGCCCGTTTGCCCGCCAAAGAGATCGCATCGGCGTTGGGTGGCGAGGTCGTCGATAAAGGATCGAATCTGCGGATCTGGCAATCCGGCGACAACCTGCCTCTCAACATGGCCACCGTAGCACCGAAAGGAACTGTCCCTGAAAACGCCTCGAATGTTCGCCTTGTCTCTCCCGCGCGTGCCTACATTGAAGCCGCAACCGACGGAGGACGTGGCCCGGACGTAGCACAAAATCTGCGCGAAAGGATTCTGTCTTCCTAACCACCATGGACGCCAAACCCAATCCGCAATTGCTCTACACACCAAAGGCGCTCGCAGCCTGCGAGAAGGCCTTAAGGACCATCCTTAAGAAAATTGGACCTTGGGGCACGCAGCTCATATTGATCGGCGGCATGACTCCGAAATACCTGGTCGGCAACGCACCCAAAGATATTAAGGAACACGTGGGCACCACAGACCTTGATGTGGTTGTGGGCGTCACCCTTTCGACGGAAGAAGAAGAGGCCTATCGGACGCTGCAGCAGAATTTAAAGGAGAGCGGATTTGCGCCAGGGAAAAATCCGGAAACCGGCCAAGAGGAAACCTTTCGCTGGGTACGCGATGTCGACGGAGTGAACGTGGCGCTCGAGTTCTTCTGTCCCGTCGGCGATGGAACGGCGGGGAAACTGTACCGGAATCCCGGCAAAAACGTCGGTTCAAAGATCAGCGCGATCCGCACCCGAGGCGCGGAACTTGCAGGACAGGACAATTTCACGGTGACGCTCAGCGGAGACACGCTGGATGAGGGAGGAATCAAGGAGGGAGTGGTGGCAAAGGTGGCGAATTTCCTTCCGTTTCTTGTGCTCAAGGCGTTTGCTATCGAGGAGCGGGACAAGCCCAAAGACAGCTACGACGTGATTTGGATGCTCAACGCGTATAAGAATGGCCCACAATCTGTCGTTGAGGAAATCACCAAGAGCCCCGTTCTTGGTCACGGCGATGTTGCGGTTGCGGTTGGATATTTGCGAAAGAACTTCGCCAGCATCGATCATTCTGGACCTGCGCAGTACGCTCGGTTTGAACAATCTGGCGGCAGCGAGGAGGAACGTGCGGTTTTGCGGCGATACGCGCATGGAACCATGACGGAATTCCTGAAGCACTGGGATGAAAGGAAGCTATCCTCGCAAGGATGAGAAAGAGAACGACGCTCGTAACAATCTGCGCTGGAAATGAACGCAGCGTCGGTAGGGGTGTGCCGACGGCGGTGACGGCCATGGCGACGATGACGGCAATGGCCATGGCCACGCAGCCGAAGCTGATGGTGGCGACGGCGACGTAGGTCGCCGCTACGTCATAGTCCTATCGTGGTAATGAATTATGCGTGGTCCGAGGAAAGCCGTCATTCCCCCTTTCCAGGGAAAAGTCTAGGCATCCATCGTGTCGAGGCTCGCAGCTTGCTACCGTTGCGCGAGCAACTTGACTCGGTTGCCGAATCCAGTTTGCTCCGCCATTCGTTTCCATTTCCTTTCCGACGTGACCACAAGGTGATCATCGTCGATGGCATTCGGGAAGAGTTCGATGTCGCCGCTGTCATTCTCATCGGGTAGCTCCCCGTCTATGAGCAGTCGAACCAGGTATTGGGTATAGACCCCCGCAATAGCAGTCCAAGGCTGCTGCTGCAGCCGAGATGGTCTTCAGCGCTTCGTGAGTGATACCTCGGGCTGACTGTTGCTGGCACCTAGCAGGGCGCGCCTGTGGCAGTTGAATAGGAGCGTCAGACTCCAATTCGGATCTCGGGTAGCTTGTAGAAAAGCCGGTTTTGCTGTACCCGTAAGGTGAGGAACGGCTTGTTTTCGGGTCGCCGGATCGCCCAAGGCAGACTCGCCGGCTCCAGCTGGGCGCTGTGTGCAATAACTGTGCAGAAACCCTATCTTTTCGATCGATTGGGGTTAGCTTTGAGCGAAGAGCAGAAGCCCCGATTTGTTGGAAACAGTGATAGTTAGAAATATCCGATGGAGTTGTTGGAGCCGGAAGCCGCGCTTAGAAGGCAGACGCTCTATCCAACTGAGCTACGGGCGCTCTCTCCCTAATTTCTCATATTACAATCACTTACGCTACAGCCTGCTCCGCTAGTCCGACCGCCATGTTCGGTACAACTGAGGCCCAAATCGAGTTCGGCAGCTCGAACCCGACGCCTATCTTGTCTGCAATTTGCTTGCGGAACTTTACGTTCTTTTTGAGCATGGAGTAGTCGTCGCCTACAGTCCGGTTCGCGTGACCGAGCCAAAACCGCTCGATGTCCGGAGAAACCGAGTTCTCGCGTAGCCACGTCATTCGGAAGCGGCGGAAGATGTGGTTCCCGCCAGTTGGGAGGCCCTTCATCCTCAACAATGGGTGAATGACCCGGTTGCGTATGTTCGATGGGTTGAGCGGCCTACGCACGCGATTTGGGAAGACCAAGCCCGTGGTTCGACCGGCAAGGAACTCCTTTAGAAGAGCAGCTACTTCTGGAGAGATGTCAACAAAGCGCACCGAGTTCGCCGTCTTCAGTTCTGTGGTCAGCTGCTTGCCTTTCGCCTGCTGGATGATTGCGGACCGTAGTGAAATCGTCCAGCAAGTCCTTGATTTCAAGGCCGAGGAGCTCACCGATGCGGCAGCCTGCGGAGGCCGCGAGGATCATGAGCATCCGGTACTTTGGACTCTTGACCCTGGCAAACTCTGTCATAGTTTCCGATGTGATCGATGGTCTCCTTTGCTTTGAGGTTTCCACGAGAGGAAGGTCCAGTTTGTTTGCATCCCATTTTTGAGGATAGAGTGGGTTGCCGTCCGCATCTTCAGCAGATGCAATGACCGCAGCTGCCATGCGAAAGTAGGAATTGACCGTCTGCGCTGAAAGCCTTCCCGCATTCATCCTCGTTACGGGAGCTTTCATTGTTGGGTATTTTGCCGTTTCGTACAAAGGGAGAGGCCCTACTTCAGGCAAGATCCACTTGTCGAAGGCCGCCTGGATGGTTGGAACCGTGGTAGCGCGGATCGGCTTGCGCTTCCGCGTCTGCGATTGTTCGAGCCAAATCTTCGACTGTTCTTTGAACGTGACACCGACTTGCTGTTTGACAACGCTTATCAACTACATGGGTGACACCGGGATGTGCGCCGTCGCTCGCCGGTCCTTCACCTCGTCGTCAAATACTTTAGAACTCCGAGCGCTCGCCCCAGTTCACGCTCAACCTGCTCCCGATCTTCACGCGCTTCCGTGTTTTCCACTAAGAATTCCTCATACAGCAAAAGGCCCGGCGCGTCTACGCTCTTGAAGTAATCGTCCGCGATCTTTCCGACTCTGATGCCCAATTCGGGTTCAACTGTAAACTGTGATCTAAATTTTTCCTGAAACTCCCCAAGGTTTTTCTGCGCACTAAGGATCGCGACAATATCTGTAGCGTGGACTCTTGCTTCATCGCGATCATGTCGAGCGTGACTTGCTCCCCGAATGTTCCGGTAACGATCATCCATGGCAAGGCACTTCAACATCACCAGCGCATGAGACCTTGTCACACGAAGGTTTTGTATCACAGCAGACCCGTCTGACAACCTTCCGGATAACGGCTGTAAATCCGACTCCGCCAAGACGATTCTTCCTCCTGTGCACGCGCGAGCGTGAACTCCTTCTTGAACATCAACTCGGAAGTCATTTTGCCGCTGCTGCTCTGCTGGCCCCATGAATTCCACCCGGACTACCTCCGCCGAATCTGGAATGTTTTTCTCAAATTGAAAATTCTGCGCGCCTTCCACGACACGATATCCCAGTTTTTCAAGCGTTGAAGCTAGGTTTGTCTTTTCCGATCGCAACGTAACTACATCCAAGATGAAATCGAAGTCCTTGGTGGCTCGAGCCTTCTCGACGACAAATTTCATCGCCTGTGCGCCCGCCAGCACAAACGCGTCCGCTGCCGGACCCAAGGATTTCAGTAACTCTAGAATGTGGCTACGCTGCGGCTCGGGAATCAAGCGGCCTTCCAACTTGTTTGAATGCGATTCTCCAAGAGGTACTGCGCCTGCTTCAAATCCCGCCCCCCACGCGAATACAAATCAAGATAGGCCTGCACGTCGGAGACGACCGGAATGGCTCCCTCATATGTTCCGTATAGAAAGACCCCAAAATCGTAAGGGCTCAATACCCGGATGGGAGGCCCCATGCTTTGCTCTTTTCCCATTTCTTGCAGCCGAACGCCTGCGTCCGCGGAACTCACGAAGATATCGATCTTGTCCAGATCCACGAATGGCGCCCGGACCGAAGCGGCTGCAGCTCCCGTGAACGCGAATCCCCCGGGCGCAACGCGAGTCAGGGATTCGGCCATTCCGGCCAATTCCGCACCGAAGGGATTCGAGCATGTGAAAGAGCTGCGGAGGCGCCAGCGATACCGTTCCTTATATTTCTGCGCCCATCGGTCCAAAAGACGTGCTGGCTCCGGAACGACAATCGCCGAATTCCTTCTGCGTATCCAAAGTTCCTGTTCGAGTGTGCTGAGAGCTTTGGAGATCGATCCTAGGCTGATCTTAAATGTGCTTTCCCGCGTTTTGCTCGAGTTGTTAACGAACGGACTCGTGCGCGTTTCGTTTTCTAACTCATTCGCAAGCGTCGTGAGATTCCAAGCTCTTGGTTTCTGAAGCAGAACTCTTAACACCCGTGATGTCTTGCCAGAGTACACATTCTGAATCCGGGTGTCATCCCGATCGTCTACCGTCGATGCCCCTCGCATTCCGAGTCTCTGCAGCGTGAATTTCCCGGGAACGTTGATCGAAACGTTTCCGGCGAGATCAATAAAGTCAATCCCGTTCTCAATGCAGAATGCTTGCGCCGTTGATGTTAGGTAAGGAGAAATCACAGCGAACGCGGTTCCCGGTTGTACGCTCTTGAGACGCAGAATCCATGGCCGGATATCCTCCAATTGCTTCGGCGTGACATGGGACTTGACCTCGCCCAGGACAAATACCTTGTTCGCCCCCGACTTCAGCTCAAAAGCAAGATCGAATCCTTCGGCCCCTTTCGAGTCGAGCTTTCCTACTTGAACGCCTGGCAAGCCTTCAAACGGCTCCCCGTCTCGCAGGGCCGACAGCACGGTATTCCGAGTCTTCAGTCCAGTGTCCATGCAGCAATTTTCCCATATATGAAAACGTAGCGCAAACGAAAAGTTTCTTATATGACTCTCTTTCTCATTTGTGATAGAGTCTGTAGGGATCGGGAGTCCTTATGTGGTCCGATAATGAAACATCGATCGATCTCCTTGGTTTTCAGCATCTTACCAAGGCGGCGTGCGACATAGTCAAAAACAAACGGCTACTTCCCGCCACCATCGGGATCTATGGCGACCGAGGAAGCGGGAAATCCAGTCTGATCCAAATGGTGAAGGCGGAATTGGAGAAGGACGAGGACATTGTAGTCCTTTCCTTTAACGGGTGGCTATTCGAAGTATTCGAAGACGCAAAGACCGCGCTCATGGGCACCATCCTCGAGGAACTCCTGAGCCACCGGAACTTCCTCCGTAAAGCCAGCGAGGAAGCCAAGAAGTTGGGCAAACGCCTCCTCAAAGCGTGTGAACTTATTGAAGGTTGTCACGGCGACCGAAGCTCGTTCTAGCCGCCAGGACCGAGGGAATCGCTCCTCTTCTTCTAGGCCTATCCGGCAGTTCCGATCTAGCCTGGATTCCCGTGCGCCGTGAAAGGCGCCGGTCCACAGCGGGGGTATACCCGCCCGGGAACTGGTTCGCTCCACCCGGTAGCAATCTGAGCAGTAGTGGAGGCAACGAAACTGCTGAAGCCTCAGGTGCAGAGGGTCGCATAGGCGACTTGGCGAGCGTGCAGGCCGTAACGTGAGTGAACGCTGAGCAGGCCCCGAAACCAGCAATGCAGGAGCCGACCCGCCGGGAAATGAGGGAAGGCCGAAGAGGATGGAATCGTACGAGCGAACAAGTTCCATCCGACCTGCCGGGGTATTGGCGACGGCATGTACGCAATGGGGACCATGCGCAACACGGGAAGTCCCAGCGGTGATCGCGGTATGAATCAACTGGCAACTCGCGAGAGACAGGCCGGGCCGTTTGGGATGGCGGAGAGGCTCGTACGACCGGTGAAGCCGGGTAACTCCGGTGGAGGAAAGGAGCCTCAGTTGAAAGGAAACGCAAGAAGCGACATAGGACCGAGGGATTGGCGATGAGCCTAACAACTCCACCTAGCGTTCAGAAGTTGCAGAAGGCGTTGCACGACAAAGCGAAGGGATCGCCCAACTTTCGCTTCTATGCTCTGTACGACAAGGTGTACCGAGAAGATGTGATGGCATTCGCCTATGAATGTTGCAAAGCGAACCGCGGAGCAGCAGGCGTAGACGGACAAACGTTCGAGGACATCGAAGAGTACGGGGTGAAGAAGTGGTTGGACGAACTGACGCAAGAGCTGAAAAGTAGAACGTATCGACCGCAGCCCGTACGGCGGGTGTATATACCCAAGCCAGACGGGAAACAGAGACCGTTAGGGGTGCCCGCTATCCGCGAAAGGGTAGCGCAAACTGCTGCCGTTCTGGTGCTCGAACCGATATTCGAGGCCGATCTGCAGCCGGAACAGTACGCCTATCGGGCAGACCGCAGTGCGTTGGATGCCGTGAGGCATGTCCACAAGCTGCTCAACACCGGCCATGGACAAATTGTAGACGCAGATTTAAGCGGCTACTTCGATTCGATTCCGCATTCCGACCTTCTAAAGTCGGTGGCTCGACGGATCGTCGACGGAGCAATGCTGCATCTGATCAAGATGTGGCTGGAAGCTCCGGTCGAGGAGACCGACGAGAAAGGGAATAAGCATCGGAGTACGCGCAATCGGGATGAAGGACAAGGAACTCCGCAAGGGGCTCCGATCAGCCCGTTGCTAAGCAACTTGTACATGCGTCGTTTCGTGCTGGGATGGAAGAAGCTCGGGCACGAGAAGCGTCTTTCCGCACACATCGTTAACTACGCGGACGATCTGGTGATCTGCTGCCGTGGCCAAGCGGAAGAAGCGCTGGCCGTGATGCGAGACATCATGACGAAGCTGAAGTTGACGGTGAATGAAACGAAGACGCGGGTCTGTAAGCTGCCGGAAGAGAAATTCGACTTTCTAGGGTAGCGTGCCGAGTCGCGGATTATGCCGAAGCTTCTTCAAATCTATCGGCTGGAGAGGCTCGGGCCACGTTCTGAATCGGCATAATCAGAGGCCTTCCAAGAAGGCCAACAGTTTGTCATCCGGCATGTACCGTGTCGGTGTGACGCCGAGAGACTTAGTGCGCGAGAGCGCTTTCTCCTTCAGCCGCATGTCCGCGTGGAAATGGCATGCCGACTCCCGGTTATGCCAAGTTTAACGACGTAGCTACCTTCTTCGTTTCGTCTCACGCTGAACTTCGCACTGTGCCCACGACGCAATTCGGCAGTGTTCATCTTAGCTGGCAAGAGGGAAAAATATATGCGGAAAATTTCTTCGCGAACAGATAAACGCCTGCCGGACAACCCGTTCGATTTCCATCTTCGGACGTTTGCAACCTCGCTGGTGGAGGACGGCTACACCGATAGGATTGTCCAGCGGAAGTTAGGATTGCTCGCCTGCTTGGGGCGTTGGCTGGAATCCAACAAACTCTCCGTCACCGATCTGGATGAGCCACTTCTGGAGACATTTCTCAAGCGCAAGCTCCGAGAGGACAAGGGCCACCTAATATTAAGAACCTTGCAGCAGTTTCTTGATCATCTGCGAAGGCAGACCGTTGTCCCAGCTCGAAATCTGCCTCCTGACAGGTCACCACTGGGTCAAATCCTGCGCCAGTACGAAACACATCTGCGCACCGAGCGCGGGCTTGTTGCCTCTACGATTCAGGAATACCAGTCCTTCGTTCGCGACTTTCTCCTGGAGCGCTTCCACGGCCAACCATTCCTTCTGAAAGCAGTGAAAGCTTCTGATATTTCAGATTTTGTTTTGCGACACGCCCCCAGCATGGCTGCCGGAAGAGCACAAACGATGACGAGTGCTTTCCGCTCTTTCTTCCGGTTCCTGTTTCAGAAGGGAAAACTGCAAGCTGACTTGGCTGCCTCGGTGCCCACGGTAGCGCATTGGCGGCTGTCCACCGTGCCCAAGTTCCTAACTCCGCAGGAAGTTGAACGTGTCCTCAAGGCATGCAACCGCCGCACAGCGGTCGGTCGCCGCGATTACGCCATCCTTCTCCTACTCGCCCGTTTGGGCCTTCGCGCCGGGGAAGTGGTTGCTCTCCAGCTCGAGGACATCAACTGGAGAGCCGGCGAAATCCTCGTTCGGGGCAAGGGGCGACTTCACGACCGCATGCCCCTCCCTGCGGATGTGGGCGAAGCCCTGGCCTCCTACCTGCGTCGCGATCGTCCTCCCTGCCAAACGCGTCGAGTGTTCGTTTGCACGAACGCGCCACGCCGGGGCTTTGCCCAATCTGCCACACTGTCGACGATCGTTCGCCAAGCAATCGCTCGCGCAGACCTACACCCTCCTCTCAAGGGAGCGCACCTGCTTCGTCACAGCCTGGCGACTTCCATGCTGCGCTCCGGGGCAGCGATGAGGGAAATCGCAGAGATCCTTCGGCACCGGGCGCTCAGCACAACGGCGATCTATGCCAAGGTCGACTTCCAGAGCCTGCGGTCACTGGCTCAACCCTGGCCGATGGGAGGTGCAAAGTGAAGCCATGGAAACAAGCATTGAAGGACTACCTCCGCATCCGCCGCAGCCTTGGGTTCCGGCTCCGGACGGCGGAATTTTTGTTGCGGAATTTTGTGACCTTTCTCCAATCCGAGCGTGCGCCTTACATCACCAGAGAACTGGCTGTTCGCTGGGCCACTCAGCCCGCGAAGGTACAACCCGCTTTCTGGGCAGAGCGTTTAGGGATCGTCCGGCGCTTCGCCATTTGGCATAGCGCCATCGATCCGCGCACCGAGATTCCCCCTGTAGGACTTCTCCCGTATCCTTACCGGCGCAAGCCTCCTCACATTTATAGCGACGAAGACATTGAAAAGCTTCTTCGCCATACGCAACAGCTCTCCTCCCCCAAGGGGCTCCGCACGCGCACCTATACGACCCTTTTCGGCCTCCTGTTGGTAACAGGAATGCGGGTGAACGAAGCTTTGGGTTTGGACCGACCGGATGTCGACCTCAAACTCAGAATCCTTCAGGTCCGGCGGGCGAAGTTTGGAAAATCGCGTTATGTTCCGGTTCATCCTTCCACCGTAGAGGTTCTGAAAAAGTACGCCGAATATCGAGACCGCATCTTTCCTGCACCATCCACCCCCGCGTTCTTTCTTTCCGAACGCGGGCGCAGGATTACCAGTCCGATGGCGGAATACACTTTCGCCAAACTGTCTCAACGAATCGGCCTCCGAGCGCCAGCCAAGGGCCGTGACCACGGTCCCCGGCTGCAGGACATGCGTCATCGATTTGCCGCACGTACTTTGATCCACTGGTATCGCGCCGGGCTCGATGTCGAACGGGAACTCCCCAGGCTGTCCACCTACCTGGGGCACGTCCAAACGAAGGACACCTATTGGTATTGTGTGCAGTGGAGCGTTATGTAGAGTCGCTGCAGTAAGTGCTTGCCGCTCAGTTGATTCCTCTTGGATCACAGCACATAAGATTTCATGATGCACTCCTCGGCGGCCATGGAACCGCCG
>Ga0209471_1000946_pt1 | contig 18065 bp, 11 predicted proteins | sample GraSoiAngelo_128_FD_185885 | JGI IMG/M metagenome (GOLD analysis project Ga0209471, IMG submission 185885) | Grasslands soil microbial communities from the Angelo Coastal Reserve, California, USA - 14_0927_12_20cm (SPAdes) (version 2) | ecosystem: Environmental > Terrestrial > Soil > Grasslands ...
CCGATCTTGACCGGCTCGCGGCCGTCTTCGGTCCCGGTGATCGACATCAGGCCGCTCATGCCCTGGGCCATGATGTCGAGGCCCGCCAGCTGGGAATACGGGCCGTCCTGCCCCCAGCCGCTCGCCGCCAGGTAGATGAGCCGCGGGTTGATCTCCGCCAGCCGCGGATAGTCGAGCTGCAGGTCGCCCATCGTTCCCGGGCGCAAGTTCTCCGCCACGACGTCGGAGCGGCGGGCGAGCTCGCGGAAGATCTGCTTGCCCTGCTGCGCCTTGAGATCGAGCGCGAGCGAGCGTTTGTTCCGGTTGAGGCGGATGAAGGCGGAGGACTCTCCCTCGAGGAAAGGCCCGGCATTGCGCGTCTGGTCGCCGCCGTCGGGGTTCTCGATCTTGATCACGTCCGCGCCCAGGTCGGCGAGCTGCAGCGTGCAGAAGGGCGCCGCCATGAAGTTTCCGATCTCGAGGACGCGGATTCCCCTCAGTGCCGGGTCTGCCATGGGAGGCGCAGTATACTGATCAAGCGTGGCCTACGCGCTCATCCATGTTCTCGACCCCGCGCGCGCGGCTCAATACGCCGCGCTGGTCGAGCAGCACAAGCTCGCGGCCACGCCGGCGCGCACGCAGGACGAGGCGCTCTTTCACGCCCGCCGCCTGGGGCCGGCCGCGCTGCTCTTGATCGAAGTTCGCTCCGATGCCGACGGCTTCGCGCTTCTCCATCGCCTCCGCCGCGCGCGGCAGACCTGTCCCGCGCTGGTGATCTCCGGCTCGTGGGAGCTGCGCAACGAGGCGCTCCGTCTGCGCAAGCAGCTGGGCATCGCCGAGGTCCTCGCCGCCTCGCAGCCGCTCCTCACCGTGGAAAAGGCGGTGGCGCGGGCGCTCGAGCCGGCCAGGCGAAAGGCGCCCGCCGAGGAGCAGCCTTTTCCGCCGGCGCCGGCGAAGAAGGCGCAGCCGGAGAAGCAGCCCGAGCCGGCGAAACAGCCGCGCGTCCTCGACGAGATGCTGGCGCAGGCCGCGCGATCGCTGCGCGCCTCGATGGCCATGCTCTGGCTCGACGACGGCAGCGAGGGCACGCTGCATGGCCACTTCGGCTGGGACAAGGACCTCGTGCCGATGGTGGGGACCGAGGAGGAGTGGGCGCCCTTCCGCCATCTGGCGGAAAGCGCGCCGGTCGACGTGCGCCGCTGCGCCGACGACAAGGTGCTCGCCCGATCGCCGCTGGTCATCTCCGGCACGGTGGGCAGCTTCGCCGGCGCGCCGGTGGTGGACCGCAACGGGCGCGGCGCCGGCGTCCTCTGGGTGGCGCAGAAGCACGCCGAGGGTCTCGTGCCCGACGTGCTCCATCCGCTCACCGTCTGGGCGCAGCACATCGGATCGCGGCTCGACGATTTCGCCGATGCCGCCGTTCGCTCCATCGCGCGGCCGGCGAAGAGCCGCGAGCCGAGACTCCGGCCCACCGCGCTCGACGTCGGCCATGCGCTGGGCGAGCTGTTCGCGGGGCTGGAGACGGGATTTCTCCTCACCGACGGCGCCGACCGCATCGCTCTCTCCAACCAGGCGATGATCCGCCACCTGGGGCTGCGCAATCGCAAGCTCTCGGGGTTGATGCGCGCCCGCGTGATCGAGCGGCTGCGGCTCCATTCCGCGCTCGATGGACGGACGGCGGCGAAGCTTCTCGAGCCGGCCGGCGAGCCGCTCCGGCTGGAAGTGGCGATCAACGTCGGCGGCGATCGGATCCTGCGCTGGGAGACGCGGCTCCTCTCCGTGCAGCAGGAAGTCTGCCGCGTCGACGAGGTCGCCGACCTCACGGCGGAGTCGCAGGAGCGCAAGTCGATCGCCAAGCTGGTGCGCGTCGATGCGCTGACGCTCCTGGGCAACCGGCACAGCTTCGACGAGATGCTGGCCAAGGAGATCTCGCGGGTGCACCGCACCGGCTCGACGCTCTCGCTCGCCATCTTCCGCATCGACGAGCGCGAGCGGCTGCGGGCCGGCGTGGCCGACGTGGTCTTGCGCGACGTGGCCTGGCTCATCGCCGACATCACCCGCGGCTACGATCACGCCGCGCGCCTCGATCATGACTCCGTCGCCGTCATCCTGCCCGGCGCCCCGGCGCAGGCCGCCTTCCGCTTCGCCACTCGCATCGTCGAGGAGACCGCGGAAGTGTGGATCCGCAACGTGCCGCGCGTGACGCTCTCGGGAGGCATCGCGGAGTTCGACCGGGCCGAGGACGTGAGCGTTCTCCTGACGCGCGCGCGGGCCGCGGTGCTCGAGGCCGCGGCCTGCGGCGGCAACGGCGTCATCTAGAAATTGCCGAGCGCTGAGGATCGACCAGGCTACTCGACTTCGACGGAGGTCACCTTGACCGTCCCGCCCGTCTCGTCGGTCATCACTTTGGCCTTGCCCGTCTTCTCCTCGCCGCCGGCGCTGACCTTGATCTCGTTGACGGCGACGCCCTTCATCTTGCCGTCCTCGCGGATGGCGCTGAGGCCGCGGAAGGGGAGCAGGATCTTGGCGTCCGCCTTGCCGGAGGCGACGTCGATTGTGTAGGTCTTGCCGCCCATCTTGAGATCCACCTTGTCGGCCGCAACGGCCTTGGCGTCCTCCAGCTTGCCGTGGCCCCAGGCCTTGAGGAAGGTCGTCACCGCATCGACGTGTGCCTTCCAATCCGGGCGATCGGTCGGCGGTGCCGCGGTGGTCGGTTCGGCCGTCGTGCCCGGCGTCGTCGTGGTGGCGGGCGGTGCCCCCTGAGCTTCTTTGGGCATCGGCGTCTTCTCTTTCGCCGAGGGGGGCGGCTGCGCCTCCTGCGCGGCGGCGGGGAGCGCGACGAGCGCTGCAAGCGACAAGGCGATTGCGCGACAGATCATGTGTTCTCCCTCTCGAGGGTTAGTCGTTCTCTTCAGCCCCTTGCGTTTCCAGTCCATACTTCTTCGCGTCGTTGCAGACGATGGCGGCGGCCAGCACCTTGGGCACGTATTCGCGGGTCTCCTCGGGCAGCTTCTTCAGGCGATAGAGGTGCCAGAAGTCGCGCTTCTCCTTGCGGAACCCGCCCGGCTCCTGGGCGATCTGATGCAAGACCCGCCGCACTCCCGACTCGCCGCGGTTGTAGCTGGCCATGGCGAGCATGAAGGAATCTGCGCCGTATTCGGCGAGCAGGTTGGCGAGGTGCTTGGCGGCAGCCCGCGTCTCCTTCTCCGGATCGTAGCGCTCGTCGATTCCCCTCGGTTCGATCTTGAGCCCGTAGTTCTGCCCGGTCGAGGGCGTCATCTGCCACATGCCCGCCGCGCCTGCCGCGCTCTTCGCCCTGGGATCGAACTGGGTCTCGGCCCAGGCGATGTACGCCATCGCCTCGGGCAGGCCGAGCGCGGCGAACTCGCGCGAGATCATCGGCCAGTATTTCTGCTTTCGCTTGAAGATGAACTTGAGGTTCGAGGACTTCGCCAGGACGTCGATGTGGACCTGCAGCCGCTCCTTGAAGATGGGCGGCACGGCATAGGTGGCCGCGTCGAACTTGCGGAGGATCTCGCGGATGGCGCGGTCGAGATCGTCGCCCTGCTCGGCCACCTCCGCCGCCTTCTTCTTGTCCGACTTGCCCAGCACCTCGAGCGTCTGCTGGGCGTTGCCGCTGAGCGCGTCGTACTTCTGTTCGAGGGCGGCGAGTCGATCGGAGTCGGTCTCCTCGTCCATCTCCTTCTGGACCGCGGCGATCTCCTTGTCGATGCGCTCCTTCTGCTTGACCAGCCTCTCGATCTCGCGCCGCTGGCGGATGATCACCACCGACAGGATGGCGACCACGACGGCGGAGAGGGCCGCCACCGCCAGCACCACCTTGACCCATTTCTTGCGGGTGCGGGTCTTGGTGCCCTGCTGCACCTCCTTCATGGTGCTGGCCATGATCATCATCGTCATGCCCGAAGACAGGCCGCCCGCTTTGGCGCGCTCCTGCGCCACCCTGCGCGCGGCCAGCTCGGCCAGCTTGGCGGTCTGGGTGTCGGCGCTCGCCTTCAGCTCGCTGGAGAGGACGGCGATCTCGGCAGTGGCGTCGATCCGCGGCGGCGGCTTCGGCTTGCCCTTGGGGATGTACTGCGCCAGGTCCTTGAGCGAGACCGCCTCGGTCTTCATCGCTCCGCCCTTGCCAGTGGCGGCGTCGAAGTCGACGCGCACCAGAGGCCCGCCGGCGCCGATCTGGACCTCTTCGCCCTGGCGGAGCCGCTGCTTGAGGATCCGCTCGCCGTCGATGATGGTGCCGTTGGTCGAGGCGGTGTCGACGATGAACCACTGGCCGTCCTCGTAGACGAACTGGGCGTGGTGGTTGGAGACCTTGGGATCGCGGGCGCCGTCGAAGCGGACGTCGCAGTCGGCGGCCCGGCCGACGCGCACCACCGGCTTGCCGGAGGTGGACGTCTTGCCCTGCAGACTGCCCGAGAGGTGCGTGATCCGGATCACGGCGCAGTCCCCCAAACCTTCCCCCTCTCTAACACGAGGGTCGGTCAGGCGGCTATGCGCGCACGCGGAGGCCATGCTGCAGGAGCGCGCCGGCGTGCGTGGCGTCGAGCGGCGCGGAGAAGAGGAACCCCTGCGCGGCGTCGCAGCCCACCTCGCGGACGCAGCGCAATTGCTCCTCGGTCTCCACTCCTTCGGCGATCACCTTCTTGCCCAGCTCGCGGGCGATGGAGACGATGCGCCGCAAGACCTCGCGCTCTCCGGCCACGTAGGAGCGGTCGACCTTGACCGAGTCCACATCGGCCGCGTGCAGATGGCGCAGCCAGCAATGCCCGGTGCCGAAGTCGTCCATGTTGAAGCGCAGACCGCGGCGGTGCAGCTCGCCGAGGCAGCGGCTGGGGGTCTCCATCGTGCTCTCGCTGACGTCGAGATTGACGTCGCCCGGGTCGAGGCGGGTTTCGTGCAGCACGCCCTCCACCTGCGCGGTCAGGTCCTGCTGCTCGAGCATCTTCTGGGAGAAGTTGACCGAGAGCGAGGTGTAGCGTGCCTGGTTCATGTCCCGCCGCCACTCGCGCAGCTGGCGGCTGGCGGCATCGAGCACCCAGCGATCGATGGCGACGATCAGGCCGGTCCGCTCGGCGAGCGCGAGGAAGTTCACCGGCGAGACGAGGCCCAGCCGCGGATGCTGCCAGCGCGCCAGCGCCTCCAGGCCCTCCAGCTTGCCGCTCGGGACCTCGACGATCGGCATGTAATAGACGCGCAGCTCCTCGTGTTGCAGCGCGCGCCGCAGGTCGCTCTCCAGCGAGGGCGTCGCTTCCGACGGCTGGCGGTCGAAGATCGCGGTCCGGCCCGTCCCCATTCCCTTGGCGCGATACATCGCCGAGTCGGCGTCGCGGAGGACCTCTTCGGCCTGCGAGTAGGCCGCCGAGCCGACGGCGATGCCGATGCTCGCGCTCGAGCGCACGGTGTGCATGCCGATCTGGAAGGGCTCGCGCATCACCTCGTGCACCCGGTCCGCCACGCGCACCGCATCGCCCTGGTCACGGACGTCGTCGAGTCGCATGGTGAACTCGTCGCCGGCGTGGCGCGCCAGCGTGTCGCCCTGGCGGAGGCAGGTCTCGAGGCGCCGGGCGATCTGGACGAGCAGCTCGTCGCCCACCTGGTGGCCGAGCGTGTCGTTGACCGTCTTGAAGCGGTCGATGTCGATGAAGAGCACGGCGAACCTGTGATCGGCGTGCCGCCGGGTGCGGTGCAGCGAATGGCGGAGCAGGTCGAGGAAGAGCATGCGGTTGCACAGGCCGGTGAGGCTGTCGTGGCGGGCGTCGTGCGCCATCCGCTCGACCAGCGCCCGGTGCCGGGTGACGTCGGTCATCAGCCCCGTCGCGCGGATTGCCATGCCGCTCTTGTCGCGGATCGCCGCGCCGCGCACCCAGACCCAGCGATAGTCGCCGCTCTGGTGGCGGACGCGGTGCTCGTGCTCGATGGCCGGGCTCTGGCCCTCGATGTGAGCGGAGATGGCGGCGCGGAACGGCGCCTGGTCGTCGGGATGGACCCGCTCGATCCAGTCGGAGGGGATGCGCGCGGCGGCGTCGGGCTCGCCCACCAGATCGCGCCAGCGGGGAGAGAGGTGGAGCTTGCCGAGCCGCAGGTCCCAGTCCCAGACGATGTCCGTCCCGAAGCCGAGCGCGAGCGCCATCCGCTCCTCGCGCTCGCGCCGCGCCTCCTGCGCTTCGGCGCGCTGGGTCTCGTCGCGCACCAGGGCGGTGACGCCCTCCAGCTTGCCCTTGCGCGTCTTCGGCACCAGGACGAAGTCGCAGGTGAGGCCGCGGTGATCCGCCGCGGAGCAGGCCAGCGTCTCCGCCACCGGCTCGAGCTCGAGGAACCGCTTGTGCCAGCGCACCGCCACCATTTCCGCCTGGAGCGGCTCGAGCATCGCGAGGAGCGGCTTGCCCACCGGGTCGGCGGCGCAGAGGCGCTCTGCGGCGGGATTCGCGATCTGCACCACCAGCTCCGCATTGAGCTCGAAGATGGGCATCCCGCAGCGGGTCATCGCGCGCTCCAGCCTTCGCGCCGCTTTCGCCGCGCGCTTCTGGCGCAAGGCCTTTCGCGCCTCCGACTCGCTCTGGTCGTCCTGCGTGCGCTGGAGCATCGCGGTCAGCGAGCGGATCGACTCGTCCGCCTCGCGATACGCTTTGTCCACCGCCAGAAGAAGGGCCTCCCCGCTCAACGATTGCGTCTGCTTCTGCAGCCGCGGATGCATCAGGACCTCGCTACTGGCGCCGGCTTGCCGAGGAGGAACCCCTGCACGAAGTTGGCGCCGTGCTCGCGCACCCAGCGCAGCTCCTCCTCTACCTCGATCCCTTCGACGATGGTTCCGATCCCCATGCCTCTGCCGATCTCGAGCAGCTTGTTGGCAATGAGCCCCTTGACCGGATCGCGGTGCACGCCGCGGATCAGCTCGCCGTCGATCTTGATGAAGTCAGGCCGCAGGCGGTGGACGAGATTGAGCGTGGACCAGCCCGCGCCGAGATCGTCGAGGGCGACGCGAAAGCCCGCGTTCCGGTAACCGGCCAGCACGCGGTCGAGAAGGGGAGAATCGCCGAAGCGGTCGGCCTCGACCACCTCGAAGACCACCCGGTCGCGGGGCAGCTTCGCCTCCTCGATGGCGCTGAGGGTGGCCGAAAGGCTGGCGTCGGGATCCTCGATGGCGGCCGGCGAGAAGTTGATGAAGACGCACATGTCCGGCGCCTGGCGCGCGGCCTCGCGGATGGCGGAGCGGCAGGCGGCGGAGTCCACCTCGAAGAGCAGGCCGGCCTCGCGCGCCAGCGCCAGGATCGGTTGCGGCGCGACCACGCTGCCGTCGCGCTCCACCCCGCGCAAGAGCGCCTCGTGCGCGAAGATGCGCCGCGTGTCGTCGGCGTGCACGATCGGGTGGAACCAGCTGGTGAAGCGGCCCTCCTCGATCTGATCGAGCAGCCAGCCCGACTGCGCCAGGACATCGAGCGCGTGCAGCGTGGTCATCTGCCCGAAGTCGGCGAGCCGCGGCTCGCGCTTGCCGGCAACGAAGAGCGCGCGGGTGTCGGAGGACAATTCGGAGAGCAGCTCGGCGGTGCAGGCGGGCACTTCGCCCTCGCCCAAGGGAATGCAAGCGCAGCCGTCGAAGTATTCGTAGGCGCGGCGCGACAGGCGCAGCGCGCGAGCCGCGCTGGTCGACCAGACGTAGAGCGTGCCGGCGGCGCGGATCCGGTCGGGGAGGCGGTCGTGGAGGACGCGGGCGATGACGGGAGCGGGATCGACCAGGGGAGCAGCGGCTCGATGGGCAGTCACTGTACGACTGGTAGACCAACCCTGGATTCCGTCAACTTTTCTTCAGAGCGAGCGCAGCCCCGCCTCGGCGCAGTCGAGGTCCTGCTCCGGCTTCCCGCCGCTCACTCCCACCGCGCCCAGCACGGCTCCGTCGCGTTTGATCAGCGCCGACCCCGGGCCGGGAACTGCCGGCAGCCGCGTCAGCTTGGCGATCACCGCGAAGAAGCCGGGCCGCTCCTGGAACATCTGCGCCATCGCCGCGCCGTCGCGCAGCGTGAGCGCCGCGCCGCTCGCCTTGGCCTCCGCCACCTGCGAGGAGAGCGGCGGCGCTCCGTCCATGCGCGAGAGCGCAAAAAGAAGCCCGCCTTCGTCGACCACCGCCACCGTCACCTTGATGCCGATCTGCGCCGCCCGCGCCTGGGCTGCGTCGATCAACCGCCGTGCTTCGTCTCGGGAGAGAGGCATGTTCACCTCGGGGGATAGAGGCCGGCCGTGCGCGCGCGCAGCCGGACCAGGGCCAGCACATTCTCGCAGGTCGGAGTGGGGAGCTGGACCAGCCGGCCCATCTCCACCACGGCGCCGAGCAGCGGATCGATCTCCATCGGCCGGCCCTTCTCGAGATCGACCAGCGTCGAAGGCTTGTGCGCGCCCACCTCCGCCGCGCCGGCGATGCGGCGGTCGACGTCGAGCGGGAAGTCGACGCCCAGCTTCTCGCCGACCCGCTGCGCTTCCAGCATCATCGCTCGCGCCACCGCGCGCGTGCCTTCGTCTCCGATGACGAGGTCGAGCGTGGCGTGCGTCAGCGCGCAGATCATGTTGAAGGAGAGGTTGCCCCACAGCTTCACCCAGAGGTTTTCGCGGATGCGGGGGCGGACCGGCGCGCGGAAGCCCGCGTCGATCATCGCCTTGGAGAAGACCTGCGCGCGCTCGCTCTTGCTGCCGTCGGGCTCGCCGAGGTCGAACCGGTTGGAGTAGGTGTGCTCGACGACTCCGGGCTCGACCACGTCCACGGCGGGATAGACGACGCAGCCGATCACCCTCTCGGGCGGCAATTTCTCCCAGAGCACGCCGCCGGGGTCGACGCTCTGCAGCTTGGTGTCCTGGTAAGGCCCAGGCAATTTGTAGAAGTACCACCAGGGGACGCCGTTGATGGCCGGAACGAGCGCGGTCTTCTTGCCCAGGAGCGGCTGGACCGCATCGGCGATGCCGACCAGCGCGTGCGCCTTGACGCTGAGGATGACGTAATCCTGCTCACCCGCTTCCCGCGAATCTGAAGTGACGCGAGGGCGGACGACGTCCGTCTTCCCTTCCGAGATGAGCTTGAGCCCGCGGGCTTTCATCGCCTCGAGGTGCGGGCCGCGCGCGATCAAGGTGACGTCCTGCCCGGCGAGGGCGAGCTTTCCGCCCATCAGCCCGCCGATGGCGCCGGCGCCGTAGACGCAGATCTTCACTCGGTCAGCCCCAGGCGGGCGGCGAGCCCGATGCGCTGCAGCTTTCCGGTCGGGCCCTTGGGGATCTCTTTGACGATGACGATCTTGCGCGGCACTTTGAAAGCAGGCAGGCGGGCGTGGAGGAAGTCGTGCAGCTGCCGCTCGCTGGCGGTCTGGCCCTCGCGCAGCACCACCGCGGCGGCCGCCTCTTCGCCGAGCTTCTCATGGGGCAGCGCGAAGCAGCAGGCGAGCTGGACGGCGGGATGCTCCATCAGCAGCTGATCGATCTCGAGCGGCGAGAACTTCTCGCCCCCGCGGTTGATCAATTCCTTGAGCCGGCCGGTGAGCTGCAGATAACCGTCCTCGTCGAAGATTCCCTGGTCGCCGGTGCGAAACCAGCCCTCGACGAAGGCCGCGGCGTTCGCCTCCGGATTCGCTTCGTAGCCCGGGGTGACGTTGGGCCCGCGGATGACCACTTCGCCGGTGATGCCCTTGCCAGCGCGGATGCGCCCTTCGTCGTCGAAGAGGGCGATCTGCGGTCCCGCCGGAACCCCGACGCTGCCCGGCTTGCGGCGCAGCGGCGGCAGCGGATTGCTCGCCATCTGGTGCGCGGCCTCGGTCATGCCGTACGACTCGATCACCGGCGCCTCGAAGATCTCCTCGAGCTCCATCATCACCGGCGCGGGCAGGGAAGCGGAAGAGGAGCGGATGAAGCGCAGCCGGTTCTGCCCCACCTGGTCGCGGTGGCGGCCGGCGCGGTCGAGAATGGCCTGGTGCATGGTGGGAACGGCGGTGGTCCAGGTAGGGCGCACATCCTCGAGCCAGCTGAAGTAGCGCAGGGCGCTGAAGCCCGGCGAGCAGCAGACGTGGGCGCCGGCCGCGAGCGAGGCGAGGGTAGCCGCCATCAGTCCATGGATGTGGAAAAGGGGCATGATGTTGAGGCAGAGGTCGCCCGGCACGAGCTGGAGCGACTCGACGATATGGCGCGCCGACGCCACCAGGTTGCGCTGCAGGAGCGGCACGAGCTTTGGCCGCGAGCTGGTCGTGCCGGAAGTGTGCAGCAGGAGTGCGACGTCGTCGGCGGCGGCGAGCCCGGGGACGGACGGCTTGCCGCGCAGCGAGCTCTCCAGCGTGAACGTCCCCGCGCCGGCCTCGCGCTGCGCGTGCAGCTCGAGGATCGGGATGCCGAGCTTCCCGGCGACGTCGCGCGCGAGCGACGGTCCCGGCTCGACCACCAGCGCCTTGGCCTCGAGGTCGGCGAGGGAGAACTCGAGCTCCTCCGCGCGGTATCCGGGATTGAGCGGCGCGGTGGCAGCGCCGGCGGCGATACAGACGAAGGAGGCGGCCATCTCCGGCCCGTTGCGCAGGACGATGGCGATGCGGTCGCCGCGGCCCAGGCCGAAGGAGTTGAGCCGCGCGACGGTGCGCTCCATCTGCGCGCGCAGCTCTCGATAGGCGAGCGGCGGGACATCATCGGTCGAGCCGATGGCCCCCGCGGAATCGTCGCCGCGCAGCAGCAGTTCGGGGAGGGAATTCATGGCCCGATCCACAGGGCGGCGCCGCCCGGAACGTCCGGCGCTTTCTCCCAGCCGGCGAGCCGTTGACCGAGCAGCGAGGCGAGCAGGCTCGAGGCTCCTTCCAGCACAAAGGCGGGTCGGCCCGGCGCGGCGGCGCGAGCCGCGGCGAGCAGCTCGTGCACCCGCGAGGCTGCCGGCGAAACCACCGCGGGGCGGCCGGCGGCATCCTCGAAGATCTGCCCCTCGCCGGCGCAGGCCGCCGCGCGCACGACGACGCCGTGCTCCAGCGCAGACCGGGCCACCTCCTGCGCGAAGCGGCCCGCGCTCTGCAGGGCCTCGTCCAGGCCGGTGCGGTAGGGCGGCCGCTCGAACGCGATCGCGAGCAACAGCGGACCGATCTGCCCGATGCTCGATTCATAGGCCTCGAGGTACGCGCGCGCTTCGCGGGCTGCGCGGCCGAGGAGCTCATGGGCCTCGGCAGCGGTGAGCTCCTTGCCGCAGTCGACGACCTCGCCGAGATAGAAGAGCGCGCGAACCGGCGTCGGCGGCTCGGGCGCGACTCCTTCGGCATCCAGGAGCGCGCGCTCGAGCAGGGGACGAGGCGGATCGGGCATGAACCAGAGCCGCAAGAGCGCCAGCTCTCCCGCGCTTCGCGGCCCGTTCTCGACGGCGCTCTCGATCACCTGCCGCAGCGATCCGCCGGCTCGCGAGCCTTGGGCGCTGCGCTGGGCGCGGATGTTCCAGAACGGCAGCTCGGTGGGCTGCGCGGGAAGCGGCTGCAGCGTGTCGGCCGAGACCAGCTCCACTTCGTCCAGCGCGGCAGAGGTCATCTCGCCGAGAGGGAGGAAGCGCACCTCGCGCCCGGCATCCTGCGCGGTGGGCCGGCAGAGCACGACGAAGGGCACGCGAAGCGATTCCTTCAGGCGATCGGCCACGCGCTCCTCGCCCAGCGCCGCCGCCTGGGGCAGGAGCCCGCCGCGCTGGCGATAGACGGAGACGATCTCGCGCACTTCGTCGGTGAGCAGGCGGAAGACGTCGAACATCGAGGCGAGCCGCTCGCTCTCCTGCTGCACGATGGCCACCACGCTGCGCAGCCGCTGGCGCAGCTCAGGCAGCTTGTCTGCCTGCACCAGCTCCTCGATGCCGGGGAAGGTGAGCCGCGCCACGTCCGCTGGCGTGAGCGCGCGCAGGCAGCTGCGGATGCTCACCCAGGTCGTGCCCTCGATCAGCCAGGCGCCGCGCATGCCGCGCAAGTACGCAGGCAAGACCAGCCGGAGGTGGTGCCGCTTCTCCCGCCACAGCCTGCTGCTGGGCGCGCCTTCGGGCTCGCCTCGCCCCGAGCGTTGCCGGACCGCGCGCATCTCCTGGTATCCCCCGCGGAAGAGCCCGGTCACGATATGCGAGAGCGGCCCGCCCACCGAGGTGGTGAAGGCGAGCGCGCCGTCTTCGCGAAATCCCTGCCGCTTGCGGCCGGGCAACTCCGCGAGGTAGCGCTGATCGACGCAGAAGAGATGGTGGGCCTTGTTCACCTGGACGAGGCCCGATGCGCCCAGCGCGTGGCCGAAGCTGAGCAGGCCGCCGACCGGGTTCGACCAACCCTCCGCCATCCGCTCGGCGCTGCGCTCCCAGCCGAGGCCGAGGCCGAGGAGGAAGGACAGCTCGATGCTGGGGAAGGCGTCGTGCGCGACGCCGAAAGCGCAGGAGACGAAAGTGGAGATGGGGACCTGCGCATCGTCGGCGAGATCGGCGAAGGCTTCGCGGATGGCGGTGGCGAAGATGAGCGGCGACTTGCGCTGCAGCATGTTCTGGTTGCTCGAGCCTTCGCCGACGCCGAGGACCTCCATCACCGGCGCGGTGCGATAGCGCGGGCTGCTCGTGGCCGAGACGGCGAGCGCCAGATCCTCGTCGGAGGTGACGATGGTGGCGGCCGCTCCGCAGCAGGGAACGGCGATGTCGCTGGCGTCGAAATAAGGAGTGCGCCGCGCCTCGCGCCGGAAGGGCTTTCCCGACTGGATGCCCGCCGGATAGTGCGCGCCGGCCTGCAGCTTGCGCTGCGAGACGCGCGCGAGAAAGGCCTCCAGCTCCTCGCGCCGATGGCCGAGGTTGCGGCGGATGGCGTCCATGAGGAGATCGCCGACGGCGAGCATGTCGAGGCCGCGCATCTGGTCGTCCTCGCCCAGCACGCTGCGGATCTGGTACTGCGAGACATAGCCCGCCGGGATGATCTGACCGGCGAGGACCAGGATGGTGGCGGGCCGCTCGGCATTGCGCGCGGTGCGCACGGCCTGCGCAAAGGCCCAGGCGCCGCTGTCGGAAGTGCCGACCACGTACTGCGCGCGCAGGCGCGGCGAGAGCCCGAGCACGGCGCGCAGAGCCGGCGCGACCAGGCCGATGTTCATCCGCTCGTTCGGCTCCAGCCCCGGCATCGAGGTGACGAAGAGGTCGGTGAGGGAATCGCGCGTCCGCCGGTAGTCGCCGCCGAGGAGGGCGTGCAGCGAGCTGAGCGCGCGGTGCGCGGCGGAGGCGAAGAGGTCGTTCAAGCCCACCGGCTCGGAGATGCTGAAGTCGCGCTGCCAGTCCTCGGGGCGGGTGCGGCCGTCGTCGCTCCGGTTGGGGAAGCGGAAGAAGAGCCGCGTCACTTCCTCGCGAGGCAGCTCGGGGAGCGGATGGGAGAAGAAGTCCCGCTGCCGCCGCTCGCGAGAGAGGTGGCGCGGATTGGCGCTGTACTCGCCGGCCACCACGAAGACGCGCCGCCGCATGCGGTGTTCAAGCACGTCTGCGGCGGAGAAGGAAGTGATAGGGTGCGCGCCCCATGAACATCGCTCTGGCGCTGCTTCTCTTCGCGCAGGCCAATCTCTACCGGGAGCTGCGCTGGCGGCCCGTCGGCCCCTATCGCGGCGGGCGCACCAAGGCGGCGGCCGGCGTTCCCCAGCGGCCCGGCACCTTCTACATCGGCGCCGTCAACGGCGGAGTGTGGAAGACCGACGACTACGGGCGCACCTGGGCCCCCATCTTCGACGAGCAGCCGACCGGCTCCATCGGCGCCATCGCCGTCGCGCCTTCGAATCCCGACATCCTCTACGCCGGCAGCGGGGAGGGCTTGCAGCGCCCCGACCTCTCCACCGGCGACGGCATCTACAAGTCGATCGACGCCGGCAAGACCTGGCGCCATCTCGGCCTGCGCGACGGACAGCAGATCCCGCAGATCGCCGTCGACCCGCGCGATCCGAATCGCCTCTTCGTCGCGGTCCTCGGTCACCCGTACGGGCCCAACGAAGAGCGCGGCATCTTCCGCTCGCTGGACGGCGGCGAGACGTTCGCCAAGGTCCTTTACCGGGACCCCGACACGGGCGGCGCGGACGTGGTTCTCGATCCGTCGAACCCGCAGGTCGTCTTCGCCTCCTTGTGGGAATCGCGCCAGGGGCCTTGGGAAAATTCCGAGTTCGAAGGCCCTGGCAGCGGGCTCTACAAATCGACCGACGGCGGTGCCACCTGGAAACAGATCGGAAAAGGGTTGCCCGATCGCTTCGGCCGCATCGGAATCGGAATCGCCCCCTCCTCGCCCTCGCGCATCTTCGCCACGGTTTCGGTCAAGCGGGACGGCGGCCTCTACCGCTCCGACGACGCCGGCGAGAGCTGGCGGAAGATCGCCGACGACGAGCACGTCGCCGAGCGCGGCGACGACTTCGCCGAAGTGAAGGTGCATCCGAAAAATCCGGACATCGTCTTCACCGCCAGCGTGGTGGTGTGGAAGTCGGTCGACGGCGGCAAGAGCTTCCTGGCCTTCCGCGGCGCGCCCGGCGGCGACGACTACCAGCGGATCTGGATCGATCCGCTCCGCCCCGAGGTGATGCTCGTCGCCTCCGACCAGGGCGCCATCGTCACCGTCAACGGCGGCGAGAGCTGGAGCTCCTGGTACAACCAACCGACCGCGCAGATGTTCCACGTCACCGCCGACAATGCCTTCCCCTACCGGCTCTGCGGCGGCCAGCAGGAGAGCGGCTCGGCCTGCGTGCAGAGCCGGGGCGACGACGGCCAGATCACCTTTCGCGAATGGCATCCGGCCGCCTTCGAGGAGTACGGATACGCGGCGCCCGATCCGCTCGATCCCGACATCGTCTTCGGGGGGAAGCTCACCCGCTGGGATCGGCGGACCGCCCAGGCGCAGAACGTCGCGCCCGTTCCGCTGAAGACAGCCGGCGATCGGATGGTGCGCACGCAGCCGTTGATCTTCTCGCCGCTCGACCCGCATACCCTGTACTTCGCCACCAACCGGCTGTGGAAGACGACGAGCGGCGGGCAGAGCTGGACGGCGATCAGCCCCGACCTGACGCGCAAGAGCTGGGGTCTGCCCGCGAGCGTCGCCAAGTATCGCGACGAGGAGGGCGCACAGCCGAAACAGCGCGGCGTCATCTACACGATCGCCCCCTCGCCGCTCGACAAGGCGATGATCTGGATCGGCACCGACGACGGCCTCATCCAGCTGACCAGCGACAGCGGCAAGAGCTGGCGCGACGTCACGCCCAAAGAACTCGTGCCTTGGGCCAAGGTCTCGCTGATGGAGGCGAGCCACTTCGACAAGCTCACCGCCTATGCCGCCATCAATACGATGCGGCTCGACGACCTGCGGCCGCACCTCTTCCGCACGCGCGACGGCGGGAAGAGCTGGAGCGAGATCGTGCGCGGCCTGCCTGCAGGCGGAATCGTCAACGTGGTCCGCGAGGATCCCAAGCGGCGCGGCCTGCTCTTCTGCGGCACCGAGCAGGCCGTCTACCTCTCTTTCGACGACGGAGAAGGGTGGCAGCCGCTCCGGCTCGACATGCCCGCGACTTCGATCCGCGACCTGATCGTCAAAGGCGACGACCTGGCGGTGGCGAGCCATGGCCGCGGGTTCTGGATCCTCGACGACATCGAGCCTTTGCGCGAGCCGCCGCCGCGGGGCGTGCATCTCTTCCGGCCGCAGCAGGCGCTGCGGGTGCGCTGGAACCAGAACCCCGACACGCCGCTGCCGCCCGACGAGCCCCGCGCGCCCAATCCGCCGGACGGCGCCATCATCGACTACTTCCTCGAAAGCGCCGCGACCGTCGTGACGCTGGAGATCCTCGATGCGCAGGGCAAGCTCGTGCGCAGCTATTCCAGCGCGGAGTCGCAGCCGCCGCTGCGCGACGAGGGCAACATTCCCCGCTGGTGGATCAGGCCCGCGCAGATTCCTTCGCGCGAGCCGGGGCTGCATCGCTTCGTCTGGGATCTGCATCATCCGGCGCCGCTCGTGGTCGAGACCGGCTTTCCCATCGCCGCGGTGCCGGGAGACACCCCTCGCGAGCCGCGCGGACCCTGGGCATTGCCGGGCCGCTACACGGTGCGGCTGAGGGCGGGCGGCGAGGAGCGCACCCAGCCGCTCGTGCTCGCGATGGACCCGCGGGTGAAGACGCCGCTCCTTGCGCTGCAGAGGCAGTTCGATCTTTCCCGGCGCGTGGCGCAAGCCATCGACGACGACTTCGCGGCGCTCCAGGCCGTGCGCAAGGCGCGCGCCGCCAAGGACACGCCCGAGCTGGAGGAGCTGGAAGGAGTGGAGAAGCCCCTTCGCATCCGGCGCTGGGAGGAGCCGCCGCCCTCGCTGAAGTCGCTCAACGCGCGCCTCTCGGCCATCTTCGTCATGCTGCAAGAGACGGACGCCGCGCCCACCGGGCCGCTCGGCCGCGCTGCAGAAGAAGCCATCGCCCAGACGCGTGCGCTGCTGGCGAAGGTGCCGCGCTAGAAGGGATGCAGCAAAAGGCCGCTGCGCAGCTTGGGCTCGAACCAGGTGCTCTTCGGCGGCATGAGCAGGCCGGCGTCGGAGACGGCCATCAATTGCTCCACCCGCGTCGGGAAGAGATGCAGCCCCATCGACCACGAGCCTGCATCGACGCGGCGCTCGAGCTCGGCCGCGCCGCGGATGCCCCCGACGAAATCGACATCCTTGTCGCGGCGCGGGTCGTCGACGCCGAAGATGCCCGAGAGGATCTGCTCCTGCGCGATCGAGACGTCGAGCGACGCGACCGGGTCTCTGGCGTCGAAGCTGCCCGGCCGCGCCCGCGCGCGCCACCAGCGGTTGCCCAGGTAGATGCCGAACGACAGCGGTGCATCCGGCTGTGGAGCACTCGCCGGCGTCACCTCCATCGCCTTGCGCAGCTCGGCGAGAAGCTCCTGCGCGCTGCGGCCGCGCCGGTCGCGGACGACGCGGTTGTAGGGGAGGATCTGTACCTGGTCGTGCGGGAAGAGCACCGCGAGGAACGATTCGTGCTCGCCCGGCTTTCCTTTTCGCAGCGCCGCTACGCGCGCCGCCGCTGCCGAGCGGTGGTGACCATCGGCGATGTAGAGGACGGGCACCGCGCGCAGGAGAGATTCGATCTCGTTCGGCTCGGGCACGATGTAGAGCCTGTGCTCCACGCCGTCGGCCGTCGTCAGCTCCAGCTCGGGCCGCGATCGCTGCGCCGAGTCGACCAGCGCATCGACGGCCCGGCTCTTGCGGTAGACGAGAAAGACCGGCTCGTCGTGCGCCGAAAGCGCATCGATGTGCCGTGTGCGGTCGTCCTCTTTGTCGGGCCGCGTGTTCTCGTGCTTCTTGATCACGCCGGAGACGTACTCCGCGACAGGCGCGACGCCGACCAATCCCGTCTGGCGGTGCGAGCCCATCCGCTGCGCGTAGAGATAGAAGTGCGGCGCGGCGTCCTCCTGCAGCACGCCGCGCCGGCGCAGCTCGGCCAGCGCCCGCGCTCCTTGCGCGTAGACCTCCGGTGCATGCTCGTCGGTGCCCACCGGCAGATCGATCTCGGGCCGCGAGACGTGAAGGAAGCTCTCCGGGTTGCCGCTCGCCTGCTCGCGCGCCTCCTCGGTGGTCACCACATCGTAGGGCGGCGCTGCGACGCGCAGGGCATGCAAAGGCGGCGGGCGCAGGGCGCGGAACGGGCGGAGCGTGGCCATCGGCACATCTTAGATCCGCAGTGATAAGCTGGCCGCAGGGAGTGACTCGCCATGATTGATGGGAATCGCTGCAGCGTTTTTGCGGCCGTCCTGGCTGTCTCCTTCTCCGCCGCCGCCCAGGACGGAGGCGTGCCGCAGACGCCGATCGAGCTGCCCAAGCCGCCGCCCGAGCTCGAGCAGCTCAAGCCGCTCGAAGGGAGCTGGAGCTGCAAGGGCACCGTCCCCGCGGGCGCGATGGGCCCAGGGTCGCCCGAGCAGTCCTACAGGTCGACGATGAAGATGAAGAAGAGCCTCGACGGCTTCTGGTACATGACCGACTACGAGGAGAAGAAGACCAAGACGCATCCGGTCGCCGTCAAGGCGCACGGCCCGCTCGGCTTCGATCCGGTGGCGCGGAAGTTCATCCTGCTCAGCG
>Ga0209471_1000950_pt1 | contig 18027 bp, 18 predicted proteins | sample GraSoiAngelo_128_FD_185885 | JGI IMG/M metagenome (GOLD analysis project Ga0209471, IMG submission 185885) | Grasslands soil microbial communities from the Angelo Coastal Reserve, California, USA - 14_0927_12_20cm (SPAdes) (version 2) | ecosystem: Environmental > Terrestrial > Soil > Grasslands ...
CTGGCTCATGCTCCGCAGCCTCTCATGGAGCGAGCGGTCGAGCTGGATCACCTGGATTCTCGTGATCCTCATCTATCGCGCCGTGCCGCGGCGGGCGGGCGACTCGGCGGGGATCGGGATCCTCGCGCGCTCGCTCGAGCTGTTCAAGGTGCGGCGACCCGAGGGCTGAAGCACACACGCTCGTCCGCGGTGGGAGCCAGCTCGGTGACGTCCGCCGCAGTCAAACCGCGCATGGGAGCGGTGGAATTGTACGCGGAAACGGCGCGACACGATACCGGCCGATTCGGTATCGTTGCGGCGTGATGCCGGAACTCCGCTGACGTCCGCTGACCGCGCTACACCACCGCCGACAAGTTGAGCATCGCGCGCCAGCCGCGGAAGACTTCGCGGTAATCCTGGTGGGTGAAGGCCACCGTGCGGCCGGCGGTGCGCGTGGCGCCGGGACACAGCTCCGCCATGTCGGCGTGGATCGTCAGGGCGAACTCCACCTCCACGGTGATCGGTGGAGGGAGCACGAAGGGCGCGTGTTTCTGTTTGAGCGCCGCGCTCACACCCTCGCGGATCATGCGGCACGCGACCGCCGGCGCGACGCTCCGGGCCGCGTGGCGACTCACCGCCTCCTTGACTACCACCGTTGCGACGGCGTCCCCGAGCAGCGCTTTCGCCTCGGCGGCGACGCTCGAGTCGCCGCTCACCAGGGCCACCGGCACTCGGGAGACCCCGGCGAGCGCGGCATTGATGCCGAGCTCGCCGACCGGGCGGCCGTTCAACCGCACTTCGTGGACGCGGTCGGCGTAGGTGTGGTCGAGGACCGCGTGGCGCGTGCCGGCCCGGGCGTGGTATCCGATGAACAGCGCCGCATCGAAGCCGCCCGCGTCGTCGATGCCCTCCATCATGGAGCGCGGCTTGGGATCGCCCGACAGCAGCTCCGCCGCCTGATGCAGCTCTTCGGCGAGCAGGTTGCGCATGAACCAGTGGCTGTCGTTCACGAGGACCTTGCTCGCTCCGGCGGCGAGCGCCCCCTCGATCGCCGCGTTGGCTTCCGCCGTCATCAGCCGCCGGAAGCGGCCGTACTCGGCGGCGTGGGCCGGATCGGTCGGATCGGTCTGGGATTCGTGGACGACACCCGCGACGCCTTCCATGTCGACGGAGATGTAGACGCGCACGGCGGGGCCTCGATTGGGACGGGGGAAGCCTAGTTACTTTATACTACAAAGTACTTGACAACAGCTGGGGCTGCGGCTATTCTGAGGGCCATGGCGTCGCCCCGTCCCCTGCACGACCGCGCGCTCGACAACCTGCGCTACATCCGCCAGACGATGGAGCGTGCGGGGTCGTTCACGGCGGTGCCGGGGTGGGGCCAGATCGCGGTCGGGACCACCGCGCTCGCCGCGGCGCTGGTCGCCGCCCGCCAGCGTACCCCCGAGCTGTGGCTGGCGACCTGGCTGGGCGCGGCGATCGTGGCGCTCGCCATCGGCGGCTGGACGATGGTGCGCAAGGCCTACGCGGTGGACGACCCGATTCTCTCGGGGCCCGGCCGGCGCTTCTGGCTGAGCTTCCTCACGCCGATGGCCGTGGGGGGCTTGTTGACGGTGGTGCTGTACCGCGCCGGCCTGTGGCACGCGCTGCCCGGGACCTGGCTGCTGCTGTACGGCACCGGGTTCGTGACGGGCGGCGCCTTCTCGGTGCGGGTCGTGCCCGTGATGGGGCTGTGCTTCATGATCGTCGGCGCCCTCGCGCTGCTCGGGCCCTCGGCCTGGGGAAACTGGTGCCTGGCCGCCGGATTCGGCGGCCTGCACATCGTGTTCGGTGGCATCATCGCACGGAGGTACGGTGGCTAAATCGGGAGCGGTACGGAAGACGGACGCGGTGGCGGCGCCGCCGCGCGGCGAGCGCGCGCTGCGCGCGGCCGACCTCGACCGGCTGATCCACGAGCGCGTGCGTCTCGGCATCGTGAGCGCGCTGGCGGTGAACGACGCGTTGACCTTCAACGAGCTGAAGGGGCTCCTCAAGACGACCGACGGCAACTTGAGCGTGCACGCCCGCAAGCTGGAGGAGGCGCAGTACATCACGTGCAGCAAGTCGTTCGCCGGCCGCATCCCCAAGACCGAGTACCGGCTGACGGCCGCGGGCCGCCGCGCCTTGGAGCGCTATCTCGACCACATGGAAGCCCTGATCCGCGCGACACGTCAGGGCTGAGCGAATTTTTTTTGAGGCAAAACTTTATGTCACAAAGTACTTCTCTCCACGTCGCCGTCATCATGGACGGCAACGGCCGCTGGGCCGCGCGCCGCGGCCTCCCCCGCGCCGCCGGCCACCGCGCCGGCGCCGACGCCGTCCGCCGGATCGTCGAGGCGGCCCCCGATCAGGGCGTGACCGCCCTCACGCTGTTCGCCTTCTCCGCCGACAACTGGAAGCGCCCGGCGAGCGAGGTGGCGACGCTGATGCGCCTGTTCGCCCGCCATCTGCGCACCGAGACCCCGCAGCTGATCGAAAACGGCGTCCGCCTCGAGGTGGTCGGGCGGCGCGACCGGCTCCCGGCTCCGCTCGTCGCCGCGGTCCGCGCCGCCGAGCACGCCACCGCCGCCGGCACGCGGCTCCGGCTCCGGCTCGCCGTCGACTACTCGGCGCGCGCGGCGATCGCGGACCGCCACATCCTCCCGGACGTGGACCTGCTGATCCGCACGGGCGGTGAGCAGCGCCTCTCGGACTTTCTGCTGTGGGAATGCGCCTATGCGGAGCTGTACTTTACCGAGATCATGTGGCCCGACTTCGCGGCGGCCGACCTGGCGGACGCGCTGCGCGCCTTCCACGCGCGCCAGCGGCGGTTCGGCGGGCTGCCGGAAGCGGCCGCGGGATGAGCGCGCTCACCGAGCGAACGAGGCTCGGCATGGAGGTCTTGGCTACGGGCGTCGTCCTGGGGATCGCGGGCGACGCGCTGCTGCGCGCGACACCGTGGGGGCTGAACGCGTTCCTCTGTACTGTGGCGCTTGCGGCGGCGGCCGCGTGGCTGGTGCATCGCCGCCGGATCGCCGTCGGGCGCGACGCGCCTTGGCTCGCGATGGCCGCCGTGCTGCTGGGCTCGAACTTTGCGATCCGCGACTCTGGCGCGCTCCGCGCGCTCGATGCGATGGGGCTCGCGATCCTGCTCGCGCTGGCCGGTCTCAGCCTGCGCGGCGTCGCGCTGCGCGGCCGCGACGCCTGGGAGTACGTGCGTAGCGGAGTCGTCGCCGCCTTGAGCGCGTGGTTCGGCGTCTGGCCACTCATGGCCAGAGACATCCGGTGGAGCGAGCTGCCGACCGGTGGCGCCCTCCGACACGCGCGCGGCGCCATCGGCGGCGCGCTGCTCGCCTTCCCGGTGCTGCTCGCGTTCGGCGGCCTGTTCGCCGCCGCCGACCCGGTATTCCGCAACGTGGTCGCGACCGCCCTGCACGTCGACTTTAGCGCCGTCGCGTCACACCTCGCGCTCACCGCACTCTGGACGGCCCTCACCGCCGGCTACTTCTGGGGGGCGCTGATCCGTAGGGCGCCGCCTCCCGCAGCGGACGCTCAGGCGTTGTCTCTCGGGATCGTCCCGGTCGGCACCGCGCTGGGTCTCGTCAATCTGCTGTTTCTCGTCTTTGTCGTCATCCAGCTCCGTTACTTCTTCGGCGGCGCCGAGCTGGTGCAGAGCGCCACCGACCTGACGTACGCCGAATACGCGCGGCGGGGGTTCTTCGAGCTCGTCGCCGCCAGCGGCCTGGTGCTCCCCTTCCTGCTCGGCGCGGAGCGGCTGCTGCGCGACGCGTCGCGCGAGCACCAGCGCACGCTGCGCCAGCTGTCGGGGCTGCTGCTCGCCCTGCTGGGCGTCGTCATGGCGTCCGCGCTCCAGCGGATGCGGCTCTACGTCGCGGAGTTCGGACTGTCGGAGACCCGCCTCTACGCCACCGCCTTCATGATCTACCTGGCGGGGGCGTTCGCATGGTTCGCGTTGACCGTGCTGCGCGGGCACTGGCGCCGCTTCGCCTTCGGCGCACTCGTCCAGGGATTCGCGGTGCTCGGCGGATTGCACCTGCTCAACCCCGACGCCCTCATCGTCCGGACCAATCTCGCCCGCCCGGCGGTCCAACGTCCCTTCGATGCGGTGTACGCAACCTCGCTGGGCGCCGACGCCGTGCCCGACCTGCTCGCGGCATTCGCCCGCCTCGGCGATCAGGACAAGTGCCGGGCGGCGGCGGCGCTGCTGGCACGCTGGACGCCCGAAGGGAACGGGGGGAAGCAACCCGCCGCGGACGGCTGGCGGAACTGGAATCTGGCTCGCGCTCGCGCGCGCCGCGCCGTGCACGAGCACGCGGCCCTCCTGAAGGCGACCCCATGCCCGGCGTCACGACCACCGACGGGCTGAACCCCCTCACAGCTTCTTTCACGGGAAGACAACGTTCCGCCTGAGCGGGTAGATTAACGGCGCATGGGCCTGACGATCGTCCAGGTCGACGCCTTCACGAGCACGCCCTTCGCCGGCAATCCCGCGGCGGTGTGCGTGCTGCCGGCTCCGCGCGACGAGCGCTGGATGCAAGACGTCGCCCGCGAGATGAATCTCTCCGAAACGGCGTTTCTGCTCGCCGAAAACACCGGCTACCGGCTGCGCTGGTTCACTCCCGCCGAGGAGGTGGCGCTGTGCGGGCACGCCACTCTCGCGAGCGCGCACGTCCTGTGGGAAGACGGGCACCTCGCCGCCGGGGCGCCGGCCCGCTTCCACACCCAGAGCGGCCTGCTCACGGCCGAGCGGCGCGGCGACTGGATCGAGCTCGACTTCCCGGCCACGCCCGCGGCCCCCGCACCGCCACCCGCCGGGCTCGCCAAGGCGCTCGGCGTGACCGCGCGCTGGTGCGGTCGCAGCAAGTTCGACTACCTGGTCGAGCTCGACTCGGAAGCGACCGTGCGCTCACTCGAGCCCGACTTCAGCGCATTGAGGCGGGTGGAGGCGCGCGGCGTCATCGTCACGAGCCGGGCGGAGACGCCGGGCTACGATTTCGTGTCGCGCTTCTTCGCACCGCGGGTCGGTATCGACGAGGACCCCGTCACGGGATCCGCCCACTGCGCGCTCACGCCGTTCTGGAGCGAGCGCCTCCGGCGGTCCGAGATGACGGCGTTCCAGGCGTCGCCCCGCGGCGGCGTCCTCCGGGTGCGCGTGGCGGGTGATCGGGTCGGGCTCGGCGGACAGGCGGTGACGGTGCTGCGGGGCGAGCTGGTGTGACCGCGGCGGCCCCCTCCACGCCCTCCAGCTCCCGCGCTCCACGTCTCGCCGGCTACCTCTTCGCGCTCGCGGCGGGCGCAACGTGGGGCACGACCGGCCCCCTGTCCACCGGCCTGTACCGCCTCATGCCGGCGACGAGCATCGGGTTCTGGCGCGTGCTCCTGGGCACCGTGTGCCTCGCGCTCTGGGGCCTCGTCTTCCACCGCGCGCTGTTCCGCGTGGACGCGCGCGGCTGGCTGCTGGTCGGCGCGGGTGGTGGATTCCTCGTCGCGCTGTTCGAGGTCGCCTACCAGTTCGCCATCGCGGGAGCCGGCGTGGCCGGCGCCGCCGCGTTGCTGTACACCGCGCCCCTGATCGTCGCCGTCCTGGCCCGCGTACTCCTGAAGGAAGCGCTCACCGTCACGCGCGTGCTGCTCGCGCTGCTCGTGATGGCGGGGGTCGCCCTCACCGTCACCGGCGGCAGCAACGCGGGGGCGGAGGCCGCCCGCCTGGGGATCGGCGCGGGCATCGCGGGTGGTCTGTTGTCCGCGCTGAGCTACGCCGGCACCACGCTGCTGGCCCGGTTCGCGGTGCCGCGCTACGGTGCCGTCCGAGTGCTGTTCCTCGAGGCGTTGGGGGCCATCGTCATCATGGGCATCGTGCTGACGGTGGCGGGGCATCCCCCGGCGCCGCCGCCCTCGACTGCGGCCTGGCGCGGCGTGGCGGGCCTGACCGCGGGGGCGGTGCTCGCCGCGAATTTCCTGTTCTTCGCGGCGGTCCGGCGGATCGAGGTCGCGCCGGCAGCGGTCGCTGCGACGATCGAGCCGGTCGTCGGCACCCTGCTCGCGCTGTTACTGTTCAACCAACGACTCAGCGGGCTCGGGTGGCTCGGACTGTCGCTGGTCGTGGGTGGAGTCGCCGCCGGCTACCTCCTGGAAGCGAAAGGGGAAGATCACTGATGCTGACCGCAGCCCTCGTCGTCGTCGCCCTGCAGCAGCCGGCCCCCGCCCCAGCCGCTCCTGCCGCCCCGCCCCCGCTCCCGCCGCAGGTGGGCGACACGTCCCCGTTTCGACGGCTCGCGCTGCCGACACCGACCCTGCTGCGTGAGGGCTCGGGCCGGCCGGGCCCGCGTTACTGGCAGCAGCGCGCCGACTACACGATCCGCGCGTCGCTCGATACCGCCACCCACACGATCGCGGGCAGCGAGACCATTCACTACGTCAACAACTCGCCCGACACGCTGACCTATCTCTGGCTGCAACTCGACCAGAACATCTACCGGGCGTCGAGCCGGGGCGCGGGCGTCAATCCGACCGACGCCCGCTTCGCGGGTCGCGGGTTCGAGGGCGGCTACACGATTCAATACGTCCGGGCGGTGCAGCGCTTCGGGAAGGCGTCGGGTAGGGCGCCGCTCGCGACCAGCGTGAACGGCACGGTGATGCGGGCGGAGCTCGATCGACCGCTGCCTCCCGGCCAGGCCGCCACGCTCGAGCTGGCGTACTCGTTCGAAGTCCCCGAGCACGGCTCGGACCGCATGGGCCGCGAGCAGTTCCCCGGCGGCTGGCTGTACGAGATCGCGCAATGGTATCCGCGGCTCGCTGTGTACGACGACGTGCGCGGCTGGAACACCGAGCAGTATCTCGGTCAGGGCGAGTTCTACCTCGAGTACGGCGACTTCGACGTCGCCATCACGGTGCCGCGCAGCTTCGTGGTCGCGGCGACCGGGACGCTGCTGAACCCGCTCGAGGTGCTGACCGGCCCGCAACGCGCCCGGCTCGCCCAGGCAGCGAAGTCGGACACGACGGTCGCGGTGATCGCAAAGACCGAGGCGGGACAGGCGTTCACCCGGCCAGCCGGCGCCGGGCCGACCCTCACCTGGCATTACAGCGCCAAGAACGTGCGGGACGTGGCCTGGGCGGCGGCGCCCAACTTTATCTGGGACGCGAGCGGCTACGCCGGCGTGTTGATCCAGTCGTTGTACCCGCCCGAGGCGAACGCCGGGTGGACGCGCTCCACCGAGTACGCCCGCCATTCGATCAAGCACTACTCCGAGAAGTGGTTCCGCTACCCCTACCCGACCGCGATCAACGTCGCCGGGCCCGTGGGCGGCATGGAATACCCGATGATCGTGTTCTGCGGGCACCGCGCCGGCGACCGCAACCTGTTCGGCGTCACGACTCACGAGCTCGGCCACCAGTGGTTCCCGATGATCGTGGGATCGAACGAGCGGCTGTACGCCTGGATGGACGAGGGGTTCAACAGCTTCATGAACATCTACTCCGGGCTGGCGTTCTACCACGACTCCGTGCCGCTGGGCCGCGGGCCGGCGGCGGGGTGGGCCCGGTTCGCCGCCACGGGGCGGGATCAGCCGCCGATCCTCGCCGCCGATCGCGTGCCCCCGGCGCTGCTCGGGTCCGTCGAGTACGGCAAGCCGGCCGCCGGTCTCTATCTGCTGCGCCAACAGCTCCTCGACGACACGACGCGATTCGACGCGGCGTTCCGCGAGTACATCCGCCGCTGGGCCTACAAGCACCCGACCCCGGCCGATTTCTTCCGCTCGATGGACGATGCGCTGGGCGAGGACCTATCGTGGTTCTGGCGCGGTTGGTTCTACCGTACCGACGTCGTGGATCTCGCGCTCGACTCGGTGCGGGTGCGGCAGGACTCGGGTGGACCGATCACGCGGATCTTCCTGGCCAGCCCGGGCGGGTTGCCGATGCCGGTCGACATGCGGATCACGCTCGCCAACGGCAGCGTCGAGAATGTTCGGCTTCCGGTCGAGATCTGGCTGCTCGGGAATCACTACCTGTACGAGCGGAAGTTCGCGGCGGACGTCGTCAAGGTCGAGATCGATCCGGGGCAGAATTTCCCGGATGTGCGACGAGAAAACAACGTCTGGACGAGATCGTGACTAGCGCGCTCCGGTCGTGGTCGCCCCTGGCTTCAGGTATTGGTCGAGCCAATCGAGCAGCGTGCTCCACCAGAGGCGCCGGTTGCGGGGCTTCAGCACCCAGTGGCCCTCGTCCGGGAAGTACAGGAACTTCGCCGGCACGCCTCTCGCCTTGAGCGCCGTGAACGCCTGATAGCCCTCCGACAAGTCCACTCGGTAATCGAGCTGCGAGTGGACGATCAGCATCGGCGTCTTCCAGTTCTGCACGAAGTTGAGCGGCGACCACTTCTCGTACAGCGCCCGGTTGCCGTACGGCGTCCCGCCGAACTCCCAATTCACGAACCACAGCTCCTCGGTCGTCCCGGCCATGCTCACGGGGTTGAACACCCCGTCGTGATCGACCAGCACCTTGAAGCGGTCGGTATGGCCGGCGATCCAGTAGACCATGTAGCCACCGAACGACGCGCCCGCTGCGCCCATGCGGGTCGAATCGACGTAGGGGAGCCGCGCCACCACGTCGAGGCCTTTCATCATGTCTTCGAACGGGTAGTCGCCCCAGTGTTGGGAAATGGCGTCGGTGAACTTCTGCCCGTAGCCGGTCGAGCCGTGGAAGTTGACCGCGGCGACGACGTAGCCGCGCGCCGCGAACATCTGGTAGTTCCAGCGCGCGTGCCAGTTGTCGTCCCAGGCGCCCTGCGGCCCCCCGTGAACCAGGTAGACGAGGGGATACCGCCGGCCGGGGTCGAACCCCGGCGGCTTCAAGGTCCAGCCGAACACCGAATCGCCCAGCGCGCCCACGAAGCCGTATGGCTCGAGCGGCTTGAGATCGAGCGCCGCGACGCCTGAGTCGGTGTGATGCGTGAGCTGCCGGCCCGAGGCCCATACTTCCGCGGGCTGCGTGTTGCTCTGGTGCAGGTACACCAGGGTCTTCCCGTCGGGCGCGAGGCTAGGATTCGTGTTGACCCCTGAGTTCCCGATCACGACGGAACGATGGAACGATGGAACGTCGATGCGGTACAGATTGTCCCGCCCCCGCTCCTCCACGACGGCGTACACGCACCTCGAGTCAGGACACCACGTGTAGGAGCCTACGGAGAGGGCCCATCCCTGGGTCGCCTCGACGACGTTTCCAGCTTGGGTCTTTCCGTCCTTCCGCCCGACGAGCACCAACCGCACCCGGTCCGCCTCGAACCCGGGCCGCTCCATCGACAGATACGCGAGCCAGCGCCCGTCCGGCGAGTAGCGCGGCGTGTTATCGGCGCCGCGGCTCGTGGTCAGCGCGTGCGTTCCGGCGCCGTCGGGGTCCGCCAGGTAGACGTCGACGTTCGTGTTGTCCGCCACGGTCGAGTCACCGTGCATGGCGAAGGCGATCTCCTTGCCGTCGGGAGCCACCGCCACGTCGCCGTCCCCGCCCGTGGCGATGGTGGGGACGTCGTGATCGACCGGGGTGATGTCCTTGGCACGCCCACCGTCGGCCAGGGTCACGAGGAACAGGTGTTGCCGTTTCCCGGCGCGCCAATCGTCCCAGTGGCGCCACAGCAGGCCCGTCCACAGGCGCGCGTCGGTCGGGTAGTCGCCGTTGCGGTGGTCGATCTCCTGGTCGGCGGGCCACTTGATGTCGCTCGTCACGATCAGTCCCTTGCCGTCGGGCAGCCAGACCGGATCGGACACGCCGTCCGCCAGACTCGTCACGCGTCGTGCTTCCCCACCCGCGATCGACAGCACCCACAGCTGCGGACCGTTCTGCCGGGTGGAGACGAACGCGAGCGTCGTGCCGTCGGGGGACCAACGCGGCTGCCGGTCGGAGCCCGGGCCCTCGGTGAGCCGGCGGGTCTGTCCGGTCACGAGCTCCGCGAGCCAGATGCGACCCGTCCCGCGGTTGTCCTTGAGCGAGTATTCGGTCACGCCGTAGGCGACCCACCGGCCGTCGGGAGAGAGCTGCGGATCGCCCACGGCCTTCAGCCCGATGAAGTCCTCGAACGTGATTGCGCGCTTCTGGGCGGGGAGACCGGGAAAGGGGAAAAGGGAAAGGGGAAACGTGAGCGCCAGGATCGAGACCAGACGTTTCATGCTAGTAGTCCGGATGGGTGAGGATGGCCTTCACCAGGTCGTCGAACACGCGTGACTCGGGGCTCACGGTGCCGCTCGCATCGGTGTGGACGTTCCAGGCGCACAGCTCGTTCAGCGCCGTCGCCTCTTCGTAGGTGAGGTGCAGCACGTAGCCGCCCCCGTCGCCCGCCCGCTGGGCGCCGGTCAACACGTTCTTCAGGACGTCGGGGAGGTGCCGCGCGCCCCGCACGGCGTCGAATTGCTCGCGGGTGACTGCGAGATCCATGACTCCCTTGCTTTGGCGGACCGGGAGCGAAATCTTGTCCGATCACCTTCCGCCCGCAAGGAACCGCGATGCCGCGCACCGAGTTCATCGCCACGGCGTTCCACGTCCCGGAACGCGTCGTCAGCAACGACGATCTCGCGCAGCTGATGGACACCTCCGACGAATGGATCGTGCAGCGCAGCGGCATCAAGACGCGCTACTGGGTCTCGGACGGCGAGACCGGCGCGAGTCTCGCGACTCAGGCGGCGCGCAAGGCGCTCGCCAAGGCGGGAATGCGAGCCGCCGACCTCGACTGCATCGTGTACTGCACCTGCACCCCCGACCACTTCGAGCCGGGCAACGGCGTGTTCCTCGAGCGCGAGCTCGGCCTCACCGACATCCCCGCGATCGACGTGCGCAACCAGTGCTCGGGGTTCATCTACGGCCTCTCCGTCGCCGACGCCTGGATCCGCACCGGCCAGTACCGTCGCATCTTGTTGGTGGGCGCCGAGGTGCACTCCCGAGGCCTGGACCGCACGACCCGAGGCCGGGACACGGCCGTGCTGTTCGGCGACGGAGCGGGGGTCGCGATCCTCGGTCCCACCGACGACCCCGCTCGCGGCGTGCTCTCCACGCACCTGTTCGCCGACGGGCGCCACGCCGAGGACCTGTGGGTCGACGCGCCCGGACTGGCGCACGACCCCTACATCAGTGAGGAGCTGATCCGCCAGGGAAAGCACCGCGCCGTCATGGATGGGCGTGAAGTGTTCAAGTCCGCGTCGCTGCTGATGCCGCAGTCCGTCGCTGCGGCGCTCGCCGCGAACGGCCTCGCGCCGGCGGACATCACGCTGCTCGTCCCCCACCAGGCGAACCTGCGGATCATCGAGATGGTGCAGAAGGCGATCGGCCTGCGGGACGATCAGGTCTGCACGAACATTCAGAAGTACGGCAACACTACCGCCGCGTCGATTCCGATCGCGCTGGACGAGGCCCTGTGCAACGGGCGGCTCAAGCGGGGCGACCTGCTGGTCCTGACGGCGTTCGGCTCGGGATTCACGTGGGCGAGTGCGGCGGTGCGCTGGTAGCGCCTCAGCCGCGCGCTTCGGCCTTCAGCTCCTTGAGCTCCCGCGCCGCCGCGTCTCCGTGCGGCGTTCCTCGATACCGCTCCGCGAACCGCGCCAGCTCGACTGTGAGCCGGTCGCGGCGGCCGGTCCGCCGGTAGAGATCGATCAACGCATTCGTCGCGGCGAATTGCCGCCGCGGGTCCGCGCTGCCCCGGCGCGCCTCGAGATACTGCTGCTCCGCGCCCCCGGGGTCCGCGAGATGGCGCTCGCACAGCTCCGCCAGCCGCAACCGCGCGTCGCAGTCAGCGGGATCGACCCGCAGATGGTCGCGAAAGTAGTCGGCCGCCTCGGCGTACTTCCCCTGCGCGATCAACACGTCCTGATTGGGATAGGAGGGCGGGGGCGGGATGTTCCCCGCGGCCGTCAGTGTGTCGGCGAGGAACGTGGCGCTTCCACTGATGCTACGATAGATCAGCTTGACGCCGGCCAGCGTGATGGGGACGTTCGCTACGAGCAGCACGACGAAGACGCCGGTCGAGATCGCCCCTTCGACGAGCAGCTTGGTCCACAGCGCCGTGAGGAGGATGAAGCACGCCGGCCCGAAGTAGAGCCCGACGCGCATCAGCAGCAGGCTGTCGACGGGATCGGAGTCCCTCATCGGCCTTCCCCGCTACTTCACCTCTTGCCCCCACAGGTCCCGGTACACGATGGGGCCCTCGCTCAAGGCCTTGATTCCCGCTTCGATCTGGCTCTTGTCTCCCACGACGATGATGTCGAAGTGGTCGGGGTCGATGTGCTGCCGCGCGACGCGCTGCACGTCCGCCGCCGTCACGGCGTTGATGCGCTCGGCGTAGTGCGCGAAGTAGTCGAGCGGCAAGCCGTACACCAGCAGCTCCCGGAACCGCGCCGCCGCGGCGCCGGTCGTCTCGAAGTCCGCCGGCAGGCCGAGCGTGATGTACGCCTTCGCCTTGGCGAGCTCGGGGTCAGGCACGGGCTCGTCCCGGATGCGGCGCAGCTCCTTCAGGAACTCGATCAGCGAGCTGTCGGTCTTCGCGGTTACGACCGACGCGCTGGCCACGAACGGGCCCGCCAGCCGCCCCGCCGAGAACTGCGAGAACGCGCCGTAGGTGTAGCCGTGGGTCTCGCGCAGGTTCTGGTTGAGTCGCGACGTGAACGCGCCCCCGAGGATCGTGTTCAGCACCTGGAGTGCGAAGTAGTCAGGCGTCGCGCGCGCGACCCCGACGTGCCCGATGCGGATCACCGACTGCGCCGCGCCCGGCTTGTCCACCAGGTACACCGTGCGCACCGCCGGCGCCGGTGCCGCCGCTTCCGGCAGCGGCGACACCGCGCCGCGCTCCCACCCGCCAAACCGCGCGCTGAGCAGGCGCCGCGCCTCGGCGAGCGTCACGTCGCCCGTGACGAGGATACGGGCGGCGTTGGGCCGGTAGGCGGCCCGGTAGAACTCCGCCACGCGGTCGCGGCTGAGCGACGCCGTGGACGCCTCGGTGCCGTTCAACGGGCGCCCGTAGGGGTGGGCGCGCCCGTACACGATGGCTGGAAACGCGATCCCCGCCATCGCCACGGGATTGTCGCCCAGCTGGGCGATCTGCGCGCGTCGCAGCTCGCGTTGCCGCGTGACTTCCGAGTCGGCGAACGTCGGCCGCAGCACCACGTCCGCCAGCAGGTCGAGTGCCGATTCGAGGCGCCGTTTGGGGACGTGCAGCGACACCGTGGCCGCGTCGTAGCTCGCGGCGGTGCCGAGCTGCGCCCCCAGGAACGCGGCCTCGTCCGCGATTTCGAGCGCCCCACGCCGGCCTGCCCCCTGCTGCAGCATCGTCGCCGTGAAGGTGGCGAGCCCCGGCAGATCCGCGGGCTCCCGCGCCGCCCCCGCGTCGAGCACGATCTGGACGTCCACCACCGGCACCTTGTGCATCTCCACCACCGCGAGCTCGAGCTCGTTAGGCAGGGTGACCGTCTGCACCACCGGGAGCTTGAGAGCGGGCGGGGGAGGCAGCACCGGCGGTTTGGTGCGGTCGAGCTGGGCGGATAGGCGGCTCGACGGATAGACGGATAGAACGAACATGCAGCCTAAGGCCGCCGCTGCCAGCCGCGCGCCACGGCAACCATCCGCCCATCCGCCCATCCGCCTATCCGGTTTCATTGTTTCACCCCGAGCTCCGGCTTCCCCTGCGGCACTACGCTCAGCACCACGCGATGGGCGTCGACCAGGTAGCGCCGCGCCGCCTGCTGCACCTCCGCCGCGGTCACCTTGCGATAACGATCCAGGTCCTTCTCGAAGTAGTCGGGCGTGCCGACGAAGTAGTTGTAGAAGTTCAGCTGGTCGGCCTTGCCACCGAACCCTCCCACCCGCTCCATGCGGGAGAGGAACTGGGCCTCGAAGCTGTTCTGTGCCCGCTCGACCTCGCGCGACGTCGGCCCCGCCTGGGCGACCTTCCGGACCTCCTCATCGATCACGCGCTCGAGCTCGGTGAGGTCGTGGCCCGGCCGGGCAGTGGCCCACAGCTCGAACTTCCCGTCGATGCGCCCGCCGTCCTGGAACGCGACCACGTCCGTCGCGATCTGCAGCTCGTACACGAGCCGCTTGTAGAGCCGCGACGACCGTCCGCTCGCCAGCACGTTCGCGAGCACGTCGAGCGTGGCGTCGCCGTCCGCGAACCCTTTCACCGTGTGCCACGCGTCGTACACGCGAGGCACCTGGACGCGGTCTTCGAGCGTGGCATACACGTCCGCGCCGAGCTGCACGGCCGGCGGCGTGGGGCGGGCCACGGTGGGCCCGCGCGGGATGTCGGCGAAGTAGCGCTCGACGAGCTCCCGGGCGGCGCGCGGCGTGATGTCCCCCGCGATCGCGAGGGTCGCGTTGTTAGGGGTGTAATAGGTGCGGAAGAAACCCCGCACGTCTTCGAGCGTGGCCGCGGACAGGTCGGCCATCGAACCGATCACGGGCCAGTGGTACGGATGGTCCGGCGGATACAACCGCTGCAGAATGTTCTCCTCCGCGAGCCCGTAAGGCCGGTTCTCGTAGCTCTGACGGCGCTCGTTCTGTACGACCCCGCGCTGCAGGTCGACTTTCTCCGCGGTGATCTCGGGGAGCAGAAACCCCAGGCGGTCCGAGTCGAGCCACAAGGGCAAGGGCAGCGCGTTGCTCGGCGCGTCCTCGTAATAATTGGTGCGGTCTTCTGTGGTCGAGCCGTTGTTGTCGCCACCCGCGGCCTCGAGCAAGCGATCGAACTCGCCCGTGGGCACATGTTGCGAGCCCATGAACATGATGTGCTCGAACAGGTGAGCGAACCCGGTGCGCCCCGGCTTCTCGTCCGAAGAGCCGACGTGATACCACATGTTCACCGATACGAGCGGTACCGAGTGGTCCTCGTGCAGCAACACCTGCAGTCCGTTGGGGAGCGTGAAGGTCTGATACGGCACGTGGAGGGCCTGGCAAGACAGACGGGTAGCCGGATAGACGGATAGCAGTGCCAGGAAGGCAGCCGCCAGGGTAGCAATCTTTCGCATCATTACTCCTCTGATTCTGACGTGTCCGAAACCGTTGCAGGCACGGGTTCACGTGTCCCGTTATTTGCACCCGAAACCCTGACCCCGCAACTTGCGTACGGCATCACCACTAAGGAGCCACGATGATCGGACTGCTGATTGGCGCCGCCGCGCTGGGCGGTGGCTTCGTGACCACGCGGAATTTCGTGCGGCGCCGGCTGCGGTTCGTCGACGCCGCTCAGAAACCGGCTGCACCCCTCCTGATCGGACTCGCGGCTACGGCCGTCGCGCTGCCGATCGCGCTCCTTCCGGTGGTGACCGTCGGGACCGCGGTGGCGTTCGGGGTCGGCGTGGCCGGCGGCTTCGCGGCCGGACGGAAGAACGGCGCCACCGGCGCCTAGACGACCCGCAACTCCTGCAGGCTGCCCATCGCTTCGGGCCGGCCTGCGACGGTGCGCAAGGCGCGCACCGCGTCCTTCGCGAAGGTTTTGCCCGCCCCCTTCTCCACCTCTTCCAGCGCGCTCCACTTGGGAAAGGCGACGCGCACGGGCGTCGCCATCTGCAGCGTCTCGAACGCGTCGGCGACGGCGAGGATTTTCACGGTGACCGGCAGCGGGAGGGACTCGATGTCCCAGTCCTCGCCCACGATCTCGTAATAGTGCCCGTACTCACCGATGATCTCGGCGGCCCCGCGCATCCAGCGCGCCACCGCCACGGTGGAGTCCGTCACCGAGCGCGACAGCAGCCGCAGCAGCCGCTGGTCCCGCGTGCCCACCTCGTGCAGCAGCGCCGCGACCCGCAGATTCTCGACGTCCTCCTCGGGAAGGTCGAGCTCCCGACCGATCGCCACGGCCACGTCCGCCACGCGGTTGGAGTGCCCCTGCTGATTCCGCTCGGTGGACTCGATGTGGTAGGTCAGCAGCTCGAGCGTCGCGAGGTAGGCGTTCTTCACGTCCCCCAAGCGCGCCTCCCGCTGCTCGGCGAGCGTGCCCACCACATAGCCCGTGAGGATCAGGAACCCCGCCCAGGGCGCGAGCGCCAGCAGCGCGTCGCCGTAAAACCCAGGCAGCATGTCCAGTCCCTGCACGTACTGGTAGAACAACACCAGCACGACGACGAACAACCCCGCCAGCACCGCGAAGCGGCGCCCGCCGTAGAACCCCGCGAGGATCATCGGCAGATAGTAGAAGCTCAGGAACGCGAATTTTTGCTCGACGAGGGCGTGGATCCCCACGATCGCGAACACGAGGAGCAGGACGAAAATCCGCTCGAAGTTGCGGAAGAAGAACAGCTTGGCACGCTCCACCAAGCGCGGCTGGGCCATGAGGACACCCCTCTAGTGTACGGGCGGGCGCGGCACCAAAGTGGGGAGGGCGGTCTCCGGGCGCAATAGCGTGAGCTTAGAGGCCCTCAGGTTTTGAGCGCCCCGCGCACGTTTTGCGGGTCGAAGGCGACGATCTCGGCGCGCGCGACCCCGGCCCGCACGTAGGGATCCTCCGCGACCACGGCTTCCAGGGCGGTGCGATCCGGGGCCCGCGCGATCAGCACACCGCCCGTCGCCGGGTCGCGCCGCGCCCAGGCGTGGAACACGCCACGCGCGGCGTGCGTCTCGAGGTGCCGCAGGTGGTCGACGCGCACGGCGTCGACGCGGTCGAGCGGCGCGGTGTAGTGGAGCAGCACGACGAACACCATCGCTTCCTCGTAGCCGGAGCAGGTGAGCACGGGGAGCGCCGGGTAGCGCACGAACCGCGCATCAGTGTCGGCGCGGGCGCAGCGAAAGAAGATCGAGCCCCGCTGGTTGCCGGCCGGCCGCATCCAGCGGCAGGTGAAGCACAGGCCGACGGCGACCGAATCGCCCATAGGACGGAACTTACTATCGTGGCGGAGCGGCCCCGAGGACGCCATCTTGGTAGCTATGACCGGCCAGGCCACGCCACCCGAGCTGCCGCCGGGGCTGCTCGAGGAGTATCTGGCGGGGATGCGCACCGAGCTGGCGACGCTTGCCACGATCGCCGAGCGCCTCGCGGCCGCAAAGAACGATCGCGGGGCGATCGAGACACTGCGCCGAGCCGCCCACAAGATCCACGGGTCCGCCGGCTCGTTCGGCTTCATGGAAGCGTCGCGCCTGGCGGCGGGGATGGAAGCGACGGCCAAGGACTGGGCCGACTGGCCCGACGACCCGGAGGTGGAGCGTGCTCCGCTGGTCCGGTGGTTCGTGGCGCGGCTCACTGAACTGCTCGGCGGGGCGGTTGCCCGCACGCCGGCGGCGGTGGGCCCCCCCGCCACATCGCCTCTACCACGCGTCGGCACGCCTCTCCGCACCCCGTCCCCCGCCCCCGCCCCCCGGGCGAAACCCGCACCCCCCGCAGCACGGCCGCCCGAACGTCAGCCGCCGCCCCCGCCGGCGTCTCCTGCTCCGCCCAAGCCGGCGCCCCCTGCTCCGGCAACGCCCCCGCCGGTCGCCGCGCTCCAGGTGCCCGAGGTGATCTACGTGGAGGACGACGCGGCGCTCGCCGGGCTGCTCGAGTACGGGCTGCGCGCCCACGGCTACCGCTTCGCCGCCTACCGCAACGGGCGCGAAGCGCTGCGCGAGCTCCTCGCCCTCGACGTGCAGGGAACGCACCCGCTGCTGCTGCTGGACGTCGACCTCCCGGCGCTCGACGGCTACTCGATCTTCGACGCTCTGCAGCGCCAGCGCCCCGGCACCTACCGCGTGGTCTTCACCACCGTGCACGGAACCGAGGAAGAGCAACTGCGCGGCCTCGAAGCGGGGGCGCTCGACTATCTGGTAAAGCCGATCAGTCTGCGGGTGGCGCTGGAGAAGATCAAGCGCTGGGTGGCGAGGTGACGAGCCGTCAGTTCCTGATCGTCGTGGCCGCCGTCCAAGGCGTGCTGCTGATCGCCCTGATTATCCTCATCATCCTGAATCGCTGGGTCCGGCTGCGCCGGCGCGCCAAGGTGCATCCCCGCCGGGTCGCGCTGGACGCCGTGATGCAGCGCTGGACGCTGAACCAGGCCGGCGCGGCCGACGTCCTCC